>ERZ888423.309-NODE-309-length-52084-cov-19.131696_pt1 | contig 52084 bp, 43 predicted proteins | sample MGYA00520523_ERZ888423 | MGnify/ENA primary metagenome ERZ888423 (study PRJEB32303, sample SAMEA104408611) | aquatic metagenome | biome: Brackish water; feature: Pelagic; material: water | place: Baltic Sea | collected 2014-06-08T10:24:00 | depth 30,27 m ... | reverse complement strand
GAATGCCATCGAGCGTTTCAACGTCGGCTAAAAGGCGGCCCACCACATCGGCGTATCGGCGCGAATCAATGACGCGTGCGGGCCGCGATGAGATGGCACGGAAGGCGCGCACCCTTAGGTCAGCCAGAATACGCAGAATGGCCTCGTGACCAATCACACGCTCGGTGTATCGACCAAGCGTTCTCAAGATGGCCAGACCACGAATAGCGGCAGAGGGTGTAAAAATATTCAGGCTAAGAATAAGACCCCCGCCGGCCATGGCACAGGCGGTGATAAACCAACCAGATACAGCCAGTAGTGCAGCACCCGCCAGCCAAGTGATCATCAAGCAAAGATAACTGACGGCTAGCCATGACGCCCGCGGGCGGTATAGCTGCAAAAGATAAACCCAAGGCGTCATGGCGCGACCCCCTGATTGGTTGATGTTGTTCTTTGCGCCATCGGTAAATTGACGACGCGGTCACAGGCTTTCAGTAGCGCCTGGTCGTGACTGGCAACCAAAACCGCAACTTGCAAGCGTCTGGACATAGCAACCAAGGTTTCAATCAGGCCGTCTCTTGTGCTTTCATCAAGTGCAGTGGTCGGTTCATCCAGAATCCAGAGCCGAGAGCCTTTCAAGAGCGCTCTGGCTAATGCAATTCGCTGCGCTTGACCGCCAGAGACCCCTCTGTTTTGTTCACCAATTTGTGTGTCTAAGCCATCAGGTAGTGCAGGGTCAGGCAGTGGCAAACCAGCAGCACTGAGGGCCTCAAGCAATTGGGCGTCTGGTACGGTTTCTTGTTGAGACATCAATAGGTTTGAGCGCAGCGTTTCATGAAAAAGGTAGGGGCGTTGGCTCAGCCACGACCATTCTTGCGTTCGAGCGACATGGCCATGTCTTGGGCTCAGAAAGCCGGCGATCAGCGCTAGCAGTGTTGATTTACCACTGCCACTTGGGCCAGAGACGGCAACCATTTCACCCGAAATGATCTGAAGAGAAAGGTTTTGAAATAAGTCAGGTGATCGATCAGAGAAGCGAAATGACAGCCCCTCAGCATTGACGACTGTCGCACTATCACGGGCAATGGGTTCCGGTTGATTCGACTGTTCGTGCGAATCAACCGGTTCGACCAACCATGACGACAGTTCTTCAGATGCGGCTTTGGCCGCACTCATGTCGTGATGGGCTTGTGCCATTTGACGCAACGGCATGAAGCACTCTGGTGCAAGCAACAATATAAAAAGGCCAGTCGATAACGAAAGGTCAACGGCAGGGCCGAAGGTAAAAATGCCAATCAACGCAAAACCAATATAAATCGCCAGTAAGCCAATCGACACGGCACTAAAAAATTCTAACGTCGCAGACGATAGGAAAGCCACTCTGAGCACGCGCATCGATGTGCGTCGGTATTGATCAGCCGCCATTTCGACATCGAGCGCTGTTTGCTCAATGGCCCCTTGCTTGCGAAGCCAAGACAAGGCTTCGAGTCGTTCAAGAAGATGGCTGGCCAAGGCGGCTTGTTTTTCTTGTTGCGTTTTGTGAATGCTTTCAGTGCCCCAGCCGATCAACATCATAAAGATCGGAATGATGGGCGTGGCCAGCAGAAGCAGAATGCCGGCCACCCAGTCAACCCAAAACACGACCATAATGATGGTCACTGGAATAATGACAGCGCCTAATCGTGCGGGTAAGTATCGAGCCAAGTAACCATGCAAGGCATCGATTTGTTCCAGATATTGGTGGGCCCACCACGCGGCGTTGCCTTGAGTTGCCAGACCAAATGGCCCGAGTTTTGATGCTGTGTGAAGTAGTTTTGTTCTCAGGCGGGATCGGATGCGGGCAGACAACGTCTGACCCATTCGATCTCGAAATAAATTTGCGACGTAGCGAAGCATTAGCCCCAGGGCTGCTAACCCCCACCACCAGTTCTTTGTTGTTTGTTCGGTAACGGCTGCGTCGATGATCAAGGCAATCGACCAGCAAATACCAACGAGCCCAACCACGCTAAGTGCTGAGCCCAAGGCAGCCAAGCGCAATTCAGTTTTGGCTTGCTCTTTAAGCCGACGAAGAAAAGAGGCCGGTGCCTTCTCTGGCACCGGCCCCGCTGACTGAACTGACAGGGGGGAGTTTTCAGTGGTATCCACTACCTGCTGTTACCTTTCCTCTAAATACGTAATAGGTCCATGCGGTGTACATCAGCACAAACGGAATGACGAATAGTATGCCGATTAACAAAAACAGTTGGCTCTCAGGCGCTGAAGCGGCATCGTGAAACGTGTAATTCGGTGGTACTACGTAGGGCCACTTGCTAAATAATAAGCCGGCATAAAACAATCCAAACAAGGCAATGGTGCCAATAAATGGCAACGCGTCATGGCCTTTTCGCAACCACGAGTACACAAGTCCTGCCGTGATCAAGGTTAACGCAGGCATCACCCATAGCCAAGAGACATTACCGAACCAACGCTCGTTAACATAGTCATCGATCATTGGCGTCCACACGCTTACGATCACAAAAAAGACCATGATCGCCATTAATAGACGATAGGCCCATTGCCGAACCCGAGTCTGGAGTTCACCTTCAGTCTTTAGGATGAGCCAAGTTGCGCCGAGCAGGGCGTAACCCACAACCATGCCAAAGCCAGTCATGACGGTGAATGGTGTGAACCAGTCAAACGCACCGCCCACATAGCGAAAGTTTTCGGTTTTAAAGCCTTGGATATAGGTCCCCACAACGGCACCTTGTGCAAAAGTTGCCACCAGCGACCCACCACAGAATGCGACGTTCCAAGCGCCTTTTTTACCGGGCTCGGCCTTAAAACGAAACTCAAAAGCAATGCCCCGAAATATCAGACCCGCCAGTAGCAAGAAAACACCAATATATAAGGCGGGTAAAAACACGGCATACACCAAAGGAAAGGCCGCCAGTAAGCCAGCACCACCTAAGATCAGCCAAGTCTCATTGCCATCCCAGACGGGTGCGACAGTGTTCATCATGATGTCGCGCTCTTCTTCATTTTTGGCAAATGGGAACAAAATGCCCACGCCCAAATCGAAGCCATCTGCCAGCACGTACATCAAGACGCCAAAACCGATAATGCCGACCCAAATGTAAGTAAAGTCATACATGTTCGACCCCTTAAGCGTTAAAGAAGGCGGGTGCAGACGGCGCGCTGGAATTGTCAGCCGCAGACATGGGACGCTTTGGTCGACCAGTATCAGAGCCAGTTGGCGCCAAATCAGATATGCCCGCGTTAACCAGTTTACGTAGGTAGTACAGACCGGCTGTGAAGACCACGGCGTACACGGCGGCATAGCCAATTAACGTCAGCAACGCCATCCAGCCTTGCAAACTCGGTGTTAAACCCTCAGCGCCTGTCATCATGCCGTAAATCACATACGGTTGACGCCCGATTTCAGTCACGAACCAACCCGCCAACACCGCAACGAAGGGGGCTGGGATCATAAGGGTCAGAAAACGCAGGTAACGGCGAGAGTCCAAAAGGGTGCCGCGCCAGACTTTAAAGGCCCCCCAGATACCTACTAGGATCATCAACATACCGATGCCGACCATCACACGAAAACTCCAAAACACCATAAAAACAGGTGGTTGTTTGTCGCGAGGAAAAGCATCCAAACCGGTGACAGTGCCATCAGTGGAGTGGGTCAGGATAAGGCTGGCCAGTTTCGGAATCCCAATTTCAAAATGATTGGTTTGCGTCTCTTGGTATGGGATGGCAAATAGCAATAAAGGCAGGCCAGACTGTGTTTTCCAAGCACCTTCCATGGCGGCGACCTTGGCGGGCTGGTGCTTCAGTGTGTCTAGGCCATGGGCATCACCCACCAAGAGTTGCAAGGGTGCGATCACAGCCAGCAGCACAAGGCTCATCTTCAATGCTTTCAGCGAGGTTTCGACGGCGTGACCACGCAAAATATAGAGTGCTGATATGCCCGCCACCACGAAACCGCCGGTCAAAAATGAGGCCAGACCCATGTGAGCAAAGCGGTAAAAGAAAGATGGATTGAAAATGGCTTCAGCCCAACTGGTGACGTGAATCATGCCGTCGCGCATTTCAACGCCGGCCGGTGTTTGCATCCAAGAGTTGGCTGACAGGATCCAAAAAGAAGAAATAAAGGTACCGATCGCGACCATATAGGCCGATAAGAGATGCAACCCAGGCGGCACTTTGTGACGGCCAAAAAGCAAAACGCCAAGGAAAGCCGCTTCAAGGAAGAAGGCAGTCACCACTTCGTAGGCCAGAATAGGACCCAGAAAATTCGAGGCAGTGTAAGAAAAATTGCTCCAATTGGTTCCAAATTGGAAGGCCATCACCAGACCAGACACGACGCCCATGCCGAACACAACGGCAAAGATTTTGATCCAAAAGCCCGAAAGCCTGACCCAATGGGGGTTTTTGGTGCGCCAAGCCAGCGTTTCTAACACGGCGATATAGCTGGCCAAACCAATGGTGAAGACAGGAAATATGGCGTGAAACGAAACCACGAAAGCGAATTGCAAACGCGATAGAAAGAGGGGGTCTAGTTCCATGCTGGGCTCCAAAAGTCATGTGCCGCAGTGACGAAAAGTCACCAGTGATGGATCAACCGATGATTTCGACACGCTGGTAAGACATAGTACAAACCCTAATCCCTTTACCCATTGATATAGATCAAGCCCGAAGGGATTAATGGAGAAATATTCAGTGTTTTCTTGATGAAGGACCGATCTTTGTGGATCACGCACTAGATCCATTTTTCAGGCCAAGTTGTTTACACCGAGTTCAGGGCCAATGAAGTACCGGCGTTGATGGTGTGCAAGGCCCGCGCGCGAACAACGCGCCAACACCTCATCACACGAATAGTCGAGATCGCGTGTTTGTTTCATTGAACTTGCGCATTTGGGCATCGATGATGCCGTTCTTGAGCTAACGAATCCCGCTTGGCCCAATCAGCGCCTAACCCGTTCGGGGTTTTCCTCGTACGGCGGGCTGTAAATCACCAGCAACTTCACCGGATCAGCTGATGTCACCTGAAACAGGTGCAGTGTATCGGCTGGAAAAAAACAGGAGTCGCCCGGCACCATTTCAAAGGATTCCCCATCCACTTCGACGTGGGCTGTTCCCTCAAGCAGATAGCAAACCTGCTCGATCCCAGGATGGGCGTGGGGGAGGGCGCCCCCGGATTGACCCAGCGTTCCCAAAACGACTTCCAAATGCTTGGCACCAACGTTATGCCGTGAAATCAGTCTTTGATTACTCGTCTGGGTGTGATTGGCGGGATGGTATGGCTCAACGTCAGCTTGACGCACCAGGTATTTGGATTTCATTTGTGCTGTCCTCATTGTGGCGTCTTAGGGTTAGTGGCTGTTAACTGACTCGCGCCAGCGTAACAAGCGTTCAATGCCTTGCGCCATGGTCACTTCGGGCTGCCAACCAATGGCTTGGCCGGCTTTATCGTGAGGGATATGGAAAGCGCCACCAGAAGTCAATCGAACCTTACCGGGTGGATCCGCCCGCAATTCGGGCTTTAAGTCGCTGCCACAGTAGTCCAAAACGAGCTGCACCAGTTCGCCGGTTGTGGTGGGGGCAGGCCCGGAGATATTCATTGCCGTGTCCGTGGTCAGGCTTTGTAAGGCCAAAACGTTGGCGCGTGCCACATCTGTGACATAGACAAAGTGCTTTGTTTCGCTACCATCGCCAGGCATTACAGGCGCTTGTCCAGCTTTGACCTGATCGTAGGTATCCATGATGTAAAGCGCATTGGCGGCACGGTAGTGCTGGCGCTCACCGTAAACAGTGGAATAGCGTAGGACGAGATAGTCTAAGCCCCGCTGTTGGTAGTAAGTACGACAGAGCTGCTCACCCATGATTTTTGAGGCGCCATACAGAATGGCGGCCGGTGGTGCCCCTTCAGAATGAAAGCAGAGCGCTTCATGCAGCGCACCTTTGATGCCTGGCCCGTAGCCATAAACCGCATTGGATGAGGCAAAGATGACCTTTTTGACACCATTAATCGCACAGGCTTCTAGGATATTTTGCACACCCCGAAGGTTCACGTCCATGGCGTTCCAAGGTGTTTGAGAGAAACCAAGGGTCATGTAGGCCGCCAATTGAATAACGCCGTCGACCCCCTTGGTGGCATCAATGATTTCAGGCAATCGCATTAAGTCAGCCTTGATCAGGCGCACGCGTGGATTGCCTTCAAGATGCTTGATGGCATCGGCTGAACCAAAAGAAAAGTTATCCAACAGAATCACTTCTTTGACACCGGCTGCTAACAATTGATCGGCGGTGTGTGACCCGACTAGGCTCGCAGCGCCCGCAATCAAAATGACCGATTGGGCGAGATTGATGGGTTGGTTACTTTGTTTAAATTCAGACATTTAAGAATCCCTACGCGTGAATTGAATAATTCATTAAAATCTAACATCTGGTTAGACTACGTGAAACATATTTCCCGTTTGGAAAAGAAATGAAAAACGATACCCAAGCATCGGCAACCTACGTCCGGTTTTTGAACCTGATTCAAGCCATCCGTGAGTTGCCCACATTCCCTCAGGTCGATCCGGTTGAGGAGCGGCTGCTCAACGCACTGGCAGCCTCCTGGCATAACAATCACCGCGTCACTGTTCTTGAGGCGATGAAACTGGCGGTTGACGTGTCCCCCACGACCTTACATCGCCGTTTAAAGTCTTTGCGTAAAAAAGGCCTGTTGGCACTTAAGGTCGATGAGGTGGATACCCGTGTCAAATATGTCGTGGCCACAGAAAAAACCGATGCGTATTTTGCGGCCTTCGGCAAATGTTTGGCAGAGGCACGGCAGTCATAATCGTGTTTAACCTATTAGCAGTACCAAACTTAACCGTCCGCACGTTTTTGATTCAATTAAGTGTGGTCGCTGGACTTTGGACAGGCCTATATGCACTCAATGGCTGGTTATTTGATCGCCTTGCGTTTTCCGAGCAGGTGAGCTGGATCTTTTTGCCGGCGGCTTTGCGGATGATCGCGGTTTTGTTGGCTGGTTGGGTTGGCGCCTTGGGTATTTTTCTGGGCAGCGTAGCCACCTGCATTTACTTACTCGGTCTAAACGACCCGTCTTACATCTTGATTATTGCTGGTATATCGGCACTTGCCCCAACGGCTGCTTTGTTGGTCTGCGCAAAGTTTTGGAATACACAAATGAATTTGGCAGGGCTGTCTGCCGTGCACCTTTTGTTGCTAAGTACGATATCGGCTGGCTTTACGGCAGTCATGCACAACGCCTATTTCATGATGTTGGGTAAAGTCTCTCAGGTTGCTAGCAGCACGGGCGCCATGTTTATTGGCGATTTGATCGGTACTCTCATTGTTTTATACGGCGCCAAATGGCTACTTTATTGGCTGGTGCCAAAATCCGTGACAGGTGCGGTTTAGCCTAGCAAAATGCTAGGGCATGGACGCCGCATTTAAAGCCGAAGGGCAATCAGCCCCGCCACGATGACAAACGCACTGATCCATTGTCGTATGCTTAGTTTTTCACGCAGCAACGTCACACCAATAATGGCAGCAAATAAAACGGAAGTCTCGCGTGTGGCTGATACAAGCGCAATCGGTGCTACTGTTACGGCCCACAAGACAATCGTATAACCTGTGGCCGACATGGCGCCGGCAACTGCCGTACTTTTGAGGTGGGTGCCAACGTACTGATACAGCGCTCGACCTTTGCCAATGGCTATTAAGACAGCAACAAACACGATGCTCTCTATAAAGAACAACCAAGCCGCAAAACTCAACGCATTGCCAGACAAACGGGATCCGTGAGCATCAATAATTGTGAAGGCTGCGATGGTGAGGCTGCATATCAGCGCCCAGGTCAGTGTTTGTCGTGGATGTGTCAAGTTTGATCGCAAGGCGATACCAACAACACCGATACTGATCAGTGCGATTCCCAGCCATCGGTCAGGCGCAAGGGACTCACCCATAAACAAGAATGCACCGAGCGATATCATCAGTGGTACCGAGCCGCGCATAATCGGATAAACAACGCTCAGGGCAGCGTGCCGATAGGCGCTTGCCAATGCGAAGCAATAAATCAAATGAACCACCACTGAATAGAACATCACGACCATGCTCTCAGCGTTTGGCATTGGCAGAACGATCACGAAGGGCACACCAATCACCCCAGTCCAAATGATGATCGCCGCCGTGTGCAATAAAGGGTCGCTACCCCCCCTGACCAGTGCGTTCCATCCCGCGTGCATAACGGCTGCACCAAGTACCGTTAGAAAAACAGGAAGCGAGTATTCCATGAAAGGAGACTTGGCAGTAAGGATATGTTTTTTGAGTGATAAGTGCGGCGATGGTAGCATGATGGCGTTGGTTGTCTTGATGTTTTAAAGGTCAGGGAAAAATCCGGCTTATGTACAAGTGAGGGCTTTTAGGCTAATGGCAGCAAGGTTCAAACTTATCGACCTGGCAGTGGTGGCGCCTGTTACGGCGCCCACCTCTTTTTTTTATGGTTTGGACACGTCCCCAGTCGGTGACGCTTTAATTGCTTGGGATGACCTCGGGCTGCGATATCTGTCGCTCGCACCAACGAAAGAATCCGATCCAGCCTTTGAATTATCTATGCTGTGGCCGTTGTCAACGTTTTGTGAAAACCAAAAAAAAGCAAGCGTTTTGATAGACGCAGCTTTTAAGCCAAACTTCCCGTTGCCGATTGTTCTGCAAGGCACCGAGTTTCAGCGACGAGTGTGGCGCGAACTCATCAATATACCATTTGGTAAAGTGTCTACCTACGTTGATTTGGCCACGCGGGTTGGCAAACCGGGGGCGGCGCGCGCTGTCGGTAGCGCATTAGCGGCCAATCGAATTGCCAATCTCATTCCATGTCACCGAATCGTCAAAAAAACAGGGGGTATTGGTCAGTTTCGATGGGGGACTGCCGTCAAGGCGGCTTTGTTGGCTCGAGAGCGCCAGAGCCAAGTGCCCGAATACTGATGGCACGGCAAAAGAAAGCAAAGATTTTTTTGCGTCGTGGTTCATTCGCGTCGCGATCAGTGTGGTGGTGGTTTAAACGAGCTTTTTTGCTGTTATTTGGCTTGTTTTTTTTGTACCAACTCACTATCGCCACACAGGTGGTTTGGTTTCGCTGGTTTGATCCTCAAAGCACCGCGTTTATCGACGCCGAACGGCGGCGCCTAGCCACATTAGATCCTCCCCAGCAGATCAATCAGCGTTGGGTTAATTATCAAGACATTTCAGTGAACGCCAAAAGGGCTGTGATTTCAGCAGAAGACACTGGGTTTGTGGATCATGCCGGTATCGAGTGGGAGGCCATTGAGCGCGCGATGCTGGCCAACGCTGAATCTGGTTCCATTCGGTTTGGTGGGTCAACAATAACCATGCAACTGGCCAAGAACTTATTTTTGTCGTCTGACCGAAGTTATGTGCGCAAAGCGCAAGAGATTGCCATCGCGCTATTGATTGATGTCGTTATGGACAAGCCACGCATTCTCGAACTGTACCTAAACGTCGCCGAGTGGGGGGCGGGTGTGTTTGGTATTGAGGCCGCTGCACAGCATTATTTTGGTCGCTCAGCATCGCGGTTGACCGCGCGCCAGGCAGCGTGGTTAGCTGCAATTTTGCCATCTCCGAAACGCTACGACTTAAATCGTCAGTCTCGTTGGGTTGATCGTAGGACTGGCATTATCATGCGACGCATGCCACAAGTTGCGGTGCCCGAGTAGCTGCCATTCTTGTCATCTGAGCCGGGGCTATTCAAACGTTTAACGCTAACCTTGTTCGCTTGCCAAACGCTTCATCTGTTGCGCCGATGGGTATACTCAAATCGAATCAAAAAGATGGTCAAACATAATTTTTAAAAATCACAGATAAAAGCCGTTTCAACGGCCACACAACACTTTACTTGGAGGAGTGACATCATGAAGCGTCAATTTCTAAAAACATTAACCGTTGCAGCGATGGTTTCAGCTGGTTTCTTATTCAGCACCGACGCGCTAGCAGATCGCACCTTGCGATTGAGCTTGCAGGTCAGCGCCAAGCATCCGATTGGTGCCAACATCGTCTTTTTTAAACAGCAAGTTGAAAAAGCCTCTGACGGCAAGCTCAAGATTGAGATCTATGATTCGGCTCAGCTATACAAAGGCAGTGAAATCCCACAGGCTGTGGGTTCAGGCGCCGTTGACATGGGTCTGGTATTGATTGACGAGTACGCGGGCACAATTCCAGCGGTTGGTTTGTTTTCAGTGGCATTTTTGTTTCCCAGCTACGAAGTTCTTGGCAAAGCAGCCGATCCTTCAAGCCCCGTGCGTCAAGAAATTGACGAGCTGATTCGTAAGACGGGTACCCGCGTCATGTGGTGGCAGGATTATGGTCCCATTCAATTGCTGTCTAAGGGGGACCCGATCAGTGAACCGGCCCAAATGAAAGGAAAAAAGGTTCGTGTGCTTGGCAAACCTTCGGGTGATTTCATCAATGCCCTCGGTGGTATTCCTGTCAAGATTGGTGGTTCTGAGCAATTCATCGCGTATCAGCGCGGTACGGTCGATATCGGTATGACAGGTACCACCGCAATTGAGTCACGTAAGCTGTTCGAAGTGATGAATTCGGTCACCATAACGAATCACGCACAGACTGAGTTTTTGGTGGTGATGAACGACAAGTTGTTTAACTCAATGTCAGCGCAAGAGAAGAAGTGGATGGGTGATGCTGCGCTTGCTGCTGAGTTGAAAATGCGTGCTGAAACCAAGAAGGATAATTTGGATTCAGAGCAATTTATCAAGGACAAGACCTCAATGAAAGTCATCAATTTGACGCCTGCCCAAGTCAAATCTTGGCAAGAAGCTGCCAAGCCAGCCATTGAGGCATACATCAAGGATGCCGGCCCAGCAGGTCAGCGTTTGGTGGATGAAGTACGTAAGTTTTATTGAACGACTGTACTGACTAGAAAAGCCGCATGCAAAACGATCTCATTGGTCATTCAGCCCCCAGATTAAAACCTTTAAGGGTTGTTGACTGGGTGGCTGAGGCATGCGGCCAAATAGGCTTTGTGATGGTGATTGCCATCGGTTTGATGTTGACCTATGAAGTGATTGCTCGATACGTCTTTTTGGCGCCCACGCAGTGGACGCAAGACATCGCTGTCACCTTACAGATTTGGTTTACTTATTTGGGCATGGCGCTGGCTTTAAAACAGCGTCAAATGATCCGAATCACCGCTTTTTTGGCCATTGCGCCTCTGTGGATGCGTTACCTGATGGAAACTTTAGCCCTGGTTGTGATTGCCGCGTTCTCAGCGGTTGCCACGGTCAAAGGGTTTGACATGTTCATGGACTCTATACAAATGGGCCGGCGTCAACCGACCATGCTTGCATTGCCCAATTGGATCGCTGAAATACCGATTGTGATTGGTTTTGGACTTTTGTTTATTCAGGCCTGTGCTGACTTAATCCGCTTACCATTTGGTCCAGCCCCAAGCTTTTCACTTACTGGTGAACATGATGCGGAAATGATCGAGGCTGAGGCTGATGCCCAGATCCAGCGGTCATGACGCTGCTTTATATTGGTTCAGCGCTATTGCTGCTCTTATTTCTGGGCGTGCCGGTGGCGTTCTCGTTGGCTGGCTTGGGTGCTGCGCTTTTGGCCATCAAGGGCTTACCAATGGCTATGGTAGCGCAAAATCTTCAAGGCGCGCTTGATAGCTTTGTACTTCTTTCAGTGCCACTTTTTCTTTTGATGTCCAACATCTTGCTCAAGGGTGGTGTGGGACGAGATTTGTTTGAGGCGATGCAAAAGTGGGTTGGTCACTGGCCCGGCGGCTTGGGTGTCGCTGCGTTGCTGTCATGCGGCCTTTTCTCTGCGATTTCGGGCAGCTCTGTGGCGACGGCTGCGACCGTTGGAACGGTTGCGATTCCTGAGATGACCAAGCGAGGCTACAGCAAGGGCTTTACGCTCGGGCTATTGGCGGCTGGTGGCACACTCGGAATTTTGATACCCCCTTCGATCCCTTTGATTGTTTATGGTGTGATCACGGAAGAGAGCATCGGTAAGCTGTTTCTCGCGGGCGTAGGCCCAGGCCTTTTATTGATTTTGCTTTTTGGAATTTACACCGTGCTCTACGCTTTGGTGTCTAAGACACAGCAGCGCATGTCAAAAGCATCGGGCCCTGAGCGCACGAAAGCCACTTGGCGTGCCTTGCCAACCTTAGCCCTAGCGGTATTGATTCTTGGTGGCATTTATTCTGGCGCATTTACACCCACAGAGGCATCGGCCGTGGGTGTTGCCTATGCTTTTCTGTTGACTGCTTTTTTCTTGCGCACGTTATCTTTTAAAGCATTCTACGAAGCGGTCAAGCAAACACTCAGCACCACCATCGTCCTGTTCTTGATTGTGATTGGAGCCAAAATTTTTGGCAAAGCCATCACGATTTATCAGATTCCTGCCATGATTTCTGAGCTGGTTGACGTTCACTTCGCGTCAGCTGACAGCTTTATGATGGTGGTTACTGGCATTTTGCTGGTACTTGGTCTCTTTTTAGAGAGCTTGTCCATGCTATTGATCATGGTGCCAGTGCTCTATCCCACCGTGATGGCCCTGGGCATTGACCCGATCTGGTTTGGTATTTTCTTTGTGATTCTGATTGAAGTGGCTTTGATCACGCCACCGGTTGGATTAAATCTTTTCGTGATTCAGGCAATCGCCAAGACACCGCTTGGGGTGGTCGCCAAGGGCGTGTTCCCCTTTATTATCTTGATGATGTTGGCGGTGGTGCTCGTCTATGTCTTCCCTGGTATCGTGCTGTGGTTGCCGTCGGTCTTTTAATCATCAACGGCCACTCAACGATCGGCTATTTTTTGAGCCTGCGCTTTGGGGCTGTCCCAAAACTCAGGTTATTCAAACAACATTCGTCTGCTAGCTCGCTCACTTAAGCGACTGATCTAACCACCCCTTTCAAGCTGGTATTCACGTCAATCAGTACCGGCGCTTGAAGGCTTCGGGCTTGGGCAATCACAGCATCGACTTCATCAAGCTGATTAATGCGCAATCCTGCCATACCAAAACTTTTGGCCATCTCAACAAAATCCGGATTGAACAGTGTAGTACCGCTGGTTCTACCGGGATAGTGTTCTTCTTGATGTTTGCGAATCGAACCGTAGGTTCGGTTGCTCGAAACGATAAAAATGATGGGCAATTGGCGTTCGACGGCCAGAATCATTTCTTGGCCTGTCATTAGCATGCCACCATCGCCGACCATGCAAATCACTTCCCTTGAGGGATCGCGCATCGCGCATGCTAGCGCCGCTGGCGTGCCGTATCCCATCGCACCAGCCAGAGGTGACATGAGTCGACGGCCCTTAGTGAATGGGGCATAGCGGTAGACGGGTGCGGCAAAGGTTCCAGCGTCCAAGCAAATGGTTGTCTGCTCAGTAGCGTGCGCCATGACTGCTCTAACCACTTGTACAAACTCAACGCCATCTTCGGCTGTTTGCTCAGGCCATGTCATATAGCGGGTGCGAAAGGCATGCCAGGCCGCAAGCCACGCCCGGTTTGGCTGGCTGGCAGGCGGTAAGGATTGCATTAACAAATCAGCAAGGGCAATGGGATCGGCTACCAAAGGAAAGTCAGCCTCTGTATCCCAGCCGACAACGCGACTGTCTGGGTAGCAATGAATCAAAGTCTGAGCTGTGCGACCATAAGCTGGGAAACGATAGTTTTGAGTGGTGATGTCGCCCAGTCGGGTACCCAGGGCAAGAATTAAGTCAGATTCGGCCAGCAGTGCCATTTGATCATCTGGATTGGCAAGCCCCATATTGCCGGCATAGAGCGGGTGATCGTTTTCGAAAAGATCTTGACGGCGAAATGTCACGACCACAGGGATTTGGAAGTGTTCTGCGAACGCTTTGAGGCAATCGCGCCCACCGGGGCGTTCGAAGCAACCACCCGCCAAAATCAGGGGTTTTTGGGCCGTGGCGATTTGGGCACCCACCATGGCCATGACGCTCGGGGATGGCACGCTAGCCATTTGTCGGTGTTGTTTGAATTTCTCTAGAGCAACGGTTTGCTGCTGAATATCCTCCGGTAAAACAATAACCACCGGCCCACACGCCCCCGAGGTGGCAACGCGAATGGCTTTGGCTGCTGTTTCGGCCAATTGCGTTGGATGTCGACATTCGAAGACCCATTTGGCAATGCCACCAAACATGTGTTGATAATCGACTTCTTGAAAGGCCTCTCGACGAAGATCTTTTTCCGCGACCTGCCCAATCAACAAGATGAAAGGTATCGCGTCCTGTTGGGCGGTGTGCACGGCAATGGCCGCGTGCGACGCCCCTGGCCCGCGGCTGACCATGGCCACACCGGGCCGACCTGTTAAGCGGCCGTCAGCAACAGCCATAAAGCCGGCACCACCCTCATGGCGGCAAGTAACCGTGTCGATTTGAGGGAAGTCAACGAGTGCATCTAGTACACCCAAATAGCTCTCGCCAGGCACCAAAAAGACTCGATCGATACCTGCCTGAGCGAACACGTCAAGCAAGGCGTGACTAGAGGTAAAAGAATCACGCATCAAAAAAACTCTCCAGATGGATAAATTGCGCTTATTTGCGCTGCCATATTCTGAACAAGGGATGTCCTTCGCACAACCGACTTAACACTGTGCTTGTGTACAGTACTGTATTGATGTACAGTACATTATATTAATTCTTAATCAAGCAAGGATATCGACATGACAGCATTCACCCATACGGGCACAATGATTAATCCTGAATTCTTGGGCAAAACGGTACACGCGAAATCTGACGCCAAAGCCATACGCGCTGATATTGCCTTGGTTGCCTTCTGGGCAGCACTTGTTCCTGGTTTGATGTGGCTTGGCGCTATTGTTGGCTTTTAAAAAACCATGTTTTACCCTGCGGCCCATTTGCGCTAGAATAGTGGGTTATCAAAGTATCCTCTGCCCAGTACCATCGTTTCGAATGGGTTGAAACATGGAAAAGAAACAATGGCAATGCTGTTAAAAAGCAACGCACATGATGACTGAGAGCATGATGCAGACGGAGTCGTAAAATGAATTTAATCGCAATTCTTGAGCAAGAAGAGTTGGCTCGATTGACTGAAGGTAAAACCATTCCTGAATTTGGTCCTGGTGATACGGTCATCGTTAATGTCAACGTTGTTGAGGGTACCCGCAAGCGTGTGCAGGCCTATGAAGGTGTCGTCATCGCACGGCGTAACCGTGGTCTGAATTCCGCATTTACGGTTCGTAAGATCTCGTCAGGTGAAGCAGTGGAAAGAACTTTCCAGCTGTATTCACAACAGATTGCATCGATTGAAGTGAAGCGTCGTGGCGATGTTCGCCGTGCCAAGCTTTACTACTTGCGTGACCGTTCAGGCAAGTCGGCTCGTATCAAAGAGAAGCTCGTTCGTCGTTCTGTTGCCTAAAGATAGGCATGAGCGAATGATGAGACCCACAAAAAAGCACCTTTGGGTGCTTTTTTGTTTGCAGGACTCATTTTTATTGATGACTTAAGACATGAGCAAATCACCTGACCGACATGTTTTGCCAAATCGCATAAGGCCACGACTGTCCTTTGACCCTAAGGTGCAACCGTGGCGCGTCTCTGACGCTGAGTTTTGTGTCATCCCCGCAGCATCGCTGCAACCGTCGTTTGTCCGAGGTGTCCTCAGCGCTTCGATTGATCGCCCCTTGTTTCTGCCCGACGAACGTAGCTTTGCGGCCTCTGAGGTCATTTACCCACCAACAGAGGCGGCGGTTCTCGTACCGCTGGTGATGCGCGCAGCTGGTTTAACGGTGCTGTTAACCAAAAGAACAGATCACTTACGAGACCACGCTGGACAGGTCAGTTTTCCCGGGGGACGGGTTGAGGCGCATGACGAAAGTCCGATGGCCACGGCATTGCGTGAGACATTAGAAGAAACAGGTCTTTCACCTGAACATGTTGATATTCTGGGGCATTTGCCGCGTTATTTCACAGGTACAGGTTTTGCGATTACGCCAGTTACCGGACTGGTAAAGCCTGACTTTACTTTGACATTGGATACTTTTGAGGTGGCGCAGGTGTTTGAGGTGCCGCTTTCACATTTGACCGATCATCGGAATTACCGATTTCACGAAGCAACGCTGCCCGATGGGCAAATCCGTCGTTATTACTCGGTGGCCTGGGACGGTTACTTTATATGGGGTGCGACTGCTGCCATGCTCAGAGGCATGTATCAGGTTTTGGCTGAAGCCTTTTCTTCTAACAATCGTCCGTAAAGCTGGTGCCTGATGGCGTCAATGAGCCCTTTATCGAGGGCTGACAACACACCACAACCGGGCTCGTGTTGATGTGAGCAGTTGTAAAAGCGGCAGTGACGCTTGTGCTCAACGAATTCAGGGAACCCCCGTTCGATTTCATCTGGGCTCAGGTGAGCCAAGCCAAATGCTTGCACACCAGGTGAGTCGATGATGTCGCCCGCATTATTAGGCAGGTGATACAAGCGAGTCGTGGTGGTGGTGTGTTTGCCAGCACCGAGAGCGACCGAATGTTCTTGTGTCAGTGCTCGTGCGTTGGGCACCAAGGTATTTAAGATTGTGGACTTGCCCATGGCACTTTGACCGAGTAACAGGCTTGTCTTGCCAGTGAGAAATGGCATCAGCCGATCAAAAACAACAGCCGTTTCTGTGGCGACCAATTCAACCACCGGTACGCCGAGCGATACGTATGGGGCAAGGCGAGTTCGCGCTTGGTCCACACGGGACCCAAGGTCGACTTTGTTGAGCACGATCACGGGCTCGACATCGGCAGCCCAAGCACCCGCAAGGGCTCGGCCCAATAAGTCGTCAGAAAACGTCGGTTCTACGGCCACCACGATAAACAGGCGGTCAACATTGGCAGCGAACTGTTTGGTGCGCCATTCGTCTGAACGGTACAGTAAGTTTTTACGAGGGTGAATGGCAAAGAGATAGCCTTCGCTGTCACCGTCTAAGGTGATATCTACCGTGTCACCAACAGTGGCTTCATTTCGCTTGCCTTTTGGGTAACAGCGTCGCACATCACCATTGGCAAGCTCTACGTCGTAGTGACGGCCATGGGCACCAATGACGCGAGCACTGACGACTTGTTCGCTCATGCTGGCAAAAGCTGCCGAAGGCGAGTGCGTTGAACGGTGGAGTCAGCCGCGCGTTGGTGACTTTGGAGTCCGATTTTTTTGGCAAACGCCTCGGGCACTTGATCACGGTGTGTTTTGATGTGTGATATCTGTCGAGTGGCGAGCCAAATGCGCACAGAGGCGAGTAAAAAGACTAAAAAGAGTATCGTTAACGTCGTGGCAGTCATGTGAGAAAATGTTGATCATTGGGCTTATGCATCGCTTTTACTCCAAAGCGCTGCAACCAGTCTACCCAACATTTTCCACGGATGCACCCGTTAACCCCAATCACCGATAGGTTGATGCCATGAAGCAACGTCCAGATACAAATTCTCCAGCAGCGGTTGCCTCAGCGGTGCGTTCCGAAATGAGAATGGTGTGGGTCGATATGGAGATGACGGGCCTTGATCCGGAGAAAGAACGCATCATCGAAATCGCTGCCGTTGTGACTGAGCCCGATCTAACGATTGTGGCTGAGGCGCCGGTTTTGGTGATTCATCAGTCAGATGAGTTGTTGAACGCCATGGACAAATGGAACCAGTCGACCCATAGCAAAAGCGGTTTGATCGAAAAAGTCAAAGCGTCAACCCTTGGCGAGGTCCAAGCCCAAGCCGAATTGATCGGGTTTTTGTCTCAGCACGTCCCGCCCGGTAAGTCGCCACTTTGTGGCAACACGGTCAGTCAAGATCGTCGATTTATGTTTAAGTACATGCCAGAGCTAGAGGCATTTTTTCACTACCGTACGATTGATGTCAGCACCATCAAGGAGTTGGCAAGGCGTTGGCAGCCCGCACTGCTCAAAGGGTTTGAAAAACACAGCAAGCACGAGGCTTTGGCTGACATCCACGAGTCGATCAACGAGTTGCGCTATTACCGCGAACACTTTATCAAGGTTTAAGGCGGATACGTTGTACCTGTCCTAGCCTGAATTTGGGTTTAAAACGCACGATATATTGATACCAACAGAACAACAACAGGGTAGATAAACTTAATCCTACCGCCGCCATCAGCCACATGGTGGCGGCACCTGGCGGCGCATCGACCAAAATCACCTGTCGCACAGGTTCCATGAACCCTTGACCAGGACCAAAACCCAAGTACCATCCGCCGCCCAGGCCAACCAAAGACAACGCCAATGTTTGCATGACCAAAGGCACCATGGCTATCTTGTGAGCGCGTAATAAATAAACGTTGGCGCAATGCATGGCGTCAATGACGTGAAACCACGGCAAGATGACTAGTAGTGATAAGGCGATCGTGGCAACAGCTGGATCACTGGTATACACCGACACGATTTCTACCCTAAAGAGAAACAACACCAAAGCCGTGATCATGGCGCCAGTGAAAGCCACGGTCAGACCCGTCATGCCAGTTCGGTGTGCCAACTCATGATCCTTTGCGCCGAGGGCCTGAGCGACTTGGGATGCGGTCGATAACCCAATGGCCAGCGGCATCATGAAGCATAAGGCCGCCAAATTAGACATGATCTGGTGGCCGCCGATGATGGTTGTGCCTTCGCGTGCAATAAAAAGTGCCATGAAGGTAAATGCGGCCACTTCGACCACGTACGAGGCACCCATCGGAATCCCGAGTTTTAGGATTTCGGTGATGCCTTTGCGATCGGGCCGTCGCCACTTCAAATCAAATTGTCGGTAAAAGGGTTGGCGCATGATCCACCACAGACCAATGCCTAGGCTTAGCCAATACACAATGGTTGAAGCAATACCAGCACCCACTACACCAAGCTCAGGGGCCCCCAAGTTACCAAAAATAAGCACCCAGTTCAGAAAAGCCTTTACCCCGATGGCAACCAAGTTGATCATCATGATCATTTTGGGACGCGAAACGGCGTTGGCCATGGCATAGATGGCTCGAAACATGAGCGCAGCAGGCAGTCCAAATGTCAGGGCCATCAAATACCCGCCCAAGCGTTCGCGTACACCTGGGTCGACGGGCCCTGAAAATGAGAGCCACATGTCCGGAAAGCTCAATACCAGCCCTCCAAAAACGGACAAAATGATGGATACCCAAAGGCCTTGGCTAAAGGCTTGACCGATTTCACCATACCGCTTCGCACCAAAAGACTGGGCTTGGATGGGTATCAGGGCGTGCATCACGCCCATCAGCCCAATAAATACGGTGATGAATACGGCAATTCCTAAAGCCAGCGCGGCCAAGTCTTTCGGGCTAGCGTGTCCTGTCATGGCAGTGTCTAGCACGCCAAAGGCGATGCTGGCCCATTGACTGATCAGGATTGGCCAGGACTGTTTGAGGATGCCGCGCAATGGTGATGGGTTTCTGGATATCTGCGCAGGTGCCGACGATGTTGTCATTGGGCCGGTTTGACCTCAAGCAGTCGGTAGCGGTCAAAGCGGTCAGCCCCTCTGGATCCTGTCCAAAGGGTTCGGGCGTTGGTGTCAAAGCCAGCGTTTCCGAGCTGTAAGCGCTCGGCTGTTGTTTGTTGCAGCATCAGCGGGCAGGCCGTGTTTCGTGTTACTTCAATACGATCAAAAACGTAGAGTGACGCCTGAGGCCCTATGGCAAGGCCAGTGGCCTGAACGCATAGCGGTTGGCCCGCTTCGGTTTGGGCCTGATTGATCACCGATTTGATCTCTGCTGACATGGGCCGGTAACTACGCACATAGTCGACCGTCGGCAGCCATAGCAGCACCAATAAGACCCAGGTGCTCGTTAACCCAGCGGCACAAAGTAAGGCCCCTCGCCAAGCCATTTTGGGTTGGCGTTTCAATCGCCAGAGAATGACCAAAATCCAGGCAATGCTTATGACCAAAGCCATGGCAACAGCACCACCAGCAAATGACCCGTCGTAACCGACGGTTTGTCGGGCGATATTACGTGCCATGCCCGAGGGCCAGCCTGTTTGTTGCGCGATCCAACCGAGCCAAACCAGCAGGCCCGAGACAGAAAAGCACATCAGTGCAAACCAATCGACTGCATTGACGGCGCCGCGGCGAAGCGTTGGCACTGAAAACGCTGCCAACATGGCGCAAGGCACTGCCAATGGCAAGTAAGCCAGTTCGCCGGCTCTGGGTGTCAAGGCGATGTTCATCAGTTGAGCGAGAAAAAAGGCCGTTGGGATCCAAACATGTGGTGATTTAAAGTGTCGCCGCCAATGCCAAATCGCGATCAAAGCGAGCGGCCATGTTGGCCACAAAAACCAGGGCAGGTCTCTTAGGGTTTTGATGTATCCATCAAGAAAGCGCCAACCAAATTGGGGTTGATTCCAAAACCACCACTCGCGTGCCCAGACGGGATTGATGTGCTGGACCGCTTGGAACCAAAGCCAGGTTAAAAGTAAAGCCAGTCCCACACCACAAATCGTCCATATGCGATGTCGCAACGAAATGCTAGGACTGGCTACCACCAAAAGTGAGCCCACAAGAAGGGGTAAACCGCCCGTGCTACCATTTGAAAGAAAGCCGCCGCCAACCGCAAAGCAAAGAAGGCTTGCACCTTGAAAAGGCTTATCGGTGAGGCGTATGGCCCCTAGCAAAGCGATGGCTTGACATGCGAGTAACACCGGTGCTTGTGACGTTTCGTGGGTGCGCAGAAGAATGCCAACCGTCGCAATTAAAAAAAGCACGCTGATATCAGCCAGCAAGCGACCGTATTGGGCTTCTTTGGGCTCGCCCCCGAAAGGTAGTGCCAGCGGCTGCGCTTCAGATCGGCGACCCGCCAGATAAGTGCCATACCAAATGGCGGCTAGCGCGATTAACAGCCAAGTGAGTGTGACCAGTCGTGCGGCCACAATTTCGTTCATGATGGGACTGAAAATAGTCACAAAAAAGGCACCAGCCCACATAGGCAACGGACCTAATTCAGGCACGGGCATTTGTCCAATGTGCGGGAATAGCCATGTCCAGCCGCCGAGGTCTGCGGCTGTCACCATTGAAGCCAAGACGACCACGTCTTCTGTCTTCCAAGGGTCGCGAGCAAAAAGGCCAAGCAGCGCATACAGTAAAACGACACCGACCAAGGCCAGCGTCGGAAGACGCGAGGTGGCGAGGGCTGTCAGTCTGGCTGGTGTTGGCGGATTGGGTTGCACGACTTCGCTTGGTATTGGCGCATTATGTTGACATTTGATTTTACGCGTTCGGGCAGATGACAAGGGTCTGAGCAGTGTTACCTGTGCGGGTCACGTTAATCATATTGACAAACAAAAAAACGGGCAACCAATGGGTTGCCCGCCTGAAACGACTGAACACTGCAATTACTCGGCCGCAGGCTTACCCCGTGTGCCGGATGTGCGGGCAAAGCGCTGACGAAACTTTTCGACGCGGCCTGTCTCAACGATACGTGTTTGTGCGCCGGTAAAGAAGGGGTGCGACTCAGAAGTCACATCACACTTAAATAAAGGGTAGCTGACGCCGTCGATCTCGGTTTTGTCACGGCTCGACAAAGTCGATCGGGTGATAAATGTGTTACCGGTTTGTTGGTCAAGAAACACAACATCACGGTATTCGGGGTGAATGCCTTCTTTCATGGTCTGTCCTTTTAGTCCTACTCCCAAGCCCGCTAATTTGCGTTCAGGATCAAGTAGGGGCTGAATAGCCGGAATCCGGCAGCTTTTTAACTGTTTACAAAATGTTTGTATCATTTCAGCCGTTCGTCTTTTTTGACTTTGCCGAATCAATGGCTTTGGATTGCGTCAATCCATGACTTACCAAAGACGTTGCGGTAGAAACGTAGCCTGTGATTGTAGGGTGAAAGCCGACCAAAGGCAAACGCCTGTCTGCTAATGTGTGGTTCAAAATAGCATGTAAGCCAAGAGATGCGAGAAAAATGAAGAAATCGTCAGCCACAAAGGCACAAGAATTGGACATTCCTGCGGTGTCTGAGCATGATGGCGTGCGCTACCTACACTTTGATTCGCCTTGGGTGCAGGGGGCTATGAATATTGATAAACCCGTTGCACTGACGTTGTCATATACCCAGCAAATGATGGCCTGGTTGCTCTTTTTAGAGCCTGCGCGTGATCGGTCAATCGGCCAATTGGGCTTGGGTGCTGGGTCTTTGACGCGATTTTGCAACAAACATTTACCCAACCCCCAGGTTGTTATTGAGCGTAACCGAGCTGTAATTGCGCTTTGTCAGCACTATTTCAAATTGCCCACAAATCAGCGGTTACATGTCGTGCAAGCGGATGCCCAAGCCTGGGTGGGTAACCCCGAAAACCGTGCAAGCATGGCCGTTCTGATGGTTGATCTGTACGACACCCAAGCCCAGGGCCCAGTGTGTGGCTCTTTGTCGTTTTACCAAAACTGCGAAAGAGTCCTCGAACCGCCAGGCATACTCAGCGTCAATTTGTTCGGTCACCACAAAAGCTTTGCTGATAATTTAATGCGTTTAAGGGCGGCATTCGGCGAACGCTTGGTGGTTTTGCCGCCTCTGCCGGAAGGCAATCAAATTGTGTTGGCATTTAAGGGGCCGATGGCACGTTTTACCCGTCTTGACCTTTTTGAACGGGCTGACTGGCTAGAAGATCATTTCCAGTTGCCCGCACGCCGGTGGGTCCGTGCAATGGGTAAGATGGTATCGATTTAATTGGCATTGTCCTTTTTTAGCTTGGGGAAAACAGATAAATGGCAAACCTTTACACCGTGTTAAGCGAGCGTTTTTTAGTCAATCCTTCGCGTATTGCACTGAAAACCCCTGATAACACCTGGACGTATCAACAACTACATGATTTGGTTGGCAAGATGGCCAATTGGTTAGACGCACTGGCGCTAACGCCGGGCGCAAGAGTGGCAGCTCAAGTTGAAAAAACACCTCAAGCCTTGGCGCTTTACCTGGCAACGGTGCGGTCCGGGTTTGTTTACCTGCCCCTAAATACCGCTTATCGGGAATCAGAGATCGCTTACTTTTTGGATAATGCCAAGCCAGCTGTCTTTGTCTGCGATACGAATCATTTGGTTTGGGCTCAACCGCTCAGCACCCAATCTGGTGTGGCCCACACGCTGACATTAGACGCCAACGGGCAAGGCAGCCTGATGAGGGATATCGAATCATTTGAATCGGATTATTCGGATGCCAACAGTCTAGATGACGATTTGGCGGCGATTCTTTACACCTCAGGCACGACTGGGCGCAGTAAAGGGGCCATGCTCACGCATCGAAATCTGCTCTCCAATACTCAAACGCTGAATGGCTATTGGGGCTGGCATTCGGATGACGTGCTCCTTCACATGTTGCCCATTTTTCATATTCACGGTCTTTTTGTTGCCTGTCACGGGGCCTTGTATGCCGGCGCCCAAATGGTCTGGTTACCAAAACTCGATGTCAATGCAGCGCTGAAGTATTTGCCAGATTGCACCATCATGATGGGTGTCCCGACATATTATGTGCGGCTTTTGGCTGAAAGGGCGTTTGATCGCTCCCTGACGCAAAAGATGCGCCTCTTCGTATCAGGTTCCGCGCCACTATTGATTGACACCTTCCAAGAATTTGAGCAACGCATGGGGCAGGCCATATTAGAACGCTATGGCATGAGTGAAACGGGCATGTTGACCTCTAACCCCTACCAAACCGAAAATGAGCAGCGTATTGGCTCAACCGTGGGCCGACCGTTGCCCGGGATCGAGGTTCGAGTTGTTGATGACAATCAAAACACTTGCGCTCCCGATGTGGTGGGACATATTCAAGTCAAGGGCCCGAACGTCTTTTTGGGTTATTGGGAAATGCCTGAAAAAACACGCGAAGAATTCACCGCTGATGGCTGGTTCAAAACCGGTGATTTGGGACGCTGGGGCGGTAAAACAGCCCAAGGCCAAGCCATACCGGTACATTATCTTTCTATTGTCGGGCGCAGCAAAGACTTAATTATTTCAGGAGGCTTTAACGTCTACCCGAAAGAAATTGAAACGATCATCGACGACATGGCAGGTGTGTTGGAATCCGCGGTTATTGGTTTACCGCATGCTGATTTTGGTGAGGCCGTGGTTGCTGTGGTGGTTGCTAAGCCGGGTGCAGGGATCGATACCGAACAATTGCGAGAACAACTCAAACGGGCCCTGGCCAATTACAAAATTCCGAAAGAAATTCACTTGGTAGAAGAACTGCCGCGCAACGCCATGGGTAAAGTGCAAAAGAACCTTTTGCGAGAGCAGTTTAGCCACTGACCGTGGTACATTTGTGAGCTAATCGTTGAGTAAGTTCATGCGCAAAATATTGCAAAATTTCTGTCTGTTACCACTGCTAGCGATCCTCATCGGGTGCGCCTCAGGACCGAGTATCCGCAGCGATATCGACCCGCAAGCAGATTTTGCCCAATATCGGTCATTTGCCTTTTCCAACCCTTTGGGAACCGATAAGGCCGGATACACAACCATCCTTACCGATCGCTTAAAAGCCGCGACACGTTTGCAAATGGAGCAGCGCGGTTACGTGTATGACGAGCAGGCACCCAACTTGTTGGTGAATTTTTTGACCCAAGTTAGCAATAAATCAGAATACATACCGCCGCCGCCAATGCCTTGGGGTGCCAATTTCTATGGCTACCGAATGGGGATTTATGGCCCGTGGGCGGGTTATCAGTTTCCACCAGAGGTTATTCAATACACACAGGGCGTTTTGAATATTGATTTGATTGATGCCAATAAAAAACAGATGGTTTGGGAAGGTGTCGCAACCATGGTTATCAATGACATTAACCAAGCTTCAAGTGAAGCCTTTATTGTGCCGTTAGTCGCCGATATTTTTAAGCGATACCCCTTTGTGGCGGGTTCAAAAGTGCATCAACAGTCCAAGCAGTAAAAGCCGATTTCGGTTCATCGAGGTTCCTTGATACGTTGTTAAGCACGCTCGGTTTTGCAAAGTCAGTCGGTGCCTGGAGTCAGACGGCTCCCAGTGCAAATTAATCGCTGTTTTTAATAGGTTTTTTGGCTCACCATGATTGAACTAGGCGTAAATATTGACCATGTGGCAACGCTGCGGCAGCAGCGCCATGTCAGCTATCCGGATCCGATTGAGGCGGCTGTCAGGGCTGAGCAGGCAGGTGCTGACTTAATTACCCTGCATTTGCGCGAGGACCGGCGACATATCCAAGATGCGGATGTCTACGCCATGCGGCCTCGCTTGTTGACCCGAATGAATTTGGAGTGTGCGGTCACCGATGAAATGTTGGCGATTGCACTAGACGTCAAACCTGATGATGTTTGCTTGGTTCCAGAAAAAAGGACGGAACTGACCACCGAAGGTGGTTTAGATGTTGTCAAGGGTTTCAAAGCAGTCCATGCCGCAGTCTCGTTGTTACAAGACGCGGGCATTCGCGTGTCGCTTTTCATCGATCCAGATGCGGCTCAAATCAAGGCCTCGGTTGATACAGGCGCGCGGATTATTGAATTACACACCGGCGCTTATGCAGAGGCCCGCGATGTGCCAACCTTAGCCAAAGAAATCGATCGACTCAAAGCCTCGATCGCGCTTGCTGTCGCCGCGGGTTGCCGCGTCAACGCGGGCCACGGCTTGCATTACGAAAACGTGGCGCCGATTGCTGCGCTAGCGGGCATTGCAGAGCTCAATATTGGTCATGCCATCGTGGCGCGCGCAGTGTTCGATGGCTGGGAAAAAGCCGTTCGGGACATGAAAGCGGCGATCGTACAAGCAGCGTTGGCGGGCCAACGCGGACAAGCCATTGATCTGGAAGGTTGTTTCGTATGAGTAAAAAATCGAAAATCAATTCGTCGTCGGCCATACAGAAAAAAACACTAAAGTCACGTCGCGGCCCGGTCATGGTTGATGTTCAGGGCGTGGTGCTGTCGGGCGAAGACCGTGATCGGTTGATGCACCCACTCGTGGGTGGAATCATTTTGTTTGCCAGAAACTTTGAAAGCCGAGAGCAGCTGACCAAGTTAACGAGACAAATCCATCGGTTAAAGCGGCCCCGTTTGCTGATTGCCGTCGACCACGAGGGTGGGCGAGTGCAGCGCTTCCGTAGCGACGGCTTTACGCAACTGCCTGCCATGGCCGAACTCGGCCAGTTGTGGATGAAAGAGCCTTTGCGGGCGATGTCTATCGCCACAAGTGCCGGCTTGGTGCTGGCCGGAGAGCTTCGGGCTTGCGGGGTTGATCTCAGCTTCACGCCAGTTCTAGACTTGGACTACGGCGTGAGCGAGGTTATCGGTGATCGGGCTTTTCACCGTGATCCGCGTGTGGTGGCGATGTTGGCGCGCGCGCTAGTGCAGGGTATGTCGATGATGGGGATGGGCGCGTGTGGCAAGCATTTTCCGGGTCACGGTGCCGTGACGCAAGATTCGCACCACGACATTCCCACTGACCCTCGAACGTTGACGCGCATTCTAAAAGAGGACGCAGCCCCTTACATGTGGTTAGGCAACATGGTGATTCCGTCAGTCATGCCGGCGCATGTGATTTATCCCAAAGTGGACGATCAGCCAGCTGGTTTTTCTCGGCGCTGGGTTCAGGAGATTTTGCGCCAGCGTTTGGGCTATGACGGAGTGGTGTTTTCTGATGACCTGACCATGGAAGGCGCTCGCGTGGCGGGGGATATTACGGCGCGCGCGCAGGCCGCACTCGGTGCGGGTTGTGACATGGTCCTTGTTTGCAATCGCCCAGACTTGGCTGACGATTTATTGCACCGGTTGATCCACGAAAGCACGGTTGAGTCTGTGTCGAGGATTGAGCGATTGATGCCCAAAGTAAAGGCCATGCGCTGGAATGTTTTAATGGATTCACCAACCTATCAACAGGCACTATCCGCTCTGAAGACATTGGATGAGCGAGTCTGAAGCTGGATTCGATCTAAAGATATTCCTGGCGGGGCTGCCTCACTTGCCGGGGGTTTATCGGCATCTTGATGTGAAGGGTGAAGTCCTTTACGTTGGTAAGGCCCGTGATCTAAAAAAGCGTGTCAGCTCATATTTTCAGAAAACAGGTCACGGTCCACGCATCGCACATATGGTTGCGCGGGTTGCGCGGGTTGAAATCACAGTTACGCCCTCAGAAACCGAGGCGCTTTTGCTTGAAAACAACCTAATCAAGCGATTAAAGCCACGCTACAACATTCTATTTAGGGACGACAAGTCATATCCCTACTTGATGGTTTCAGCTCACGCCGTGCCGAGAATGTTGTACTACCGCGGATCAACGCAACGGCCAGGCGTATTTTTTGGTCCTTACCCCAACGCTTGGGCCGTGCGCGAGACGATGCAAGTGTTACAGAAGGTCTTTCGTCTTCGCACCTGTGAAGACTCTGTCTACGCCAACCGTACGCGTCCCTGCCTGCTCTATCAAATCAATCGCTGCTCGGGGCCATGTGTGGATCACATTACCCCGCAAGCCTACGCTCAGGATGTTACGCGTGCGACCCAATTTCTTAAGGGTCAAACGCAACAAGTGCTCACTGACATTGAGCAACGTATGCAACAGGCTGCGCAGGCGCTTGCTTTTGAGAAGGCAGCACAACTCAGAGACCAAATGAATGCGTTGTCACGAGTGTTGCAGCAACAGACCATGGAAGAAAGCGATGGTCAAGACACGGACGTGATTGCGATCGCCATGGATTCAGGTAAAGCCTGCGTCACCCTTGCCATGGTACGCGGCGGACGGCACTTGGGTGATCGGGCTATCTTTCCAGCGCACACCGACGGCGATACACCGGCCGATATTCTTGAGGTATTTTTGGCACAACACTATGTTGACCATACGTTACCGAGCATTGTGGTGACATCAACAGCGCCGGCCGATGAGACGTTGATTGATTTGCTAGCCATGGCTGGGAAAACCAAAACGCGCTTGATAACACGACCTCAGGGTGTTCGACGTGCCTGGCTAGAGCAAGCTGCGCGTAACGCCGCCCGGTCACTGACGCGTGCCCTCTCAGAGGGCGGGGCACGCGAATCACGGACATTGGCTTTGGCTCAAACACTTGGCTTGGATACTGATGAAGAGTCACTGAACGCCCTACACATCGAGTGTTTTGATATCAGCCATACCGCTGGCGAGGCCACACAGGCCTCATGTGTGGTGTTTCGTCAGCACGACATGCAACCGTCACTCTACCGGCGCTACAACATTGCCGGCATTACCCCGGGCGATGATTATGCGGCGATGCGACAGGTGCTCATGCGCCGTTATGCCAAAGTAGCCGATGGGGATGCCCCACTGCCAGACTTGGTGCTAATCGACGGCGGTAAGGGTCAAATTTCGGTGGCTCGAGAGGTTTTTGAAGAATATGGTCTTGATATCGTTCGTCTGGTTGGTGTGGCCAAAGGCGAAAACCGTAAAACAGGTTTGGAAACGTTGGTGTTCGCAGATGGTCGTGAATCTGTGGCATTGGGTTTGTCCTCGGCGGCGCTTTTGTTGATTGCACAAATACGCGATGAAGCCCATCGATTCGCGATCACAGGCATGCGAATCAAACGTGCTCGGGCTAGGCAGTCTTCTAGGCTAGAGGATATCGAAGGCGTTGGCGCTAAGCGACGCCAGCGTTTATTGAACCGTTTTGGTGGGTTTGGTGGTGTGAGCTCGGCAAGCGTTGAGCAACTCACCTCTGTTGAAGGTATTTCCCCTGAATTGGCTCGGCGCATCTACGATGCGCTCCATCAAGCCTAAGCTGACAGTTCTCGGGTAGCATACACCTTATGCCTCTGAATATACCCATCGCTTTGACTTGGCTTCGTATCGCCATCATCCCTTTTTTTGTTGGGCTTTTTTACCTGCCTGAGGCTTTACTTTCCCCCGCACTGCGTGATGCCATTGCTGCTTGGTTGTTTATTTTGGCCGCTTTAACTGACTGGTTTGATGGTTGGCTGGCCCGGCGCTGGAATCAGACTTCCTCGTTTGGTGCCTTTCTTGATCCCGTTGCTGACAAACTCATGGTCTGCGCAGCCCTTTTGGTTTTGTTGCACCTCGACCGAGTCGGCAGTTTGATCGCGTTGGTGATTATCGGCCGTGAAATCACCATTTCAGCCTTGCGCGAGTGGATGGCTCAAATCGGCGCGAGTTCTAGCGTTGCTGTACATTGGCTGGGTAAATTCAAGACAGCTGCTCAGATGGTGGCAATTCCTTGCCTGCTGCATTATGAAAACTGGTTTGACCTGCCGGTCTTTCTGATCGGTCAGGTTTTGATTGTTGGCGCTGCCTTGTTGACAGTGTGGTCGATGCTCTACTATCTCAAAAAAGCGTGGCCAGAGATTGAGGCTCGTACATAATAACCCCTGTTGGAATGACTGTTCATGAGCCAATCAACGACTTTAGACAGCGGTATTGAACCTAATGCGCAAGCTCTGCCACCATCCAATCAAAAGCGTGACTGGATGACGATTTCAATCGTCGGTTGCGCACACGGCAGCTCGCACTTTTTCCAACTCGTCATACCGAGCCTCTTTCTGCCGCTCGGTGCCGCTTTCGGTCTGGACTTTGCGCAACTTGGGTTTCTGATGACCCTGTTTTTTGTGGTGTCTGGTTTCTGCCAAGTCGCGGCAGGTTTTATCGTTGATCGCATTGGACCGCGACCCGTTTTGTGGTTTGGCATGGCTGGTTTTGTGGTGGCAGCGTTGCTGTTGGCAAACGCGACCGGGTTCGGCACTTTGTTGCTTGCAGCCGTGGTTGGGGGCGTTGCAAATTCGGTTTTTCATCCGGCGGACTTCTCAATTTTGAATCACCGTGTTTCGCCATGGCGATTGGGTCACGCGTTTAGCGTACACAACTTGACGGGTACGGTCGGATGGGCCTTAGCACCTATTTTTGTCGTTGGACTGACACAAATTTTGGGTTGGCGTGAAGCGGTTTTGGGTGTGGCACTTTTGATGCTAGCTGTCTTGGCTTTGGTTGTCATGGGCCGCTCATACCTCCACGTTCAGGGGACTCATGCACAACAACGTGAGCAGGCCAGTGGTTCAAAAGCAGGTGTCGCACCGATTGTTTCAGTGAGTGTTTTGACAACGCTAAAACAGTTGTTGGCATCACCCGCGTTGTGGGGTGCTTTCTTGTTTTTTTGCTGTGCCACGATTGCTTTTTCTTCTGTTCAAAGCTTCACCATTCCTTTAATGAGTAGTTTGTACGGCATGACAGCCGTCTTGGCTGGTTCGGTCTTGTCGGGCTATATGTTGGGTCAAATCATCGGCATGGTGGCGGGTGGATTTTTGGTCAACATCACAGAGAAGACGGAATATGTTGTTTTGACATCCTTGGTCTTGGCAGCGGGTATGTTCTTGCTCCTAGCGACGGGTTGGTTACCAGTGGTTTTGGTGGTGCTTGTGATGGCGCTCGCTGGGTTTTTTTCTGGTGTTTCTGCGCCATCGCGCGACATGATGGTTCGCAAGGTCACTCCAAAACAGTCCGTGGGTTCGGTTTATGGCCTGGTATATGCGGGATTAGATGTTGGTTCAGCCGTGGGACCGTTACTTTTTGGTTTGTTGCTTGACAGCGGATTGACTCGCGGTCCTTGGGTTGGTTCTGCGGTGGCGTTTGTGGGCGCCGCGTTACTGGCTGCCCAAATTGGGCGGGTCAGTCGCCGCATGCCTACTGCTGAGCGCTACGCAGCAAGTTAGGTGGCTGTGTGCCAGGTGTGGCGCGCCAAGGATTAATGTCCATGCCGCCGCGTCGCGTGTAGCGCGCGTACACTGAAAGCGATTGCGGTCGGCATCGGTCCATGATGTCGCAAAAAATTCGCTCAACGCATTGTTCATGAAAACCTTGGTGGTCCCGATACGACACAATGTATTTGAGCAAGGCGGCGTGATCAATGCTGTGGCCATGGTAACCAATGTGTAACGTTGCCCAGTCGGGTTGCCCAGTGACGGGACAATTGGATTTCAGTAGTCTCGAGAAAACGTGCTCTGTCTTGAGGTTTGGTCCCGTACTTTCATTGAGTAAATCAGCGTTCGGTTGATAGTCTGTGATTGCAACGGGCTGCTCATCTAAGCAACCCGTGAGCAACTCCTCAATGGGTTCTTGTTCAAACGCTGCGGGTAGCACCAGCGCGATTCGCGATGGTGCCCCAACCGCATGGTTAAGGTCCCGTTCCAAACAACCAAGCAGGGTTACCGTGTCGTCAAAAACACTGTGGTTGAGGCTGTTTAGATATAACTTAAACGACTTTGATTCCACGATGAATGGGCTGTCGCAAGGCACCCAAACTTTAAGAATAGCGGTGGCGGGTAATCCGCTGGGTTTGAGCCAAGACAATTCGTAGCCGCGCCAAAGGTCCCAGCCGATAAAAGGCAGTTTGATGGCTTGCGCCAAGGCGCCCAGTTGGGCGCGCCCTTGCGCCCTTGCAATGGGAAACAGCAGCGCGGGGTTGTAGTCGCGGGGATAGCTGACTTCTTTGCCCAATGGCAACGACGCTTCGTTTTCATGCGGTGAGTTTGGGTGATGAGCAGTCATGGCTTGGGTTTCGCAGCGGTGGTCGTTGGTTCAATTGTAATGGTCTAGTTTTCACTAAGCGAAACCATGCTTTCATGATGTGAAACCAATTGATGCACTGCCACAATCATTCATTTCACGAAGTCAAATAACGTTTCACTTTACAAAAAACTATATGTAACACCATGATTTTAATGATTTATATTTTTAATCTTATATAAGATATAAGACTTTTGTGCCACGCAGCAAATCGGTAGACTTACTGTCATGGTGTCCCGTTATTAGTTATCCAGATTTACCTCAATTGTCTAAAAATCAAAGGAGTTTCATCATGAGTAACCGTGAAAATGCAGTTCGTGCGCTACAAAGAGAATGGGCAGAAAACCCCCGCTGGCAAGGTATCAAGCGAGACTATAGCGCTGAAGAAGTGATCCGATTGCGTGGCTCGCGATCCATCGAGCACACGCTGGCTCGCGAAGGTGCAGAAAAGCTGTGGGACTTGTTACACAGCGAACCCTTTGTCAACACGCTCGGCGCCTTGACAGGCAACCAAGCCATGCAGCAGATCAAAGCGGGCCTCAAAGCCATTTATCTGTCGGGTTGGCAAGTGGCTGGTGACGCCAACTTGGCTGGCGAAATGTACCCTGATCAATCGCTTTACCCCGCCAACTCAGTTCCCCAAGTGGTGCGTCGTATCAACAACGCCTTGCTGCGTTCGGACCAAATCCAGTGGATGGAGGGTAAGAATCCCGGTGATTCGGGCTATGTGGACTTTGTGGCGCCGATTATCGCGGATGCCGAGGCGGGTTTTGGTGGTGTGTTGAACGCCTTTGAGTTGATGAAGTCGATGATTGACGCCGGCGCCAGTGGTGTTCATTTTGAGGATCAGTTGGCCTCAGTCAAGAAATGCGGTCACATGGGCGGTAAGGTTTTGGTACCAACACGTGAGGCCGTGAGTAAATTGGTCGCTGCTCGGCTGGCGGCTGACGTGTCGGGCACGCCGACCTTGTTGTTGGCCAGAACTGATGCAGACGCGGCAGATTTGGTGACCAGTGATATTGACGACAATGACCGTCCGTTTTTGACGGGTGAACGTACTGTTGAAGGTTTTTTTCGAACCCGTGCCGGCATTGAGCAAGGTATCAGCCGTGGGCTAGCCTATGCACCTTACGCCGATTTGATTTGGTGCGAAACGGCCACGCCCAACTTGGATTACGCACGTCAGTTCGCACAAGCCATTCACCGTCAGTTCCCAGGCAAGCTTTTGGCTTACAACTGCTCACCATCGTTTAACTGGAAGAAAAATCTAGACGACGACACCATTGCCAAGTTCCAACGCGAACTGGGTGCCATGGGTTACAAGTTCCAGTTCATCACCCTGGCCGGCTTCCACGCCCTGAACTACGGCATGTTCGAGTTGGCTCACGGTTATGCGCGGCGCAACATGAGTGCCTTTGTCGACCTGCAGCAAAAGGAATTTGCGGCAGCCGAGCTCGGCTTCACCGCGGTTAAGCATCAGCGTGAAGTGGGAACGGGCTACTTTGATGCGGTAACGCAGACGATTGAGGGCGGTCAAGCGTCAACCACGGCCTTGACCGGATCGACCGAAGAGGCTCAGTTCGAGTCAGAGAGCGTCCACGCCTAAAGTATTCCTCTGGCTAAGCCATTGATTGGCCACGAGCGAAGATCGTTTGCTCGTGGCTTCTTGGTTTGTCGCTTTAATTGTCTACCATTCACCAGTCGCTATTTGTGTTGTTTGGCAGCGCCCGTCTTGATCATGTCGGCAATCGCTTGATCGCTTAATCCCGCTTCGCGCAAAATCATTTCTGTGTGTTGCCCCAAACGTGGTGCCAAAGCCGGCGCTACCTTTGACGATTGCATGGTCACTGGGTTGCGAACGAACCGATAGGTATTGCCCCATTCATCATCGACATCTTGAAACATACCCACGCTTTTTAAATGGGGGTCATGCTCTAAATCTTCTAAGCGGTTCACCACTGCTGCTGGAATCTGGTTTGTTTCACACAAACCAAGCCAGTAGGCTGACGTTTGGGTCGCAATGATGTTACCCAAAGTCTCGTACACAAAGGCAATGTGTTCGGTACGGGCTTCAATGTTGGCAAACCGCGGGTCATTGGCATGGTCATCGTAACCGGCTGCTTTAAAAAAGAGCTGCCAATGACGGTCGGTATAAGGCATGACACTGATCAAGCCGTCGATACTTTTGTAGGGTTGTCGCCACTTGGTGAGTGCTCGGGGGTAGCCTGCTGACTCTTGGCGGTCTGCCAAGTGGTGGCCATAAAAATGTTCAACCAGAAGATAGGCAGTCATGGTCTCGAACATCGGTATTTCAATGAACTGACCCAGACCGGTTCGCTCGCGCTGAAATAATGCCGCCATGATGCCTTGCACGGCCACAAGTGCGCAGGTCTTGTCAGCGGCGATGGTGGGTAAGTAACGGGCTTGGTCAGATTGGCGCTGCATCAAGTCCACCACACCACTCATGCCTTGAATCAGATCGTCATAGGCTGGCTTGCCTTCGTAAGCGCCACCCTCGCCAAAGCCGTATAAACCGGCATAGATCAACCGAGGATTGCGCTTTAGAAGCGTCTGTGCATCCAAACCGAGTGCTGCCATTTTTTGTGGTCGCATGCTGTGCATGATGACGTCGGCTTGGTCCACCAAAGCCAGTAAAGCTGCAATGGCGGTGGGCTGTTTTAAGTCCAAGCAAAGGCTTTTTTTGTTGCGATTGACGCCCAGAAAGATGGCTGACAAGCCTTTTTCGTAAGCGGGGCCTGTATAGCGCGTTGATTCGCCATTGGGCGGTTCGACTTTGATGACTTCAGCGCCGTAGTCGGCTAATGATTGGCTGGCGTAGGGGCCAAATACAATCGCGGTTAAATCGAGTATTCGAACACCACTTAATGCGGGTGCAGAGGGATTCGGGGTCGCAGCGCTTTGAGCAGGGGTGTTCATGGTGTGTTTGGCGATCCGGTTGGGGCGGCTTATCAATCGGCAGTTAAGGGATGGTTCAACAAATCAAAAGCTTGATGCTAAGCACGGCGTGTCTAATCAAACGATGATAACTGAGTGCCTGACTAGGAGGTCTCTTTCCTTATGTTGTACCCATTGGACTACGTTGCTGAACCGACTAACCTTGCGTCGTTTCGGCAAGAAATTCGGACATTCCTGAAAACTGAATTAGCGGGTATGCCGACTGAGAATAAAGCTCGGTCGTGGATGGGCTCAGACATTGAATTCAGTAAAAAGCTTGCCCAAAAGGGCTGGTTGGGTTTAACCATTCCGAAGTCTCATGGTGGCACAGACCAAGATTTTTTTGCTCGTTTCGTGTTGTCTGAAGAGTTGCTGGCGTCAGGCGCACCAGTGGCCGCGCATTGGATTGCTGATCGTCAAAGTGCCCCGCTGATCATGCGGTACGGTACCCCTGAGCAGCAGGCCTTTTACGTGCCAAGAATCTGCCAAGCTGAGGCCTTCTTTTGTATCGGGATGAGCGAGCCAAACAGTGGATCTGACTTGGCCAGTATCAGAACCAATGCGCAGCCTAACGACGGCGGCTGGCTTTTAAATGGCAGCAAAATCTGGACGACCTACGCGCATCAATGCCATTACATGATTGCACTGGTTCGAACCAGCGGTGAATCGTCTGATCGCCACACGGGTCTGTCGCAAATTATTGTGGATCTCAAGCTGCCTGGTGTCACGATCAAACCCATCGTTGATATGTCGGGTGATGCGCACTTCACCGAAGTCTTTTTTGATAACGTTCAATTGGCACCTGAGGCTTTAATTGGCTCTGAAGGCCAGGGCTGGGAGCAGTGCACGGCTGAACTGGCCTTTGAACGCAGTGGACCTGAGCGCATCTATTCCAGCATGGCTTTACTCAATACTTGGGTTGACGAAGTGCGTGCAGCTGGCGTGGACGATGACGAAACTTTGGCCCTGCTTGGCGACCTGTTGGGTGAAATGAGTGCATTACGTGGCCTGTCGCTGGCGGTGACGCAGCGTTTGGTAGACGGGCACAGTCCGGCGGTTGAGGCTTCGGTTGTAAAAGATTACGGTACCGACTTTGAGCAGCGGTTGATTCGGTGTCTTTCAGAGTGGTTAGGTGCAAGACCGCACTTTCCTGTTTCAGGCGACTTGCTCAGGGCACTGGCTTATTTGGAACAAATGGGCGTGACTTTTTCCTTGCGCGGTGGGACTCGAGAAATTTTGCGCGGGATTATTGCCCGCGGCTTGGCATTGAGGTGATGGCTTTGCAAATGGAATTATTTGATACGTTTGATCGTTTGCTCGGCGAGGCGTGCTCGCCAAGTCAAATCCGGGAATTAGAAAAGAATGCTCAGACACCTGCCATATGGTGTGCGTTAGAGTCATCCGGTTTTGTTGATATTTTGGTGCCAGATGCCGCTGGTGGTGCGGGTTTGGGCTGGCAAGATGCCTGGGGTGTTTTGTTTGCCGCCGGCAGGCATGCCGTTCCTTTTCCGTTGGCACAGACCTTGTTTGGACGAGCGTGTTTGGCGCATTGCATGGTTGAAGCACCTAGCACGCCTTTGGCTCTGGCCGGTGTGATTGACCACAAACCTGACGGCGTGCTGAGTGCTCGCTTGGTTCAAGGTGCGTTACTGGCCAGCCATGTGCTTCTGCAAGCGGGGCAAACCGTTTATTTGTTGCCGGTTGCAAATGCCGAATGTGAGCCGGTTGGTGGGGTGGGAAGTTTTGATGCGCACCTGACTTGGCAAGCTGCGCTCATCAAGGACTCAGTCATTGGGACATTGCCGAGAGACACGGTGGCGCATGGACTCGCGCTCGGTTTGGCGGTGTTGATTGCGGGTGCTTGCGATCGGGTTCTTGAGATGACGTTGACTTATGCCAATGATCGCGTCCAATTTGGTAAGCCAATCGGTCGCCTGCAGGCCGTACAGCAGCAAATCACTGAAATGGCTGAACGGGTCTACGGTGTTCGCATGGCAACCCAGCTGGGTTGTCATTCCTTGCCTGATTTCGCTTGGCAGGCGCAACCCAATTCAGCGGCATTGGCGAAATCGCAGGCGAGTGCTGCTGCTGTTCGCATTGCTAGCGTGGCACATGCCGTGCATGGTGCGATTGGTGTGACCCAAGAATACGATCTACAGCTCTACACCCGTCGCATATACGAATGGAATAGAGCCGGTGGTGGTGCTAAATATTGGGCGACACGTTTGGGACGAGCGGCATTTGATCGTGATTACTTGCTTGATTTTGTTCGTGAAGACTTGTTTCAGGTGGGATGACGCGTTAATCCGAGATAGTTGCCGATTTCTTCACGGCTCATTCGTATCAAAAAATCGGTCGAAGAATAGCCCAGTGCGGACATACGCTCAGACAGATTAAGCAAAAAAGCCGCTAACCGGGCTTCTGAGCGCATCGAGCCCAAGGCCAATAATACTTGGTGAGAGCGTGCGATTTCTTTGCTCATGATGCGCCGCACCTGGTGTTGCAACGAGGGCACATAGCGGCTGATGTCATCGATATCGATTAATCGGATCACGCAGACCTCAGCGTCCTCCATGGCTAGCGCGTTCGAACTGTGGAGACCATCGGGCATCCCGTCAAGCCCAATGACCTCACCAGGTAAAAAGAAGCCTGTGATTTGCACTTGGCCAGAAGCCTCTTCGAGTTGCGTTTTGATGGAGCCAAAGCGCAAACTGTACAAAGCGTCTAATTTATCGCCGTCTTGATAAAGCAGTTGACCTTTTTGCAACCGAACCCGTTCTTGTACCAATTGATCGAGTTGTTCGACTTCATGGCTAGCCATGCCGGCCGGTAAGCAAACGCTACCGAGCATACAGCTCGAGCAGTGGGGCGCCTCTGGCGAAACGGGGACTCTTTTTTGCACCGAAGTCATGGTTACTCCCAAAAGAACAACCCAATCACGTCAACTGGCTTACGTCACGGCAAGTGTTGAAACCATCTTACCCAAAAAGCCTATCTTTTTGGTAATAGTTTTTGTGCCAGTCAATTGAAATACTTGCAAACATCCCTATATAACAATCATTAGAACCCAACGGGCTAGCTCGAAGTGACATCAGATCAAGCCCATCAAATGGAATTTGACCATGCGATTTGATAAATTAACCACCAAGCTTCAGCAAGCCATCGCCGATGGACAAAGTCTGGCTGCGCGCCATGACAACGCTTACATTGAACCCGTTCACGTTTTGGCCGCTTTATTGGCCGACAGTGATAGTGGTGCGGGCAGTCTGCTGTCTCGCGCTGGCGTGGCGGTCAATCGGTTAACGCCGGCTGTCGAGACAGCGATCAAGGCATTGCCGCAGATCCAAGGTGGTGATGGCAACATCCAGGTCAGCCGTGATCTGCAGGCGGTATTGACGCGAACGGACAAGGAGGCAGGCAAACGGGGCGATGCCTATATCCCGACGGAGCTGTTTTTGTTGGCTTTGCTCGATGACAAGGGGCCAGCAGGCCGCGCCCTAACCGAAGCTGGCTTACAGCGCAAACCACTAGAGGCGGCTATTGATGCGGTTCGGGGCGGCAATGCCGTGACCGATCAAGAGGGCGAAACCAAGCGAGAAGCGCTTGCCAAGTACACCACTGACCTGACTGAGCGCGCACGGGCTGGCAAGCTAGACCCGGTGATTGGTCGCGATGACGAAATCCGTCGCGCCATTCAAATTCTTCAACGCCGTACCAAAAACAACCCGGTACTCATTGGTGAACCAGGCGTGGGTAAAACCGCCATTGTTGAGGGCTTGGCACAGCGTATCGTCAATGACGAGGTGCCCGAATCGTTACGTGGCAAAAAAGTGTTGTCGCTTGATTTGGCCAGCCTTTTGGCGGGGGCTAAGTTTCGCGGCGAGTTTGAAGAACGCTTAAAGTCTGTGCTCAAAGAGCTCTCTCAGGACGATGGCAGCAACATCGTCTTTATTGATGAGCTACACACCATGGTTGGTGCTGGCAAGGCTGAGGGGGCAATGGATGCTGGCAATATGCTCAAGCCAGCACTGGCTCGTGGTGAGTTGCATTGCATTGGCGCGACCACGCTTGACGAATACCGAAAGTACATTGAAAAAGATGCCGCCCTTGAGCGTCGGTTTCAGAAGGTTATCGTTGATGAGCCCAATGTGGAATCCACGATTGCCATTTTGCGAGGCTTGCAAGAAAAGTATGAAGTGCATCACGGGGTTGAAATCACTGACCCAGCCATTGTGGCAGCTGCTGAGCTGTCCAATCGTTATATCACCGATCGATTTTTACCAGACAAAGCCATTGATCTGATTGATGAGGCGGCAGCACGTATCCGGATGGAAATAGACTCCAAGCCCGAAGTCATGGATCGTTTGGACCGTCGCATCATTCAACTGAAGATTGAGCGTGAGGCTGTCAAAAAAGAGACCGATGAGGCCTCACAGCGACGCCTACAGAACCTTGAACAAGAACTGGAATCGTTACAGCGTGAGTACAACGATTTCGAGGAGATTTGGAAAGCTGAAAAAGCCATGGTTCAGGGCACTCAGGCGATCAAAGAGGAAATCGAGCGTGCTCGCGCAGAAATGGCCGACTTACAAAGAAAAGGGCAATTCGACAAATTGGCGGAATGGCAATACGGTAAGCTGCCTGCACTAGAAGCCAGGCTAAAAACGGCTGAAAGACAAAGTGATACTGAGGCTGTGCGGCCACAACTGCTGCGTACCCAAGTCGGCGCCGAAGAGATTGCCGAGGTCGTGTCGCGCGCCACAGGTATCCCTGTCTCAAAAATGATGACGGGTGAACGCGAAAAATTACTGAAGATGGAAGATCGACTGCACCAGCGGGTTATTGGTCAAGATGAGGCGGTGAGTTTGGTGGGCGATGCGATCCGTCGTTCGAGAGCGGGTTTGTCTGATCCTGCCAGACCGTATGGCTCATTCCTATTTTTAGGACCAACAGGGGTGGGTAAGACAGAATTGACCCGTGCATTGGCTGAATTCTTGTTTGACTCAGACGAGCATTTGATTCGGATCGACATGAGTGAATTCATGGAAAAGCACTCAGTGGCCCGTTTGATCGGGGCGCCGCCTGGGTATGTGGGCTACGAAGAGGGCGGTTACCTGACCGAGGCGGTTCGACGCAAGCCCTACAGCGTGGTTTTGTTAGACGAGGTAGAAAAAGCCCACCTGGACGTCTTTAATGTACTGCTACAGGTGCTTGACGACGGCCGACTAACCGATGGACAGGGTCGGACGGTGGATTTTCGTAATACGGTCATCATCATGACCTCGAACTTAGGCTCTCAGCACATTCAATCCATGGTGGGTCGTCCGTATGAGGCCATTAAAGAAGTGGTGTGGGAAGAATTGAAAGCACACTTTAGACCAGAGTTTCTCAATCGGATTGATGAGGTGGTGGTGTTTCATGCGTTACAGAGTCAACACATTGAAAAGATTGCGGGTATCCAGATTGAACGCTTGGCTAAGCGCCTGACTGAACAAGAAATGTTTCTCGAAGTCACGCCAAGCGCCTTGGCTGAGTTGGCTCGAGCAGGATTTGATCCCGTGTTTGGGGCAAGACCGTTAAAGCGAGCGATTCAGCAAAAACTAGAGAATCCCATCGCGAAACGGATTTTGGAAGGTAAGTTTGGCCCCAAAGATGTGGTGCCTGTTGATTTTAAAGATGGCGACTTTGTGTTCGAGCGAACATTACAGTAAGCGCTTCTTTTTGATAATTGTTTCAGACCGGGTCAGACTTTATCGTCTGGCCCGGTTTATAAGTGGTCAAATCACGACCGATCGACTTGAGCCAGCAATACAATGGATCAGCGGTGAGCGGTAAAGGCCCAAAGACGACTAAAAATGAAAGTCAAGATGGCCACACTAACCAAAATAACCCCGAGCAATAATTCATAGGGCAGTTCGGTGTTTTTAAGCGTGAAGGCGTAACTGGCCTCGTTGATCAAAAAACCAAAGGCTGATATTAAGAAAAAGCGTGGCAGGCTTTTACCAAGCCCGGCATGTTGTGCCCGAAAAGTCAGTTGATAGTGACCCGTAAAGGAAACCACAAAGGCAACCAGCCAGCCCATGATGTTGGCCACTAAGGGTGCCCAGTTGGCTTGTGAGACCAAAGTCACGACAACGAGCCAGTGTACGAGTGATGCGCAAACCCCGACCATGACAAACCAACTGAGTTGATGGGATATTATTTTCATGAAGAGCGAGTCCGGAACTGGCACATGCAATGAACGCTTGTAAACCTTTGCAAATAATCAGCAACACTGAACGCCAGGTGGCATCTGTGCTGATGACTTTGATTTGACCAAGAATCAATAGCGCCATTGTAGACTTGACTCAACAAGGGCGCTTAAGCGGGACCTATATTTTGGTTGATGGCAAAGTCGTCAGAGCGTCATAACCCTTAGGCGGCTGTTAGCCCTGAGCTGTAGTAGTCGCGACCTGATCTTGTCAGCTTTTATAAAGCCAGCACGATCGAATAGCAGGTATACCAATCAAGTGTTCTCGACTTTGCCGTAAAAAGTCACCCCAAGTTTGATTCGGTCGCGGCCCTGATTGCGGCGATGACGGTTGGTGTCACGCAAAGAGTAAACACAGCCGCAGTACTCTTGTTGGTAGAACTGCTCGCGTTTACTGATTTCAATCATGCGTTGTGAGCCGCCGTGCTTGCGCCAGTTGTAGGTCCAGTAAATCAAGCTGTCATAGCGCGCTGCTGCACGCTCACCGCAGTCATTGATCTGGTTCATGTCCTTCCAGCGAGAGATGCCTAACGAACTGGTGATCGTATCGTAGCCATTTTCATGCGCGTACAGCGCCGTGCGTTCAAATCGCATGTCAAAGCATTTGGTGCATCGCTCACCGCGTTCGGGTTCGTTCTCTAGGCCCTTGATGCGGGCAAACCAGTTGTCAACGTCGTAATCCGCATCAATGAACTTGATGCCATGCTCAAGCGCAAAACGGATATTTTCTTGTTTTCTGATGTCGTATTCTTTGACAGGATGAATGTTGGGGTTGTAGAAAAACAGGTCATAGTCGATACCTGCGACCAACATGGCTTCCATGACCTCACCCGAACAAGGTGCGCAGCATGAATGTAGCAATACTTTGCGGCGTTCTGGGGGCAGGGCAAGGCTCGGTCTAAGGGGGTCAGTCATGGCTTGATCCACATCAATTCATTTTTGGTTTGGCATTAGTGTAATCCTTCAATGCTTGGCCTAAAGTATGTTGAGGGCTTGAAAGCGTCAAGTACCTAAAACAGTATCCCAAAGCGCACGGACGGCTTGTCGCGTTTCCTTCATTTCTTGCGCAGCGACGCGGGCACGCTCAGCACCTTGCAACCTAAGGGCGTGTTGCCGTTTGCGAAGTACGCGATACGCTTGAATCGCCTGCGCGGCTAACGCTTTTGGAATGAGCCCGAGTTCGCCACATCGGCCTAGCAAGGCAATGTTACCCAGATTGGGGATCAGTTCAGGATGTTTGCGGGCATGAAGCAGGACCAGGTATTGGGTGACAAACTCCAAATCAACCATGCCGCCAGCATCATGTTTAAGGTCAAAGAGATCGGATTTATTGGGGTGTCCTTGGCTGATTTTGATGCGCATCTCGCGAACTGCTTTCGTCAAATCTTCTGGGTCGCGCGGTAAAGTCAGTACTGTTTGGCGAATGCGTTCAAATGAAGCGCCAACCGCTGGATCACCAACCACGTGACGCGCTCTTGTAATGGCTTGGTGTTCCCAAGCCCAAGCATGCTTTGTTTGATATTGTTCAAACGCCGCAATCGGGACGGCAAGCAGTCCCGCATCGCCGTCTGGTCTTAAACGCAAATCAACCTCGTAAAGACGTCCCGACGATGTCATGGTTGAGAGCCAAGAGGTCAAACGCCGTGCCAATTTGGCGTATGTCTCAGCGGCATTTTCGTCGGGATCGTCAAACAAAAACACCAAATCCAGATCAGATGAATAACCGAGCTCTTTACCCCCGAGTTTGCCGTAGGCAATGATGGCGAATTTAGGGGCAGGTCTCTCGTTTGAGGCGTGCTTTAGCACCAACGGCCAGACCCATTGCAGGGCTAGTTCGAGCAATAAGTCAGCCAGTGCTGACAATTGATCGGCGAGGGCTTCAACGGACAATACCCCCGCAATATCTTGCGCTAAAAGTTGAAAGCTCACTTGCCTTTGCAAATCGCGCATCAAATTCATTTGTTGTTCGACATCGGGCGCTCCGTCAGCGAGCAAACAAGCACCCAAGTCAGCGGTCAAGTTGGCGCGAATGCGTTCGAAGTCGATGGGTTCCATGAGGCTGCGCCAGTCAATCAGACTGTCCAATACGACAGGGTGTTGAATAACGTATTGTGCCGCCCAAGGGCTAGCCGACATTAGCTTAGCCACTCGCGCTAATGTGTGCGGGAATTCAACAAGAAGGGCCAAGTAAGCGCTGCGTTGGGCGATCGTTTCGATCAAGTCCAATAAGCGCAGGGCCGTGATTTTCGGCGCATCAGTGGCTAGGGCCGCTTGCAAAAGAAGGGGTACCAATTCGTCGACCCGTGTCCGACTTTGGTTGTTAAGCCCACGGATTCGGTGGCTATCCAAAAAAGCGTCGATGCGCTTGGTTAGGTCGCTCGCGTCGGCGCCAAAGGCCTCGATAAGACTTTCCGTGTCTGATCGTTTTGGTGGACATGTGCTGTCAAGCATTTGCGCGGGATCGCTGCCATCAACGGCTGGCGAATTTTCTTGGGCGATGTCATCAGAATTTTTTGAGGGTTCGGTCAGACCCGCCAACCGAAAGGCATCTCGGAAAACCGCTGCAACGCGTGAGCGATTTTGCTTTAACGCGGCTTCAAAAGCGGCTGCAGTCATGCCCATGGCCGCGGCTAGCGCGTGGCGCAGATCGACGTCATCGGGCAGTAGGTGAGTCTGTGCATCCTCGCGATACTGCAACATGTGCTCTAAACGCCTTAAAAATTGGTAAGCGCTTTTTAGGTCGTGGCTGACTTCGCTTGGTATGAGCCCGGCACGTTCTTGCGCTTCTAGCGCGCTCAATAGGCCGCGTTGCTGTAGGGCTGGCATTTTGCCGCCTCGAATCAGTTGGGTCAGTTGAACGACAAACTCAATTTCGCGGATGCCACCATCACCGAGCTTAATGTTGCGTTCTGTGTCGAGCCCGTTGCGCACCGAAGCACGTTTTTGCCAGTCTTGCCGAATACGCTGACGCAGGTCTCGCAAGGCAGCCAAAGCGTCAAAGTCAAAGTACTTGCGGTAGACGAAAGGCACCCGCATGCTTTCAACGTGCTGAATCGTCAAGCTGCTGTCACTGTTTGACCATGCACAAGCAGGCATGATACGCCCCTTTAACCAAGCGTATCTTTCCCATTCTCGACCTTGTGTAAAAAGATATTGTTCGAAGGCATCGAGGCTCCAAGCCAGTGGGCCAGAATCGCCATCAGGTCGGAGCCTTAAGTCAGTTCTGAACACTTGGCCGTGTTGATCGAGCGCTGAGATGATTGGCATCATTTGGCGAGTCAACTTGCCATAAAACTCATGGTGGGAAATCGATCTAGCCCCATCGGTTTCACCTTCTTCGCCGTAGAGCATGATAAGGTCGATATCTGAAGAAACATTCAGTTCGCAACCGCCAAGTTTGCCCATCCCCACAATAATCATTTCTTGAGGCAAACCTGTGCTTGACTCTCGGGGTACCCCGTGAACGATGGTCAGCTCGTTGATGACTGAACGATAAGCCTGATCAACGGCAATATCGGCCAGCGTGGTCATGGCGCCAGTGACCTCTTGTAAATCGGCGACGCCTGCGATGTCGCGCACCATGACGGTATAAAAGACGCGTTCACGCAGTTGCCGCAGAACCCGACGGCAGTTATCTGTGCTGAGGCTGGCGTACTCAGGTGACACACCAGCGAGTTCTTCAAACCATAAACGTGTGATGGCTGGGTCAACAGGGGTTTGGCTGGCGCTTTCTAGCCATTGTGCAAAAGATTCGTCAGCATAAAGGCGTCGCCTAAGTGCGCCAGACCATGTGGTGGCCGGATCAAGAAAAGCTTTGTGTGTCATGTGGCGTCTTGAATGATCGAGCATAAAGCAAAATAACCGATACAGACCTGCACTTACAGGTGCAATGTCACGGTTATTCACCTAAAACGATTACGATATCTTATTAATCATCACTTATACCGTTTTTATTTTGTATTTATTGAAACCTATCGTTCGGATAGCATTGCTGCTGCTAGTTGTCGGCTACTTTGTGTCTGCCGCTGTTATGCTTTTTACACGCTACTGGGTGTTGCCGCGCATTGACCAGTGGCGTCCTGCTATCGAACAGGTTGTCAGTCAGACGGTGGGTGCACCCGTTGAAATAGGACAAATTCAAGCGCGTTGGCGCTCGCTTAATGCGGTTCTAGAGGTTCGCGACATTAAAATATTGGGTTCTGATGGAACCCCTGGACTGACGATCCCGAATGTCGATGCCGTAGTTTCATGGCGGACCCTTATTCATTTAAAGCCTGTTTTTAAATATATCGGTATTGATGGTTTCGATCTAACAGTATCTCGCCGCGGGCAAACCGAGTTCAGAGCTGCTGGGTTTGAGTTCGACACTGACGGCGTCTCCGATTCAGACACTGCGAACCTCTTAATTGACTGGCTTGCGCTTCAGGGTCGAATTAACTTCACGAATGCATCGCTCACGTGGACTGATCCTTACTCAAATACGCCAACAGTCACCATGACAGAGGTGAACTTAACCCTAAACAATTGGTTGTTGACGCATGAATTGAGCGTGCAAGCGAGTCTGCCACCTGCTCTTGGCAAGACCATATCGTTGGCCGTTAGGTCTGAAAGTGCCCGCGGGTCTATCGCTGGATTGGTTGCGCAAACAGTTGATACCAATATTTACGTGTCTTTGCCTCAAATTAGTTTGTTGCGACTGCGTGATTGGTTTGATGTGCCTTTAGTTGAGGGCGAGTTTGGCGCCCAGGCTTGGCTGACATTGCAAGATGCCCAAGTCGATCGATTGACGATTGATGTGGCCGCACGCGAGGCCTCAGGTGGCGATCACAATGATGACCAACGGACGTGGCGTGCCGATAGCGCTCAAATTCGAATGGATGGCCCAGCAGCACTATTTAATCCTCAAGCCAAATCGGTGTCGTGGCTAACACGCGCGCCAGCCAATTCGCAATTAAGCGTCGCCTTGAGCACTCAAAATTTCACAGTACAGCATTTGACGTCTGATCTTGATCTGTTCTCGATTGACGAGGGCAAGATGACAGGGGCTCTTAGTCGCCCAAGCGATGGCGCCTTATCGGTGGTGGTGGACTCGCTTAGCCTTGCCAATCGTGACGGCGTTGTGACGCTATATGGACAGTGGAGCCAAGAAGCTGCTGACAGTCAGGGCGAAATGGATTTTGAAGGGACGCTAACGCGCTTTCAATTACCGGCACTGCCACGTTACCTTTCGGGTGTTGTTGGTGAGGACGCCGAGCAGTGGATGAATAAAGCGTTTAAAACAGGTTCTGTTTCCAAAGCAGGCTTTAAAGTCAAAGGTCCGGTACAAACTTTTCCTTACGCTACCCATTCAACGCCAGGTGTTTTTCGTCTTGATGGCGCTTTTGAAGACCTCACGCTTGACTATGCGCCAGCCGAGTCGACTGGTGAGAGGGGTTGGCCGCTTTTGGTCGGCGGCAAGGGCACCCTCAGCATGGTCAGTGACCGTCTCAGCATTAAAGCCACGGCCGGCGCGTTACAAATGCCCGATGAGCAGGAAATTGCCATTAATCGTTTAACAGCTGACATTATTGATCTTGAAACGACGCCCTTTTTAATGCTCGATGGGGTAACCGCGGGCTCAGCCAATAGCTACCGTTCGGCACTCACCAAAACAGCACTTGTGGATTTGGTGCCGCCATTCGTAACTGAAGTTTCTGGTACGGGCCAGTGGTCATTGCCCTTGACACTGCAAATGAATTTAGAAGATACCGATGCCGCTACATTTCGTGCGGTGCTAAATCTCAATGGTGGCTCAGTGGGCTACGCTGATGTACCACCTCTGATTGTGAACAGTGGTGAGGCGGTTTTTACAGAGACAGGGTTTGAAGCTCAAGGGCTTGCTGGTACATGGCTTGGTGGCGATTTTATTGTGTCGGGTGCCATTAATGATAACGAGCACACATTGCAAGCGAAAGGGGATTTGGCGTGGTCAGCGCTGGCGAAATACACCAACAGCGTTATTGTTCGAGACTGGTTTGCTGGTCAAATGCCTTACCAATTAACGTTGATAGCCGAACCAAAAAAGCCACTTGACGTCAAAATTGAGTCGACTTTGGTGGGTACAGAGATAAAGCTACCTGCACCTTTTGGAAAGAAACAACAGGCGACACTACCAACGACATTGCATTGGAAGGAAGCTTCAGCACCGGGCGCAGACACAATGGTTGTGATGCTGGGCTCTTTGGTGGGTATGCAGGCGCGATTTAGTCCCGCCAGTGCGTCGGGAAAGTCAGCCATTCTCGATGCCGCAACAATCACGATTGGTGAACAGCCGGATCGCCTCGGCGATCTCAAACCGAATGCGGGTCTGTCGATCGTTGCGCGGTTAAAGCAGGTCGATGGCGAACAGTGGCGTTCTGCCGCAAAGACAATGCAAGCAGAAATTGCTTCACCGACCAAGGGCCGACCACTGCTACCTGACTTAAGAAGCGTTGATGTGTCAGCACCATCTCTGAAGTGGGACCACGTTTTTTTAGACGCGCTAGATCTAAAGTTGGCACTCAACCCCGCTGGGGCTAACAAAGTGACAGTCAAATCTGAGCAAACCGCCGGTACGATAAGTTGGCAGAGCAAAGCGGGAAAAATTGACAGCCGCTTGGTGGCTCATTTCACCAAACTACACGTGGGTGATCAAAATGTTTCGTTGACTGAGAAAGAAAAAATCGCCGCAAGGTCTTCGTTGCCCAAGGAAGATGCCTTGTCTGAAGTGCCTGCACTGGATTTAACCATTGACGAATTTACTTTGTTTGGTTCCACGCTTGGAAGGCTCGAAGTTGCTGGTGAAAACTCGCCTGATCACACGCAATGGCGAATCGAAAAATTGCAAATCTCAAATCCAAGCGGTGAGATTAATGCCGCAGGGAGTTGGCATTTCAGTCCAACACCAGGCATCAAAGTGGCTGCATCTATGAATGTGAATGATTTGGGGCAAATGAGTAGCGTCTTGGGCTTTGGTGATCGCTTGCGTAAAGGTGCTGGCGTGATTAGCGCGAAAGTCGATTGGCAAGAGTTTCCTTGGCGCACAGACTACAGCGATTTAAACGCGCAAGTCGCCATTGATTTGAAAGATGGTGTGTTTGATGGTGTTGACTCAAGAGGTGTGCGGATACTTGAGTTATTGTCACTTCAATCGTTGAGCCGTTTGTTTAGCATCAACGCTTCGGTCGAAGGGACCTTTGCGGATGGTTTTCCGTGGCAAACCATCCGTGGCGACTTTTCTATTAAGGATGGCGTGATTGACACGCGAAACTTAGGCGTCAATAGCAGTGTGGCGATTATCTCGATTGTTGGTGGCTCAAACTTGGTTGACGAAACTTGGCAGTTAGATGCCAACGTCAAACCCAATCTGGACCTCAGCGGTGCTGCAATTGCCACAGGATTTGTCGTTAACCCCTTGGTGGGGCTGAGTGCATTAGTGGGGCAGTATCTTTTAAGAAATCCTGTCGAAAAGGCGCTGTCAGCTGACTACGTCGTAACTGGGACTTGGGACGAGCCATTGATCAATGGCAAAAGCAATACCACCGAAGTCAAACCCGCTCAAAAGGTGACAGGTGGGTAATTCAAGCACCGCTGCCAAGTCCGCCCAGTGCGGTGAATTAATCCTGACCTTTGTCGTTGGTGAGCAAGTTATGATTACTTCTTCATCATTTCAAAGAACTCGGCGTTGTTTTTTGTGGAACGCATTTTGTCGAGGATAAAGTCCATCGATTCAACATCATCCATGTCGTGAATAAATTTGCGTAACACCCAGATTTTAGGTAACAGATCCGGTCTGATGAGCAACTCCTCGCGCCTGGTTCCTGATTTATTCAAGTTGATTGAAGGATAGACTCGTTTTTCAGCCAGTCGGCGTTCAAGGTGAATTTCAGCATTGCCAGTGCCTTTGAATTCTTCGTAGATCACCTCATCCATGCGGCTGCCAGTCTCGATCAGGGCCGTGCCGATAATGGTCAGTGAACCACCTTCTTCTAAGTTACGGGCAGCTCCAAAGAAGCGTTTGGGACGTTGCAGTGCATTGGCATCCACACCGCCGGTCAGCACCTTGCCCGATGAGGGCACGACCGTGTTGTAGGCGCGTGCCAAACGGGTGATGGAATCAAGCAAAATGACCACGTCTTTTTTGAGCTCAACCAAGCGTTTGGCTTTCTCAATGACCATTTCCGCAACCTGTACGTGACGCGTGGCGGGCTCATCAAATGTCGATGCAACCACCTCACCTCGCACAGTTCTTTGCATTTCGGTCACTTCTTCAGGTCGCTCGTCAACGAGCATCACAATCATGACGGCGTCGGGATAGTTGGCTGTGATGGCGTGTGCAATGTGTTGCATCATCACGGTCTTGCCCGATTTCGGGCTAGCGACAATCAATCCGCGCTGACCTTTGCCGATTGGGGCAAAGATGTCTAGGATTCGCCCGGTTAAGTTTTCTTCGCTTTTGATATCCCGTTCTAACAGCATGGGCTCATCAGGGTGCAAAGGTGTCAAGTTCTCAAACATGATTCTGTGTTTGATGGCTTCAGGTGCCAACCCATTGACTTTTTCAACCTTGACTAAGGCAAAATAACGTTCACCGTCTTTGGGTGTACGCACTTCACCTTCGATTGAATCACCCGTGTGTAAGTTAAAGCGCCTAATCTGTGATGGCGAAATATATATATCGTCAGTGCTAGCGAGGTATGAGGTCTCGGGCGAGCGTAAGAAACCAAAACCATCAGGCAAAACCTCAAGCACGCCATCGCCAAAAATTTGTTCACCTTGCTTGGCACGGCGCTTCATGATGGCAAACATCAGTTCTTGTTTTCTGAGGCGACTGCCGTTTTCGATTTCGAGACCGGCGGCCATCTCTAGTAGTTGCGAGACGTGTTGCGCCTTGAGTTCATTCAGATGCATGAGAAGAGGGTATTTAGAAGTGGGAGAGGGCAATGGCAGACCCAGATGGGTCTGCGCGTGGATGCATTTGGGTTAGAGCTGTTCGTTAAGAAACTCAGTCAGCTGCGATTTTGAAACGGCACCGACTTTCGTGGCCTTTACTTCACCGTCTTTAAACAACATCAGTGTTGGAATTCCGCGGATGCCAAACTTGGCTGCCGTTTGTTGGTTTTCGTCCACATTAAGTTTGGCAATCGTTACTTTATCACCGAATTCGGTGGCAACTTCTTCCAATATCGGCGCGATGGCTTTGCAAGGGCCACACCAAGCGGCCCAGTAGTCAACCAACACAGGTTTACCAGCGCCAAGGACGTCAGTCGCAAAGCTGTCATCGCTGACGGTTTTGATGTTTTCGCTCATGATTACTCTCTGTTTGGAGATGATCGGTGTCTACGAGTTTGCTGCGCTTAGACAGTTAGAAACTCGCAGTTGGGTTGTTTTTATGAACACTACGCTAAGAGATGCTGTAAGTGTTGTGATTTTGTTAATTTTGTTTTGCAAGCATAACACCGATTCGACTCAGAATAGCAAGCGAGATCTGAAGTTGTTCATATTTTGAGCGTTCTGGCCCTGCCCGCACAAAACCGTCAGTTTTTTCCTAAAATGCGGAAGCTTTTCCACAGATATTGGGGATAACTTGGTGGCAACCGCCTATAACGAAGCATCGATTAGAGTACTCAAGGGGCTTGAACCCGTTCGCCAACGGCCGGGGATGTACACCCGGACCGACAACCCGCTACACGTGATTCAAGAGGTTATCGATAACGCAGCCGACGAGGCGCTGGCTGGATTTTGCCAAGACATTTCCGTCACGTTGCACACCGATGGTGGCGTCACTGTTACAGACGATGGCCGAGGTATCCCCGTTGGGCTTCACCCAGAAGAGGGCGCGCCAGTGGCTGAACTTGTCTTCACCCGGCTGCATGCCGGTGGCAAATTCGATAAGCAAGGTGGTGCAGGAGCCTACGCATTCTCCGGGGGGCTGCACGGGGTTGGTGTGTCGGTAACCAATGCGCTTTCGACCCGTTTGGTGTTGACGGTTTTTCGTGACGGCGCTGAGCACACCATGACATTTGCCGATGGTGATGTTCTCAAGCCGTTGACTGTGGTGGGCGCCATACCGAAAAAGAAAACCGGTACGACGGTTAGTGTTTGGCCCAATCCGAAATATTTTGATGCCATGACCCTGCCTTTGGCTGAGATGTCACATCTGTTGCGCAGCAAGGCGGTGCTATTACCGGGCGTGACGGTGACGTTGACGCAAGAAAAAACGGGCGATGTTCAACAGTGGTGCTACGCCGGCGGACTTCAGGGCTACTTGCAAGATGCACTTGCTGATACGACTTTATTGGTGCCATTTTTTACGGGCGAACAGTTTGCCGAGGCTGGCGATGATGTTTTTGCGCTGGGTGAGGGTGCTCAATGGGTGGTTGCTTGGGCCGAAGAGGGTGCGACCGTCAGAGAGTCATACGTTAATTTGATTCCTACCCCCGCGGGCGGTACTCACGAGGCGGGTTTGCGTGAGGGCCTGTTTAACGCTGTGAAAGGGTTCGCCGAATTGCACAGCTTATTGCCCAAAGGCACTAAACTGTTGCCAGAAGACGTTTTCTCTCGTGTCAGTTTTGTGTTGTCGGCAAAGGTGTTAGATCCGCAGTTCCAAGGACAAATCAAAGAACGATTGAATAGTCGCGATGCGGTAAAGTTGGTTAGCGGTTTTGTGAAGACTGCGCTGGAATTGTGGCTCAACTCGCACATGGATGACGGCCGAAAGCTAGCCGAACTGGCCATACGTCAAGCGCAGGCCCGCACTCGTGCGGCTCAAAAAGTTGAAAAGCGTCGCAGCTCAGGGGTAGCCGTCTTGCCCGGCAAGCTGACTGACTGCGAAGCCACCGATGTCAACCGTACTGAGGTTTTTCTGGTTGAGGGCGATTCGGCGGGGGGGTCCGCCAAAATGGGTCGCGACAAGAACTTTCAAGCCATATTACCGCTGCGCGGTAAGGTCCTGAATTCTTGGGAAGTCGACAAAGATCGCTTGTTTGCCAACAACGAAATTCACGACATTGCGGTCGCGATCGGTGTCGATCCGCATGGTGTCAATGATGACGCTGATCTGACCCAACTGCGCTACGGGCGGGTGTGTATTTTGTCGGATGCTGATGTCGATGGCTCGCACATACAAGTGTTGTTACTGACGCTATTTCTGAAGCATTTTCCGAAATTGGTTCAGGCTGGGCATTTGTACTTGGCCCGTCCACCGTTGTTTCGGATCGATGTGCCCGCCCTTGGTAAGCGCCCGTTGCGTAAGTTCTATTGTTTGGACGAAGGCGAAAAAGATGCCTTGTTGGACAAATTGCGCAAAGAAGGCGTCAAAGAGGACAGTTGGTCGATTGGGCGCTT
>ERZ888423.308-NODE-308-length-52100-cov-11.182554_pt1 | contig 52100 bp, 48 predicted proteins | sample MGYA00520523_ERZ888423 | MGnify/ENA primary metagenome ERZ888423 (study PRJEB32303, sample SAMEA104408611) | aquatic metagenome | biome: Brackish water; feature: Pelagic; material: water | place: Baltic Sea | collected 2014-06-08T10:24:00 | depth 30,27 m ... | reverse complement strand
GAACCGGCGCGTTTTATTGCCAACCATCAATACTCCATATGGCATTTTGGTGTGCCCAATGAATGGGGGGGAAGCCTCGGCTTACCTGCGTTTACCGGAAGGATGTGACAGTGACTGGACAGCAAAAGTGTACAACTGGAATCCCGTAGGTCAGGAGCTATTTATCGACGATGTGCAGGTGGAACTGTACCAACCGCTCCATTAATGTTGAACTGCAAAGCGCGTTGTTCCGTTGGAGGTGTACACCAGGTATACGCCTGCCGGGAATGCACTCACATCTAGTATGGCAACCGGGGTGGTAGCCATGAAGCGATGCACCTCTTTACCGGCATAATCAAGAATACGCACAGGTGAAGGAGCGCCCGCTACAGGAAGTTCAAGTTGTAGGAATTGATTCGCCGGATTGGGGAAAGCCTTGATAGATGCAGCAGCTATTGCAGCATCGGATATTTCCGTCACTTCATCCAGTCGATAGCGGGAGAAGAACTTCCATATTTCTACGCTGGCATTAATATCCTTATTCGTACTTCCGCTCGACGGTAACAGAAAAATAGTACCCGGCCAGGTATGTCCGCCATTTTCAATGCGAAAGTGCTCTACTGTAACGCCATTCGCAGCTCCGGCATACACCCAGTGTTCTGCTGTGCTGCCATCGCCCGGGGCGATATCTTCTACGGGAGTAATGACAGGCGTCGGGTCACAGCCATTGAATGCCACCCAATAATCAAGTACATCCTCGATAGGCAGAAATTCACTGCTTCCGTTGTAGGGGACAGTCATATCGTTAGTACCATGAATTTCCATCACCGGCGTAAGGTGTTCGGGCGCACAGAAATCGAAGTGGTCCACATCAATGGAACCGGTAACAGAAGCAATAGCGGTTATCCGATTGCTGAGCTGACAGGCCAGTTCATAGCTCATGAAACCACCATTACTCATTCCCGTGCTGTAGATGCGTTGCTCATCAACATTGTACGTGGCAATTACCGTGTCCAGCAGGTCGCTGAGAAAAGCTACATCATCCACTCCGGTACCAAAAGGAGCGAAGGTGTTCCAGAACTGAAAGCCTATGAAATCCTTGGTCCCGTCGGGGAGAATAATGAGAAAGTTGGCAGTGTCGGCAATGGGCCGGAACTCGCCGTAAAAGATCTGCTGAAAAGCGGAAGAGCTGTAACCATGCAGGTTATATACCACCGGCACAGCTTCGGAGCCATCGTAAGCGGCAGGTACATAAAGGGTGTAGTACCGGTATTGACCACCCGACCAAATGCTGTCGAGAATAGTGGTTTGCGCGTTTACCAGGCAGGCCGCAAAGAGCAGCGGGAATAGGAGCATTTTTCGCATACTCAAAGATAAGAGAATTGATTTGGAGTTGGACGTAGACAATGACGTTGATATTGGCAATGACGATGACTTTGACAGGACTTGGCGGGGGAGGGCTATGCATGCTGTTTGCCGCATTCTTTTGCAGACGTCCGACATTTAAAATTTTAACGCCGCGAGCGCAGTGAATCCGCCGTACTCATGGCGTTCCACTTTAGAATGGATAAACAACATGTTCCACTTTGTCCATGGTTGCTGTCCTCACCAACATTAAAAAAAACGGTCGGTGCCAGCGCCGACCGTCACAAATAGAATTCATTTCAATTAGAACCTTTCGTAGGCACTGAAATGCAGACCGGCTTCAATCGCTGCATTCTCATCGCTGTCCGAACCGTGCACGGCATTTTCGCCAATGCTGGTAGCATATAATTTTCTGATGGTGCCATCCGCTGCCTCAGCAGGATTGGTAGCGCCAATCAGTTTGCGGAAATCTTCCACTGCATTGTCTTTTTCCAAAATCGCTGCAACGATGGGTCCGCTGCTCATGAACTCCACCAGTTCGCCGTAGAAAGGACGCTCTTTATGCACTGCGTAAAAAGTACCTGCAACGTCTGCGCTCATCCGTGTGTACTTCATCGCCTGAATGCGGAAGCCCGCATCGTTGATCATTTTAAGAATGGCTCCGATATGTCCGTTGCGAACGGCATCGGGCTTAATCATGGTAAATGTGATATTTCCTGACATGTTAAAGGTTTTTCAATTTTGCCGCAAAGGTAAGCCTTAAATAGCAATGCTGCCCGTGCCGGCACAAATATCTGCCGCAATCCCGGTCAGGAAAGCAGTAGCTGCAGGCCCTCCCGTCGAAATAAGGGCATTTTGCCATTTACAATTACCTTTGCCTGCGCTATGCGAAAGGAAAAGAAGCTGGAAGAACTGTTGAGTTGGTGGGAGAAACCCCGCAAAATTGCCCTCATCGCGCATAGCCGTCCTGATGGTGATGCCATAGGCTCCTGCCTGGCACTGAAGTTCTTCCTCGAAAAAAAGGGACATACCGCAGATGTCATTGCCCCCGACGGGTTCCCCGATTTTCTGAACTGGATGAAAGGCAGCGACCAGGTTTTCCTGCACCAGAAGAATCCCAAGACATGCTTTGCCATTATGGCCAACGCCGACCTGATCTGTTGCCTCGATTTCAATGCCCTCAAACGCATTGAAACCCTGGCCGACGATATAGCGAAACTGCATGGCAAGCGCTTCCTCATGATCGACCACCACCGCGATCCCGATGATTTCGCCGACTACATTTTCTGGTCCGACGAGGCATCTTCTACCTGTGAGCTCGTTTTCGACCTCATACAAAGAATGGACGGTGATGACCTCATAGATACGGACATGGCTGCACTGCTCTATGCGGGCATGGCCATGGATACAGGCGTTTTTCAGTACTCCAATACCTCGGCAAAAGTGCATGAGGTGGCTGCGGCACTCATGAGCAAAGGCATACATATCGAGCAGATCCATAACGATGTCTACAACCAGTACGGAGAAAACAGGCTCCGCTTCATAGGCTACCTGCTCAGCGACAAACTGACCGTCCTGCCGGCCTATCGCACCGCTTACATGACCATCACTATGAAAGAGGCGGAAACCTACCAGCTCAGCACGGGCGACAAGGAAGGTATCGTCAACCTGCCTCTGGCTATGAAAGACGTGGATATTGCCATACTCTTCACAGAAGACACCGACCGCATCAAAATATCTTTCCGCTCCAAAGGCGACATCAACGTCGACCAGCTGGCAAGGACTTATTTCAATGGTGGCGGGCACAGAAACGCCTCCGGCGGCAGCACACGCGTGTCACTGGAGGAAACGGTACAAATTTTGCATACAGCTTTATCGACTTTTTTGACCACATAAATCGCAAATCAACAATGAGAAAAACAATCAGTTTATTCATGGGCTTCATGTTGCTGGGTTCAGCTGCATTCGCTCAATTAACTAAGAAAGAAATGAAAGAACTTCCAGACGGTATTTACGCCAATATCCAGACCACCAAGGGCGACATTCTTATTTTCCTCGAATTCCAGAAAACACCGCTTACTGTGGCCAACTTCGTCGGTCTTGCTGAAGGAACTTTAGAAAACAACGCCAAGCCGGTGGGAACACCTTATTATGACGGCCTCGTTTTTCATCGTGTTATCGCCGACTTTATGATTCAGGGTGGTGACCCTGAAGGCAACGGCAGGGGAGGCCCGGGCTACCGTTTCAAAGATGAATTCCACTCCGATCTCCGTCATTCCGGTCCGGGCATGTTGTCCATGGCCAATGCCGGTAAGTTTACCAACGGCAGCCAGTTTTTCATCACCCATAAGGAAACTGCATGGCTCGATGGTAAGCACGCCGTATTCGGAAATGTGGTGAACGGCCAGGATGTGGTGGACGCCATCGCACAGGGCGACCAGATAGTACACATCGAAATCATCCGCAAAGGCAAAGCGGCCAAAGCTTTTGATCCCGTTGCCATCTTTGCAGATGCCCGCGCCGCTGGCGATGTGGTAGCCGATAAATAAATAAAAATTATCTGTATGCGAAAGACCGGTCCTTGTGGCCGGTTTTTTTTTGGAAGCAATTTACCTTTCACCATCCCATCCTCTTGGGGCCTGCCTTTCGGTTGTAGTCCTCGGCTCCCTCCGGGCGCACTTCGGGCTACCCCTACAGTCAGGGCTATGACTTTATTTTGCTGCTTCGTTGTTAGGAATATAAACTATAAAAAAAGTATGAGATAATGAGATGAATTAAATAACATAACATTAGTATTTCTATTGTCTTATGGTGCTCGCACAACTTCCTGATCTATCTTGGTGAACTGTCCTAAGGCAGTGCAATGTTGAAGCATATTACCACCTTTGGTTACTGATAAATATCATTCGAAACCAAAACTTAACACATTCCTTTTCTTACTAAATAGCCTTCCTTTTGCCTATATTATTCGGGTTTATTGCTGTTTGGTAAGTACCTGAATGGATTGAAAAGGGGGGAGTATGAAATGCTTGCAAGTACTTTTCACGTGGTTTAAGTTGTTCGCATTTTTCATTGGACTTACATGGCTGTTTAGCTGTCCGATTAAGTTGATGGCGCAGGAGTGGTGGGAGGTTTCCGTACCTAACTCTACCTTTGATGTACCAGATCCAGTTTGGACCTGTCCGACTTGCGGATTAAATATTGTCTGTCCGGATGGGAATTGCCCGCCGCACAACTGTAAGGCAATACCGTCCAACTCTTCGCAGAACTCAGGAACTTCAAATGTATTTATACCTACCACAGAACAACAGATTCAGTTGATGTTGGTGCAGGGGCTGGTGACCTGGTTATTCACCCCTGCAGGACCTACGGCTCAGGAGCAGGCGGCCGCAGCAGCGCAGCTTGAAGCGCAACAAGCACAATGGCAGCAACAGCAAGCATTCCTCGCAGCGCAGGAGGCAGAACGCCAGGCGCAGGAGAATAAAGCATTCCAGCAATTAATGCAGATGACCAAGACATTACCAGATGGTAAAGCTGATCTCGACTTTCAAACACTCAATGGGTCAACTGAACAATTATCCTCTGAAGCTGCCATGCAGTTTCTGCCTGAAACTACAGAGGACGATCCGGTTGTGATTGATGGTGGCACGCCTTTCTTTGGAGATATGATGACTCAAGAGCAGATCATGACCGTAATGATGCCTGAAAGCAATCCCATATATCTGGATGTAATGACCGCTGACGCGCTGATGGTGGCCAGTTTAAAAGAAGCTGAAATGCCGTTTGAGACAGAGGTCATTCAGGATTCGACGGAAGATAACGGTGAGCCTATAGTAGAAAAACTAACACCTGAACAATGCACAAACCTGGTGACGAAGTACAATAAGTATGTGTATGATATGCAACGATTCAATAAATGGAACAACACAACGAAAATCGAACTGGAAAAATGGAAAAAGTCTAACGATGAGGCGTTCTGGGCAGCCGTAAATGAAGGACTTACTTTCAGCTTGGGGATGGCTATGGAATATGCTGTCGATCAGGCAAAAAAGGCGAGCCGCATAGCTGAAGTACTGACTAAAGAAAAAGCATCTATTGCCGCAAGGGGAAAATATTCGCCCGAGCGTTTGGCTCAAATACAGCAGGTGCTGGACAAGCGCATGTCGCTTCAGAAATTTAATATCACCACCGGAAAGCTGGCAGATTTCGGGGGCAACATGCAAACATTAGCAATCGAAAACACTGAATACGTGCAAAACCTGATCCACGGTATGTCAACACTGATCATGGAAGGTGATGCCGAATACAATGCCTTTTGCGATTACCTGGTTGAAGAGGGTTATCTCAGCGAATGGCCCAAAACAGATCTCGCCAATTTTCTCGCCCAAAAGGAAATTGACGCTGTATTGAAAGCTAAAGGATTTACCCGAATACCTTATGTGAGTATTGCCTCTACGATTGTAAACCAAACGTATAACGCAATGCAATTCTATTACAGTTTCCAAAACATCACTACCCTGAATGAAGCAGATGGTAACGCTACCGAGGCCGTGATACAGATCGAAAATCAGATGCGCAGTATTGAATATACGCTCAGCAGTGAGTGCCATATCACGAAACAGTGAACATCAAACAAAACACAATGAAACAGCTATACGTACAGCCAGTGATCTACAGATTTAGCCTGTATCTCTCGGCTATTATTGCGATGATTTGCCTCCCATCCGGAGTGCTTGGGCAAGGGAAATATATTCAAAACTGTGAATCAGGAATCAGTTCAGCAAAAAACAATAACCTCTCACAGTCGGTCAACTATTTTACCGAGGCGATCCAACAAAAACAGCGCAATAGCACCGCCTATTGCCTACGCGCCTACAGTTACTTTCTGTTGAAAGATCAGCAGAAAGGTATACAGGATGCTACTGCCGCCATCAGCATGGACAACAATAACCCGTGGCCATATTTCGTGAGGGGTTTAATCTACGCCGATCAGAAAAATGACGACCAGGCTATCGCAGACCTTACCCAGGCCATCGTGTTCGAGAAAGAAGAGGGGTCGCTGTTGGCCCGACATGCATTGTACATGCGTGCAAACAGTTATTTCAGAACAGGCGCATATGCCAGTGCAATTAGCGACCTGAATGTATATGGGGCGCATCCATACGAAAACGATGCTTTCCAGTTATTACTCGCCCAAAGCTACCTGAAGGATCGAAGATATGCGGAGGGTGCCAATGCATTTGCCCAAATAGTACAAAGTGATCCGCAGAATAAAACGGCGCTGTATTACAAGGGGTATTGCCTTCTCCAAACCGGCGATCAGGCAGGGGCTAAAAGTGTTATGGCGCAATTTAGAGAGTGGAATGCACAGGAAAGTGAATTGTTTGCCAACAATCCTACGGGATTCTTTGATCTGGAAAAACGGCAGGCGCAGGCTGATATGCTGTATCAGGAAGCGATGGTGGAGATTCGCAGTGCAAAAGAAACAACAGCCAAAGCGTTGGCTTACATTCAACTTTACGATGCCTTCATTTTGCTTGATAGTGCTTACCAGTATTTGCCGGCCGCGGAGATCGATAAAAGTGGATTGCGGCCACTGATCTTTTCAGAGATCACGAATGTATATCCACAGTTGAAAGAAAAGCCCCAGATACCGGAGGCTGCGCGCAAATATATCGTTCAGGCGCTCGCCGCTACGGAAAGCAAAGAATACCTGGTTGCCCAGGGGTTTTATTTGCAGGCACAACAGATCGCACCATGGGCACCTATTATTTATAATAATCTTGCCTTCCTGATGGAAAAATCCAGCAGGTTCACAGAGGCTATCGGATACATGGAAACCTATATACTGCTCAGCCCAAATGAGAAGGATACCCGATCTGCGCAGGACAAGATATATGAATGGGAATTAAAAGCCGGAAAATCTGAAAACACGCCCGGCGTCACCGCTAACGCCATGCACCTGCAACTGATGGATGATATACTGGGCATGAATTATGTACCCGGCGATTATCTGGTAGCCATGAGTTTTGGCGGAGCTTTCGGCTATCAGGCCAATAAGAATATTGCCCTTGGTGAATATTGGGACAATCTGAATCCAACACCGGGTTATACCTATTCCGAAAAGCTGCCTTTCGTTTATTCTGCAGATGCCGAGTTAATCATTAAACCATGGGTGCATTTCGGTGCAGGCGCTTTTTTCAAGGGACTTGGTGGAATCGGTATGCACAGCACATCCCTGGAAAGCGATCATGATATAGGCGCATTTACCATTAACTATGGTCCTTTTATTCGATATTATTTTCCCTCCAAATATGGAATTGCACCATTGTTCTTTGCACAACTTGGTGCCGGAACCAGCAAAATGATGGGTGATTTATTTATCTATACCGACCCGGAATATACTCAATGGATTGAGGCTGCACTCATCGGCTCAGCGCCTTGTATAACGGCAACGTTAGGATTGGCTGGTAAAAGCCTTCCGTCATCCAATTTCTATGTACACTTATCACTGGAATATGTACGAGTCATATTTGATGAACTTGAATACGAAATTACCGGTAGCAGTAATTCGCCGGAAATTATCGGTTTTACCGGTACGCTTTCCAGCTCGTTTGCTTTGGAACCGGTAACAGCCATATATTCTGGTATCATGTTAAAGATGGCTTTTGGATTTGCGGTCCCGTGATCAATCAGGTCAATTGCTTCCATTTTACCGGTGAGCCTATTGAATATATGACCAAGGAGCCCCTACTGACTGCCGCTCCAATCGGGGCTGTAAATGTCGTGCTTCGGCTTTACTACTGAATTAAATATATCGTGCGGCATTCTAATGACTGAGACACAGACAAAAATCCTCCTAGTATTGGGTAAACCCATTGAGCGCTATTGAAGACGATACAACCAACCATCCGCCAAAAGCGAACCGCCAATTCCCAACCCTAGATCTCGCGATTCGGGTCAAAGGCTTCCAGCAGCTGCGCCACCCTGTTGAGGAAGGTGCCACCCATCATGCCATCCACAATGCGGTGGTCATAGCTCATGCTCATGTACATCATATGGCGGATAGCAATCACATCTCCCTGCTCAGTCTCTAATACCATGGGGCGTTTTTTAATCGCACCAACTGCCAGAATAGCTACCTGAGGCTGGTTGATGACCGGAGTTCCCATAATGCTGCCGAAGGAACCGACATTGGTGAGGGTAAACGTACCACCTTGAATTTCTTCGGGCTTCAGTTTGTTTTCCCTTGCCCGATTGGCCAGGTCATTCACCGTAGCGGTCAGTCCAACCAGATTCATACGGTCGGCATTCTTGATAACCGGAACAATGAGGTTGCCGCTCGGCAAGGCAGCTGCCATGCCTATATTGATATCCTTTTTGTACAGAATATTGTAACCATCCAGAGAAACATTAATGCCGGGGAATTCCTTGATAGCCTTCACTACTGCTTCAATGAATATCGGCGTAAAGGTGATTTTCTGACCTTCTTTCTCTTCAAAACGCTTTTTGATGCGGTTTCTCCAGCCAACGATATTCGTCATATCTACTTCTACAAATGAAGTAACGTGCGGACTGGTATGCTTGCTCATCACCATGTGGTCGGCAATCAGCTTGCGCATGCGGTCCATTTCAACTATCTCCACATTGCTGTTCACCACTGCTGCCGACTGTCGTTGTTGCACCGGTGCTGCAGATTCTTCGCTTTTTTGTACCGCCGCAGGGTTGCTCACTGGTGCAGGTGTTTCCTTCACCGGTGCTGCAGCTGTGCCGTTGGTGCGATTGCGCACATAATCCAATATATCCGACTTGGTCACCCGGTTGTCTTTGCCGGTACCCGGAATGCTTTCCAGTTCAGCCATGCCTACGCCTTCCTGGCGGGCAATATTCATCACCAAAGGTGAATAAAAGCGATTGACAGAGGTATTGTTGGTGGCTTGCGCTGTCACAGGTTCTCTTTCAGGACGTGCTTCTTGTTGCACAGGCTGCTGGCGCACGGGTTCTTCACGCGGCGTTTCTTCCACAGCTGGAGCCGAGATAATTGTTTCTCCGCCTCCGGCACCGGAAATAATGGCAATGGGTTTTCCCACTTCTACCACATCTCCTTCCTTGTACAGCAACTGCGTGATGGTTCCTTCAAAGGGAGAAGGTACCTCGCTATCCACCTTATCGGTGGCAATTTCCAGTACCGCTTCATCTATAGCTACGGTGTCCCCTTCTTTCTTGAGCCATTTCAGAATGGTGGCCTCCATTATACTTTCGCCCATTTTGGGCATAATCAGTTCAGATTGCGACATGCATATTGATTTTGAGGAATGTATTCTTTCTTAGGTGCAAAGTTAACCTTTCAGCTCCTGTTTTTCAAGGTGTTCATCTAACAATACCCGCAGCATATGCAAAGCATACATAGACGAATATTCTATGTTTACCGCTCTGTCCTGCGCAAAATTGTAGCGCTGGATGCGCCGGGTTCCCCTGCCACTCACACCGATGTAGACCGTACCTACAGGTTTGTCTTCTGTTCCTCCGCCCGGACCGGCAACGCCCGAAACGGCTATGGCGTAATCAGTTCCAATCAGGTCCAGCACACCGTCCAGCATGGCTGCCACGGTTTCCTCACTCACCGCACCGTGGGTGCTAAGTATGTCGGGGTCAACACCCAGCAACCGTTCTTTCACCGAGTTGTCGTAGCTGATAACGGAACCCAGAAAATAGGCACTGGAGCCCGGAATCTGTGTTATCAACCTCCCGATATTGCCTCCGGTGCAGCTTTCAGCGAGCGAAAGAGTAGCCTGCAAAGCCAGGAGCCGGCGGCCAACAGCTTCCTGCAGACTGATATTTTCATTGGCGAATACATGCGAGCCCAATCGCAATTCTATTTGTTGTGCCCAGACTGACACCCGCATGGCTACCTTTTTTTGCTCGTTGCCCCGTCCTGTCAGTCGGAGTTTGACAATACCGGGAGAAGGGAGATAGGCCAGACGGACATCCAGTGGCAGGCTGGTCTCAATTTCTTCAATCTGGTCTGCCAGCCACGATTCGCCGATACCGCTGGTCATGATATAGTAGTTCTCAATAACCGGCAAGGCAAAGTGTTTCCGGAAGCGTTCCACCAGCTCTGACCGGTAAATATGTTTCATTTCATAGGGCACCCCCGGCAGGGATACCAGCACGGTGCCATCGCGCTCAAACCACATACCGGAGGCGGTTCCCATCGTATTGGGAACAACAGTGCAGGTTGCAGGTAAAAAGGCTTGCTGGCGGTTTCGCTCTGTCATTTTCAGCCCGCGCTGCGCAAAGCGGTTCTCGATAAACTTGAAAACCGTTGCGTTGAATACAAGCTCTGTATTGAAATAGGAACAAAGTGTTTGCTTGGTCTTGTCGTCCAGGGTAGGTCCCAGACCTCCTGTCATGATGATAAGGTCGGTATGTCCCATGTAGCGGTGCAGCGATCCCCTGATATGATGGTCGGTATCGGAGATGGAAACCTTCTCCCGCAGCTGAATACCTAACAATGCCAGCTCCTTTCCCAGAAAGGCGGAGTTGGTGTCCACGGTAGTGCCGTTCAGAATTTCATCGCCTATGGTTATTACAACTGCTTGCATGCCGCAAAATTAGGTTTTCAGGAAACAGTGCCAAGCTAATTTTATATTTGTAGCTCAATTAAAACGCTAGGTATGAAAAAGCTGCTTTTCATTTTATCGATATCATTGCTCGGGGTACAGTCTACCTGCGATCCGCAAATGATGCAGGATGTGCTGAACACGGTGCTGGAAGATCAGATGACCGAGGGTCAGGTGGCCAACGGTCTGCGCGAGGCACTGGTGCAGGGAGCTTCCAATGGCAGCGATGTACTGTCGAAAGTGAATGGCTATTTTGGCAATCCCCAGGTGAAAATTCCCTTTCCGCCCGAGGCACAGAAAATCGAATCCACCCTCCGCGACCTGGGTTTAAATAAAATGTGCGATGATGTAATTCTCTCTCTCAACCAGGCAGCTGAAAAAGCTGCTGCAGAGGCCAAACCCATTCTGGTGAATTCCATTCGTCAGATGACGGTGAACGATGCCATGAATATTCTTTTTGGCGCCGATAACGCAGCGACGGACTACCTCAAAAGAACTACCACCAGCCAGTTGCTGGAAAAGTTTACACCTGTTATTGAAAATTCCCTGAGCGCGGTTAACGCTACCAAATACTGGAGTGATGCGGTGAACTACTACAAAAAGATTCCCCTGATAGAAGACCTGAATCCCGACCTCACCGGATTTGTCACCGGCAAAGCACTGGATGGCTTGTTCCTGATGATTGAGCAGGAAGAGGCACAGATTCGCGCTAATCCTGCAGCCCGCGGAGCAGAAATTGTAAAAAGTGTTTTCGCCTACTACGATGCCAATAAGTAATTGGCTGGAATCGGAATAAGGAAGGGACAGACTGCGCCAAAAAAATGGTGGCACGAAATTTTATGGGTATTAGAAGAAATGTATAGCATCAAGATGAAAAAGTTATCACTGATAATGATATTGGGATTATTCGGCTTCTGGCAAGTGAAAGGACAATCCTCGAACGTCAATGACCTCCCGCCCCTGAATGAGTTAGGTAGCGGAAAATTCATGGGTAAAACCGGAGGACTCTATCCGGATGGCAGCAACGAGATGCCACCTGCTTTCCGACAGGCAGCTATGGAGATGGCAGCAGCTGTGCAACCCCTGAACAGCAAGGGACAGGCAGATCCGAATGGAAAAATTGGTGTGGTGAGCATCGGCGCCAGCACCGTAGCTATGTTTGGGTCAGCACTGGCCGACCAGATTGCCGATGACCCCAACGTAGTGAAAGAACTCGTTTTTGTCAATGGTGGCGTGGGCGGACAAGACCTGAATAAGATAGCGGATCAGAATGGCCGCTATTGGGTCGAGGTGGAAAAAAGAGTGGCGGCCGCCGGTCTTACCAACGACCAGGTGCAGGTTATCTGGTTCCAGGAAGACGACCTGCGCAATACGATTTCCAAATTTCCGGACAGGGCAGATATGCTTACCGAGTCTTTCATCTGGCATATCCAGCGCCTGAAGGAAAGGTATCCCAATCTGAGGCTGTTGTACCTCACTGGTCGCCATACTACAGACTACATGCCGGCCGATGCCAAAGAAAAACATAAAGAGCCACGCGCCTACCTAAATGGATGGGCTTGTAAGTTTGTGATTGAAAAGCAAATAAAAGGCGACCCCTCCATGGCATGGGAAGGTGCCAATGCTAAAGCACCACTGGTCCTCTGGGGACCATATTTCTGGACGCAGGGAGCCAAGACCAGAGAAGACGGTTATTCCTTTACGCCCGATTTGGTGGTGAACGATGGTGTACACCCCAATGCCAAGGGAGAAGAGCGGGTAGCAAAAGATATGATGCTGTTCTGGAAAGAAGATCCGGTATCACGCATCTGGCTGACAGGCGAAATGGCAGACATCGATGTGCCACAGCCTGTATGGGTGGAGCTGAAGCTGCAACAGGAATTGCTGCGCAAGGTAGATGTGGCCGGTTTAAAGGATCTCTTGCAAGTCATGCTGCTTCGTGACGAGGTTGTTGTCTATAACAAGTCCTTTAACCTAAATGCCCGCACCATCGACGTAGCGCCCCTGGAAGCAGGCACTTATACCTATCTCCTAACCGATAAGGGAGACTTTATTGAAAAGGGCTCCTTCGAAGTAGGAACAGATGGCGCTCTGGTAGTAGAGGAGGAGCCGGTAGTGACCGAAACTTCCGATGATGCCGGTAAACCGTCCTGGATAGTGAATGGCAGGGACAAAATGAACAAGCTGAGGCGACTGCTGGCAGGTAACAGCACGGTAGATGCCGTTATCTACGACAGCAATGGACGTGAGGTGATAACCATAGAAGACATTCTGCAGCAATGCACCGATTTGAACGAATTATTACCCAGAGGCATCTACACCGTAACATTTATCAATGGCTCCGGTAAGGTTTTAGGGGAGGATGGATCGCTTCCCGATAAGGTGCGGATTAAATAAATCGTTTATTACCGCGGTTGTGACGAGGTTGCCAAAAAAAGTTGGCAATATATTTTGAATTTTACGTGAACATCAGTAAAATTATGTGTTCATCTATTGTTCACCTAAAATGTACTTTTTATGGTAATATCATTTGAGGAACTGCGCCACATAAAGGATGCGCTTCCCCATGGAAGCATGGAACAGATTGCAGCTGAATTACATCTGGATATTGATGCCGTCCGAAATTACTTCGGAGCAGAACATTTCGAATCGCCTGAAAAAATTGTCGATGTCCATTTCGAAAAGGGTGTTGGAGGTGGATCTGTAAGGTTGGAAAGGACCGATATCCTGGAAGCAGCGCAACGTATTCTCGACAGCATGTCTGTGCAATAAAATATTCTTTTCATACTTGAATCTAGCCCCTTTCTGTTCGCAGAAGGGGCTTTTTTGTTGACTGAACAACAGATGACTGAAGGGTGTTACCTTTACCATCAGGTGAGCAAGTCAACACATCCCATCGAAGTCAAAAAGCAACTCTATCCTGAGCCATTTGTCATGGCTTATGAAGGGAATATGTACCTTTCCCTGCATGACCTCAACTCCGACTTCAACTACCAGCTCACCGATATTGCCGGGCAGGTTTTATTAGAGGGAATACTCCGAAACGGGGGCATGCACATCGTGCCTTTAGACCTCCCGAGTGGTATTTATCGGATGGTGCTAAACGGAGCAGGATGGGAGATATGTAGAAAAGTATTTGTGTGACCACCCGTTAATTGAGTAAATCAGCTCCGTTAACCAAAAAAATCAGCGTTTATTATGGGAAAATTTGTTGTTAGCAAACGCTCCAATGGAGAGTTTCAGTTTTCGTTGAAAGCAGATAATGGACAGACCATTTTGTCAAGTGAAGGATATAAGGCAAAGCCGTCTTGTATGAATGGTATTGAAAGTGTGCGCAAGAATGCCACTGTTGCCGAAAGGTTTGAAAAGAAAACTGCCAGCAATGGTAAGTTTCACTTTAACTTGAAATCTACCAACGGTCAGGTAGTAGGTTCCAGCCAGATGTACGAGTCGGAATCCGGCTGCGATAACGGTATCGCCAGTGTGCAAAAGAATGCACCCGATGCAGCCATCGTTGATGAAACGGAATAAGTCATTGCATGAAAAAGAAAAAGGCGACATGATTTCATGTCGCCTTTTTTTGTGTTGTTTGCTATCAGGCTTCCGCCAGCTCTTCCTGATGTTCTGCTAACAGCTTCTGTTGCAAATCGAAAGGAACAGGAGCGTACTCTGCATATCGGGTAGTAAACTTCCCGCGACCCTGCGTGATACTGCGCAAAGAAGAAGAGTAATCGTACAATTCCACCAGCGGAACACGTGCATTGATTTTCTGGTAATGCCCGTCGGTGTCCATGCCCATCACGATACCCCTGCGCGTCTGTATATCTCCCATAACATCACCCATCATGGTAGCAGGAACCAGCACTTCCAAATCGTAAATGGGTTCCAGGATTTTTGGATCGGCTTCCCTGAATGCATTCTTGAATGCCATCATGCCCGCCGTTTTGAACGCCATATCGTTACTGTCAACCGGGTGCATTTTTCCATCGAAAACGCATACCCGTACGTCGCGTACATAGCTTCCAGTCAGCGGGCCGTTTTCCATTTTTTCCATGACACCTTTAAGTATGGAAGGCAAAAAGCGGTTGTCTATTGAACCACCGACTATGCAATTGTAATACACCAGTTTACCACCCCATTTCAAAGGATGCTCTTCTCTGCCCCGTACGGTGAGATCAGGAGGATCGGGCATGCCTTCATACCAGGGTTCTACCAGCATATGCACTTCCGCAAACTGACCGGCGCCACCACTTTGTTTCTTATGGCGATAGTCGGTGCGCACCGCTTTCTGTATCGTTTCACGGTAGGCAATGCGGGGTTTAATGAAATCAAATTGAATATTGTACAGGTGTTCAATTTTCCATTTTAACATGGCCATATGCAATTCACCCTGAGCTGTGATGAGTGTCTGCTTGAGTTCCATGTTATGGTCGATGGTGATGGTGGGATCTTCTTCATGAATATGATTCAATGCCAGTCCCATTTTTTCTTCATCTCCCTTATTATGCACCTGTATAGCAGCAATAACTTTCGGTTCGGGGAAGTGGATAGGTTGTACTTCCACATCCTGCCCTTTGGCTGCCAGCGTATTATTGGTGTGGGTTTTTTTCAGCTTTACAGTCGCAGCAATATCACCGGCTACGGCTTTGTCTATCGTTACCCGTTTTTTACCCTGCAGCAAGAACATCTGAGAGATGCGCTCTGTGTTTCCCGTACTGGTATTCACCAGATCATCACCGGTAGAAATGGTACCGCTGCACACCTTGAACAAACTCATATCACCCAGATGCGGTTCACTGACAGTTTTGAAAACAAACGCGACTGTCGGATTGGCGACATTACATGGTAAATCAGCACCATTGGTAAGCTTTTCTGGATGCATGTGCGCAGCACTCGGACAACAATAGTCGATAAAGCCCATGATGCGACCGCTGCCCATATTGTGCTTACTGCTGCAGCAGAACATCGGGAATAATTCGTGGTTGCGGATGGAAATCAGCAGGCCTTTCTGCATATCGGTTTCCTCCAGCGTACCCTTTTCGAAAAAGCGTTCCATCAGTCCTTCATCGTTCTCTGCAATAGCCTCAATCAATTCGTTGTGCAACTGCATGGCCTTATCCTTTTCTTCATCCGGAATAGCCAGTTTTTCAGGTTTGCCCCCTTCCGGACCGAACTGATACATGACCATATTCAGTACGTCAATCACGGCGTTGAAGTCCAGCCCCTGATTGTAAGGGTATTGCACTACGGTAACTTTTCTGCCAAACCGGTCCTTAGCCTGCTCGACCGTGCTGTCGAAATCGGCTTTTTCTTCATCCAGATGGTTGGCAACGAAAAGCATGGGTTTTTTTAAATGGTCGGCGTACTCCCAGATAAGCTCGGTGCCTACCTCCACGCCGTTGGCAGCATTGATGACCATGACACCGGTATCAGCTACTTTGAAAGCACTGATGACCTCGCCGACAAAATCGCCCATACCCGGCGTATCTATAATATTGATTTTGGTATCCTTCCAGTCCAGGTGCATGACCGTACTGAAAATACTGTTACCGCGTTCCTGCTCCAGCTCGCTGTAGTCGGAAACGGTATTCTTTTCTGCAATACTGCCGCGCCTGTTGATGGCGCCGGCTTCAAATAACATACATTCGGCAAGTGTGGTCTTGCCGGAACCCGAGTGGCCAACCAGTACTACATTTTTAATGTGTTTACTATCATGATCATTCATTTGCTACCTCCATTTTTTAGGTTAGGATTGCAATTTATCAATTCCTGATTGCGCATACAAGGACGACGGTCAATTATTCGGCAGATAATAACGGGAGGATGTATTTTCCTGCAAAGACCTTAACTTTCCGCCTGTAAATGCAAGGTACCCCCACCAATATCGATGATATTCAGCTAAACTTTAGTGCGGATAATCTATTCCTCCTCAACTTCATTCTCGCCTTTCTGATGTATGGTATAGCACTGAATCTCACCTGGGATGATTTTCGGCGATTATTTGAGTATCCCCGCAAAGCCATCGCCGGTGTGCTGTCGCAATGGGTGGTGATGCCACTCATGACCTATGTTTTGATTCTGGTGCTGCGTCCCGCTCCGGGTATTGCCCTCGGCATGTTTCTACTCGGGGCATGTCCGGGGGGTAACATGTCGAATTACCTCAGCAGTATAGCCAGAGGTAATGTGGCGCTTTCAGTCACACTAACAGCAGCCAGCACCGTGCTATGTGTCGTAATGACTCCGCTGAATTTTGCTTTTTACGGAAACCTGTACGAGCCTACCCGACAACTCATGGCAGATATCAGTATTGAACCATGGGATATGTTCGGCAGTGTGGTGACCATATTGGGTGTTCCGCTCGCTCTGGGCATGTTGACGGTGCAATTCCTTCCGCGCTTTACAGCCATCATCCTGCGGCCGGTGCGCTGGTTATCGCTGGTTATCTTTATATGCTTTATTGTTTTCGCTTTCCTGGCGAATTACAGCATCTTCCTCCAGGTCATCGGTGTCATCTTTTTACTCGTATTGTTGCACAACGGCCTGGGCATGCTGGCAGGCTGGGGGATGGGGGCTGCTTTTCGCCTTGATTTTGAAGATAAAAAGTGCCTGTCTATTGAAACAGGTATCCACAATGCAGCCCTGGGTCTCATTTTAATCTTTACCTTTTTTGAAGGTTTAGGTGGGATGGCGGTAGTAGCCGGCTGGTGGGGCATCTGGGATCTGGTGAGTGGTTTTGCTGTCGCCGGCTGGTGGTGGTACCGCCACGAACAACAAAACAAAAAGGCAATCGGTTGAATTTCCTAAGTTTGCGCACCCATGAGGTTGAATTTTCTATTCGGACGAACAACAGAGTACTTTCAATTCAAAGGAAAGGCACTGCCGGTATGGAACTGGGGGTATCGTTTTATTCAACCGCCACTTATCATCATACCATTCAAGTTTTATTACCGCAAGTTTGAAATTGCGGGGTGGGAGCATATGCCCACCGACAAACCGGTACTTCTGGCCATCAGCCATCGAAATGCTTTTATGGACAGTCTGGCCCTTGTCAATACGCACTATACACAGGTTTGGCAACTGGCAAGAGGTGATGCTTTCAATAATCCTGTCCTGCGCAGATTATTTTATTTCTTCCATATGTTACCCATCTGGAGAGAAAGAGATGGGGCAGGAGCGGATACCAAAGCTGAGAATCAATCCACCTTTGAGGCCTGCTATGATATTCTGAAACTCAACGGAATGGTGGGCATCTACCCGGAAGGCGATTGTATCAACGAACGCCATATCCGCTCGTTAAAAAAAGGTATTTGTCGCATTGCCTTTGGCGCCATGGAGCAGTTTAACTGGGACCTCGACTTGCACATCGTACCGGTGGGTATTTCTTACAGCCACGCACCCGGGTTTCGCGAAACGCAATTGATTCAGTTTGGTAAACCTATTCTGGCTGCCGACTACAAACATCAATGGGATCTTAATCAGGGCAATGCCATTAACCTCCTCAAAGAGGATATTGAGGCGTCCATGAAAAAACTGGTAGTGGATATTCCCAAAGGGCATTACCATCATGACATCGATGAGCTGGCAGTGATGATGAGTCACCGCCGGTGCGGGAAAAACGGAAGTCCACTGGAAATACTCAACGAGCAGCGGGCAACTGTTGCCAGGTTGCAGCAAACCATCAGCGAACATCCGGAGCAAATGACAGAGTTGGTGCGTGCCTTGCATCCCTACAAGCGGAAAACACGGGAGTTGCAACTGGATGAGGAAACACTGGATGAGGGTAAGCAAAGAAAGGCAACACGGTGGTCTGTTGCGCTGGCGTTATGCCTCACGCTGCCACTATTCCTGATGGGATGGATTACTCATGCACTGCCTGTATGGCTTACCAGAACAGCGGTCAAAAAAGTGGTCAAAAAAGACATATTTATTTCTTCTATTCGTTATGCAGTTGGTATGCTTTCCCTGTACCTCTACTATATAATTTTACTTCTACTTGGCATCTTGCTGCTGCCGGTTGCATGGTGGGCCATTGCCGGTGTCCTGGCGCTTCCCTTTCTGGGTGTCTTTGCCTGGGAATATCAGCGCCGCATCCGACTCTTTGCCCGGGTGCAGAAGGTGCGCCGCCTGCTGCGTCTTCGCGATACAGGCATCATGGAAATATATGCGCACCGGGAAAAGATTTACCGATTACTTAGCTGAATCTCCCATCCATCGCGGTAGCTTTGGATTCCATTAAATGATATAATTCTTTAATGTGTTGAGCCGACAGATTGGTTTGTGCTGGTACTATGCGAATAACAAAACGACCATCCAAGATGGTGGGAGTCAGGTAAAATCTTCCGTCCCTATTGATGTCCGCCAGCAACTCCCTGTTGAGGTCGTTCAATTGCTCTTCAGTGAGGCCCATATGCCGCCATCGGAGCGTAATCACATTCATCGCCATGGGCGCTGCAAACTCCCAGTGTGGATGTGCCGATAACAGCGCAAACAGTTCTTCTGTCAATGTGATGTGATGTCGCAACAGCTGCTGCAGACCTTTGCGGCCGTAACCGCGCATTACATACCAAAGCTTGAGTGCGCGAAACCGTCTGCCCAGAGGTAGGCCCCAGTCCTTGTAGTTTCTAATGCCTTCCCTGCTGGCCCGGAGGTAGTCAGGTGAGGTGGAAAAGGTGCGCAACAGATGTTCCGTATCTTTGATATAAAAGGCAGAGCAATCGAAATGGGTAAATAACCACTTATGCGGATTGAAGACGTAGCTATCGGCGCGCGCTATTCCTTTTTTGAGATGATCGTATTCGGGCAGTAGAAATGCGTTTCCGGCATAGGCGGCATCTACATGCATCCAGAGGTTGAACTCCTGACAAAGAGCCCCTATTTTCTCGAGATTGTCGAATGCCAGGGAGCCAGTAGTACCTGCCGTGGCAGTTACCATGAATGGTGTAAGTCCTGCTTCTTTGTCTTTTTCTATGGCTTTCCGCAATGCTTCCGCATCCATCGATTGATCGGACAATACTTGAATTTTTCGCACATTTTTGCTTCCTATGCCGGCGGCTTTAGCTCCTTTTTCTACCGACATGTGGGCTTGTGCTGAGGTATACATCACCAACGGAGGCAGACCGTACAGACCCTCTTCATTAGCCGAATGGCCGGTTATTTTTTCGCGCGCCAGAATGATAGCAGTGAGGGTGGCTGTAGAAGCAGTGTCCTGCAATACACCCTGAAAGGTATCGGGCAGACCGGAAAGCTGCCGCAGCCATTCCATCATGCGCTGTTCCAGCTCCGCTGCTGCCGGTGCAGTGTCCCACATCATACAGTTTACCCCCAGTCCGGCGGCAACAACCTCACCCAGAAAAGAGGGCTGGGAAATGTTGCTGGGAAAAAGTCCCATAAAGCCGGGATGCTGCCAATGGGTGAGTCCCGGAAGAATGATCTGCTCTGTATCTTCCAGCATCTGTGCAAAGGCGGTGCCCTCCTCGGGTGGTGTCGCCGGAATCTGATTCAGTACATCGCCGGGCTGCATATCTGTTTTGACCCTGCGGTCGCCAATGGTGGTGTGGTACCTTCTGATAAAGGCAACTGCATCTGTCGTTTCTGACTCAAAGTTGGGATTCAACATCACATAGTATCTTTAGCGCGTTAAGCAATGGAAGTACAAGATAATAGTTGGTTCATAATCATCAATCCGGTGGCCGGCAGCGGTGCATCGGTGCAGGCATGGAAGCAACTTAAGCCCATACTTGAACAAGCAAATATAGACTTTCAGTTTGCGCTCACGAAACATCCCACACATGCTGTTTCGCTATCGAAGAAAGTTGTTGCCGCCGGCGGCAGGCGTATACTTATCATGGGCGGAGATGGCACGGCCAATGAAGTATTGAATGGTTTGTTTCTTTCGGGTGTGGCCACAGATGAGGTGGTGCTGGGTATGATATCTGGCGGCACGGGAAACGACTGGGTGCGCACCATTGGGAGACACGGCGCATTGCAGCAGATCCCACGAAGCCTGAGAGCAGCAGATACCGTTGCGTATGATGCCGGAGAATTGACCTTTACGAAAGAAGGTGCCACCTCAAAAAGGTACTTCCTGAACATCACGGGTCTGGGGTTCGACGGATTCGTAACCAGGGAGCTGGCATTCGGCAAAGGGTTTCTGAGCAATACGCGCTACCGCTATTGGGCGGCACTGCTGAAAGGTGTATTGCGCTACAAGCCAAATATATTGAATTTTGTTATTGATGATGTTCCCTTCAGTTATACCTGCATGTCTGTGGCAGCAGGCATAGGTAAATACAATGGCGGCGGCATGAAACAGCTTCCCTTCGCCGATTACAACGATGGGAAACTGGACCTGACGCTGATTACCACCATGAGCAAGTTTAAAATGATTTGGAGCCTACCCAAACTGAAACGGGGTACTTTCACGGGCATGCATCAGGTGAAAACATTCCAGGCGGTGGAAATCAAGATTGATTCGGAGGAAGAAGTATTTGTGGAAGCAGATGGAGAATACCTGGGTACAACCCCCGCTTCTATTACCATCATCCCTGATGCGCTCCGCATTCTGCGATGGAAATAACTAATGATTTGCTTCCTGCCATTTGTTGACTCTGACGGCTACATTCAACCGTATGTTCAACCAGTATAAGTTATAGTCGGCGCGGTGATAATTCTTAGAGAGCAGGAGCGCCTTTCCAGGGATATCAGGCTTCGAGACCCAGAGCAAATCTTCATGGATTTGCGCATTGCAAACGCGCGGATAAATTTTCTTGCCCGTTCTGCCCAGGCCTCCATAATTATGGGATGCATCTACTAATGCAGTATCTAAAGTCCAGGACAGCGGATTGACCACTACTACCTGTTCCCGATCAGCGACAAGAAATTCCTTTTTGGGGTAATGTCCGCGCAACCAGGAACGCCAGCTCACATAACAGTCCAGTTGTTCACCTGATGCACATGGCGGGATAAGCTGAAAAGTGGTGTCGTATACCGGCATACCGGTAAGATAGGCAGCAATCAGATCTACGGGTGTTTCTGGTTGATCAAAAAACTCCTGCAATAATCCAATGGCATGAATGGTACCCTGGCTGTGGGCTGCGATAATGACAGGCCTGCCATTGTTGTAATGCTCCATGTAATACAGGAATGCATTGCGCACATCTTCATAGGCGAGTGCAAAGGCAGCATCAGCGTCGGGATTGTCCAGACTGAAAAATGCCTGAAAGGGAACCTGCCTGTAGCGGGGGGCATATACCCTGCAGGAGCCGTTGAAAACGCTGGCCTGGTGATATATGGAACCCTCGTCGGTGTGGCGGTTGAGCTTTTCGTCGTCTAATGCACCATTCCATTCCTTTCTCGAGAAAAAGCTGGTAGGATGCACAAAGAAAACATCGGCGACTGCCAGTATCTGGTTATTGTCAATGCCTATGGCCGGCACATGGTCTGCACTATCCTGTATTTCAGGAAGTGCGCACCAGTTATCAGCCGAACTGTAATCAGGAGCTGCCGGGGTTGTGGCCGGGGAGAAATCTACTTTCACCGGCTTCGTATAGCCACAGGCTTGAAAGGTCAGGATGGTAATCAGTAAGATGGTATAATAGCTGCGCATGTTTTCAATTGCGTGGTCCGAAAAGCAGGGTTCCGATACGCACCATATTGCTTCCGGCAGCAATAGCGAGTTCATAGTCGGAAGACATGCCCATACTCAAGGTGTTGAAATGAGGGGCATCTTGAAAATAGATTTGCTTCCATTGGGTAAACAGCTGACGCAGTCCGTTGAATTCTGCGCTGATGACAGCTGCATCTTCCGTCATGGTGGCCATGCCCATCAATCCATCTATCCGAACATGTGGGAGTTCCTTCAGAGTGTTTCCGGATAGGATGGCGAGTGCCTCTTCTTCACTCAGTCCGAATTTGGTCGGCTCGCTGGCGATGAAAATCTGCAACAGGCAAGGAATGACTCTGTTGGCTGCAGCACCGCGTTTGTTGATTTCTTCCAGCAATGCAAGGGAGTCGACAGAATGGATGAGGTGGACAAAATCGGCAATGTATTTTACCTTGTTTTTTTGCAGATGGCCAATGAGGTGCCAGCGAATATCGTCGGGCAGCTGAGCGGCTTTATCCGTCAGTTCCTGTACCTTGTTCTCACCGAAGTCACGTTGTCCGGCAGCATACATTTTGCTGATTTCCTCCACCGTTCTTGTTTTGGAAACCGCCACAAGGGTAACACCTACCTCGCGCAACGAACGGGAAATGGATAGATAATTGTCAGTCATTTCGTACCTTAGCCTTAGTCCGTCAAAGTTAATTAAACAAGAGTGAGAGTCGCATTTTTCTGGGTTTTATTACTGGCAGTTTCCTGCAAACCGCACTCTGAATTGATTTATGAAGACGAGATGCTGGAATTGATTCCCGATTCCATCATCGGACCTGATAAGATGGCCGCCATACTAATGGATGTGCATCTGGCAGAAGCAACTGTGCAGGAAACGGCAAGCGATTCAGTGCGCATGCAGAAAGACAAAATACTTGCCGGTTACTATGGTTATATACTGGAACTGCACGGCGAAAACCAAGAGCACTTTGTACAGAGTTATCGGTACTATGAGGCGCATCCGCTCATTTTGAACAGGGTGTACCAACAGGTGATAGAAGATTTAAGTTTACTGGAAAGAAAATATAAGTAAAAAATGAATAAAAAAGTGGCGAATGCGGATGAAGCTGTCCGCGATGTGCAAGACGGAGCCGTACTCATGCTGGGAGGTTTCGGATTAAGTGGAATTCCGGAAAATGCGATTGCCGCGCTGGTGCGCAAAGGAGTGAAAGGTCTTACCTGTATTTCCAATAATGCCGGCGTCGATGACTTCGGTATTGGCCTGATGCTGCAAAAAAAGCAGGTGAAGAAAATGATTTCCAGCTATGTCGGTGAGAATGCAGAATTCGAAAGGCAATTGCTGAGCGGTGAACTGGAAGTGGAATTGATTCCCCAGGGTACCCTTGCTACCCGATGCATGGCAGCCGGTTACGGCATGCCTGCCATTTTCACACCGGCCGGTGTCGGGACTGAAGTGGCAGAAGGTAAAGAAACCAGGGTCTTCAATGGCAAAACCTATTTGCTGGAATATGCATTCGATGCTGATTTTGCTTTTGTAAAAGCATGGAAAGGAGATACCACCGGCAACCTGATATTCAGAGGTGCCAGCCGCAATTTTAATCCACTCATGGCCATGGCGGGTAAAATAACAGTCGCAGAAGTAGAAGAATTGGTAGAGCCGGGAGAGCTCGATCCGAATGAAATCCATACACCGGGAATATATGTACACCGTATCTTTCAGGGGACACATTTTGAAAAGCGGATTGAGCAGCGCACGGTTAGTAATAAATAAAATATTGTTATATGTTAGATAAGTTCGGCATTGCCAGGCGCATCGCCAAAGAATTGAAGGATGGATACTATGTTAATCTGGGAATAGGTATACCTACCCTGGTAGCCAACTATATACCGGAAGGCATTTCGGTAACCTTGCAGAGTGAGAACGGATTATTGGGAATGGGGCCTTTTCCAACAGAGGAGGAAGTGGATGCAGATATCATCAATGCAGGAAAGCAGACCATCACTACACTGCCGGGCTCGGCATTTTTCGACAGTGCCATGAGTTTTGGAATGATACGTGCCGGAAAAGTAGACCTCACCGTACTGGGTGCAATGGAAGTGGCCGACAACGGAGATATTGCCAACTGGAAGATTCCCGGAAAAATGGTTAAGGGAATGGGAGGAGCTATGGATCTGGTGGCCAGTGCCAAAAATATTATCGTGGCCATGCAGCATACCAATAAGGCAGGAGAGAGCAAATTGCTGAAACAATGTACCTTGCCCATTACCGGCCTGGGAGTGGTAAAGAAAATTGTAACCGAGTTGGGCGTATTCGATGTTACACCCGACGGTTTTGAGCTGCTGGAACGGGCGCCCGGTGTTACAGTAGAAGAAATTCAAAACAAAACAGAGGGCAGACTGGTTGTTAAGGGTACTATACCCGAAATGCAAATCTAATATGTCAATCTGTTGGTTTAACGGGCAATACCTGCCCGCCAGTGAATGGTCTTTAACATCATCAAACCGCGCATTCAGGTATGGCGATGGTCTTTTCGAAACCATCAAGGTGGGCTACGGAAAGCCGCTCTTCTTCCATCAGTACTATATTCGATTTATTGAAGGGTTGACCTACCTGAGAATCGATATCCCGGAAGAATGGTCTATGCTTTTCCTTCAAAAAAAAATAGAGGAGCTGGTGCAGCAGAACAAGTTGCCAAACGCACGTGTCCGAATGACCTGTTGGCGTTCGGGCAAAGGCTGGTACGCTCCGGAATCTCATCTTCCCGACTTACTGATAGAGGTATTTCCCTTGTCTGATCACTTTTTTCAATTGAATACAGAAGGCGTTCGGGCAGGCATTTGGAAAGAAGGCATACGGTTTGCCCATGCGGGCTCTTTCTTTAAATCCGCCAACGCCGAAGCGTATGTGCTGGCATCCATAGATGCTGCGACCAGGCAGGTAGACGACATGCTGCTGACCAACCAACACGGAAGAATTGCAGACGCGCTGTATTCCAACGTATTTATCTGGTCGGGCGATAAGCTGATGACCCCTCCGGTTGCCGAAGGCTGCATTGACGGTGTCATGCGCAGGGTGCTCATTAAGTATGCCCGCAGGTGGGGATTGACCGTAGAAGAAACACGTCTGGAGATAGATCAATTGTTGCAAGCCGATGAAGTGATGCTGACGAACAGCCTGCAAGGCATCCGTTGGGTAGCGGAACTCGAAAGCAGCACTTATAGCAACAAAATAGCTTCGATGCTGTTAAGCAAACTGAACGAACTACTTCCAACATCTTGACACCATCTGCCCACTCTTCTCCCGTTGCCATACATTGGTTCCGCCGCGATCTCAGGCTTCACGACAACAAGGCCCTGGCTGCCGCGCAACATTCCGGACTACCTGTAGTGCCGGTTTTTATTTTTGATACGGACATCCTGCGTCGACTGGAAGACAAGGATGATGCGCGGGTTACTTTCATTTACCATACACTGGAAGAACTCAGGTTGGCCGTTCAGCAACAGGGAGGCGACCTGCTGGTGAAGGTGGGCAAACCGCTGGACGTATGGAGGGATTTATTGCAGAAATTAAAGGTCAGAAAGGTATTTGCCAACGACGATTACGAACCTTATGCAAGGGACAGGGATGCCTCGGTAAATACGCTCTTAAAAGAGAATGGAATAGATTTCTTACTGTCGAAAGACCACGTCATTTTCGAAAAAGATGAAGTGGTAAAAGATGATGGAAAGCCCTACACTGTATTTACACCCTACAGCCGGAAATGGAAAGCTCGTTTACAGGCTGCCGATTATGCGCCTGCCAAAGAACATAACCCCAACTGGCAGCAAGCTGCTTACGGTAAAATGCCCGCATGGGAAGAGATGGGTTTCCAGCCTTCTTCGATTCCCATACCATCTTCAGTTATCCGTCCCGAAATCATTAAAGATTATCATCTGCAAAGAAACTTTCCGGGGGTGGAAGGAACTTCCCGGCTGAGTGTGCATCTCCGCTTCGGCACCATCAGTATCCGACAACTGGCTGCTCGGGCGCTGCAGCTGAATGAGACTTTTCTGAACGAACTAATATGGCGGGACTTCTACCAGATGATTCTCTGGCATTTCCCTCAGGTGGTGACGGAAAGTTTTAAGCCCGCATATAACCATATCTCCTGGGTAAATAATGAAGAACACTTTCGTCGGTGGTGCGAGGGCACAACAGGCTATCCGATTGTGGATGCCGGTATGCGGGAACTGAATGCTACCGGATTTATGCACAACCGGGTCAGGATGATTACGGCGAGTTTTCTCACCAAGCACCTGCTCACCGACTGGCGCTGGGGGGAAGCTTGGTTTGCCAGGCACCTGCTCGACTTCGATCTCGCTTCCAACAATGGCGGATGGCAATGGGCTGCCGGTTCGGGTTGTGATGCTGCTCCCTATTTCCGCATTTTCAATCCGTACGAGCAAACGAAAAAATTTGACCCCAAGGGCGTTTACATACGCAAATGGGTAACCGACCTCGATGACCTGCGCTATCCCCAACCGATTGTCGATCATGCTTTCGCAAGAAAAAGAGCATTGGAGGTATACAAAGCGGGCCTGGAAAGAAAACCATAAGGCATTTGTGCAATTTCAGTATTCCTGCATCTTTCTGAAAAAGCACTATGCACAGAATACTATTGGTGGTCGGACTTATGACGTCCCTGACCCTATCGGCCTCGAATGAAGTAAAAGTGAACATGACGGCCGATGCAGCAACCGTTTTCCTCAACGGAGCACAGGTCTTTCACAGCAAAACAGTCAGTCTTCCCGCCGGAGCCTCCGAGGTGATTATCGAAGGTATATCCGGAACCCTGGTGGATAACAGCATTCAGGCAGGAGGGAATGGCAAGTTTACTATTCTAGATGTCCAGTTCAGATTTTTTTATCCGGAACCCGCGCAGACAGGAGAGCTACCCGTTGCGGTGCAGAAGAAAATCAAGGACGTTGAGGACTCCATACTCAATACGGCATTCAACTACAAGGCATTGCTGGCGCGCAGGGAATCGCTCAACCTGCAAAAGCAAATGCTGACCAATTATGAATTGCTGAAAAATGGCGGTAAAAACGATTCCCTGGAACTGCTCCGACAGAGTATAGAGTACTACAATATTTCGCTCGATAAAATCCTGATAGAATTAATTGGGCTGGAGCGGACAGAACTCACCATACAAAAGGAACAACAACGCCTCCAGCAGCGGCTGGTAGATTTGAATAACTACTACCAGCAGCAATATCCCCAGCAGGACAATACACCCGTACCACAAATTGTGCTTACTGTGGAGGCGCCTCAGGCTACCAGCGCTTTCATAGAAATCAATTACCTCACCTACAGCGCGGGTTGGTTTGCTACCTACGATATCAAAGCCACCGATATCGGTCAGCCGGTGCGACTGACGTATAAAGCGAATGTATGGCAGAACAGCGGCATTGAGTGGGACAATATTCAATTGACCTGCTCCACCGGGAATCCATTGATTGGCAATGATCCTCCACAATTAACGACTTGGTACCTGAATTACTATGAATATGTGTACCAAACTTATTCCAATGCAGGTGCAGCCGCTGAAATGCAAACGGATGAAGTAGCCTTGAATAAAAGCTACCTCGAAGACCTGGATAAAGCCACCACCTCTGCCGCTATCACCACCCAGCAGGCTAACATTACCCAGATGGAATTTTCCATAAAAACGAAATACTCTATCCCCAGCAATGGGCGCAGTAGAAGTATCTCTATTAAGGAAGAAATGCTGAAAGCAGACTACAACTACCTTGTAATACCCAAACTGGATCCTTCAGCTTTCCTGCTGGCACGAATTACCGGTTGGGAAGAACAGGGCTACCTGCCAGGCAATGCCAATATCTACTTCGGTAATACTTTAATCGGTAAGAGCCACATCAATACATTAACCATGTCCGATACCCTTTCCATTTCTCTGGGTCGCGATAACGGAATTCAGGTTTCCAGAAAGGTGCTGAAGGATAAATCATCTGACAAATTCATAGGCGCCAACAGAAGGGTAGAGCGCGTGCATGAAATTGAAGTGCGCAACAATAAACCGCTGGGTGTGGAAATCATAATCATGGATCAGATTCCGGTTTCACAGCAGGGAGAAATCAAAGTCGAAGTGGGTGACTTGTCGAAAGGAGAACTGAATGAATACACAGGCATTATCACCTGGCGCGATAAAATACGGTCGAAAGGAAGCTCTAAATTCCAATTCTCCTTTATTGTGACATATCCAAAAGATAGGGTTGTAACACTGTAACCTGCACCAGCCTTAGTCTGAGAGCCGCATCCAATGAAAAAGGATGCGGCTTTTGTTATAAAAATCAATGTAAAAGTTATGTAATGCCTTGCCTGAAGGCGTGCAAAAACTTTAGTTTTGGGTCCAAATCCATGAAAAAGGCTTCCACACTACTCGTTTTTCTTTCATTCCTCATGCTGCAAGCAGCCTATAGCCAGGACGGAGGCTTTGGCAAGGAGCGCAGAGGCAGGGCTAATCCTTTTCGGGTGTATTACTTCGGTTACGACCTGCAGAACCCGGGTATTTATCTGGGGCCTGAGTTGAATTTTCTGTGGACCAAACATGAAAAGGTACAGTGCGAAACGGGTCTTAAAGTAGTGGAGAAGAAACTGCTGTTTGTCCCGCATTTTGGGGCTGTTTTCTTCCAGAATACCCGGCTGAACGTCTTTGCGGGTCTGGAAATTGACTACCACGTTACGTATCATAAAGGAGGCATTTTCGAAATCTTTAGCAGCCTCGCCTATGCGCAGCGCTTTGGCAACGGCGTTGATCCAATGTCTGAATCTGCCCTTGACGATGTGCTCATGGCCAGCAGGGGCTACCTGATGCCCGGTTTCGGCATCGGCACCGGCTATGACTTCCATAAAATGGACAGTAAAATACCCCTGATGCTGAATTTCAGGGTATTAAGCAGCTCCCTGCAACCTTCCGAGAGCTTTTTCAACCCCGGTTTTCAGGTAGGTTTTACCTACGGTTTCCACTAATCGGCGGTTTTAACTTTTTGTTAAAACGCAAAATCCTGAACAAGGAGGGAAAGGCGTTACCTTTGTCCAAATTGTATTATTATCATGAAGAAAAGCTTACTATTTTTATTAATCAGCTCATTTACAGCTGTTTACGCGCAATTCCCCCTCGTAAGTATCGAGGATATTCAGTTCAGAGACGAAGCCTCTCTGGCCGGCGAGGATGATTTATCGCTGTACAACGGTGATACCGTAACCGTTCAGGGTATCGTTACCTTCGACCCCTGTACCTATGCACTCTCTACTTCCGGATCCAGAATGGGAACCTTTGTGGTGGACCAGGACAATGTGGGCGGATGGACAGGATTGCATGTGCTCATCGATCCGGGAGCTTCCGGCTTTGGCGGAACACTGGAAGATTTGAATGATGCGACTTTGTTTGTCGACAACTTCCAGATTGGCAATGTGGTGGAGTTTACCGGTATTGTCGGTACGTTCGATGGTTTTACGCAAATAGTATTATTAGACGAGCCTTCTTCCATTATAGGTTTTTCTTCGGTGCCTGATCCATGGGTTACCACCATCGATACTTTCATGATGAACGACGGAGCCGGTGGGCAGGTTATGCAGACCATTACCGGAGAGCAGTACGAAGGTGTTTTCGTAGAGTTTCAGAATGTTTTTGTAGTAGATGTGTCTCCTTTCGGCGATTTCAGATGGAACTGGAGCCTGCAGGATGCAGATGGTAATAAAATCCAGATCAGAGATATGAGCGGATTTATTCGCAACGATACCAATACCGATGATGAATGTGCTATCTGGAGTGGTGGTGCAGCCGGCGAAACCGCTACCCCCGACGAATTCGAACCGCCTACTACAGGTACCTATCTGGAGTATGTAAGGGGTACTATCGTTGAAGCTTTCGGTGGGGGAACAGCTTATGCCCTTGCTATTCATACACTGGATGATATTGGTCCTTCACTGGTTTCTCCTCCTACCGTATCGGGTATCAGCAACAGTCCCGTGGTGCCAACGCCTTCTGAAAACGTAACCATCAGCGCCACCATCACAGACATCGACGGTACCGTAGCATCTGCGGCGGTATTCTATTCATTCGGTTTTGGCAGCACTGCCTTTACTGAAGTAGCCATGTCCAATACGGGTGGTGACACATGGGAAGGCGTAATTCCCGGCCCCGGGACCGATGGTGAGATAGTTAATTACTACATCGTAGCCACTGATGATGGCGGTAACGCTATTGAAACACCGGCATCAGTTTCTCCGCTTACCTATCAGGTGTGGGCAGACGGCATAACCTCTATTGCCCAAATTCAAGAGACGCCCTTTACTAATGGAAGTTCTATCTGGTCAGGAAAAACGGTTCCTACAGATATAGAAGCTATTGTGATGGCAACATCTCAAACATATGATCTGAGCTTTGTAACCGTGCAGGATGGCGAAGGCCCCTGGAGTGGCATTGCCATTCGTTCCCAGCCGGGCGATGGTACTGCGGATCTCCACCGAGGAGATAAGATTCGCATTACTTCGGGTAAAGTATTTGAAGACTTCAGCTTTACGAGACTGGATTCTATCAGCTTTGAGTTTATATCACAAGCCAATCCGCTCTACAATGCGGTGACCGGACTGGATCCCCTCGATATTGATGCCAAGGTATTCGATGTGGCCGAGGCCTACGAAGGCATGTTACTGCGTTTCGAAGATGTCTTCGTCACCAGCAACAATGCCGACGCCCCCAGTACATTCGGTGAGTGGAGATTTGGGAGCGATGACACACCGGACCAGGGCTTGCGTGTGAACGATATCAGCTACGAAGTTCCCTTTGAATTCGGAACTGATAGCGTTGTAGTAGGCGACCCCCTGGGTTTCATTCAGGGTATTCTGACCTATTCGTTCAGCAATTTCAAGCTCGAACCTCGCGATTTGAACGATATTGATGGTTTTAGCACTACTTATCCCAATAGCATTACAGCTTTCAATCTGCCGCTGCCCGGAGGTTCTGTCAACGGTATAATCGACCAGACAGCACTCACCATTTCGCTGACTGTGGCGGATGGTGAAGCATCTGAGGTATCCTCCATTGCTCCGGAAGTCATTTTCACCGGTCAGTACGTAGACCCGGATCCTTCCATTGAACAGGATTTCAGTACAGGATCACCCATTGAATATACGACCTATGCACCTGTAACTTTCGAGGCAAAGACCTATACCGTACAGGTTTCATTCGTAGCGGGAATAGACGCCGACAATGCCCAAAACCAGTTGGAGGTGTTTCCAAATCCCGTAAGTGACAATCTGACAGTAGTTTTCACTGCCAATGAGTCAGCAGAAACAATTGTAAAAATAGTTGATGCTGTCGGTCATAATGTGTTGGAAAGCAATGTTTTATCTACTGTTGGTAAAAATTTTGTTACACTCGATTTGAGGGGATTGCCAAACGGATTATATTTGCTCCACGTTCAAACAGGAGAAACAGTAAATATTCAGAAGATAAAGGTTTCCAAATAATACATAGTTATTGCCATTTGGAACCTGTTTTGGTTGAAACCCCGGAGTAATCCGGGGTTTTTTTTGCGCTTGATATTTTTGGACGGCAGTCCGCTTTTTTGATGTGGATGATGCGGTTGCCATCCGCGATATGGAATGATGGAATATCGCTCATCTTAAGGAGGTAAGCAAACCATTTAGCTGACTAAGTGGTTATGCAACAGTTCGAAGTATAAGTAGCGCCGATTAATTACATGCATATGAAACACAGGAAAATAGTATCCATCTCTTTTCTGCTCCTCTCCCTGACATGGATGACGGACACCTTGCAAGCGCAAGTGGTTACGCGAGAGAAAGCATTGGCCTCGGCTGTAATGGATGCCATGGGCGGCAAAGAGAATTATATGCGCAGTGGATTCATACAATGGGATTTTTTTGACGTCCGTACATTGACATGGGATGTTCAGGGAAACCGGGTGCGCATCGATTATAAGGATGGCTCCCTATCCATCATCACTGCTCTGGATAAGATCGAAGGAACCGTATACCAAAATAATATTCAGGTTACCGACCCGGATACACTTGCCTTTTACCTCGAACGCGGGCAACGCATCTGGATGAATGATTCCTACTGGCTGGTGATGCCTTTCAAATTGCTCGATCCCGGAGTGCGTTTGAATGCGCTGGGTATCCGCAACACATCCGACGGGCAACCTGCTGAAGTGTTGGAACTGACTTTTGGGAATGTAGGAGCAACACCCGAAAACAAGTACCATATTTATATTGACCCCGGAACCTATATGGTGTTACAATGGGACTACTTCGTCAAACACTGGGAAGAAGAACCGGCGCTTTCCTGCCTGTGGACAGACTACAAGTGGTATGGGAACATTATGCTGTCTTCCGGCCGTGGAGCTTTCGGAGTGCTCGACAATATAGCTGTAATGGAAGCTGTACCCTCCAACACCTTTGCCCGATAAGTTCTTAAAAAGGAGATGCCATTCCGGAGAGAAGCACCCATCCCCATACGCAGAAAATTACCTCCAGCGCCACCAGTACCATGGTAGATCTGGCAACCATGCCAAACCGGAAAATCGAATAGAATCGGAACAGGTTGATACCGCTGTACATACAGGTGCCAAATAATACCCCGGCATACAGCAGACTCTCCGCCTGGGTGCAAGCGAGAAAAAAGATTCCCATACCGAGTTCGAGTCCGGCATATACAGCCAGAAACTCACTTTTTCCTGATGCATGCAGCAGGCTGAAGCCGACAAAATTGCTGGTGGCAGTGGGCTTTAAAAAGCACCACAATCCGAAGCCTATGTACAACACGGCATTTATCCATAAATAAAGGTGGGCATCCATGAGTACACTTTCTTTTTCTACTGAACTCTGCTGAGCCCTGTTTGTTTATAATAGTATGAGGTCAATATTACGGAATTTCAGATGGGCTATTTGGGTAACCACATTTGCACTCTTTGTGTATACTTTTTTGGTGGCTGCCGAAATACTGGTAGTGCTTACCAATATCATCTTTATTGCTTCGCCCTTCCTCGTAATATGGATGGTGTGGACTGTCCTTCGCGACGATTTTACCACCCATAAGACCTTCGACGATTACTTTTATCAGGACAGCGAAATCAGACGGGTAACAGTAAGGCAAGATGCGGATAATACTGCCAACTAACTTTTACATTGTAGGTAGCAATTCAATTACAATCCTTTAAACAATCCTTAAACTTTTATTCAGGTCTAGTTAATGCTGTTGGGTGACCTTCGTGGAAAATCCAACTGATGAAACAAAATGTACAAAAAGTATTACGAGTAATAGCCATATCGCTATTGCTTACACTAACAGCAGTCTCTGTTAAGGCGCAAAGCGCATTTGTGGAATTGCAATTGGCAGGCCAGTATCAGACAGCGGTCTTTGCTGAAGGTGCAACAGAGATTGCTGCTTACGATGAAAATACAGGTAGGTTGTTTTCTGTTAATGCGTTTACTGCCTCCGTAGATGTTATTGATATTAATGATCCTTCTAATCCCAGCTTTCTGTTTACTATTAACTTAACCAGCTACGGTGCCGGGGCAAACAGCGTTAGTGTTTATAATGGTGTCGTGGCTGCAGCTGTTGAGAATGACGTTAAGCAATTGAATGGAAAGGTAGTTTTTTTTGATACCGATGGCACCTACCTCAATGAGGTAGAAGTAGGTGCTTTGCCTGATATGGTAACCTTTACACCGAATGGTCAACTGCTTTTGGTCGCAAACGAAGGAGAGCCTGATGATGATTACCTTGTAGATCCTGTTGGTTCTGTGAGCATTATTGATGTAAGTGGCGGTATAGCAAGTCTGGGTCCTGATGATGTTACTACATTAGATTTTTCAGCTTATAACAGTGCAGTGCTGGATCCAAGCATTAAAATAAATGGTCCGGGTGCAACAGTCGCACAAGACCTGGAACCCGAATACATCGCTGTCTCTCAGAATTCAAAAGTTGCATGGGTTACTATCCAGGATAATAATGCAATGGCCATCATCAATCTCGTTGGAAAAGAGATTGTTGACCTGGTAGGGCTGGGCTATAAAGATCATAGTCTTCCCGGAAATGGTCTGGATGCTTCTGATAAAGCTGATGATATTGATATTCGCAACTGGCCTGTGAAGGGTTTGTACCAACCAGATGCTATTGCTTTCCTTAAAACCCCGGGGGGAGGCTTTTTGGTAACAGCTAATGAAGGCGATAGCCGTGACTATGATGGGTTCTCTGAAGAGGAGAGAATTAAAGATGTAGTGCTTGACTCACTTGTATTTCCGAACTACACGGACTTGCAGAACGAGGATTCTATAGGCCGGCTGAAGATAATCAGCACCCTTGGCGATACCGACAACGATGGCGAGTATGAGGAGTTATACACTTACGGTGCCCGTAGTTTTTCTGTTTGGGATGTAAATGGCAATCTTGTGTACGACAGTGGTGATGAACTGGAGCAATTCACAGCTGCATTATATCCTGATAATTTTAATGCAAGCAATGATAATCAGGACCTGAAGAACAGAAGTGATGACAAAGGACCGGAACCGGAAGCTATCACCACAGGTTCAATTCTGAAAGCTCCATATATGTTCCTGGGACTCGAGCGTATAGGCGGTGTAGCAATTTATGATATGGCCAACCCGGCAGCTCCTGTGATGGTAGATTATGATAACACCAGAGATTTTACATTTGAACCTGAACTTGATCCTACAGGCGATTACGGTCCGGAGGGATTGCTGTTTATTCCCGGCAACAAAAGTCCTAATGGAAGGAATCTGTTAGTAGCCTCTAATGAAGTTAGTGGTTCTATAGCCATCTACTATACCGACTACCAGTGTTCCAACGGTAAAGTGGCTGTCTGCTATGAAGGCACTTCATATTGCCTTCCCGTCTCCATCGCAGAGGCGTTGGTGTCATTGGGAGCTGTTCCCGGTGCTTGTGGCGAGGGCCGTTTTGGTCAGTTCCTGGATGAGGAGGCATTGAGCTATGGTATTAGCGTATATCCCAATCCTGCATCAGATTATGTAAACATTGTATTGAATAATTTGACTGCTGGAGAATGGACAGTGCAATTATTTGATCTGACAGGACGTGCAATTCAGCAATCTACAGTTGTTCTGACTGAAGGTCAGACCATGCAAACGGTGCATATCGGAGTTCAGCACTTGCCCGAAGGCACCTATATCTGTAAAGCAACAAGCTTGTTAGGGGAGTCATTGCATTCGCGCATTATAATTACAAGATAAGTCTAGAGCAAAACCTGAGAAAGTCCCTGTTGTCAACAGGGACTTTTTTTATTCTGCTAGCACAAAGTCTAGCTGTCTGTGATGGATGTCGGCCTTGGCTACTTTGATGCGAATGGCATCGCCCATCTCAAAATTGCGGCCACCTGTCAGGCTGCGGTAGCGTTTCTTATTTTCCTCGAAAACGAGTTCATCGCGAATATTGTCGATGCGAATCATGCCTTCGCATTTGTTTTCCTTTAATTCAACGAAAATGCCAAAGTGCATGATACCGCTGATGACGCCGTCAAACTCATTGCCAACCTGCTTGCTGAGGTATTCTACCTGTTTGTATTTGATGCTTTCTCTTTCTGCTTCCATGGCTTTTCGTTCCATGGCGCTGGAGTACCTGCATTTATCTTCCAGTTCCGATTTACTGGCATAGCGCGGCAAATCATTCAGCTGCCGGTACAATACACGATGCACCATCAAATCGGGGTAGCGGCGAATGGGTGAGGTGAAGTGGGTATAATGGGGGAATGCCAGTCCGTAATGTCCAATATTGTTAGTCGTGTATACCGCTTTCGACATGCAGCGAATGGCCATGTTTTCCAGGATATTCTGTTCCGGTTTACCATGCACTTCTTTCATGAAGGCATTCAATGCCGCAGAGATATTATCCGGACTATCGAGATGTAGCTTGTAACCAAAACGCCTGGCCATCATTCCAAATTCGCGCAGCCGGTCCATGTCGGGCAAATCGTGCACACGGTACACAAAAGGGGGCTGTCCGGCAGCTTTCGACATGAATTCTGCCACCCGCTTATTGGCGAGCAGCATCAGGTCTTCAATTAATAAGTGGGCATCCTTGCGCTCCTTGACATATACACCAACGGGTACTTTCTTTTCATCCAGAATGAACTTGACTTCCTGCGTTTCGAAAGCGATAGCTCCATGCTGGAAGCGTTGTTGACGCAGCGCTGTGGCTATACTATTCAGCAACAGCACTTCTTCTTTATATTGTCCATCACTTCCTTCAATCAACTCCTGCGCTTCTTCATAGCTGAATCGCCTGTCGCTGTGAATAATCGTTTTCCCAAACCATTCCTTGCGAATATGCCCTGCTTCGTTGATTTCAAAAATAGCACTGAAAGTAAACCGGTTCTGATGCGGAACCAAAGAGCATATATTGTTCGATAATTTTTCGGGAAGCATCGGGATAACCCGGTCAACCAGGTAAACGGAGGTTCCTCTGTCATAAGCCTCATTGTCCAGTGCTGTACCGGGCCGCACATAATGCGCAACATCTGCAATGTGCACACCTACTTCATAGTAGCCGTTGTCCAGCGCCTGCATGCTGATAGCATCATCGAAGTCTTTGGCGTCATGTGGATCAATAGTGATGGTCCAGACCTGACGCATATCTCTTCTTTGGGCTACTTCCTCCTCTGTAACTACCATTTCCATTCCGGCCACTTCCTTTTCTACTGCCTCGGGGAAGTCGTATTGAATACCGGCATCTACCAGGATAGCTTGCATGTCGCTCTCGTGATCACCCGCGGGCCCGAGCTTTCCAATGATAATTCCAATTGGATTTTTCATCGCCGGAGGCCAGTCTTTTATGCGCACAATAACCCGATCGTTATCCGCGACTCCCGACCGTCGTATTTCTTCCGGTGATATATAAAAATCGTAGTTGTTGAATTGTCTGTCAGTTTCAGCAAACGCGAAGCCATCATTCATGCGGATATGGCCAATGAATGTATCCTTGGCGCGCTTTACCACTTCGATGATCTCACCCTCCGGGCTACCGCCTTTCCTTCGCTGCCGCAGCTGCACCAGCACGGTATCGCCATTGAAAGCGCGGTTGGTTTTACTGGCGGGCACAAAAATATCGTTCAACTTACCGTCGATGATTACGTAGGCGTTGCCCGAACGCGTCAGGTCTACAACTCCGGTCATCACCATCGCATCTTCTCGGGTCTGCACGATGCGGAATTTGTCTTCGGCGTATTCTTCTATTTTCTTGCGGAATATCAATTCCTCAATGACATCAAAAAGCCCGCTGCCTTCATTGTGCTTAAGCGACCATTTAATAATATTCTTTAGGGAAAAGCCCTTATCTGGTCGGGTGGAAAGGAACTCCATCAAATCTCTCTGCAAACTACCTGAGGATGTAGAACCACCCTTGTTTATTTTCTTCTTCTTTGCCATTGGCTGAAATTATTCTTGCTATCAATAAAAAAACCTGTTGCTTTGAACAACAGGTTGAAGTTAAAGCATTTGCTGTAAGTCTATTTTTTACCAAATAGTCCGCCCAGTCCGGCGAGACCACCTTTGCCCTGCAGCATGTCCATAGCATCATCCAGGCCAAAGCCGTCGCTGTCGCCCTTGTCGAATTTCTGCATCATATCGTTAAAATTGATGCCTGATTTGCCGGTAAGTGAACCCAGCACACCATTGAGATCGATGGAGCTGTCGTTGCTGTCATGCACCTTCTTAACCAGTTGATCCATAACAGAGGGGATTAAACTACTTGCAATTCCGCTGGCGGTATCGTTATTAAGATTGAACTTACCACCCAGCTGTTGGGTCAACACCTGAATAATCTGCTGCACAACCGGATTATCGGTATTGGATGTTTTACTGCTGAAAGCGTTGAGTACTTCTTTCATGTTGCCACCTGATAATTGCTGCATCAGGCCCTCTTTTATCGATTCAGCTGTGGTTTGAATAGCAGCATCGTTGTATTGATTATCGATGGCGTTGTTTTCTACGATGGCACCCTGCGCCTTGTTTTTTACTATTTCCAGGATTTGATCTAACATAAACTCTCAGATTAATGAGTCCTAAAGATACGTCAGATGCGTTTCAAATGCCGTTTGTCAATGTTAAGAAACTGTTGATTACGTATAATTATTTACATTCCTGCACCTTGTGGCAGCAGGAAGTTGGTATTTTTACGAACTGATATGATAAAATCATTATATATCATACGCCACGCCAAATCCAGTTGGGAGTATTCTGAATTACATGATCTGGAGCGTCCTCTGACCGACAGAGGAAAACGGGATGCTGTCATCATGGGCTCTCTACTGAGAAAGCAGAATGTTCATCCGGGTATTGTATTGTGCAGTCCTGCATTGCGTGCCGTTTCTACCGCGCGCATCATCTGCGATGAAGTGGGATTTGACAAGAACAGGATTGAAATCAATACCGCGCTCTACTTCATGGATGTGGAAGATATTTTGAATGTGATTCGTTCAAAAGGTTCGCGGCAGGATGAATTATTCGTAGTAGGTCACAACCCTAATTTCTCTAATCTGGCACATACACTCTCTCCGGCGTTCAGCGAAATTATTCCTACAGCAGGTATTGTGGCAATGGATGCAACAATTGAGTCGTGGGGATTGTTAGAAGAAAGAAATGCAACTGTGCGCTGGTTCGAGACACCCAAGAAGTACCGCTGAACACTTGCAATTTCGTGACAGTGGAAATAATGGGTTTATACGTGAATGTTTAACTTTACTTAATCATGGCTGTTTTCCTTGCAGAAATAGAACTATTCAATTCGGGAAGTGAAGACTTTCTCGAAAGGATTCCTGCTCAGAGAAGGGTAGTGAATGAACTGATGGCCGAAGGTGTAATTGTAAGTTACGCTGTCGCTGCCGACAGAAAAAAAATGTGGTGCTTCCTGGAAGCTGAAAATGAGCAAGATGCGACATTGGCTATCGAAAGTTTCCCGCTCCACATGTTCATGGAAACTGTTCTGCATCCGCTCTTATTCCACAATACACATGCCGCCCTGATGGGAAGCATCTCATTGAACTGACCGGCATCTTTGTCGTTAATGCCTATATTAGCGAATCATTTATGTGGAAATATTTATCATTTACCGGCATATTAACACTGCTGCTGGCAGGGGCCTGGATACAGTGGCGTCAAGACGCGCCCGCAACCGATACCGAGATGGAAGCTTCCATTACAGAAGCTATGGAATTCGAAAGAATGAAAAAGGCCGACCCTGCAACAGGTGAGATTCCTGCGGATGCAGTTTTATCGGCATGGCGGGAACTCCGCGACAGGGGTTACTTCCGCAATAACCACAGCAGCTACCGTTCAGGAGATGGATGGCAACTGGTGAACGATTTTTTCCCCTCTCTGGCGGTTACTAAAATCACCTACGATCCCTTCAATACCAATGTATTTTATTTCTGCACAGGCGAAGGCTGGTTCAATGCCGATGCCGTGCGCGGGGCAGGGGTCTTTAAATCCGAAGATGCCGGAGCTACCTGGACACAACTGCCCTCCACGGACAACTCCAACTTCTACTATTGTCAGGATATTGATGTGCACCCTCTCACAGGCGATGTATATGTAGCTACGCGCACAGCAGGTTTGCAGCGGTCTTCCGATGGCGGTAATACATGGCAAAAAGTATTGGGAGCCGGAGCCGGTTCTGCCCGCAATAGTATCTGTGATGTAGAAATCACTTCCGATGGTGGCGTTTTTGTCGGGGTGGGCATTTTTGAAACAGATGGCATTTACTATTCTGACAACGGCGATTCTGCCACTTTTGCCAAACAGACAACCGGCTTACCCGCCGGAGGTTATTACCGCATTGAGCTGGCTGTTTCTCCGTCCGATCCCGATATCGCTTATGCAGTTCCTTGCTCCACCGATTTCCGCATCCAGGGTATTTACAGAACAGACAACCGCGGACTCAACTGGCAGGCTACGAATTTACCCGGTGATAATCGGGAATTTGCAGCGCGACAGGCATGGTATGATTTGGTAATGGAAGTGGATCCCACCGATCCCAATGTGGTGGTGGCCGGCGGTCTGAATTTCTGGCGCACCCGCGATGGAGGTGGCACCTGGCAACAGATTACCTCCGGGCGACTGGACTCAGTACTGATTCGTTATGTGCATGTAGACCAGCATGCCATCGTATTTCGAAGTGCCGATGAAGTATATTTTGGCAATGACGGGGGCATCTATAAATCGACCAACTTCACCGACGATATTCCGGTAATCTATGCGCGCAATGATGGATACAATGTCACGCAGTATTACTCTGTGGCTATGGCACCTGCGGCAGGAGATCACAGACTAATAGGAGGAACCTAGGACAACGGGTCTCATCTGGCGAACAACAGCGGACTGTCGTCGTTCAAACCGGTTTCCGGGGCAGACGGGGGATTTGCGGCGTTTCATTCGGAAGAGGATGATATATTTTTTACCACTACGCAGTTCGAGAGAATTTTCCGCTTCAATAATGGTGGCTATGAATTGCCTGATACCATCACCAATAAGAATATCGACAGCGATAACTTGTTGTTCATCAACCCGATTGAAATAGACCCCGTGAATCCTGAATACATGTACCAGGCTTCCAATGTTGGTCTTTGGCGCATCGATAGTGCTTCTACAACGGACAGCACCGGATGGGAGAAGGCCTGCGTATTGGGAGGCACCATATCGGCTATCGGTGTATCCACCGAACCTCCGGGGCTCGTTTTCATTGGCAGGTACACAGCCAATACGGAAATTTTCCTGCTCGCAGATGCGGCTAATGTAGACAACACCTCCACACCCTTCGGGCTCGATCCCGATAATCAGATTCCCGACGGAGGATTTGGCGGCTCAATTTACTGTTCCAGTATTTCTGTCGACGTAAACGATGCCAATCACCTGTTGGTGAGCTACAATAACTACGGTGTAATAAGTCTCTGGGAAACAAAAGATGCATTATCCGGTAGTCCGACATGGACTGCTGTAGAGGGTGACTTACCCAATATTCCGGTCAACTGGGCTGTCTTGCACCCCGACCAACCACAGGTGGCTTATATTGCTACAGAGCTGGGTGTTTTTTACACTGACCTGCTCGATGGGGATAATACCGAATGGAAACCTTGCTCCAATTTCCCGGTGGTGCGCACCGATATGATTCGTATCCGTCCTGCTGACGGCGCAATCGTTGCAGCTACCCATGGAAGAGGAATGTGGGAAGCTACCCTGGATGCGTCCGGTTCAAATAATGACATTACGTGGTACGAAAGAGGTCCAACCAATGTGGGAGGTAGAACGCGCGCAATCATGATAGATCCGAACGACCCGACAGGCAAAACCATTTGGTCAGGAAGCGTTTCAGGCGGACTATGGAAAACCACCGACATCGATGGTATTACCCAGGTGGCTCATCAAGGAGCTGCTTCAGGTGTGAAGCTCTATCCCAATCCAGTGAATGGAAGTACCTTCTTTGCCGACTTGCAACCATTCCTTGGTCAGCGCATCCAGACAACTATCATTAGTATGGCAACAGGTCAGGTGGTGGCAGTGCTTCCTGCGGTGACCGTGGCAGGAAATGGAACGGTTCCTTTCAGGATGCAGCAAGATTTACCTCCGGGTCAGTATATGGTGCAATTCCGTTCAGCGACCCTGCAGTCCGTAGCTAAGATGCTGGTTTTGTAAAAGCAATAAATCGGCAGCGCTACTTTCCTTGATAGAGTAGAAATGGTTGCCCGATTCTTCCAGTAAAGTCTGAAAGTAGGCGGCTTGTTTTCTGCTGCACCTGCTCCCCAATATAAAGGTGGTATTGCTGTAGTGTTCCAACAAATCGTAAATCGGAATGGTACCTCCGTCCATCACCAAATAATCAGGCTGGCAGTCGGGCAAATCCTTACCAACTTTTTGCGCAAAGAATATATGTTGACCTCCTATTTCTATGCAGGGATGATGACGCAAGGTATCTAAGCGATGCACTACAGGTGTGCCTGTCCACCTCCTTTGCAGGGAAGGAGCATATTGGTCTGCAAAGGTTTCAGTTATTGAACTGGTATCATCACTAAGAATATAGGCATGGTTACCATACCGGTATCCTATGGTGGTAGCCGCTCTACTGTCGTAAATAAATAGCCGGGGTCTTGATTTATCTGATAGCATCTGAATGCCTGATACTACAAGCAGGACTGTTACACACGCCTGCAGCAGGTAAAGTTGAAAATGGCGTTTCCCCTTCAACCACATGTATAAAATGAGTAGACACACATAAACACCGACTGTTATGCCCATGGGCCAGTACATATGTCCCACCACCGCACCGGGTATATTACTGATTAGAGACAGGCTTTTGTGCATAAAGAGGAGTAGAAGTTCCAGCAATATTCCAGTCAGTGTACCCACTGCAGGTAGTGCGCTGGTCATGCAAAACAATACCCCGGAACACATGGTGATAAATGACATGGGTATGGCTATGATATTGGATAGCAGGAAGTACATGGGAAACTGATGGAAGTAATAAACAGACAAGGGTGCTGTACCTATTTGAGCTGCAATAGATACGGTCATAATTGACCAGACGTATCGGGGAATAGCATAACTAGGGTACCATAATTTTGCCAGGTAGGGCTGAAAACAAAGTATGCCCAGAATGGCAGAGTAGGAGAGTTGAAATCCTACCTGCCATACCATCATAGGGTCAATTATTAATAGCAGGAATGCAGAAGCGGCCAAAATATTAAAGGAATTGGTATGTTTTCCTGCTGGTCTTCCCAATGACAGAAAGGAAAACATGATAGCAGCGCGGTATATGGAAGGGGAAAGCCCGGTTAAAATCGCATAGGTCCAAATGATGAGCATCAGGGCTACCGGCTTGCTGTACCGGTGCCGAACTAGAATCGGAAATAAGCTGAGCAGTTTATCAAAAAACAGGAATATGATGCCCACATGTAGGCCGGATACAGCAAGAATATGCATGGTTCCGGTGGAAGAGAATGTATCGGTAATATCGTCGTCGAGCAAGGAGCGGTTTCCTATGAGCAATGCAAGGGCTATCGCCTCCGCTCCTTCATCATCTATGGCATTTGTTATGGCAGCGGTCAGGTAGTCCCTGAGTGATCTGGTCCATCGGAGAAATGGATGAGCCGTGTTGTTCCCCGAATAGGAAATTTCATCAGGTGTAAGGTACAGCGTATGCGTTATTCCCTGCCTGAGCAGGTATCGCTGAAAGTCAAACGTTCCGGGGTTGGTGGCCTTGCGGGGAACTTGCAGCTGCATGGGAGTGGCTATCCAGTCGCCGTAATCAGGGATGCGGAAGTTGTTACTGTCGGGGCGGATATACACGAGTAATTTTCCGCTAACGGAAATGGTATCCGCACCCAGCATGATTTCTTCCACTGCAGCTTCCGTCCTGTACAGCTTACCTTTTGGTTCAGGCGTTTCCACCAAACGCAGGGTTATTTGTGCATCCTCCGACAGGAAGTGACTGTAGTGATCCGGTCTGTTGGTCGGTACTCGCAACCAGGCATAGCACCAGCCGGATAACAGGAGCAGACTATAGAGCAGCAATCCTTGCCATTGCTGGAATTGCAGCGCATGAAATTTCGGTTTGTACCTGAAAGCAATTACAAACAACAGCAGCAGGCATGGTAATAATAGAATAGGAGCGCTATACCGGGAGTAAAGTCCAATCAGTATACCGCACAGGAATGGCAGTAGCATCCTGAATGCAGGCAGGTGGGTTAAGCGTACCATACGATTTTGCATTCCAAATCTAATGGTTATTGCTCAAAAAATCTCAATGGATTTCAGGATATATTTGCACTGTGAGTTGGAAAAGTATTTTGGCAAAACCATTTGCAGCGCGCGTGATGCGGAGGTTGTATAAAGAGCACAAGCAGGGAGCGAAGTTGCAGCAAGAAATATTAAAGGAACTGATATATCAGGGTAGTAAGACTGCATTCGGGAAGGAGCATAAGATGGAAGCTATCCGCTCACATGCAGATTTTGTAAATAATATTCCTGTGCGGGATTATGAAGGTCTGAAAACATATTTCGACAGAACCAAAGCAGGGGAGAAAGATGTTTTATGGCCAGGTAAACCACAGTACCTCGCCAAGACATCCGGCACAACCTCCGGTGCCAAGTATATTCCGATAACTAAGGTTTCCATGCCTTCGCATATTGCTGCGGCGCGCAATGCACTCCTGGCTTATATTCATGCAACGGGCAATACGGCATTTATCAACGGGAAAATGATTTTTCTGCAAGGTAGCCCTGTACTGGAGAAAGTTCACGGTATTCTGGTAGGGAGGCTTTCCGGACTGGTGTACCATCATGTGCCCACTTATCTTTTAAGGAACAGGTTGCCCTCGTATGCTACGAATGTAATAGAAGATTGGGATGAAAAGGTGGAGGCCATTGCACGGGAAACCCTGCCGGAGGAAATGACCTTAATCAGCGGAATACCGCCCTGGGTGGTTATGTACTTTGAAAAGCTAATCGCTCTAAGCGGCCGCAATCAGATTAAGGATATTTTTCCGCGCTTCTCCTTATTTGTGTACGGCGGTGTCAACTATGAACCCTACAGAAGTAAGATGGAGGCGCTGATAGGCAAGCGCATCGATAGCATCGAAACCTATCCTGCTTCAGAAGGATTTATCGCCTTTCAGGATAGCCAACAAGCTCCCGGATTGTTATTGAATCTCAACGCAGGGATGTTCTTCGAGTTTATACCTGCAGCATCGTATTACGATGAAAATCCGCCACGCCTAACCCTGGATCAGGTAGAACTTCACCAGAATTATGCACTTGTCATAAGCAGTAATGCAGGTCTGTGGGGTTACAGCATCGGTGATACTGTGAAATTCGTTTCCCTGCAACCATATCGTATTGTCGTAACCGGAAGAATCAAGCATTTTATTTCAGCTTTTGGAGAGCATGTGATAGGTGAAGAAGTAGAATATGCCATGCAACAGGCGGCGGAGCAATTCAACGTGCGCATAGCTGAGTTTACTGTGGCTCCTCAGGTAAATCCTGCCGATGATAGTCTGCCCTACCATGAATGGCTTGTGGAATTTGAGACTCAGCCGGATAATTTGGACGCCTTTGCCATGCAGATAGATCAGTCGTTGCAGGAAAAAAATAGCTACTACCGCGATTTAATTGCCGGTAAGGTATTGCGTCCGCTGGTCATCACTACTATCCATAAAAACGGCTTTAATGATTGTATGCGACTTCGGGGCAAACTGGGTGGCCAGAATAAAGTGCCCCGTCTTGCCAATGATCGTTCGTTTGCAGATGAACTCATTGCCTTTGCTGTCCGTTAACATATCTTAATCCAATAGAAACGTTACTAAGCCGTTAATTCACGAACTTTGCACTATGGTTATAATTCAGGTTGCTCAATTAGTATTATCGCTCACCCTGCTGGTGTTCATTCATGAACTGGGGCATTTCCTTGCCGCCAGAATGTTTGGGGTGCGCGTTGAGAAGTTTTTCATCTTCTTCGATGCATGGGGGAAAAAGCTCTTTTCCTTCAAAAGAGGGGAAACGGAATATGGTATTGGCTGGCTGCCATTGGGTGGTTATGTCAAGATTGTCGGTATGATTGATGAAAGCCTCGACAAAGAGCAGCTGAAATCGGAACCCCAGCCCTGGGAACTGCGCTCCAAACCGGGATGGCAGAAGTTCATTGTAATGATTGCCGGCATTGTTATGAATGTCATTCTCGGAGTCATTATCTATACCTTTTATCTTCAAACCTTCGACAAGGCATATTATTCAGTAGATGAAATCAACAAGGATGGTATTTATGCCTGGGAAGATGCCCGCGAAATGGGCTTCCAAAATGGTGATAAGCTCATTGCCATTAACGGGAAACATTATGACCGCTATGAGGACTACCTCTCCATGAAGGTATTGTTCGGCGCTGAGGTGACAGTAGAGCGCGCAGGAAAACAACTGCAGATTGATGTTCCCAACGATTTTTTCCAGCAGGTTAGGTCGGGCTCCGGCTTTATCGAATCGAAGAGCCTGGTAAAGGTCGATAGTCTTGTGGGAACAACATCCAATGCTGCCCTGGCTGGTCTGCAGCAAGGTGATCAGTTGATAGCCATCGACGGGGAGCCACTCTTTTGTTATGGACAGTTTAAAGAGATTGCAGCAGCCAAAAAAGGGGAAACCCTGCAAATGCTGGTGAACCGACAAGGTGAAAACGTTCCACTGGATGTGGCAGTTGATTCCGCGGGACTTATCGGGTTTGTCGCTGCTATTGAGCTGCCGGAGAATTACCAGGCTACAGACTATACCTTCGCCAGCGCAGCGCGATACGGCTACAGAGATGCTTTCGAGGTATTCTATTATCAGGCGGTTGGTTTCTGGAAATTGCTGACCGGTCAAATCAAAGCGACAGAATCTATTCAAAGCCCTATTGGTATTACGCAGTATTTCCCCAAAACCTGGGACTGGCGCACATTCTGGCGGTTGACAGCCCTGCTTTCGATGGTGCTGGCATTTATGAATTTACTTCCGATACCAGCGCTGGATGGCGGACATATCCTATTTATAGGGATTGAAGGTATTACCGGCAGAAAGCTTTCTGATACCTTTATGGAACGCGCGCAGGTGGTAGGAATGGTTTTGTTGTTATCTTTAATGGTCTTTGCGGTTGGAAACGACCTCTTTAAGATATTTCAGTGAAACTTTAACCCTCATGAAGCAGCTTTTTATTGGATTACTTTTCTGTTCCTTTTTTCCGGTTTTCGCCCAGCAATCGGGCAATCAGGGAGCCTTACTGGAGGAACAACAGCCCGACAGGGTGATGATTATACCGTTCAGGAACTACAACTATCTCAGTGATGCGGACTATGAACTGGCTACCGCCAATAACAAAACCATGTCCGAGATATCTACTGTTTTCCGGTACGGACTGGACCTGAATTTGTCCGCTCAAATAAGCACCGTTTACGATTCCTATAGTATTCTGCAGGATACTTCCATCACTTCCGCTGCTGAATTGCGGAAAATATACAGCATGGTGCGGTACACTTATCAAAAGCCTGTAGATTATGCTTCCGGCAACGTGAATACCGTTGCGACCCATCGTGCAGATCTGTTTGGCAACCAAGTGCCGGAAGAGCCTAAGAAAGGAACCATTGTCAGGAAAGAAGTGGAAGAGGAGGAAGAGCAGGAGTTTCTGAATGCGGTTATCGACCGTTCTGATTTACTGCCTCAACTGGCGAATGCCTACAGCGTTGATTACTTTATCTTCATCAATCAGATGGAGCTGAAAACCAATTACAAGCACTGTCTGGATCGTGCCACCAACAACTTTGAAAGGGAGGTGCTGGTGCATTACTCCATCTACGATGCCTTTGGCAGACAACTCAAAGGGGAAGCCATTAGCGTGGTTTTGGGCTCCAATGATAAGCGGCTGGAAGATATCATTGGCAATTACCTTCCCCAGATTACCCAAAACATTAAAACGTCTCTCGATAAGCAAATCAGTGCACAAATGAGTGCACAGGAGTGATGGATTATTTCGATACCTTACAAGTTCCGGTTCAGATTTTTCTGGACGAAAAGCTGTTAAGGCAGCAGTACTTGCGGCTAAGCAGGGAGGTGCATCCCGATTTCCATACCCTAAAGGATGAAGATTCCAGGGAACAATCGCTGGTATCTGCCACAGCCATCACTAATGCTTATACCTGTCTGAAAGATTTCGATTCCCGCCTGCAATATATCCTGAAAGAGTCAGGCGTACTCGCTGTTGATGAAAAATCTACGCTGCCGCCCGATTTTCTGATGGAAATGATGGACTTCAATGATGCCATTCTTGGTGCTGATACAGATGATGCCAGAGCCGTTTTGAAGGAAGACCTCCGGAAAATGGAGGATGCACTGCTCGGGGAAGTTTCGCCTTACTTGCAGTCATTTGACAGCGGAAAGAGGGAAATGGATGTCCTGCAACCCATCAAGGACTTCTACATGAAAAAACGGTACCTCTGGCGTTTGCAGCAGCAGTTGAACAGCCGGGCTTAAGGCATCGTTTGTTCGCGGGAGACACCACCGCGGTTATCTGCCAAAGAACCGCTCGCAACAGAAATTTTACAGCACAAGGAAGGTTACCGGGGGAGGGTGTCTTGACGTTCAATGAAATGGCCCCACTTTGCAGTGAGGCCATTTGCGTATTCTGGTACCGAGGGTGGGACTCGAACCCACACCGGGTGTAAGCCCGACCGGATTTTGAATCCGGCGTGTCTACCATTTCACCACCTCGGCGGGTGGGCAGCAAAGTTATTCATTGTTCGGGAATTCGCAATATATTATTGAAGTCGTTGGAAAGTTTCCGGGAGTTAACTTAATTTTACACCCTGCGGTCGAATTTATTCTGAAAGATGCTATTGCTATTTCAGAATAGGCTGCTTACCTTTGCAACTTCTTTTGAAACAGGGAAACTATATGTACGCTATTGTAAACATCGCTGGACAGCAATTTAAGGTGGAAGAAAACCAGGAAATCTTTGTGCACCGCCAGCAAGGAAAAGAGGGAGACGCTTTGGAATTCAAAGAGGTACTTCTTCGCGATAACAACGGTAAGGTTGAAGTAGGTGTTCCTACCGTGCCTAATGCAGTTGTTTCTGCAACTATTGTTTCTCATCTAAAGGGAGATAAGGTTATAATTTTTAAGAAAAAGCGCAGGAAAGGCTACCAGGTACAGAACGGTCACCGTCAGTCTTTCACCAAGCTTAAAATTGATAAGATTAAGTAAATTTCATACTCATGGCTCACAAAAAAGGTGTCGGTAGTTCCAGAAACGGTCGTGAATCGCATAGCAAGCGACTCGGTGTTAAGTTATGGGGCGGACAAGAAGTAAACGCTGGAAATATCATCATCCGTCAACGCGGAACAAAATATTTTCCAGGTAAAGGTGTTGGTCTGGGTAAAGACCATACCATCTATGCACTTATCGACGGTAAGGTGAAATTTACCCGTGGTAAAGACGATAAGTCTATTGTGCACGTGGTGGTGGAAGAAGCACACGCTGAAGCATAATCTTACCTCATCGCATTGATAATAGCTCCGCATTGCGGGGCTATTTTTTTGTCCCTGCTACATCTAATTTCTTTTGCGGTAGTTCAGTACAGCCCACACATTGAAGAAAACTGCCATGCCGCTGATTATGAAAAACTGACTGCGGATGTCGGCGAACGTACTCCCCTTCATGACCACCATGCGCATAACCTCGATGAAATAGGTCACCGGATTGAGGTGTGCAATAACCTGCGCCCATTCCGGCATGCTGTCAATGGAAGTATACAAGCCTCCCATCAGTATGAAAATCATCATCAGGAAGAACGAAATGAACATAGCCTGTTGCTGGGTATCGGCATAGGTTGACAACAGCAGACCAATGCCCAGAAAGGCGAGTAGATACACCGCTGCAAATAGATAAATAAGCCCAAAGCTGCCCTCTGGAATAATACCGTAAGCCACTCTGGATATGACCAGACCTATAGTGAGTACAACAAAACCGATAATCCAGAAAGGAATCAGCTTGCCCAGAATAAATTGGTACTTCCGGATGGGAGATACATTGATTTGTTCAATGGTACCTACCTCTTTTTCATAGACGATATTGATGGACGCAAGGAAACTCCCTACCATCGTTAGCAGAATAACCAGTATGCCCGGAACCATGAACAAATCGTAGCGCATGTGCAGATTGTACCAGTTGCTACCGGTTATGGCAATTACCGGATAAGGATTATAACGGGGCAGCTGCAGCCAGTCTGTGCGTATGTCGGTGTTGAAATCCTGTATCAGACTGGCTGCATAAGAGGCACCAATTCCTCCTTTAGCACCATTCACGGCATTGGCGGCAATACTCACCGTGGCTTTGTCTTCTCTTACCAGTGTGCGTTCGAATTGTCCGGGTATTTCTATAATCAGATCAGAACGATCCTGCTCAATATCGAGCATGGCTTGGGCATAGCTGTCGGCATACCCTGTCAGGACGAAATAATCAGAGGCTACTAACTTATTGACCAGTGCATGCGAATAGGAGGAGTGGTCATTGTCTACCACGGTGATGTACACATTCTTTACCTCATAGTCAGCAGCCAGTGGCAACACCAGCAATTGGACCGCAGGCATAATAAAGATGATGCGAATAATGGCGGGATTTCTAAAAATCTGCTGAAACTCTTTTACCAGAAGAAATAGCAACACCCTCATGCCAGTCGTGGTTTAAATTTTACAATACTCACCGTCAGAAATACAGTCGTCATTCCAACCAGCACGAGCGATTGCTTCCATACGCTTGCCCATCCAAGGCCTTTTATCATGATGTTTTTGATGATGATAAAAAACCATTTGGTCGGCACCGCATTCGAAAGTATCTGCATTGCCTTCGGCATATTTTCAATGGGAAACATGAAGCCACTGAGGATGAGGGTCGGAAGGAGCAAGCCCATGAGGCTGATAAACAGTGCTGTCTGCTGCTTGTCTGTAATATTGCTGATCATTAGCCCCAGACTGATGGCCGTGGTGATAAACAAAAATGATTCTGCGAAAATGAGCAACAGGCTGCCCCTGATGGGCAGATCCAGCAGGGTGGTACTGATAACAAGTATGGTAGTAAGGTTAATCAAGGAAAGGATGACATAGGGAACCGCCTTACTCAGAATAAGCAGAAATGGCTGCAGGGGAGATGCCAGCAGAACTTCCATGGTATTCAACTCCTTTTCCCGCACAATCGATATGGATGTCATCATCGCAGAGATGAGGAGCAATATCATCCCCATCACCCCGGGTACGAAATTATAGGCCCCCACCAGCTGAGGGTTATACAGCATGCGAATATTGGTTTCGATACTGTAGGGGAGGGAACCGGCATCCCTTAGTTCTTGCTGATAATCTTTGATAATAATACTGGCATAGTAGCGAAGCGTGGTTGCGGTATTGGGATCTGTAGCATCCGTAATCAGGTTGACAGCAGCCTCATTGGTATGCAGCAATGCCTGCTCAAAGCCCGGTTCGAATACAACCAGCATTTTGATTTCGTCTTTCAAAAAGGCTTTTTCCGCATCCTCCATGTTGTCAGTTACCAGCGCAAGATCAAAATAGGCACTGGCATCCAGTCGTTCTGTCAAGGTACGGGTGGTGTTATCCGGTTGGGTTACCAGGATGCCGAAATTGGCGTTTTTAATCTCATTGGTTAACGCAAAGCCGAAAATTATTATCTGGGCTATCGGCATGGCAATAATAATCAGCAGCGACTTCGGATCCCTGAGGATGTGAATAAATTCCTTTTTGACGAATATGTAAAATTGCCTGATCATTATTCACTTCTTTTGGCGCCACTTGCCATTATCTGAAAAACCGCATCCATGGAATCTGCGTGGTATTGTTGTTTTAATCGGGAAGGTTCATCAAGTGCTTCTATCTTTCCATCAACCATAATGGAG
>ERZ888423.307-NODE-307-length-52236-cov-32.154673_pt1 | contig 52236 bp, 51 predicted proteins | sample MGYA00520523_ERZ888423 | MGnify/ENA primary metagenome ERZ888423 (study PRJEB32303, sample SAMEA104408611) | aquatic metagenome | biome: Brackish water; feature: Pelagic; material: water | place: Baltic Sea | collected 2014-06-08T10:24:00 | depth 30,27 m ... | reverse complement strand
TGCGCCGGACCTATAACCTGGGATGGGTCTGCAATACGAACGCCATGCTGGAAGACGGACGCGGGCAAGCTGACTACATGCTGTCTGCGTTTCATGATGATGTTCTGTTCCCGGACTATATGGCGCGCCCGGCAGCGAGACCAGGCGCGAGGCCAGATGCTCTTTTGCCGCTCAGCGATGCGGAGCTGGTGTTCGAAGACCAAGGGCCGCAAACCGCGGCGTTCACGCGGCTGGAGCGGGTAACTTAAGCCCGGGCGTGCACCGCCATCATAACCAGAATTCCGGCAAACTGGCGGATTCCAGCGCACGGGACATTTCGCGCCGGCGCTTCGGAAAACCGTTGGTGGCCTGAAGCGCAGCCGCCCGGGACAAGTCATGGCCGACTGGCCTTGGCTTGCACGCCTATCGTCGATCGGGACACTTCTGCATGAACCGGAAATCCTGACCCGGAAACATTCTCGCAAATCCGGCGTTGCCGGCACCTGCCGCCAGGACGCCGACGCCTACCGGGCCGTCTCTGCAACGGTGGCGCAGGAAATCCGGGCTTCTGGTCTCTCGCTGCCGGACAAGCCATTGGAACTCGCCGCACTTGCGAGGTTTCAGGCTATTGGCTGGTTCACAAGCGACCGGGCAACACGCGCCGCTGGGGCACCCGGGCGGCGAGGCCCCCTACCCGCTTGCAGGGAGGACTGAGCCTGGAACCTTACGCGACCGCCCTTGCGAGCGCGCAATGGGACCAGAGTTCCGACAGGGCGCTGACGAGGTCTTCGATATCCTGGTCAGTGTGGACGGGCGACGGCGTGATGCGCAGGCGCTCGGTGCCTCTGGGGACCGTGGGATAGTTGATCGGCTGCACGTAGATGCCGTTGCGCTCCATCAGCCAGTCCGAGATCATCTTGCACTTGACCGGATCGCCGACCATCACCGGCACGATGTGGCTGGGGTTCTCGAGCGCCGGGATGCCGATCTCGCGCAGGCGTATACGGACTTTCTCGACCCGGTCGCGCTGGCGCATCCGCTCCCAGTTGCTTTGCTTGAGGTGCTGGATCGAGGCGCGGGCACCGGCTGCGATGTGCGGAGGGAGCGCCGTGGTGAAGATGAAACCGGAGGCGAAGCTGCGGACGAAATCGACGAGCGCGGACGAGGCCGCGATATAGCCGCCGACGACCCCGAAGGCCTTGCCAAGCGTGCCTTCGATGACGGTCAGCCGGTCCATCAGGCCTTCGCGTTCGGCAATGCCGCCGCCATGGTCGCCGTACAGGCCAACGGCGTGGACTTCGTCGAGATAGGTCATCGCGCCATATTCATCCGCGATATCGCAGAATTCCTTGATCGGGGCGATATCGCCGTCCATCGAATAAACGGATTCGAACGCGATCAGCTTCGGTGCGGCCGGGTCGAGCGCAGCAATCTTCTCGCGCAAGTCACGCGGATCATTGTGACGGAAGACGACGCACTTGGCACGGGAGTGGCGGATGCCTTCGATCATCGATGCGTGGTTCAGGGCGTCCGACAGGATGATCAGTCCCGGAATCTTGGCTCCCAGTGTGCCAAGGCCCGCCCAGTTGGAGACATAACCGGACGTGAACAGCAGTGCGGCTTCCTTATTGTGGAGGCTTGCCAGTTCCTGCTCAAGCAGGACGTGGTGGTGGTTGGTGCCAGAGATGTTCCGTGTGCCGCCGGCCCCTGCCCCGCAGCTGTCGAGCACTTCATGCATGGCGGCAAGCACTTTCGGGTGCTGGCCCATGCCGAGATAGTCGTTAGAGCACCAGACCTTGACCGGCTTCTGGCCGTCCGGCCCATGGAAGACAGCCTTCGGGAAGGCACCCTTCTCACGCTCGATATCGGCGAAGACGCGGTAGTTGCCCTCTTCCTTGAGTTTCGTCAGCTCGTTCTCGAAGTAAGCTTCAAAGTTCATGGGTCAGGCCCTCCAGTCCGTTTTCGTTTTTGTTGTCGTGTTTGCCTGGGGTACGGGCTTCATGGCCCAGCCCCAGAGTGATGGATCGCGCACCGGCAGGATGAGCACCCAGTGCTCGATGACAGCGAGAATGGCGAGCGCGGTAAGTAGCAGGAAGCCAGCTGAGGCGTGGCTGCCGGCTGGGTGGCCGAACGCGGTAAACGCAAGCAGCACTGACACCGTGGTGATCGTGACCAGCGCAGCGGCGAACACACTGCCGGGCGCGCGGCGCGAGAAATAGGTTTTCATGTAGTCGAGATGGCGGGGCATGAACTGGTCAACGAGGTTAGGCGCGCCGGTGAAGACCACCAGTTTCGCGCTGATGCGCATGCCCCAGAGGATGAGGAAGGTCCAAAGCGCGAACTGGTTGACCGCGCCCCAGCTGAGCCAGACGATGAGACCGGCATGGGCGATAATGGCAAGCTCATGGTGCAGGACCGCGGCTACGCCGGCGCGGAAGCGGTCGACACCAGAAAGACCTTCCGGGCACGGAGCACGCGACGGGCCGGTGATGAAGCCCGTGAGGAACATGACCTCATGCCAGGCCCAGAGCGCAAGGCCCGCAGCAAACCCTGCATAAGCGCCCGTGACGCTGGTATCCGCGCGCAGGGAGACGAGCATGAAGGTCGCGCCCACGAGGATCGCTGTCGCGCCGAGCGCCGTCCATCTGAACGTTGTGCGCGGCCGACCGATGAGCCAGAAAATCGCCCCCGTGCTCAGCCACCAGGCGAGCGCAGCAAAGATGATGGGGGGCGCGTACTCGGCCATGGCTTGCGTGTCGCCTCTTCCCTACCAGGCCGGCTGGAGCCGGACTTTCGCCGGCAGCTGGTTCTTGCGAACCGGCATAAGGTAGAGCTTGAGGAAGGTCAGGCCGTTGGAGAGGACATATCCCTTTTTCTGCAGCCAGGTGAAAGGGCCTTTCCCGTTGATCGCTTCCATCTTGTCCGTGTTTTGACGGATCTTCTCAAGACCGGCGCGGAACTCCTGCGCATCGATGTTGAGTTCGAGCGGATAGACCTGACGGGCGATCTCGTTGGTGACGCGGAAGACTTCGTAGTCATACGCTGTCGGGTCCACACCGAGCGCAGCATGGAAAGCGGGGCGGCGATGGTCGCGCACATACATCGTGGCGTAGACGGCGAGCAGGAAGAAGCGGATCCAGTACTTGTTGCCGCCTTCGAGGAGGTGCGGGTTCGCGCGCAGGATCATCGCAAAGGCTTCGCCGTGGCGGAACTCGTCATTGCACCACTGCTCGAACCATTTGAAGATCGGGTGGAAGCGGAATTCAGGGTGCTTTTCCAGCTGGCGGAAGATCGTGATGTAGCGCGCATAGCCGATCTTCTCGGAGAGGTAGACCGAGTACCAAATGTACTTCGGCTTGAAGAACGTGTACTTCTTTTTGCGCGTCAGGAAGCCGAGATCGACACCGATGCCAAAATCCTTCAGCACGAAATTGATAAAGCCGGCATGCCGGGCCTCGTCGCGCGCCATCAAGCGGAACAGGGCCTTCATGTCAGGGTTCTCGACCTGGCGCGCAATCTCCCGGTAAAGCACGCAGCCGGAGAATTCGGACGTCAGCGAGCTGACGAGGAAGTCCACGAACTCGGTGCGCAGCTCCGGCGAGAGCGTACCGAGAATGTTGTCAAACTCGTCCGTGCGCTTGAAGTGGTTGCGGTTCGGGTCAGATTCCATCTCGGAAATCAGCGCGTCCCACTCTTCCCGCACGCCAGAGACATCGACCCTGTCGACCTCGGCGAAATCGGTCGTGTAGAAGCGCGGCGAGAGCATTGTCTCTTCCATTGCGATCTTGTTTGTATCGAACGCCGGCGGCGCTTCGAGCACGCGCATCTCGTCATCCGTCATCACGGCCATGGTCATGCCTCAAACCCTCCCATCGGTGAAACTCACTTCGTAAAGTTCGGTGAGCTCAAACATTGATTGAAAGCGCACCAGCGCCTTCTCAAAAAAACTGGCGCGCGTGACAGTCGCCTCGCGGCGCAGCACGAGACTGCGGCCGAAAGGCACGCTCACCGGCGCGCCGTGGACGAGCACCTTGTCGCCGATTCCCGGCTCGATGCCGCCATCGAGTTCGACATGCGCTTCGAGCGAGTCGAAGGTGTGTTCGACACGGATGGTGCAAGGCACCGTGAAGCTGCGTCTTGTCATTGGGCAGCCTCCACCGGTGAAAGCAGCTTACGGAACTCTGCGACATTGTCACCGCCAAAAGCGTCGAGACTCACCCATTCCGAAGTCTGTGGATCCTCGATGATGAGTTTTCCGTTCTCTGTGCGGTGCAGCACGAACGCTGGGCCCGATCCGATGCCCATCTGCCGGCGCTGGAGCGCGAGGGACCGCATCGCTGTGCGCACGAAGCCGCCAGTTTCCGGAGCCCACGTGCGCAGCACCTTGCCGGTATCCGGTTCACGCACGATGATGCTGCCATCCGCGCCATCCTCGAAGACGAGCGGCAGGGATTCGACCGACAGGACGCGCCAGTTGGTAACGTACCCGGCGCCCGAGAATTGCGTGAACCCGACGCCGATCACCGTGAACAGGATCAGTGCCCCGATCGCCATCAGCAGCCCGCGCGGCGGATGCAGATCGTGGTTGTGGGCCGGGTTGTGAAGGGGCGCGTGGGTCATCGGTTCTCTCCTCAGGTCGCGCTGGCGGCGAAGCCGGGCGCGGTCAGGGTCGACCGAGCGGGTGCCGCAACGGAGGTTTGAGTGACCCGGTTCGGCGCATGCGCCGTGGTGGCCGTTGCCAAGGTGCGGGCGACCGCTTCCACATCGGTCAAACCACGGAGCATGGGCTGCGGATGATTGATGCGCAGGGGACGCACGTGCGGCCAGAGGCGCATGTATCCGAGGCCGCCGGCTGAGGCGAGCGACAGGACGATGTCGCCTTTGTCCTTGCCATAACGGCGCATATCCGCAGACGCGATCTGGTCAAACGGCAGGTTTACGTACTTACGGATCGCCACGCCGTAGCGCAGGACGACGCGTCTGGAGGTGACGGAGTAGACCGTTGCGCGGGCCATGGCCCAGGCGATCAGCACGAGCAGGCCGATTCCAGCGGCGGCGCCGATGCCGGAATTGATCGCCACCCGCGTCATCTCCAGTCCGGTTGCACCGGCTGTTTCCAGGTTGGCAAGGCGCCAGCTGGTCGCAAGCACGAAATAGGCGAGCACAAACCGGATGTGGAAAGCATGGATGGCAAAGGCGAGCGTGCCCGGGCTGCCCTGCCAGAGGAGCTGTTCGCCCTCCGGCAATGCCTGGGGGAGCCCGCGAACGGGCTCGCCCCCACCCTCTTCTTCGTCGTGCAGCTTGATCACAGCCAGGGCTCCTGGCGCTGCGGCGTCGCGTACAGCGTGCCGCCGCCATAATAGCCGCTGATCATGTCTTCCTCGAGCCGGGTGATCCGGTCCGGGGTTTTGAGGCGCGGCACGTTGGCAAAATGCTCGGCCTTGACGGCGTTGACTTCAACCCGCTTGCGCGCCTTCGAAACGTTCGCGAAGGGAACCGGGAGCAGGACGTGCACGCCCGAGCCATCCAGCTTGATTTCGAAATAGCGGATGATCGCCTCGGCGCGGTCGACCCAGAGGTCGGTCACGACGCCGGCCACCTTGCTGTCGAGGCCGACAACCTGCAGGCCGCGCGGATCCATGTCCTTGGCCGAAACCGTATAGTCCGGGTTCAGACGATAGGGCGAGATGCGGTCCTGGCCATCCCAGTTGAGATCCGGCACGTCGTCGCGCATAGCGTAGGAGGCGGGGCCGACGCCGTCTTTCATGCCATCGCCCGACGGCACGAAGGGCGAACCTGCCCACGGAGCGGTCCGGTTCAGTGCGAGATCGCGCGTGTCGGCTTTTGCATAGGTCATCTCGATCGTGCCGCGACCGTTTGGAAGGTTGAAGGATTTGGGCGGCGGAACAAAGACAAGCCCCGGCGCTTCCCGGCGGCCACTGGGATCTTCCTCCAGCGGATAGCCTTCACGCATGCCTTCGCGCTGCAGGTAGTAGATCAGCCAGACGAAGAATATCATGAACGCCCAAAGGCAGACGTCCACAAGATCTATTCCGTTGACGAATTCTCCACTGAAAATCATGACCGTTCTCCTTGAGGGTCGTATCAGCCTGGGTATGCAGCCAGGCCGAACTTGGTGGATGGGGTGGTGGCAGGTGTCGCAAGTGTGTGACGGGCCAGCGGGCCAATCACGATAAGCGTGGCAAACAGAAGCAGGATTTCGAAATGGTAGACCGCGCCATAGCCAGGCGCAGGACCGGTCAGGGCGGGACCGAGTTGGCCGCTTTCGGCAAGACCCGAGACGACATCACGCATCGCGCCGCCGACGGCGACGGCAACCCCGGTAGCAGTCGCGGTGACGGCGCCCCAGGCGCCAAGGGCGATGCCGCCATCATGATGGCGCGCGACGGCCATCACCGCTGTGAGCGTGCCCACAGCGAAGAGGCCTCCGCCGAAGCCGATGAGGAAGGCGCCAAGGCAAAACGCGGCAACCGACCCCGCCGGATATGCAAAGACGATCAGCGCGAAAGCGAACACACCGGCGACAGCGCCGGTGCCAGCCAGACGGTGCGGCTCGCCGCCCTCGCTAAGCTGGCCCGAGCAATAGGCAAAGCCCATCAGCGAACCGAACGCAGACAGCGCGGTGAGGCGGGTGGTTTCAGCGACACTCATGCCAAGCACTTCAGCGCCATATGGCTCCAGAAGCACATCCTGCATGCTGAAGGCCGCAGCGCCGAGACCTGACGCGATCAGCAAACGGACGGTTCTGCCGTCCTGCACTAATTGGGCCCAGGTGCTGGAGAAGCTGGGCGTTTCGCGGTCGGCGCGCGTCAAGGACGGGTCACGGGCCTCCTGCTTCCAAAGGGCAATCACGTTGAGCACCATGGTGACGACCGCGGCACCCTGGATGACCTTGATCAGGGTCAGTGTGTTGAAATCACTGAGCAGCCAGCCGAATATCAGCGAGCTGGCGACCATGCCGGCCAGCAGCATGACATAGAGCAGCACGACCACGCGCGGACGGGTCTCGTCTGTGGCAAGATCGCTGGCGAGCGCGAGACCGGCAGTCTGTGTTGTGTGGATGCCGGCGCCGACCAGCAGGAAGGCGACAGCCGCGCCCGCATGGCCGATCCAGGCCGGACCGGTCGAGTCGCCCGACAACAGGATCAACGCGAACGGCATCAGCGCGAGACCGCCGAACTGGAACATCGAGCCGAACCAGATGAAGGGCACGCGGCGCCAGCCGAGAACGGATTTGTAGGTATCGGACTTGTGGCCAATCAGGGCTCGCAGCGGCGCGAACACCAGCGGCAGGGCCACCATCAGCGCCACCAACCAGGCCGGCACGCCGAGTTCAACGATCATCACGCGGTTCAGGGTGCCGGTCAGCAGCACCATCGCCATGCCGACCGAAACCTGGAACAGCGACAGACGGAGGAGGCGGCCTAGCGGAAACTGCGCACTGGCGGCGTCAGCGAACGGCAGGAACTTCGTTCCCACCGTCATCCACATGCCTGCAAAGGTGCGCCGCTCAGGGGTCATCTGCGGACGACCTCGCGGGCTTCGGAGATATAGAATGTGGAATTGACCCGGTGCTTGCGGCTGCCGCGCCAGGCGTCATTCGTTTCTGCCGCGAGCAGATCCATCAGGCGTCCGCCCGAGACTGGTACGATGGCCGGAGCGCGGTCACTGCGCGGGAAGAACTTTCCGACGAAATGCATTGTGGAGAGCAGCGGCGTCTGCGGTGCATACGTGAAGATGGCCGAGCGGCGGATGCGCGGCAGGATTTTCGCCACCATCGCAGCCATGTCGCGTGCGTCATAGTGGATGATCGAATCCATCGCCAGCATATGGTCGAATGAGCCGAGGTCGGCGCGTGTCATGTCGCCAATATGCCAGGTGATCCGGCTACGGATGGCGGGATCGCTTATCCGCTCGGCAGCCGTCTCGACCAGCGAACGGGCGATGTCGATGGCAACGACAGTGGCGCCGCGCCGCGCGGCTTCTAAGGCGAACGTCCCCGTGCCGCAACCAGCATCCAGGATACGCAGGCCGGTCATGTCCTGCGGCAGCCAAGAGAGGACTTCATTGTGCATCGCCTCGCGGCCCGCACGCACGGTGGCGCGAATACCGCTGACGGGAGCATTCGAGGTCAGCTTCTGCCAGGTGACAGAAGCGGTCTCGTCGAAATAGGTCTGCAGCTCGGCGCGGCGCGTCTGGTAGCCGGTTTCCATCAATCGAACCCCAGGAAGTCAAAGATTTCGCGGTCCTTCATCGGCACCGCTTCAACCGGCTCACCGCCGAGCCAGAGCGCGGCGGCGAGGCGCAGGTATTCTTTCTGCACAGCTTCCAGTTCCGGTGACGGCTCCATCTCGAAAATGGTCGATTTCTTCAGGCGCGAGCGACGGATCACGTCGAGATCCGGGAAATGTGCGATGCGCTGCATGCCGGTCGCATCGCAATAACGGTCGATCTCATCGGTCGCCTTGGAACGGTTGGCGATCACGCCGCCGAGGCGGACGGCATAGTTCTGCGACTTTGCCTTGATGGCCGCCACGATCCGGTTCATCGCGAAGATCGAGTCGAAATCGTTCGCCGTGACGATGATGCCGCGTTCGGCATGCTGGAGCGGCGAGGCAAAACCGCCGCAGACCACATCGCCCAGCACGTCGAAGATCACCACATCGGAGTCTTCGAGCAGGCGGTGCTCTTTCAAGAGTTTCACGGTCTGGCCGACGACATAGCCGCCGCAGCCGGTGCCGGCGGGCGGACCGCCGGCCTCGACGCACATCACGCCGTTATAGCCTTCGAACACGAAGTCTTCAGTGCGCAGTTCCTCGGAATGGAACTCGACCGATTCCAGAACGTCGATGACAGTCGGCATCAGCTTCTTGGTCAGCGTGAACGTGGAGTCGTGTTTCGGGTCGCAGCCGATCTGCAGCACACGCTTGCCGATCTTGGAGAAGGCGGCAGACAGGTTGGACGAGGTCGTCGATTTGCCGATCCCGCCTTTTCCGTACACGGCGAATACTTTGGCGGTGCCGGCTTCGAAGCGGGTGTCGAGCTTGACTTGAACGCTGCCCTCCCCGTCCGGACGGCGGCTACCTGGGCGATTGAGGGCGAGCGACGTCATGCGGCGGCTCCTTGCAGGGGGATGATGCCTTCGAGGCGGTCTTCGATTTCCGCGCTGGCCGCTCGAAGGGCCGCCAGCGTTTCAGGGTCGGGCGACCAGTAACGGCGCTCCGAAGCTTCGATCAGCCGGTTCGCCACATTGGCGGTCGCGGCGGGGTTGAGATCCGTGAGACGGCGGCGCAGCGCCTCGTCGAGCACGAACGTTTCAGTCATCTGCTGGTAGACCCAGGGCTGGACCTGGCCGGTCGTCGCCGACCAGCCCATCGTGTTGGTCACCTGAGCCTCGATCTGGCGCACGCCTTCATAGCCATGGCGCAGCATGCCTTCGAACCATTTTGGGTTCAGCGTACGGGTGCGTGTCTCCAGCGCAACCTGCTCGGCCAGTGTCCGGACAATGCCGTCACCGCGCGTCTGGTCGCCGATATAGACCGCCGGCTGTTCGCCGCGGACTTTCGCGGCGGCGCGCGAGATGCCGCCGAGCGTATCGAAGTAATGGTCGATGGTCGTCAGGCCGGTTTCGACCGATTCAAGGTTCTGGTAGGCCAGCTCGACGGTCGAGAGGATATTGTTGAACAAGGCTGGCTGCGCCGAGGGACGCCCGTCCCGTCCATAGGCGAAGCATTTGCGCTTGGCATACGCATCACCCAGTTCGTCTTCGTCATCCCACGTTCCGGAATTGACCAGATAGTTGACGTTGGCACCGTAAGCGCCGTCAGCGTTCGAGAAGACGCGTAAGGCGGCCGTTTCAATGTCGGCGCCGGATTCAGCCATCCAGAGAACGGCATGCTTGCGGGCGAAGTTCATCTCGTGCGGTTCGTCGGCACTGGCGGCCGCATAAGCCGCGTCGGCCAGCATGCGCGTCTGCAAGGGCAGCAGGTCGCGGAAGATGCCAGACAGCGTAACCATAACATCCACGCGCGGGCGGCCAAGCTGTTCCAGCGGGATGAGGTCGGCGCCGGCGAGGCGGCCATAGGAGTCGAAACGCGGCACCGCGCCGAGCAGCGCCATCGCCTGCGCGATCTGCGCGCCTTCGCTTTTCAGGTTGTCGGTACCCCAGAGGATGATGGCCATCGTCTCGGGATGACGGCCGGCGTCCCCCTTGTGGCGGGCCAGCAGACGGTCAGCCTGGCGGCGGCCATCGGCAACGGCAAACGCGCTCGGGAGGCGGAAAGGGTCAAAGCCGTGGATATTGCGGCCGGACGGCAGGATTTCCGGCGTGCGGATAAGATCCCCGCCTGGCACCGGCGGTGTGTAGCCGGCATCCAGCGCATGGACGAGGGCCGCCATCTCATGGTCTTCGCCGAGCAGCGAGTTGGTGCGAACAAGGCTCACAACCTCTTCAGCGCGGGCTTCCAGCTTCAGGGTACGGACGATATCGGCAGGTGCCCCGCCCGCAACGATCGCATCGAAAGCGGCGGCAGGCAGGACGTCTTGGCCCTGCGCTGGCGGCATCAGCGCGATCATCTCGCGGCGGTCTTCCGGGCCGAGGCCTCTGCCCGCAATGTGTAGGCCATTCGGGATCAGAGAGGTTTCGACTTCGGCGAGTTTCACGCGGATGGCTTCGATCCGGTCACGCGGACGGTCAAACGAGGCGGCGGGAAGGATGTCCAGCTCGCCGGCCTGAACCACGATCAGCTCTTCCAGGTCCGCGCGCTCGGCGTCGGCGTCCGGCGCCAGGCCGCGCCAGCGGGCGATTGTGGCGGAGAGGTCCGACAGGCCGCGGTAGAGGCCCGCTTCGGTAACCGGCGGCGTCAGGTAGCTGACAATGGTCGCGTTTCCGCGGCGCTTGGCAATCGTCGCTTCGGACGGGTTGTTGGCGGCGTAGAAATAGATGTTGGGCAGATCGCCGAGCAGATAGTCCGGCCAGCAATCGCCGGACAGGCCGGACTGTTTGCCCGGCATGAATTCCAGCGCGCCGTGCGTACCGAAGTGGACAACAGCGTCAGCGGCGAAGCCCTGCTTGAGATAGGTGTAATAGGCCGAGAAAGCGTGGGTCGGCGCGAAGCCCTTCTCGAAGAGCAGGCGCATCGGGTCGCCTTCATAGCCGAAACCCGGCTGCAGGCCGACCAGGACGTTGCCGAACCGGGCGCCGAGCACAAAGATCGAACGGCCATCCGTCAGCACACGGCCAGGCGCGGGGCCCCATGCGGCTTCGATATCCTTGAGGCGGCGCTCGCGGCGCACATGGTCAGAGACCGGAATTTCGGCGACGACGTTGGCTTCGGTTCCGTAACGGTCCTTGTTGCCTTCGAGCAGCATGTCCTTGAGGTCATCGACCGAGGCCGGAACCTTGACGCCGTAGCCTTCAGCCTCGAGCCGTTTCAGGAAATTGAACAGCGATTCGAAGACCGACAGGTAAGCGGCGGTGCCGACGCTGCCGGAGTTGGGGGGGAAGTTGAACAGCGTGATCGCAAGCTTGCGGCTGGCGCGCGCGGAGCGTTTCAGCCTCACCAGCTTGTCGACCCGTGCGGCGAGTTGCTCGGCCCGCTCGGGGCAGACCTGCATGCGTCTGTTGTCATCGGCGAATGTGCAACGGCGGGCGCATCCGGTACACGTCGTGCCATGGTCGGCGCGCCCGCCGATGACAATGGATCCCGTCGCGCCGTCCAGTTCTGGAAGAGCAACCATGATGGTCGTCTCGATCGGCGTCAGCCCGCGCGCATTCGCACCCCAGTCCGAAAGGGACTGGAACTCCGAAGCCAACGCGCAGACATAGGGAATATCGAGGGCCTTCAGCATCTCGACGGCGCCATCCGCATCATTGAAGGCGGGGCCGCCGACGAGCGAGAAGCCGGTCAGGGAAACAAGGGCGTCGATGGTGGGCGTTTCGCCGCGCATGAAATAGCGGCGGATGGCAGACCGGGCATCGAGGCCACTGGCAAAGGCTGGAATGACGCGCAGGCCGCGCGCCTCGAGGGCGGCAATGACACCGTCATAGTGTCCGGCATCGCCGGACGTGATGTAGGACCGCAGCACGAGCAGTCCGACGGTCGGGCGCTCGCCAGCCACTTTCGGCAGGGCGTCCAGGCGCTCGGCCACGCTGGGCTTCATCTGCGGATGGTAGAGCCCTGTTTCCGGAAATTCTTCCGGAGGCTGAGGATTCATCTTGCCGCGCAGATGGGCGCGCGGGCCGGCCGCATAGCGGTCAACCATGAAACGGACGGCATTGGCGATGTTCTTTTCGGAGCCCGCCAGCAGGTATTGCATGGTCACGAAATAGGCGCGCACGTCCTGGGCCATGCCCGGAATGTAGCGCAGGATTTTCGGAAGACGGCGCAGCGTCTTCATCTGCTTCTCGCCGGATTTCGCCTTGTCGCCCGAGCCGCCGCGCAAGCGCTTCATCAGCGCAATCGGGCCGCTGGCCGGCTTCGACATGTCGAACCGGTCGAGCCGCGTCAGCTGCACGACTTCCGAGGCCGACATGGCGCCGACGATGGCATCAAAGGAATCGCGGCGGGCCTGGAGCGCTGGCAGGACCGCCTTGATGTGGTCTTCGATAAAAAGCATCGAAGCGAGCACGAAATCCGCCTTGCCGATATCCTCGATGGCGCGGGCGAGCGCCTTGGACTGGCGATCAAATTCCGAGGCCGGATGAAACGCCAGCGACAGGTTCGGATGCGTCCGGCGCAGTTCCGCCTCGGCGGCGCGGATGGCCGTGCCGAGGTGGGAATCGAGCGACAGGATGACGACCCGGACGGGCGTCATGTCGACCAGGGTTGCGCGCTTAGCGGCCATAGCTCGCCTTTGCATCATAGAGGGTCTCGAGCGTTATGGTCTCGAGATGCTTGTCGCGGGCGAAGGCTTCGGTATTCCGCTTCGCCTTGCCGCGCACAAAAAACGGGATCTTCTTCAGTTCGTTCTCGGCTTCCGGCGCCCAGTGCAGGGCGGCGATGGCCCCTTCCCCCGCCTGCTCAGAGGCCGCCACGGCGTCACTGACTTTTTCGGCCGCGCCATGTCCGCCCAGATGCGAAGCCCCGGCCGAATCATTGAACTCGAAATCCTCCCGGAACATGCCGAGCAGGTGCTCCTCGAGCCCCATTATAAGCGGGTGGACCCAGGTGTCGAAGAGCACGTTGGCGCCTTCGAAACCCATCTGCGGGGCGTAACGCGCCGGGAAATCCTGCACGTGCACCGGCGCGGAAATGACTGCACACGGAATGCCGAGCCGCTTGGCGATGTGCCGCTCCATCTGCGTGCCGAGAATCAGTTCCGGCTGCAGGCGGGCAATGGCGGCTTCGACTTCGAGATAGTCTTCGGTGATCAGCGCTTCGAGGCCCAGCTCGGTTGCCGCTTCTCGCACCGGGCGCGCAAACTCGCGGTTATAGCAGCCGAGACCGACGACCGTGAACGCCAGCTCATCCGCCGCAACACGGGCCGCGGCGAGCGCATGCGTGCCATCGCCGAAGATGAAGACGCGCTTGCCTGTGAGGTAGTTCGAGTCAACCGAGCGCGACCACCAGGGCATGTTGCTGGCAAAGGCCGAAAGATCAGGCACTTCGATGCCGGCCAGACCGCAGACTTCGACGATGAAATCATTCGTCGCGCCAACACCTATCGGAATGGTCTTGGTATAGGGCTGGCCAAATTCCTTCTCAAGGAAACGGGCGGCCACATCGGCGATCTCCGGATAAAGCGAGACGTTGAAGTCTGCGGCGGGAAGGCGCGTCAGGTCCTGCGGCGTCGCGCCGAGCGGGGCAACGACGTTCACATCGATTCCCAGCTGGAACAGCAGGCCCGTGATCTCGCGCACATCATCGCGGTGACGAAAGCCTAGCGCCGTCGGGCCCAGCACGTTGCAGATCGGGCGGCTGAGACGGTTCGGCGGACGTTTCGGCTGCTCGGCGGCGAGGCCGCGCACGAGGCGGTAGAAGGTTTCGGAAGCGCCCCAGTTTTCCTTCTTGGAATAGGACGGCAGCTCCAGCGGGATCACCGGGATCGGCAGGTCCAGCGCCTTGGTCAGGCCGCCCGGATCATCCTGGATCAGCTCGGCCGTGCAGGACGCGCCGACGATCATCGCCTGAGGCCGGAAGCGCTCATAGGCATCCTTCGCCGCACGCTTGAAAATCTCGGCGGTGTCGGAGCCAAGGTCGCGCGCCTCGAACGTCGTATAGGTCACCGGCGGACGCTTGGCGCGCCGCTCGATCATCGTGAACAGAAGGTCCGCATACGTATCACCCTGCGGCGCATGCAGCACATAGTGGAGGCCTTCCATGGCGGTGGCGACGCGCATCGCGCCGACATGCGGGGGGCCTTCATAAGTCCAGACGGTCAGTTGCATCAGACTGCGAGCCTCGTGCGCCGGATAAGCGGTCGGGCAAACAGTTCGGCAAGGTCGCCGCACTGTTCGTATCCCTGAATGGGGGTGAAAACGAGCTCTATCGACCATTTGGTCGTCAGGCCCTCATCTTCAAGCGGGTTGGCGAGGCCAAGCCCACAGAGCGTGATATCGGGGCGCGCGTCGCGGCAGCGGTCAAGCTGCAGGTCGACGTCCTGGCCTTCGCTGATGCGCACATCGGCCGGCAGCAGCGCCAGCTCGTCCGCCATATGCACGCTGTGCAGGTAGGGCGTGCCGACTTCTTCCAGCGTCATGCCTAGCTCACGCGACAGGAAACGCGCGAGCGGAATTTCCAACTGCGAATCCGGAAAGCAGAACAGCGACTTGCCGGCCAGCGTTTCATTATAACGGGCGAGCGCGCGGGTGGCGCGGGCGCGCGGCATTTCCGTGACCGCGTGGAAGCGCTCTGCCGAAACGCCGAACGCATCGGCGGCAGCCTTGAGCCAGGAGGTCGTTCCTTCCGCGCCGAGCGGAAACAGCGCCGGAAGGTGCGCCGCGCCGCGCGCTTCGAGCGTGCGGGCGGTGTCGCGCAACCAGGGCTGGGCGAGCAGGAATTTCGTGTTCGGCCCGACCGGCGGCATGTGACCCGGCTTCCGGCTCGGCAGGAAATGCACGGGGCCAATGCCGAGCGCCTCGAAGATCCGTTCGAACTGGTCTTCGACCACATCCGCCAGCGCGCCGACGACGATCAGCTCGGCCGCATGGGTGTGCGGCAGCTCCGGCACCATGGCGGTCAGGCACGCATCTTCGCCTTGAGTGAAGGTCGTCTCAATACCGCTGCCGGAATAGTTGAGGATCCGCACACGCGGTGAATAGGCCATCGAAAGCCGTTCTGCGGCGCGGCCAAGGTCCAGCTTGATCACTTCCGACGGGCACGAGCCCACCAGGAATAGCAGCTTGATCTCCGGCCGGCGTTCGAGGAGGCGCGAAACGGTCTTGTTCAACTCTTCATTGATGTCCGCCATGCCGGCGAGGTCGCGTTCCTCGATGATGGCGGTGGCGAAGCGCGGCTCAGCGAAGATCATCACGCCGGCTGCCGATTGCATCAGATGCGCGCAGGTGCGCGAGCCGACAATCAGAAAGAACGCGTCCTGCATCTTGCGGTGCAGCCACATGATGGAGGTGAGCCCGCAGAACACTTCTCGCTGGCCTCGCTCACGCAGCACTACTCGTGCGGGCGGCGGCGCGGCGCAGTCCGTCAGGGCTTTGGCGGCGAGCGGGGGAATCAGTTGGGTCAAGCGGCAGCCCCTTGTGTGTGGGCTGTTTCAAGCCGGGCGAGACGAAGCTTCCAGATGAACTGGGCGGCGTTGATGACGTAGACGGCGTAGCCGGCGAGCGCGACGGTGAGCTGAAGAACCGGTGAGCCGATGCCGCCCAGCAACATCACGAGATAGAACGTGTGCAGAGCAATCACGATCATCGAGAAGGCGTCTTCCCAGAAGAACGCATCAGCGAAGAGATACTTGCCGAAAACCTCTTTTTCCCAGATCGCGCCGGTCACCATGATCGCGTAAAGTATAAATGTTTTCAGGACGATAGAGGCGGTGGCGATGGCCAGCCCCTCGCCGGTCATCAGGTAACGGACGACCAGGAAGACACTTACGGAAAATACAAGGAACTGGAGCGGCGCAAGCACACCCTGGACGAGTGTCCAGGGAGAGGAGTCGCGGCGCGCACGCTGCTCGGCTGTATACAGCGGCGCCCCCCTCCCTGCCTTGATGGGTTCGTCAAACATCGCCACGAAACGTGACACTCCCACTTGTCATTCAGGCCCGACGATAGCGCCCAGGATGGTGATGTCAATCTTTGTTGACGACTATCTGGATTGACACTTTTCGCGTGGCCCCCGGAGTTTTTTGTCGAAATACTCGGATTTGGATAGATTTGGCTAAAAACACATGCTACCAACACGAGTGAAGTGGCAAAAAGCGTTAACGACTAAGGCGTTGTGAAGGCAGGCTGGCCACCTTAGAAATATACGGTCCTGTGCGCTCCCGAGCACATCCGTCAAATGGCTTACATCCGGGTTCGGATGATCGGGTCAGCGAGAGGTTCTGCCGGAGCCCAAAGGGTGCGGCACATAGGATGATCAACAAGGCCGGGCTTCGGGCGCGCAGCTTACGCGTGTGTACGGCACATGGCCAGGAGGAGGACGCGTATGGAACTCAACCAGGAAATGGGCCGCAGGCCCAGAGATGGTTCAGAGCCGGAGTTCGTCGTCAGGCCCATTCCGTTCCTGGTCGGCCTCTGGCGCCAGCTTGGCGCCGATACCGTTCTGAAGCGACCCGCCTCCGAAGAACCTGAACTTTTCGCGGCCCTGCAAGCCGAGATCATTCCGCGCCTGGTCGTCGCCAGCCGCGTGCCGGAAAGCCATCTGACCCTGGTGCGCACGGCGCCCGGGGATGAGCACGCCACCTTCTCCCCGCCGGAACGCCACGCCTTTATCACGGCGCTGCTGTCGGACGACGGCGCGCTGGCCGGCGACCTCGCCGATGCCTATCTCACTCACGGGCGCGCTCCCGAGACCATCCTGATGGAACTGTTCGCCTGGTCCGCCCGCGAGCTTGGCGAACTCTGGAGCGACGATCAGGTCAGCTTCGTCGATGTCACCATCGGCCTCTGCCGCCTGCACGAGGCGCTGCACCGGATTTCCGAACAGTCCGACACACCGGCCAAGCCGGAAGCCACCGAGGCCCCCACCATCCTGATCGCCGTCGCACCGGGCGAACAGCATGTCTTCGGGGTGCTGATGGCCGGTGAACTTTTCCGCAAGCAAGGCTGGTCGGTAACGACAGAGACGAGCGGCGACGCCGCCACGATCACCGCGCTGATGGCATCGAGCCGTTACGACATGGCGGGCCTCTCCATTTCGCATGACGGCGCGGCAGATGGCATCACGCGTCTCATCAAGGCGATGCGAAAGGCTTCAAAAAATCCGGCCGTCAAGCTGGTGGTCGGTGGGCAGATTTTTGAACAGTCGCCGCACATTGCACACGAAATCGGCGCAGATGGTATCGCTGGGCGCGGCCTGGACGCACCGGAACTTGCAAGGAAAATGTTGGCAATGTGATTGCCATACTGCTAGGGCCTGACGAGGTAGCTCGCAGTCTGTTTGGATCGATAATGGATGCTTCGTCGCACTCGTCGCCCCCAAGATCCTCGTTCCGGGAAGCGGAGAAACATCTGTCAGGCCTTGATGCGCAGACAGTTGCCAGCCTCATCGAACAGTCCTCGGACATTGCCGTCATCATCGAGAATGGCCTGGTAAAAGACGTTGCCATTGCCTCGGAAGACCTGCGCCGCAGCGGGTTTGCCAATGGCTGGATTGGCCGGCCGTGGATCGACACCGTCTCCTCCGACAGCCGCACAAAAATCGAAGCCCTGCTGAGCGCCGGCGACAATGCCGCGCCGGTGCGCCCGCGCCAGGTGAACCACCCGTCGGGCGGCGTGCGCGACGTGCCGGTCTCCTACCGCGCCGTGAAAACACCGGCCAGGGGCCCCGTGATCGCCCTCGGCCGGGACCTGCGGGAAATCTCGGAGCTCCAGCAGCGCCTCGTCAAGGCGCAGCAGGATATCGAGCGTGACTATGCGCGCCTGCGCAAGGCCGAAGGCCGCTACAAGATGATCTTCGAAGCGGTCGCCGATCCGATCCTGATCGTGACCGCAGAAGAGCTGCTCGTTGAGGCGGCGAACCGGTCGGCCGGAAAAGCCCTCGGCATCGAGCCCGACCGTCTGTCGCGCGCCGACTTCCCCGGCCTGTTTGCACCGCGTGCTGCCCGCGTCGTGGAGCGCATGGCGGCCAAGGCGCTCGCGACGGGAAATTCGACATCGGAGAAGACCGAACTTGCCAGCGGCAAGAAAGTCGACCTGACAGCGTCCGTGTTCGGACAAGGTCTCGACGCCCGCCTCGTGATCAAGATCGGCGGCGAGGGAATCGGCCCGCACCAGGGTGACGGCGACCGCGCCCAGCTGCTGCGCGCGCTTGAAGACCTGCCCGATGCGTTTGTCGTCACCGATGAAGACCTGCGAATCCTCGCTGCGAATCGCGCCTTCCTCGAAATGGCGCATCTCAGTGAAGAAGAACACGCGACTGGTGCGCGCCTGTCGCAATATCTCGGCCGTTCGACCACCGATCTCAACGTGCTGATCTCGACCCTGAAAACGAATGGCACCGCGCGCAATTTCGCAACCGTGCTGCGCGACCGGTTCAATGCCGAAGAACAGGTCGAAGTCTCGGCCGTCTCTACCAGCATTGCACGGCCGGGCTTCTACGCCTTTTCAGTACGGATCGTTACACGCCGCTTCGCGACAGAGCCACCGCCGGGCGAAGAATTGCCGCGCTCGGTCGACCACCTGACGAACCTCGTCGGCAGGATGCCCCTGAAGGACATCGTGCGCGATTCGACCACGCTGATCGAACGGCTTTGCGTCGAGGCGGCCCTCAAGCTGACCGACGACAACCGCGCCTCCGCTGCCGAAATCCTCGGCCTCAGCCGGCAGGGTCTGTATTCCAAGCTCAAGCGCTTCGGAATCGACGACAAGGCCTGATGCGCCTGCCTTTCCGCGGGATATGATTCGCGCGCGGAGCGGCCGAAAATCGGAGACTCAGGGCGTCAATCTGCGTTGACACTCCACTCTGTCAACATTAGCGTACAGGCATGATGCATACGCCGGTCCCAGTGCAGTCAAACCAGCTTCCGAAGCTGGCTGCCGTGCTGGAACTTTTCAAACCGGTCACCTGGTTTGCGGCGATGTGGGCCTTCATGTGCGGCGCTGTTTCGAGCGGCCAGCCCTTCTTCGGAAACATGCATCTCCTGCTCGGCGGCATGCTGCTCGCGGGGCCGATGGTGTGTGCGTCGAGCCAGGCGGTGAACGACTGGTACGACCGGCATGTCGATGCGATCAACGAGCCGAACCGGCCAATTCCGTCGGGCCGGATTCCCGGAAAGTGGGGCCTATACCTCGCGATCACCTGGTCGGGCCTTTCCCTGTTGCTCGGCCTTGCGCTCGGTGTCTGGGCTTTCGCCGCGACGTTGGTGGCGGTGTTCTTTGCGTGGGCCTACAGTGCCCCGCCCTTCAGGCTGAAACTGAATGGCTGGTGGGGCAATGCGGCAGTCGGGATTTCGTATGAAGGCATCTCCTGGTTTACCGGCGCGGCGGTCATGCTGGGCGCCTTTCCGCATCCGCTGATCATCTTCCTTGCACTCGCTTACTCGGTTGGTGCGCACGGGATCATGACGCTGAACGATTTCAAATCGATCGAAGGCGACCGTCTGATGGGCGTGCGTTCCCTGCCCGCGCAGCTTGGTCCGGACCGGGCGGCACTGGTCGCCTGCGTGATCATGGGCGTCTCGCAGGTTGCGGTGATCTGCATGCTCGCCTGGATCGGAAAACCATTCCATGCGGTGGCAATCACCGGACTTCTCTGCGCGCAGCTGCTGCTGATGATCGACCTGCTGAGAGATCCGCGCGGCAAGGCAATCTGGTACAGCGCAACCGGCGTCACATTGTTCGTGCTTGGAATGCTTGTCAGCGCCTTTGCCGTCCAGCCCTGGTCGATCGCCGGATGAACGCAGGCGCCTCCCCTTCGTTCGGCTGGCTCGGCATCATCCGCCTAGGCCTCGTGCAGACTTCGCTCGGCGCCATCGTCATCCTGATGACCTCCACACTGAACCGCGTGATGGCCGTCGAGCTCGGCCTCGCCGCCGCGATTCCCGGACTGCTCGTCGGCTGGCACTATGCCGTGCAGATGTCGCGCCCCCGCTGGGGCTACGGCGCCGATGCGGGCGGGCGCCGCGCGCCGTGGATTCTTGGCGGCATGGCGGTGCTCGCGTTCGGCGCCATCAGTGCGGCGTTTGCCGCCTCGCTGATCCCCTCGAGTTTCTGGGCGGGCCTGGGGCTGTCCGTCCTCGCCTATGGCCTGATCGGCGCCGGCGTTGGCGCGGCGGGTACAAATCTTCTTGCGTTGCTGGCCATCCGGACCGAGCCGTCCCGCAAGGCCGCTGCGGCGGCGATTGTCTGGATCATGATGATCATGGGCTTCGTGCTGACCGCCGGCATCGGCGGAGGATTCCTGAAGCCGTTCAGTTTCGACCGGTTGATTCTCGTCACCTCGGTGGTCTCGGCGATTGCACTGGTCGTCACCTTCCTGGCCTTGCGCGGACTGGAACCTGCGTCGGCGCAGCAGGCCGCTGCCGCGCCCTCCGCCAACGATGGCCAGGCTTTTCGCGCTGCACTGCGCGAGACCTGGGCCGATCCGCAGGCGCGACGGTTCACGGTTTTCGTCTTCGTCTCGATGCTCGCATACAGCGCGCAGGACCTGATTCTCGAACCCTTTGCCGGTCTTGTGCATGGCTATGATGCCGGCAGCTCGACGCAGCTGGCCGGTGTGCAGAACATGGGCACGCTGGTCGGCATGATTATCACCGCCGTGGCGGGAACCATGATAGGTAAGTCCCGCGCGGGCTTCATGCGCGGATGGACCGTGGGCGGATGTATTGCCTCGGCCGCAGCGTTGCTGGCGCTCGGACTGGGCACACAGGCGATGGGTGCAGACTGGCCACTGGTGCCGAACGTGATTGCGCTGGGTGTCGCCAACGGCGCCTTTGCAGTGGCGGCCATCGGCTCGATGATGACGCTCGCGAGCGCCGGGCCGAAACAGCGCGAAGGCACGCGGATGGGTGTCTGGGGCGCCGCACAGGCGTTAGCCTTTGGCCTCGGCGGCTTCCTCGGCGCCGCCGCCGTGGATTTGGCCCGCCTCCTGATGGACGCCCCTGCCCCGGCTTTTGCCCTCGTCTTTGCAGTTGAAGGCCTGACCTTCCTGTTGGCCGCAGCCCTTGCCCTTCGCGTCGGCCAGACCGGCGCAGATACTCTTCGACTGCCGGTATTGCCCAGCAGCGAATTCATAGCCGTACGAAGCGGAGAACCGACATGACCCCTCAGTCCACCGATGACATCTATGACTGCGTGATTGTCGGCGGCGGGCCGGCCGGTGCAACTTCGGCGCATGACCTGGCAAAGACCGGGCACCGCGTGCTGCTGCTCGACAAGGCCGGACGCATCAAACCTTGCGGCGGCGCGATCCCGCCGCGCCTGATCGAGGATTTTGACATTCCGGAAAGCATCATCGTTGCCCGCGCCCGGGCCGCGCGGATGATTGCCCCCTCGGGCCGTGTCGTCGACATGCCTGTCGAGGGCGGCGCGGTCGGCATGGTCGACCGCGAGCATTTCGACGAATGGCTGCGCGCCCGCGCGGCGAAAGCTGGCTGCGAACGCCGCGCCGGAAGCTTCACCGGCATTGAGCGCGAAGCGGATGGCCTGGCGAACATTGTCTACAAGCCGAAGGATGACAGTTCGGAGACAATCAGGATCCGTACCCGTACGGTCATCGGCGCAGACGGCGCCAAGTCCCGCGTAGCAGCCGAGGCGATTCCCGGCGGCGGGGAGACGAAATGCGTGTTCGCCTATCACGAGATCATCAAGTCGCCGACGCCGACTGAAGGCTTCGATCCGGCGCGCTGCGATATCTATTATCAGGGCCGCCTGTCGCCGGATTTCTATGCCTGGGTGTTCCCGCATGGAGAGACGACCAGCGTTGGTGTCGGCAGTGCCAACAAGGGCTTCTCGCTGCGCGATGCGATCCGTACGCTGCGCAAGGATATCGGCCTCGACCAGGCCCAGCTGGTGCGCAAGGAAGGCGCGCCGATCCCGCTGAAGCCACTGAAGCGCTGGGACAACGGACGTGATGTGATCCTTGCGGGCGATGCTGCCGGCGTGGTTGCGCCGGCTTCCGGCGAGGGCATCTACTACGCCATGCTCGGCGGGCGCGAGGCGGCGACCGCCATCCGTGAGCTGATCGAAACGGGCGATGTCACGGCCCTTGCCGCCACGCGCAAGCGCTACATGAAGGCGCATGGGCAGGTGTTCATGATCCTCGGGATCATGCAGCATTTCTGGTACCGCTCCGACAAGCGCCGCGAAGGCTTTGTTGCGATGTGCAATGACAAGGACGTGCAACGCCTGACCTGGGACGCCTATCTCAACAAGCGTCTCGGCAAGCCGGATCACATGGCGCATCTCAGAATCTTCCTGAAGGATACGGCGCACCTTCTCGGCCTCGCCCCTGCCAGGCCAAAACAGACGTGATTCCTGGGCGGCCGCTGCTGATCGCGGCGGGCGCCGCACTGGCCACTGCGACCGTGGGCGGCGCGATGACGCGCATCGATGCCTGGTATACCGGGCTCGAGAAATCCTTGCTCAATCCGCCGGACTGGGCCTTTGCGCCTGGCTGGACGATCATCTTTGCATTGGCCGCGCTCGCGGCAACGTTCGGCTGGCGCGACGCGACAACACAGCGGGACCGGTTTCTGCTGGTGATCTTCTTCTTTATCAATGCCGTACTGAACATTGCCTGGAGCGCGGTATTCTTCACGCTGCGCCGGCCCGACTGGGCGCTGGCGGAGGTTGCAACACTGTGGATCTCGGTCGCGGTAATCGCCGTCTTCCTCGCGCGCTTCTCGAGGGCCGCGGGCCTGCTGATGCTGCCCTATCTCGTCTGGGTGTCGTTTGCGGCCTGGCTCAACTATAAGGTGGTCCAGTTGAACGGCCCGTTCGGCTGATCTTTTTGCGGACGATCCCAGATGACCCTTGAGCCCTGGATGTTTGATCTCGTGCTGATCGGCGTGGCGGTGGAGTTTGCGATGCTGGCCTTTCTACTGGCGCGCCGCGGGCACCGGCCCTGGGCCTGGCCGCTGATGTGGTTCCTGATTTCCGGCGCGCTGCTGATGGCCGCGGTGCGCAACGCGCTCTCGGAGGCGCCGGATGGGATAGTGGGCGGCGTGTTGTTCGCCAGCCTGCTGACGCATGCGGCCTGCCTGTGGAGCGCGTGGCGGCTCGTGCGGGCGCGGTAGGCGCGGACCCGCCGCCTGCGCTGGTCGCCTGCCGTCTCGGGTGCCTTCGGGGTGGCGCTTAAGATTGGTTGGTCTTCAGAAGTGCGATTATGCCCGGAGTATAACTCCGTAGCATTTATTCTCACGCCGTGGCGGCTCTTATCGTCCCGTATCGCTGCCGGGCAAGACCGCCCCTCCAACAAAACAGACCGGACCCGGATGAACCGGGCCCGGTCTTTGGGGCTGGCAGGCACCAGTTAAGTTCGCCTGTGCAGCGGGCAGGCGGTGAGCCGCCTGCCCTTTTTGCTGCCTCAGAAGCGGGCGAACCCGTTGTCGGCGCCCCAGAGGAACCAGTTGTCCACGACCGTGCCGGTCAGGAGGACACCGATACCACCGGTGATCGGGCAGAGAATGGCGAACCACCAGGCCCAGCGGTGGATGGATTCCATCGAGGCATTGAAGCCCATCGTCCAGCGCCAGAAGAGAGCGGCGCGTTCGGAGGCTGTTCCCCGGTCCGTGATCTGCTCGATCTCGCGTTCACCGCCATAACGGCCGACCGCGAGGATCGTCGCGCCATGCATGGCGAACAGGAGCGCCGACCCGTAGAGGAAAACGATCGAGAGCATGTGGAAGGGGTTGTAGAAGAAGTTGCCGTAGACGAGCGAGAGATTGTTCGTCCAGTCGAGGTGGGTGAAGATGCCGAATGGCACCGCCTCGCTCCAGCTGCCCATCATCACGGGACGGATGAGTCCCAGGACAAGGTAGAGCCAGATCGCCGCGGCAAACGCCCAGCATACATGCGTGCCCATGCCGAGCGAGACGGCCCGGCGGTAGGAGCGCACCCACCAGAGGAGGATCGAGGCGGTGAGGAACATGCCCGCCATCAGCCACCAGCCGCCTTCGTTCAGCGGCATGAACAGTTTCAGGCCATGTTCCGGCAGCGGCGCATCAAGCGACAGCCAGGGCAGCTGGCCGAAGAACCTGATGGGATCCCAGCCGACGCTGGCCCACATGTTGAGCCCGATGATCTCGATGGCGATGAAGCCGCAGATCAGCGAGGCCACACCTGACCAGCCGAGATACAGGGGCCCGAGCTGGGCATCCCCGATCCGGCCGAGGAGGTGGCTTGTGGCGGTGAGGTTATAGCGCGGTTCGGAGTTGGTCCCTTCTGTCACACCGTAATCGGTGTGGCCGCGGACCTGAACCTGGGTGAAGATATTCTGGTAATCAGCCATGAGCAGATCCTCCTACACGCGCCAGATGGCGAGGTTTTTCCAGCCATCCCACCAGTCGATCCACGAACCCTCGTAAAGCGGGCCGGAGATGACGATGCAGATAGCGCTCCAGATCCCGGCCGAGAGGGCAAGGAAGAGGCCGAGCCGGTGGATGCCGAGCGTGCCGACGGAGTAGCCGATGAAGTCGCGGAAGAAGACGTTCTCGTGTTCCGGCGTCTTCACGGTCTTGCCGCGGCCGGGATTGACCGCCGACAGGACCAGGCCGCCATGCATGGAAAGTGCGAGCGTCGTCGTGAAGAAGAACGTGATCGCGACCATGTGGGCAGGATTGTAGTGGAAGTTGCCATATGAATAGCCCACGTTCGAGACCCAATCGAGGTGGCTCATGATCCCGTAAGGGAAACCGTGGCCCCAGGCGCCCATCAGGAACGGGCGGATAACAACGAGCGTGACATAGGCAAAGACCGCGACGCCAAAGGCGATGGGCACGTGAAGGCCCATACCGAGCTTGCGGGAGATTTCGACTTCCCGGAGGGCCCAGGAGCCAAAGGCACCGATCGCGCAGATGGTCACCAGCTGCCAGATTCCACCATCGGCCATCGGGGCCAGCTGCAATCCATATTCGATCGGGGGCGGATCAATACTGATCAGCCAGGGATTCCATGTGCCTTCCATCGAAGCGCCCAGTAAGATGAGCGCAGTTCCGAGGAAGGCGAAGAACAGCGCCGTTACGCCGAAGAAGCCGACATAGAACGGGCCGATCCAGAAATCGAACATGTCACCGCCGACAAGCGTGCCACCTCGAATCCGGTATTTTCTTTCAAAGTTGAGTAGCGCCATCGCCGGGGCTCCTTCGTTTGGTGCGCGTCCGGGACATCCGGTATCTGCGCGCCGCTAAATTCCTTCATGCGTGAGACAGGTGGCGGACGGGCTCTGCCCATCCGCCATCCGCCGTTGGTTCAGGCACTCTGGACCGTATCAACCGTCAGCTCCGCAACAGCGGCCGGCGTCGTGCCGAGCCAGTTGTAGCGGGGTGAGCTGAGCAGGATGAAATGGATCAGAATTGCCAGCACGAACAGGAAAGCCGCCATGGCCACCAGGACGCGCCGGGGATCGAAAAGAAGCCAAATTCTCCACATAGGTCAGTCTCCTTATGCTTTGAAGCTTACGAGCGTGCTCGCGAGCCTCAGTGTGTCTTCAATCATCGCATAGCCGTTGGGGCCTGGTACCCAGGGCCGCCACGACCAGACGAGGTAGTGGGCGCCAACTGCGATCAACGTGAAGATGATGAAGCTCACCATAAAGAGTTTGTGAAACGCTTGAGCTTCGGACGCTGACAATCCTGTCAGCGACCCAGTCCTTTCATTTGCATTATCGGCCATTTAGTTTTCTCCGTTCGGGCCTAAGTCTGCGACCGCACCAGCGCCCTGCTGCGGCCCAATTGGTATCCGGGTCTCCCCCTCCACCAAAAGCTTGTATGTTCGCACACTGATGGGGCGCAGGCCCTATCTGTGTACGAAAAACCATGGGACGACGCTTTGCGTCCGGTCTGCCGCCTCGGCAAAAGCGGACGGGCGGACCCGCGCTTTCGAACCGGCGCGCGGCAAGAGCCGACCCAGCATCGCAACAACAAGGAATACCGGGTAGATCAGCGCCTCATAGGCGATCATCGACTGGCGGTCGCGGTCGCGCAGATCTGCGGATGAATTCATTTTCACGAGTGCCATGGTCTTCCTCCTGTTTATTTCGTTTCCCGCGCGCCCCTTCCCCCGAAGGATCAGGCCGCACGGCTTCCTTCAATTTCGGTCTGGCTGCGCCGGACCATGTCTTGTGTCACCCGTCCTGTGCCTTCGCGGCTGGCGAGGGCTTCCGCATGGTCGCGAAGCCGCTTGGCCGCAGAAATCCGTGTCAGGACGGAATGTCTTGAAATGTAGGTTTCGAGCGCGTCGTTCGCGGCTTCGTCCCAGGTAACCTGAACCGCGCTGCGGGCAGGCGTCGCTTCGGCTTTATCCATCGTCGCGGCAAGCGGGAGAATATGGAACAGCGCATCGAACAGCGCGTTGCAGTATTCCTGCACGACATAGGTGGCGCCGGAATAGCCCATGAAGGGTGTGCCAGTATGGCGGCGGATGATGGCGCCCGGGAAGGACGCCGGAATCCAGACCGAGCGGGCGCCGGTTTCCTGCATGTACATGCGCTCGTTGAAGCTGCCGAACAGCACAAAGGGCGCGTTGGTCTTGATCATTTCGCGTACGGCGTCGTTATCGGTTTTCTTGCCGGCGACGCGGGTGACCGCGAAATTGCACGGGATTCCGAGATCGTTCTCAAGGAAATTGCGAAGGCCGCGGGCATGCGTCTCGTTGGCAACGATGCCGAAGCTGGCCGTGGCAAAGAAGTCCTGCGTCACCGAGCGCCAGAGATCCCAGAGAGGTTTCAGGGTCGAGTGTTTCTCGGCTTCGATGAACGGCTCGGGATCGAGCCCCGTCAACTCGCCGAGGGCGCGTAGGAACTTGGTGGTCGAGTGCAGGCCGATCGGGGCCTGCAGGTAGGGCTGGCCGAGGGCTTCACAGAGGTTGCGGCCGTATTCACGGTACATGCAGACGTTGACGTCGGCATCGATAAGCCTGCGGACATCTGCGAGGTGGCTGCCGAGCGGGAAGGCCAGATTGACCTCGGCGCCGATACCTTCGATGAGGCGGCGAATTTCAGCGAGGTCTGACGGACCGTTGAACATGCCGTAGGCCGGTCCGATGATGTTGACCTTGGGCCTGGCGCCTTCGACCTTCTTCGCCGGTTTCGGATTGCGGCCCTTGGTCTGGCCATATTCCGTCCAGAGCCAGAGCATGGCGCGGTCCGCCGTTTGCCACTGGTCTTCGTCGATCGTGCGCGGGAGGAAACGCTGGATGTTCGAGCCTTCCGGCGTGACGCCGCCGCCGATCATTTCGGCGATGGAACCGGTCACGACGACGGCGGGAAGTTCAGGATCGAGCACGGCGCGGGCGCGTTTCATCGCAGCCTCTGTGCCATGCTGGCCGAGTTCTTCTTCACCGAGGCCGGTGACCACGATCGGCAGCTCGTGCGGGGGCAGAGCGTCCGTGTAATGAAGAACTGAAGTAACGGGAAGATTTTCGCAGCCGACGGGGCCGTCGATGACGACCTGCAGGCCCTTGATCGCGGTGAAGACGTAGACAGCGCCCCAATAGCCGCCTGCCCGGTCATGATCCTGGATCAGCATCCTGTGGGTGCCTCCAGGTTGGCGGCGGCTTTGGCCTTGGCGGCGAGCTTGCGGCGCTGGTGTTCGCGGAATTCCTTCTGGATGACCGGCTGGCCTTCCCAAACGCCGGCGGTATCGCCCGAGCCGACGCCTTCGAAGAAGCCTTTCATCACGTCGAAACGGTCCTTGCCGGCGATGGCCGCATTGATCACGTCGGCGAGGGAGCCTGCGCCGGCGGGCCCCATCAGGGGGCGCGCGGAGATCAGGTTCGTAAAATAGAGGCCGGGGATGGCCCGTTCCTTCGCGGCCTGGACGACCGGTGTGGTGCCGATGGCCAGGTCCGGCGTGAACTCACGCATCGCGGCGATATCCTGCTCCAGCGAGGCACGGAACTGGACATGGACGCCCTTGGATTCGAGCCATTCGCGGTCAGGGTCCGACCAGCGGGTGCGCGGCAGCGCGGTGCCGACATAGCGCAGGTCTGCGCCGCTTTCGACAAGCAGGCGGGCGACGAGGAGTTCGGAGCCTTCATAGCCGGACAGCGTGATCCGTCCACGGATGGGCTTCGAGGCGAGCGCGCCGGCAATGGCACCGCCAAACATGTTGCGCGCGGCATCGATTTTTGCAGCAGGCACGTTCGCGGCGTCGCCGATGGCTTTCAGCCAGGCGTCGGTGCCGTCCAGGCCCACCGGGGCAGAGCCGACAATCGGGCGGCCAGCGGCTTCGAACTCGCGGATCGAGGCGGTGTAGAAGGGGTGGACGGCGGCAACGACGGCGCCGTCGAGCGCGGTGTAGAGCTCGCGCCATTCACGGGTCGGCACGACAGCGCCGGCGGCGAGGCCGAGCGGCTCGAGCATGCGGCCGATGATGACGGGGTCAGCGGGGAACATCTCGCCAAGCAGGGTGACTTTCGGCAGATGGGCCGTGTCATTCGCGGCGCGCTGAACGGGGCCGGAGAGCGCTTCCTTCCGGGCATAGGCAAGCATGGCGCCGGCGAGGACGTCTTTGGCTTCCGCATGCGTCGGGATGCCGAAGCCCGGCACATCGATGCCGATGATCCGCACGCCGTTGATTTCATCCGGCAGCAGACGGAGCGGTACGCCGGACGCGGTGGGCACGCAGAGATTGGTAATGACAATCGTGTCGTAGAGGGCGGGATCAGCGGTGTTTTCGACCGCTTCCTTGATGTCTTCAAACAGCTTGCCGGTGACCAGCGTTTCGGAATTGAACGGCACATAGCCGACCGAGCGTTTAGCGCCGTAGAAGTGGGACGTGAAGGTCAGGCCGTAGACGCAGCAGGCAGAGCCGGAGAGGATGGTGGCCGTGCGGCGCATGCGCAGGCCGACGCGCAGCGAGCCGAAGGCCGGGCACATGCTTTGCGGCTGGTCGTGCGGGCCTTGCGGATAATCCTTCGCATACTGATCAAGCACTTCGCTCTTGCCGGCGGCTTTGGCAGCTTTCAGCATTTCTTCCTTACCGCCATGGCAGCCGGAGGCTTCAGCCACGGGCGCTTCGGCGGCGTTGCGCTGCGTCATCGGAACGACGACCGGCGTAGCGGGTCGTTCGCGATGCTCAAGGAGGGTGCGCTTGGAAGCCATTGGAGTCAGATGGCCTCGTACACGACTTCAAGAGTGCGTTTCTCGGCTTCGGCGATGCCGCACATGTCGGCGACCGTGGCGGGCTCGAGGACAATGTCACCGCCGGTTTCCTTCGACGAGAAGAGGCCGAGGAGACCATCCGACGTCAGAGGATTCGGGCGGTTCGGGACCGAGCCGTGGATGTTGGCGGCAAGCTCCGAGAAGAGCGCGCCCCATTCAGAGGCCTCGGTGCCGACAATCTGATAGTTCGCCGACTTGCGGCGGATGTCGTCGTTGGCCGGGATGGTGGCGAGGACCGGGATGCCGACGGCGTTCGCGAAGGCGGCCGCTTCGCCGGTACCGTCATCGCGGTTGATGACCATGCCGGCAACGCCGACATTGCCGCCCATCTTGCGGAAATACTCGACGGCCGAACAAACATTGTTGGCCACATAGAGCGATTGCAGGTCGTTCGAGCCGACGACGATGACCTTCTGGCACATGTCGCGGGCGATCGGCAGGCCGAAGCCGCCACAGACCACGTCGCCCAGGAAGTCTAGCAGCACATAGTCGAAATCCCACTCGTGGAAGCCGAGCTTTTCGAGCAGTTCGAAGCCGTGGATAATGCCGCGACCGCCGCAGCCGCGGCCGACTTCAGGTCCGCCAAGTTCCATGGCGAAGACGCCGTAGCGCTTGAAGCACACGTCACCAATGGCGACTTCCTCGCCGGCGAGTTTTTTCTTCGACGAGGTCTCGATGATCGTCGGGCAGGCCTTGCCGCCGAACAGGAGCGAGGTTGTGTCGGATTTAGGATCGCAGCCGATCAGCAGGACCTTCTTGCCCTGCTCGGCCATCATGCAGGAGAGATTGGCGAGCGTGAAGCTTTTGCCGATGCCGCCCTTGCCGTAGATCGCGATGATCTGGGTATCTTTCTTGACCGGGCCGGTGGCGACCGGATCGGGCTCAACCGAAGCTTCGTCGCGCAGGGCGCTCGTGTACTCTTCGGTGCCATGGCGGCTTGTCAGGCGGAGTTCGTCAGACATCAGAGGATTCCCAATCAATGATCATTTTCAGGCAAGCCGGATCGCTGAAGGCCTGGGCGTAAGCGCCGGCAGCCTGAGCAGCGGGCGAAGTGTGCGTGATGAGGCCCGAGAGCGGCAGGCGGCCGGACTGGACGAGGGCGGCGACAGCGGTGAGGTCCGACGGGCGCCATTCGGCGGCGACACGCAGGCGCATTTCCTTGCGGAACGCCAGCGGGAAGCTGAAGGAGGGACGGACGGAGTAGAAACCGGCGAGGCAGATTTCGGCCGAGTGCGCGGCATGCGGCAGCACCTTGTCGATGATGTTCGCGTCACCGCTCATGTCACATATCGAGGCATAGTCGCGGCGGGCGTCGTCTTCCGGCGCGATGACCGGATAGTCGGCCGTGTTGCGGCGGGCGGGGTTCATTTCCCAGACAACCGGATTGCCGCCGAGGGCAATCACGATCCGCGCGGTGAGGCGGCCGAGGACGCCGTAACCGATGATGAGATCCGGAAGCCTGCCGGCAATTATGGCGTGATGGGCAGTGGCGGCGAGCGCGAGCAGCACCCCTTCCCGGGGCTCTGCAAAGTCGATCCGGTGGGCCTTGTCGGCGGCGACCACGAGGCGCGAGGCTGAGGCGCCGAACAAGCCGTGCGCAGCTTCGAAGCAGCGCGCGCCGGGGACAAAGACGAGTTCGCCGACACGGTGCGGCGCGGCGTTTGACTGGATGATGCGGCCCACGGCTTCATAGCCGGGCACGAGCGGATAACCCATACCGGGGAAGGACGGCATCTCGCCAGACCACATCAGGCGCTCAGTGCCGGTGCTGATGCCGGACCAGAGGATATCGACGACGACGTCGTCTGCCTGCGGAGCAGTCAGGGCGAGGGAGCCGAGGGTGGCAGAGCGGGCGCCGTCAAACAGGACGGCGGAGGCGCGCAGCTCGAGTTCTTCTCGCGCAGGAGCGCGATGGGCCCTTCTGGGCAGGCCGGGGTGTAACCCCTGCGACTCGATGACGCCCGTTCTCATGCATGTCACTTTAGTTTGACAGTTACGTGTGTCAATGTGGATTTACGATAAATGCCCGAAATGCGGGCATTCACCGGAATCGTTAGCTCGCGATGATTGCGCTCACGAGCAGGGGCTGTGCTGTCTTCAGCTGCCGGATGTGCTGGAATCCCGCTTCCTGCAGCAGTTTCTGCAGGTCTGCCGGCCTTCGGGGGGCGCCGCGCCCCATCGCCCAGAGGTAAAACCCGAAATAGGCGTCGGCCATCGCTTCGGCGCCCGGAATGCCCGCCATCGGCTCTGCAATCAGCAGCTTGCCCGCAGGCGCCAGGGCTTTTCGGGCCGAGGCGAGCAGCTGGCGGACGGGGCCATCATCATGGTCATGCACTACCCGGATCAGGGTAATCAGGTCGGCGCCCTTCGGCAGGGGATCGTTCAGCATGTCGCGCGGCTCGATCCGGAAACGCGGCCAGAGCGGCGTGGCAGACAGCTTCGCTTCGGCGAGCCTGGCCACCGGCGGCAGGTCGACCAGCACGAGGTTCAGGCTGTCATGCGCGGTTCCGGCAGCCGTAAGGAACGCGCCAAGGCCGCCGCCGACATCCATCACGGTGAGGTGGCGACGGAAGTCGTAGGCTGCAAGCACGTTCTGCGCGATCAGCGCCTGGGTCTCGGCCATCAGGGCCGAATAGGCGGCGGCATCTGCATCGCTGGCTGAAGCGGTGTAGGCCCAGAAGCGCGACAGCTCGGTATCCGGCCTGCGCGCGCGCAGCAGGGCGAGCGGATCAGCGATGTCACGGTAGAAAGCCTTGTGATGGCGGATCATCGCGAAGACAGCGGGATTGCCGAGCAGCGCCGCGCCAGCTTCGCCGAGGGCAAAGCGGCCATCCAGGCGCACCCGGAGCAGATCGAGCGCCGCGGCAGCGCGCAGGAGGCGCAGGGCGCCGTCTGCCGGCAGGCCGGAAAGGGCGGCGAAGTTTGCGGCGGTTACGGGCGCCGCGCGCACCGCTTCGAGCAGGCCGCTTTCGACGGCGGCCGACAGGACCTGTGAGTAGACGAAGCCGGCGACGAGATCGAACGTGGCTTTGGTCTTCTGCCGGGCAATGCCGCGCGTGAACGGGTTGCCGACCGCCCAGGACTGGAACTGCGTATTCGCAATCAGGCCGTTACGCCATTCGGCGAACCGGTCGGCGAGGCTCATTGCAGCGCCCTCCCCGGCCCGTGCATATGGGCTTCAGGCCACGTTGCGCAGAAGGCTTTGCGGCATCAGGCGCGCAGCCTGGCCTTGTACGATCTCGCGCAGCATCGGGGCGCCGGCACAGTCCGGAATGGCATCCGAGGCATCCGAGATCAGGCCCTTGAGGCGCGCGATGGCGCCGGCAATGCCGAAATTCTGCACGGCGTTGGGCCGCAGATGCGAGGCATCCTGCCCGGCCGGTTTGCCGAGTTCTTCTTCGTCCAGCAAAACATCGCGCAGGTCATCCGCGACCTGGTAGGCTTCGCCGAGGCGTTCGCCGAGTGCGCGCCAGGGCGCAGGATCGAGACCCGCAGCCGCCGCGCCCGACATCGAGGCGGCGACGAACAGGGCGCCGGTTTTCGCCTGGTGATAAGCGCTGAGATCGATGACGGGTTCGCTTTCCCAAGCCTGGCCAGCCACGATTCCGCGCGGGGTGCCGACGGCGTCGATGAGGATCGACATCAGCGGTGCGAGGGCTTGCGGCGAGGCACGGCATTCCCGCAGCAGCGTGTCAAAGGCCATGACGATCAGCGCGTCGCCCGCGAGGACGGCGATGGCTTCGCCGTAAGCGGCATGCACGGACGGCTTGCCCCGGCGGATTGCGGCGCCGTCAAAGGCGGGCAGATCATCATGGACAAGCGAGGCGCAATGCATCAGTTCGAGGGCTGCGCCGGCGCCGGAGGCCGCTTCGATACCCCGGCCTTCGCCGCAGGCCGCGGCCACCGCTACGCAGAGTTTCGGCCGGACCCGGGCGCCGCCCGGAAAGACGGAATGGCGGATGGCCCGGCCCAGCATGGGGGGGGCACCGGGTTCCTCGGCGCCCGCTACGGAGCGTTCGAGTACGCGTTCGATCAAAGTGTCTACGTTCATGCGTCCTCCGTTGCGTCATCTTATGTTGTCATTCTTGACTGTCAAACTGAATTGACGTTTTCTGGTTTCAAGAGGGATTGCGGATGGCCATTGCGAAATTAGCGCCTGCGCCGCTGCCTCGCCTGTTCGATACGGCGACGCCGCCCGGCGGCTATACCTGGTGGTATGCCGACGGCCTGAGCAAGGATGGTGATTTCGGTTTCACCGTGATCGCCTTCGTTGGCAGCGTGTTTTCGCCCTACTATGCCTGGTCCGGACGGGGCGATCCCTACAATCACTGCGCGGTAAATGTCGCGCTGTATGGCCGCAGCCGCAGCCGCTGGGCGATGACCGAGCGCGGGCGCGGTGATCTGCAGGCGGACGCTTCCAGCCTGCGGATCGGGCCGAGTTCACTGCACTGGGACGGCACGAGGCTGACCATCGACATCGCGGAACATGGCATGCCGGTGCCCCTGCCCGTGCGCGGGCAGATCCGGATCACGCCGCGCGCGCTGAACACGCAGGTGTTCCAGCTGGACACCGCCGGCGCCCATTCCTGGCAACCGATTGCGCCGTCTGCGGATGTGGAGGTGGACTTCAGCGCGCCGGGTCTTCGCTGGCGGGGCGACGCCTACTTCGACACCAATCGCGGCCAGTCGCCGCTCGAGGAGGCGTTCCGCTACTGGGACTGGTCGCGCGTGCAGTCTCCCGACGGGCGCACGGCGATCCTCTACAACACGGTGGAGCGCAGCGGGACCGAGCGCGGCCTCGCGCTGATGTTCGCGCCGGACGCAAGCCATCAGACGTTCGATCCGCCCCCAAAGGCGCGACTTGCGGCGACGCCGCTCTTCAGGATCAAGCGAACCACGCGGGCGGGCAACGGGACATCCGTCCGCCTCGGGCGCACACTTGAGGACTCGCCCTTCTACAGCCGTTCGATCATCGAGAGCGATCTGCTCGGCCCGCGCGCGGCCGGTGTGCACGAGAGTTTTGACGGCGACCGGCTGGCGATGGGGCTGGTCAAGCTTATGCTGCCTTTCCGCATGCCGCGGCGACCCATCAACAAATAGGGGTCAGGCCTTCTGGTCCGCAGCTGCCGCAGCGGCGGCCTCTTCAGCCTCGCGTTTCTTGATGGCGCGGTTCGTGCTCCAGAGCTCCCAGAAGCCCCAGGCGAGGGCCGAGCCGCTGAAGATCACCAGTTCGAGCAGGAAGAGGCTGTGCATGGGGTCAACCCTGTCCGGGATAAAGATCGCGTTGTTCCAGTCTCAGAAACAGATCGATCGCCCAGGGCGCCGAACCTGCCTTGGGCGCGTCCACCAGAATCGGCGGCGGCGCGGGCGCAGCCTCCACGGCGTCGATCAGGAACTGGCATTCGGGCGCTGGCGGCGCGTCCAGGTTGGCGGCCCCGGGGCGGCCCGGAATGAAAGAGCCGGCCGCGAGGGCAATCTTGCGGCGCTTCGAGACGACCGCCCGCCGGGCGATGCTGTCATGCCCGGCGCGGGCAATCTCGGCGCCGATTTCGGCATAGATCGCCGCGGCGGCGCGGATGGCGGGGCGGCAGGCCTCGGGCAGAAGGGCAATGCCGCTGATACCGGACGCGTAAAGCGGACGGGCGGCGTCCAGCATCCGCTCAGTGAGCAGGCGTACGCGGGCATCCGCTTCGCTCAGCGCGGCAAGATCTTCAGATGTAAGCCCGGCGTCGCGCAGCCAGTAGGTGGGCAGGTAGCAGCGCCCGGCCCGCGCATCCTCGCCGATATCGCGCGCAATGTTAGTCAGCTGCATCGCCAGGCCTAGATCGCAGGCGCGGGCGAGCGCCACCGGGCTGCGCACACCCATTACCAGTGTCATCATCACGCCGACGGTGGAGGCGACGCGCGCGGCATAGGATTTCACATCTTCCAGCGTCTCGAAGCGGCGGCCCTGCGCATCCCATTCGAAACCTTCGACGAGGGCTTCCGGCACGGCGAAGGGAATGCCGTAAGCGCGCAGCACCCAGGCAAAGGCGCGGTCGACACTTTCGGGATCCGGCTGACCCGCATCGGCGAGCCGGAGGCGCCGGCGCACATCCTGCAGCGCGGCTTCCGGGTGGGCGCCTTCGTCCACGGCGTCATCGGAGACGCGGCAGAAGGCATAGAGGGCGTAGGCAGCGGCGCGCACATCCCGCGGCAGCAGCAGAGAGGCGGCATGGAAACTCTTGGAACCATCCCGGATGATGCGCCCGCATGCGGCAAGATCACTTGCCAGTTCAGCCGCGCTGTCGGTGCCTGAAACCCTCATCCAGAATTTCTCTTTCCGGCGGCACGCAAAACGCCGTCCAAACCCCAGTCTAGCGCCAGACGAACTGAATCCAAGCCATATGGCCAGCCCGAAAGAATTGGGGCACATTATATTTTACACTTACCTGTGTCACCCCTGTTGGACGGCACACTGCGGACGCAAGAGATGCCCAAGACGGTACTTCTCACACTTGGGCGGTTGCCAAAGGCCCTCGAACTCGCACGCGCCTTGCACCAGGCTGGTGCCCGCGTGATCGTGGCAGACCCATTCGGACTGCATGTCTGCCGGGCCTCCCGCTGCGTGGCCAGATCGATCCGGGTGCCGGCGCCCAATACCGATCCGGCGGCCTACCTCGATGCCCTGGAGGCGATCGTCCGGCAGGAAGGCGTCGATATAGTTGTTCCGGTATCGGAAGAGGCCCTGCATGCTGCAAGCCTTGCCGGGCGGCTTCCGGCGCGAGCCCGGCTTTATAGTCCGCCGCAGCAGAAGCTGGCACGCCTGCACGACAAGCTCGCTTTCAACCGCGCTGCAGACCTGATGGGCCTGACGGTTCCGGAAACCCACGAAGGCCAAACTCCGGCCGCGCTCGCGCTGGCAGCGGCGCAGGACTATATCGTCAAGCCTGCACATGGCTGCTCCGGCATCGGCGTATCATTGCGGCGCAAGGGCGACCCGCTGACCGCGGCGGACCGCCAACCGGGCATGCTGGTGCAGGCACGATTGCCCGGCCGGCATGTCAGCTCGTTCAGCGTAACCCGTAACGGCGAAGTCCTGGCAACCGCGCTCTACCAGGGCCGGATTTATTCGGGAACCGTATCTGTCTCGTTCGAGCGGGTCGATGATTGCCCTGCCGCGGCCAGCTGGATCCGCCGCTTTGCCGAAGCTGAAGCCTATACCGGTTTCATCTCGTTTGACTTCATCGAAGACGCTCAGGGTGTTCCGCGTGCCATCGAATGCAACCCCCGGCTGACGAGCGGCGTTCACTTCCTCGACCCCAAGGGACTTGCCCAAGCGGTTCTGAACCTTCCCGAAGCGCGGCCGATCGCCATGCGGCCGGTCCGCGCTTTCCAGGAAGGACATACCGCCCTTCTCGAGGTGTACGGCGCCCTGTACCGGCCCAGGGAGTTCTTCCGTAGACTGAAGGCCTTTCTGACGTCGCAGGATGTATTGTTCAGGCTGAACGATCCCCTGCCCTTCTTCCTGTTCACGCCGATGTCCTGGCCCGTTCTGCGCCAGGCGCTTTTCGAGAAGGTTTCTCTCGGCGAAGCCGCAACGCGCGACATCACCTGGGTTCCTTCCGAAGACCGGGCCGGCGCCCATTTCGATTCAGAGGTCAGACATGGCGCAGCCGTACCCGGCACATGATCTCACGGGCTGGCCGTGTCGTCAGGCGCGCAACGGGGCGCACGCCGCGAGCCTCGCTGACGTCAAAGTCAAACCGGCGCGCAAGGCGCGCGAGAACAAGGATGCCTTCAGCTGTGGCGAAGCCAGCCCCTACGCAGGTATGCGGTCCAGCCCCGAACGGAATGAAGGCGCCGGGCGTCTGCGCCGCTTCACCTTCCGGCAGAAAGCGGTCCGGGTTGAACCTGTCGGGTTCCTGCCAGTAGGATTTGTGCCGGTGAAGGGTCCAGGGCGCGATCATCACAAGGGCGCCCCGCCGCAGCATCCGGCCACCGATCCTGGCCGGCTTGAGCGCCACTCTCGGCATGAAGGTGATTGGCGGATAGAGGCGAAGGGTCTCGCGAAACACGGCGCGCGCAAACGGCATGCGCCGGGTGTGCTCGAAACTGACCGGTCCGTCCCCGGCAACTGCATCGATCTCGGCCCGCAGGCGGGCGAGGATGTCCGGCCGGCTGGCGAGCATGTAGACAGCCCAGGTGAGGGCGCTGGCGGTCGTCTCATGTCCGGCGAGAAAGAAGACGCCCAGCTGGTCGATAAGCTCATCCCTCGAAAAGCCCTCGCCCGTGGAAGCGTCCCGGGCGGCCATCACCGCGCCGGCAATATCATCCGTACCCGTATGCCCGTCGATCAGCGCGCCCAGATGCGACCGGATCCGGGCGCAGGCGGCAAGCACGCCGGGCTTTTGCGGAACGCGCGTCCAGGCCGGGTCCGAAATCAACCGCGCAATCCGGACCTGCGCAACATCACGTTCGAAGACAATGAAATCGTCGAACACATCCCGGGCGACGCCAACATCCAGCGACACCGAAAAGACCGTCCGGCAGATGATGTCGGCGGTCAGGTGGCTCATCGCCAGATCGAGCGACAGGGGCTCGCCCGAGGCTGCAAGTTGATCGAGGCGCCCTTCCTGATCGGTGACCGCCTCGCTCATGGCCTTGAACGCAATCGACAAGCGCATGTGCGAGAAAGCCGGATCGATCATCGCCCGTTGCCGGCGCCAGGTTTCTCCGTCCGTCACGAAAATAGACTCGCCGATCAGCGCCTCGAGCGCGCCAACCATCAGGTCACTCTTCGGAAAGATGCCGTCCTTGTCTTCGAGAATCTGCCGGACGACCGCCGGATCGTTGAACAGGATGATCGACCGGCGCGAATAGCCGAGCGCACCTGCTGCGACACGGTACGCCGAGGCCGGAAGCAACGCCAGGAGATTGCCCTCCCCCTGCCAGAGCGTGCGGGCCAGCGCGGCGACCGGCCAGAGGGGGCGAGGGCGCGGGGGATCAATCGCAGGGCCCTGCTTTTGCGCCATTCACTATTGTCCTCTGCTGTTTCTCCTGCCACGGACTAGCATATTCATGTCGATGCACCATGCCTTCGAATTGCTGATCGCCGCGCACATCATCACCGGTGCGCCTGGCCTCGCAGGCTTCTGGGTACCCATCTCCGCGCGCAAGGGCGGCCGCCTCCACCGGCTGTCGGGCCAGGCATTTGTCGGGCTGATGCTGGCTACAGCCAGTTTCGCCGCGATGATGGCAACGCTGACCCTTCTCGAGCCGCTTGCAACCCATCCCAAGCTTGCATCGCACGAAATCTTTGGACGCCCGGAGATCATCCGGGGCATCTTCGGCTGGATGATGTTGTTTCTGGCGATCCTGACGATAAACCTCGCCTGGTATGGCCGCGCCTGCATCCTGAACCGGACCGATCACGCACGTCACCGGTCCCCGCTCAACATCGCCTTGCAGGTTGTGCTGACGGCCGCTGCCTTGAACTGCGCTGTCCAGGGTATGCTGATCGGCCAATGGATGATGGTCGGCATTTCGGTCGTCGGATTTGCCACGGTTGGCACCAATCTCTGGTTCATGCTGCGCTTGCGGCCGCAACCGCTCGAATGGCTGACCGAACACATCAAGGCGCTCGTGGGCACCGGTATTTCTGTCTATACTGCCTTCCTCGCCTTCGGCGCGGTCCGCTACGTGCCGGAGCTTGCGCTGTCTCCGCTGCTCTGGAGCATTCCGCTGATCGTGGGCGTGTCTCTCATCCTGTACCATCAGCGCGCCGCGACCGCGCCGCTGCGCCGCGCCCGGATGAAGGCGGCCACGTGACCTCCCGGGGACGTGTCGTCGTGATCGGTGCCGGCGCCGGCGGGCTTGCGGCGGCCAGTGACCTCGCGCATGCCGGGCTCGATGTCACCGTGCTCGACAAGGCGGCCTGCGAAGGCGGCAAGATGCGGCAGGTCGAGGCTGGCGGAACGCACATTGATGCCGGCCCGACCGTGTTCACGATGCGCTGGGTGTTCGAAGCGCTGTTCGAAACCGGGGGCCAGACCTTCGGAACGTCACTGGGTTTGACGCCTGCCGCGGTGCTCGCGCGCCACGCCTGGCGGGAGTCCGGCGTGCTCGACCTGCATGCCGACATAGACGCATCGGCCGACGCGATCGGCGCCTTTGCAGGCCGCCGCGAAGGCGAGGCCTACCGGGGCTTCATTGCCGAGTGCCGCGACATTCACACGACCCTGAAGGACACCTTCATGGCGGCCCGGAAGCCGACCCCTGCCAGCCTGATGCTGAGGGTCGGAGACCTCGGCGCAATGTGGCGCACCCGGCCTTTCGATAGCTATTGGTCGCGCCTGTGCCAACGGTTCACGGACCCCCGCCTGCGCCAGCTTTTCGGCCGGTATTCAACCTATGTCGGCTCTTCCCCGTTCCGCGCGCCGGCGACCCTGATGCTGATCGCCCATGTCGAGCAAGACGGCGTCTGGCTTCTGGATGGCGGGATGCGCGCGCTGGCCTCAGCGGTGCGGCGCCTCGCCGAGGCAGGCGGCGCGAAATTCCGCTTTGGCGAAGAGGTAGGGCGCATCCTTGTAAGCCGGGGCGCGGTGTGCGGGGTAAGGCTTCAATCCGGCGAGGAGATCCCGGCTGGCGCGGTAGTCTTCAATGGCGATGCGGCGGCGCTTTCCGCGGGCCTGCTCGGAGATGATGTGCGCGGGTCAGTGCCCATAGTGCCCCGCCGCGCGCGGTCCCTGTCGGCGATCACCTGGTGCGTTGCGGCGCAGACCCGAGGCTTGCCGCTGGCCTATCACAATGTGTTCTTCTCGGACGACTACAAGGATGAATTCGATGCGGTCTTCCGTGACCGGACGATCACGCAGCGGCCGACCGTCTATATCTGCGCCCAGGACCGCCGCGGCGACGCGGCCCCGGACGGCCCCGAGCGATTGCTGCTGCTCATCAACGCCCCGCCTGACGGGGACCTTGTTCAGTCGCCGATAACTGATGCCGGCGCGTTTTCCGGCCGCGTGCTGGAACACCTCGAATCCTGCGGGCTTACCCTCGATGGCAGCTTGTCAGAAGGCGCCGCGACGACGCCGCAGGGTTTTGCAAGCCTCTTTCCGGCAACCGGCGGCGCGCTTTATGGCCAGGCCAATCATGGCCCGATGGCGAGTTTCGCGAGGCCTGGAAGTGCCGCCCGCATTCCCGGCCTCTACCTCGCCGGCGGCTCAGCCCATCCAGGGCCGGGTGTCCCGATGGCGACGCTGTCGGGCCGCCTCGCCGCGGCGCGTATCCTGTCAGATCTGAAGCGCGGCAAGCGGCTCTAGCGCGCTCAGGCGCGCAGGCCAGCCCGCCAGAGCGAGGCTTCCGGAACCAGCTTGTCCACCACTTTCGCCGATGACAGGACACTTGGCACACCTGCGCCGGGATGCGTGCTGGCGCCCGCAAGATAGAGCCCCTTCACGTCAGCGCTCACATTGTGAGGACGGAACCAGGCGCTTTGCAGGAGTTTCGGCTCCAGTCCGAAAGCCGCGCCCTTCGTCGACAGAAGGCGGTCGCGGAAGTCGAGGGGCGTCATCAGCCGCTCGCTGACGATTTCCTGCCGCAGACCCGGCAATACGGTTGCTTCCAGTCTCTCGGCAACCCGCTCCCGGAACGGGCCCGCCATCGCTTCCCAATCCGTGCCGGAGTCGAGGTGCGGAACCGGCGCCAGCACATAGAAACTGTCGCAGCCTGGCGGCGCCAGCGATGGATCGTTTGCCGTCGGACGATGAAGATACAGGCTGAAATCTTCCGCAAGAACCTTGTTGCGGAAGATGTCTTTCAGCAGGCCGCGATAGCGCGGCCCGAGAACAATCGTGTGATGGTAGCAGTCCTCATACTGCCGGCGCGTTCCAAAATACCAGACGAACAGGCTCATCGAATAGTCGGCTCTCGCGACTTTCCGGTCTGTCCAGACGCGCCGTTTGGTGTTGCGCAGCAGCTTCGAGTAGGTCCAGCCGATTTCGGCGTTGGAGACCACCAGGTCGCAATCGATCACATCGCCGTTTGCTAGACGCACACCTGTCGCACATCCGTCCTGCGTGAGTATCTCGTCCACTTCGGTATTGAGGCAAATCTTATTGCCCTGCCCTTCGATCAGGCTGACAAGACCCCGGACCAGTTCGCCCGTGCCGCCGATGGCATAATGGACGCCCCATATCCGTTCGAGGTGAGATATCAGGCAGTAATAGGATGTTGCCTCGAATGGATCTCCGCCGATGAACAGGGGATGGAAGGAAAAGGCGATGCGCAGCTTTTCGTTCGAGAAGTAGTCCGAGACCTTTGCATAGACACAGCGAACACCGCCAAGGCGTACCATGTCCGGAGCCGCCTTCAGAAGGGTCGAGACCTGGTGAAAAGGTTCCTCCGCAAGCTGGGTATAGGCTGCGTCGAAAATAGCTTCGCTGGCTTTCAGGAAGCGGTCAAATCCGGCCACGTCTTCCGGGGCGAACCTGGCGATTTCAGCACGGGTCCTGTCCTCGTCGGCGTGGGCCTCGAACACGGAGCCATCATCAAAGCGGATGCGATAGAACGGATTGATCGCCTTGAGTGTGATGTCGTCTTCCAGGCGGCGGCCACACAGCGCCCAAAGCTCGTTGAAGAGATGCGGAGCTGTCAGGATTGTCGGCCCCGCATCAAAGGTGAAGCCGTCCTGCCGGAACGTATAGGCCCGGCCTCCCGCTGCATCCAGCTTCTCAAAGACAGTTACGCGGTAGCCTTTCGCACCCAGCCGGACGGCAGCGGCCAGGCCGCCGAAACCGGCCCCTATAACAATCGCATGCGGGGCTTCAGTGTCTGGCTCGATAGGGTGGGTCATTCCGTCCATGGCGCTGAGCCTCCTCCATTTCCTGTGTCAGGTGCGCAGACGCCCTGTAGCAACGGACAATCTGCAAATCCGGCAAGCCGGCGTGACATGGAGCGCGCCGCGCATTCGTCACGCTTATTCATGTGCCGGATTTCCGGGCTGGCAGTTCGGCGCTTGCGAAAGCGGAAAAGACCGAGGCCGCGACGCAGGCAGCGTCTTCCTCATGCGCGAGATGGCCGAGGCCCGGCAGGCGCTCGAGGCTGGCGCCCTTGTAGCGCCGCGCCAGCGCCTCGGCATGTTCGGGCGGCACAGCGCGGTCGTTCAGGCCCACGATCTGGTGCAGGCTGAGACCGGCGCGCTCGAACGGCGCCATGACGCCGGAGACATCCCAGTTCGCCATCATCGACAGGGTGCCGGCGACATGGCGCGGATTGCCGAACAGACGGCCATAGAATTCGAGATAGTCCGGCCCCGGATGGGAGCCGGTGCCTTCGATCAGCCGCGCGACGCGGGACGGGTCGCGCCCACCTCTTGCGAGCGCGCGCGCGACAAGGGGATTGATCGCCAGCGCTTTCGCCATCACCGGCGCAATCAGCGCGGCAGGGCCACCAAACGGTTTCAGCGCCCCATTGATCGACACCGTACCGCGCGGCCGCGGATCAAGCTCCGACGCGAGCCGGACGGCGATCGCAGCGCCTGCGGAATGGCCGACAATCAGCGCGGGACGGAAATTTTCTGCCGCCAGCAACACCTTCAGCGCATGCACCATTCCGGGCAGCGCGGAATCCAGGCGCCTGAAGCTTTGCGTGAAGCCGTGCCCTGGCAAATCTACCGCGAGCGTGTCGAAGCGCGCGGCGAGAAGCGGGAAAAGTACGGCCCAGGAATGCGTCGAGGCGCCGGTGCCGTGTAGCAGCAGGACGTGCTCCCCCTTCCCCGCGCGCTGCACGTGCCAGCGGGTCGTGGCCGCCTCAACGAAGCGGCTGTGCGCGCGGTTCGGCCAGTCCCTGCCGTCTGTTGCCCAGTCCAGTCCCTTGGCCACGGACCCTACTCCAGCAACAGGCTGCGCACATCGCGCGAGACGCGGGCGGCGTCGGCGACGGGCAAGGGGCGGTAGATTGCGCCCATCTCTGTACTGACGAGTTCGGCCTGCGCGCTGGGGCGTTTGGAAATATCGAAGAACAGGACGGGTTCCTGCAGGGACTTGAGCCGCCGCGCCATGTCGCGCGCGTCCTCGGCGGCGCGCTCGCGCCCGGGCGTGCCGTCCAGCGCAATATTTCCCTGCCCGTCCGACAGGAACACGACATGCGGCGCCTTACGCTTGCGCCGCTCGATCCGCACGAGTTGCGCCGCCGCCGCGATACCTGCCGCCAGCGGCGTGCCCCCGCCGCCCGGCAGTCGGGAGAGAGACCGCTTCACCCGCGTCAGCGACCGCGTCGGTGGCAGCAGCAGGTCTGCGCCTTCCTTGCGGAAGGCGATCAAGGCCACTGACTCCCGGCGCGAGTAGCAGCCGCTGAGCAAGAGTTCGATTGCGCCCTTCGCGTCGGCGAGGCGATTCATGGCCGAGGAACCGGAGGCATCGACGACGAAGATCACCACTGCTTCGCTGCGATGGCGGAAGCGTTTGACGCGGAAATCGCTGGCACGCACGGAAATCACCGCGCCGCCGGACGGCGCCTCGCGGATGCGCTGCCAGGGGGCGGCGGTGCGTAGCGTCGAGAGCAGGTCGAGCCGGCCATCGCGGCGCGGGTCGCCGGCGCGCGCGCCGATCCGGCTGCCGCGCCGGCGGGAATCGACCATGTCGCCAGACTTGCCGGCGGGTACTTCCTGACGGGTGCGCTGGCGCGTGGTGCGCGCGCGGGCGGCCATGTCGAGCGAGACGCGCACGCGCACGGCCTCGACCAGAAGTTCGGTCAGTTCATCCGGCTCCGGCTGCGGGCGGGAGGCATCGTCCGTGTTCTCGTTGTCCGGCTCCGGCGGTTCCGGCGGCGGCGGCGCAGGCGGTTCGCTCCGGTCGATCAGCACATTCGCGCGACTTGCATAGACAAGTTCCGCAGCGAGCGAGGCATCTGCATCGGTCACCTCATCGCGCCCAGCCAGGGCGGCGATGCCGCGGGCGGCGGCAAGGCAGAAAGCAGGCGCGCGCAGCGAGCGGATACCGAGCCGCAGGGCGGCATCGATCAGCGCGTGCATGATGGCATCCGGCACCGAGACCCAGCGCAGCTTCGCACGCGCCGCGTCGACTATGGCGGGGCTCAGTGTTTCCGGCCTGGGCCGGGCGGGCGATACGCCGTGCAGGGACAATCCGAAGGCCAGCCGGTCACCCAGGCCTGCGGGCAGGAGTTCGCCCGGCTCGTCCGGATCGGCAAAGGCGAGCGACACAAATTTTGCGGGCGCGCGGAGAGACAGCCCGTCGCGTTCGGTTTCCACTTCGCCGGTATCGATGACGCGGGCGAGCTGCGCCGCGGCGCGCCCCGGGAGACGCTCCGCCATCGGAACAATCAGCACGCCGCCATCGGCGCGGGCAAGCAATCCGGTTTCGGCAATCGGGCGGCCCGCGGCGAGTGTTGCGGCAAGATCCAGCCCGCCGATCAGACGGTCATCGGTGATCGAGACTGGCATACGGTGCAGCGCGGCGCCGGCGCCGAGGCGCTGCGTCACGCGGTCCTGCAGCAGGCCGGCGAGTTCCGGCGCGGCGCCGTCGAACACGGCGCCTTTTAGCCGGAGCGGCATCAGCGCCAGCAAGGCCGCCGCCAGGTCGGCCTGTCCCCAACGCGCCGCGTCCATCCGCTCGAAAGCTTCCCGGCTGGCTTGCCGGTCGGTGGACGGTGCGGCGGCGGGGTTCACGACACGAACACCTCCGAGACCGCACGCTCGACGCGGATGCCCGCATCGGTATCGTCCAGCGGATCCTTGCGCAGCCGGTGGCGCAGCGCCAGCGGCGCAACTGATTTCAGCGTCTCCATTGAGACCTCCGCTTCGCCGGACAGCGCCGCACGGGCCCTGGCGGCGCGCATCAGGGTCAGCTCACCGCGCAAGCCGTCGGCGCCGAGCGTCAGGCAAAGCTCGACGGCTTTCGCCAGAACCGCGTCCGGCAGGGTGACGGTCGTTACGCGGGCGCGCGCCTCGACGACGCGCTTGCGCAGCGCGCTTGTCTTGCGTGACCAGTCCTTGATGAAGGCGGCGGGATCCTGTTCGAACGTATCGCGGCGGCGGACGATTTCCATCCGCTCGGCAAGGTCGGTCGAGGTGCGCACGTCGACGCAGAGGCCGAACCGGTCGAGCAGTTGCGGGCGCAGGTCCCCCTCCTCCGGGTTGCCGCTGCCGACCAGCACGAACTTCGCCGGGTGGCGGACGGAGAGGCCTTCGCGCTCGACCACGTTCTCGCCGGACGCGGCCACATCGAGCAACAGGTCCACGAGATGGTCGTCGAGCAGGTTCACTTCATCGATATAGAGAAAGCCGCGGTTGGCGCGGGCGAGCAGGCCCGGCTCGAAGCGCTTCTCGCCTTTGGAGAGGGCGCGTTCAAGATCGAGCGCGCCAACCACCCGGTCTTCGGTGGCGCCGAGCGGCAGGTCGACGACAGGCGCCGCCATCTTTTCGATGACCCGGTTATCCTTGCGCTCGCAGACGGTGCACAGGCCCGCCGGGGCGGACGGCAGGCAGCGATACGGGCAGCCGCGGACGACGTCGATTTCAGGCAGCAGGGCCGCCAGGGCCCTTATCGCGGTCGACTTGCCGGTGCCCCGGTCGCCCAGCGCCAGCACGCCGCCGATCGACGGCTCGACGGCAGACATCAGCAGCGCGTCTTTCAGGGGCTCCTGGCCAACGATTGCGACGAAGGGGAAGATGGCCAAGACGCAGGTCCAATGCGAAAAGTGTAAACGACGGTAGACACAAGCCTATGTCAAAGCTTTGCATAAGAAAAGCCGCCAGAGGAAATCCTCTGGCGGCTTGTCAATTGCGTTCAACACGCCTCAGAGGCGAATGAGATCAGGTCGGATTCTTCAGATAAGCGATCACGTCCGCGCGGTCTTGCGGATTGCGAAGACCCGGGAAGGCCATGATCGTGCCCGGGATGAAGTCCGTGGGTTTTTCGAGGTAAACGAAGAGATTCTCTTCGGTCCAGGTGACGTTCGAATTCAGGTTGGCTTCCGAATACTTGAAGCCCGGAACGGTGCCGGACTCGCGGCCCACGATGCCGAACATCGACGGGCCGACATTGTTGCGGCCTTCGGCAACGGCGTGGCAGGTCATGCACTGGGCGAATACGCGTTTGCCCTTGGCGGCGTCGCCCGTATAGGACGCATAGTCCGTACCGCCGGCAGCGGGGGCCGCAGCTTCTGTCGGTGCAGGGGTCTCAACCGGGGGGGCTTCGACCGGGGCAGCCTCGACAGGTGCCGGCTCAGCGGCCGGAGCCGCCGCGGGGGCTGGCGCAGACGTATCGGAGCCGCCGCATGCTGCGAGGGCGAGAGCGAGGCCGGAAGCCATCGCAAGGGAAAGACGTTTTGTGTCGAATCGCATTTGTTTCCTCCACAGAATGCTGGATGTATGAGTATAGACCGGGCGCAGGCAACGCCAAGGCTTACTTCACCGGAATTATACAGCGGTCAAACCCGGCTGCGCCATTCGGCAAGTTCCGCCGGGTGCGCCTCGATGTAGTGACGCAGCCAGGCCGCATATTGTTCCGGCGCCCGCACGATATCTTTTGCCAGGGCGTCCAGCGAAATCCATTTCACCGCCTGGACCTCATCCGGATTCAGGACCGGCGCCGCATCAGTGCGGCCGAAATAGAGATGCGGAATCTCATTCTCGATCATGTCATTGTCGAGATAGGCGACGTAGCGGCTCTTGAAGCCGAAGGTCAGCGGCACGCGCAGGCCTACTTCCTCTTCGAGGCGGCGCGCGGCGGCGACGCTGGTGGCTTCACCCGGCCGCGGATGGCCGCAGCACGAGTTCGCCCACTTGCCGGCGGAGTGGTACTTGCCGTCCGCGCGCTGCTGGATCAGGCACTCACCGGCAGCGTTGAACACGAAGATCGAGAAGGCGCGGTGTAGCAGGCCGTCCTGATGGATCCGCCATTTGTCGCCGTCGCGGAGCGCCTCATCCGCCTCGTCCACCAGGATCACTTGTTCGAATTCGTCTGTCACGCGGGATGCTCCTCAACGGACAAGCCTAGTGCCGCCCGGCAGGAGGGTCAAATACCGGCGGGTACCTGGAAGAAACTTACTCGACCGTCCAGCCGCGCGGCGTGCGGCGACCCTGCAGGGTGACCGGGGCGTCCTTGACCCGGACAGGGACCGGGGCGGGCTGGCGCACAGCGCAGTAGCGCAGCAGCAGCGCGGCGCCGGCGATCATCAACCCGGCAAAGGCGGTCATCATGGCCACGGCGCTCGCCACGAAGATCAGCAGGGCGCCGATGAGGATCTGTGCAACAAGTCCGAAGCCTGCACGCAGCGAAGCGGGCAAGCCGGGCGAACGGGAAGGAGAAACAGTCTGATCCATTGGTCCTCACGATAGGCCTCCAAGATGGCTGTATCATGGCGGCGCGTCAACGCCGGTGACTGCGACAGGCGTTCACGATCCCGCGTTGACCAAGGAATGGTCAGTCCTGGCGCACAAGCAGGCCGCGCTCGGCCCGGATGCGCGCGTAGGCGGCCGTGATCGCCGCCGCCTTGGTATGGACGGCGTCCTCGAACTCGCGGGGGGCGCCCATCTGGATGATCCGGTCCGGATGGTGATCCGCCATCAGGCGCCTGTAGGCGGTGCGGATGTCCGGGAAGTCGGCGTCATGGGCAACACCGAGTATATGGTAGGGATCGTCGCGTTCCGGCCCGAGATGGGTGGCGCGGATGCGGCGGAAGGTCGTGCGGTCAAACCCGAAGGCATCCGAGACATTCTGAAGGTAAACGAGTTCTGAATCGGTCACGACGCCGTCGGCGCCGGCGATCTGGAACAGGCCGTCCAGCACGCCTTCGAGCAGGCATGGGCGGTCATGGTAGCGTTTGCCGATCCGGCGGGCATAGGCCTCGTAGCCGCGTACCGTCTGGCGGGCGAGCATGAAGACGCGGCGAACGTTGTCGGCCTCCTCGGGCGGGGCACGGAAGACGCGCGCGAAGGCCATGATTTCCGTGTCACTGACCAGCCCGTCGGCCGCCGCCATCTTGGCACCGAGCCCGACCACGGCGGCGGTGAAGCCCACATCATTCGGGTCCGGCGCGCAGCCGTCCGCCCCGTCGCTGTCGATATCGGGCTCGGGTCCGCTGTCGAAAAGGCGCCGGCCACTGCTCAGAAGGTTCGTCCAGAGGCTCATGGTCATATCCTCTATAGCAGGTTGTCCGCCCGCTTGGACAGCACTCCCCTTTCAAAGACGCGTGACAGGAATGACTGGGCCGCGCGCAACCGATTAAACCTTGTTCATCTTCAAGGCCGTTTTTTATTTCGTATCGTATATTGAATGCGCCGGAAACCGATCCGGGCTATTCTGGAAAAGAGGAAAATTCCATGAACAAGATTCTTGTTACCGCCGCCACGGCGATCCTGATTGCATTGCCGGCCGTCGCCGGAGATTGCGGAACGAAAGCCACCAGGGCGCAGTATACCGAAGGCCACCTGACCAAGGACACCTACCAGAAAGTGACCACCGATATCGCCGAAACGGCTGCCGCCGCCGGAAGCTTCACCACCCTGCTTGCCGCCGCAGAAGCCGCAAGCCTGGTCGACGCGCTAAAAGGTGATGGGCCACTGACCCTGTTCGCGCCCACCGATGCAGCCTTTGCGGCTTTGCCGGCCGGCACCGTTGAATACTTGCTGAAGCCCGAAAACAAGCACCAGCTCGCAGCGATCCTGAAACTGCATGTGATTGCTGGCCAGAAGATACAATCGTCGGACCTCGCCGGTAAGATGCTGACCGCACAAACGCTGAACGGCACGATCGCGATCGACGGCACGGACGGCGTGAAGATCAACGACGCGACCGTGATCACCGCCGACATCAAGGCCTCGAACGGCATCATCCACGTCATCGACAAAGTGCTCCTGCCCGCTTCCTGAGCGACACACCTGCCTGCACGACTGGCCCCGCTGGCAACCAACGGGCGGGGCCAATTCGTTCAGCTGCCGCGCGCCGCCAGCATTGCCTTCAGGGACTGAATCTCGCCCCGCATCTCGAGCAGCAGTTTCATCATCTCGACCCGGTCGGTTTCGGCGTCCTCGAGACCCTCTTCCACATGTTCCAGCTGATCCTCGATCAGCTCGTCGCGGGCGCGAATCTCCTCGATGGCGCCAGCCACCTCGGCCGAGACCGGTGCGTCCTGCAGTCGCTCTTCCATCGCGACCCCGAGATTTTCGATCTGCTCACCCAGCGCCGCCTTCTGTTCAGCGGTCAGCGCTTCGACAATCAGCGCAATGAACAGGTTCAGGATGGCGAAGCTGCCGACGAAGATGAAAACGAGGAAAAAGATCCAGGCATAGGGGTGGCCATCTTCGGTGACCGCGTCGAGGAGGTCCGACCAGCCATCCATCGTCATCAGCTGGAACAGCGTCAGCGCGGAGTCGGGCAAGGTGCCGAACATCTCGTGCACCTGCGCATTGACCGTGTTGCCATAAAGGTTTGTGGCCATCACCGCGCCGACATAGATGACCAGCAGGATCACCGCGAGGATCGCCCCCATGCCGGGGATCGACTTCAGCAGCGCCTCGGTGATCCGCTTCATCATCGGCACGAAGCGCAGGAGGCGCAGCACCCTCAGCACACGGAGCGCCCGAAGCACGGTCAGGGCCGACGCACCCGGGATCAGCGAGACGCCGATGACCAGGAAGTCGAATACGTTCCAGCCTTCCTTGAAGAACTGGAACCGGTAGACGTAGAGCTTGAGTCCGAGCTCAGCGACGAACAGCCAGGTGATGGCGGCGTCGAGAAAATCTAACAGCGACACTATGCCGGGCGACATGGAGTCGCGGTAGGTGAGGACCCCCAGGACAACAGCGTTGAAGATGATCAGCGCCGTGATCGCCGTACGAACCCTGGCAAGCTCGAGGAAGGCTTCGACGGCAGAGTTGCTTGTTTCGTAGTCCAGTGTTGCGCGCGCCATTCGGGCGGTTTCCTTTTCAAGGACAAGGCTGCCGGGCGAGGTTTGCCCTGAGCCGCAGCGCCTGCCAACCCGGCATCTGGCGGTGTCTTACTCGGACGAGGTGGTCGTATCGGAAACGATCAGCCACTGCCCGTCCATCTTGCGCAGGACGAGGGTGTAGAGGCCGTCCGAGCCGCCCTCAGCGGTCGTCACCCTCCAGCTGCCATGGGCGATCGCGGCGTCTTCGGACAGGATGTCGATCTCGTAGTCCGAGGTCGTGAGCTCCCCCATCCCTTCCCGTCCGGGATAGCGCACCTTGTAGCGTGCAAGCGTCGCCGCGTACCCGCGCACGACATTGCCGCCGGACGCAAAGCGCAGCTCCCCGGACGGCCAGTAGCCCTTCATGAAGCCGTCGATGTCACCCTTGTTCCAGGCGTCGTCCTGCGCCTGCAGCAGCGCCGCGATGGTGGCGGCTTCAGCCGCTTCGTCGGGCTCGCTGAGCGCGTCCGGCGGGCTGGCGCAGGCCGAGGCGAACAGGAACACGGCGCCTGCCAGAAACGGACGGATCATGAGCGGAAACTCCTTCGCAAGGGCGTCAACAGCGAGAGACCGGGTCAGGCCGTCGCCTTGGGCGCGTCGCCGACCGCTTCCGGGCTGAGGTCGCCCCCCTCGGGGTCCGGCGGACGGGGGTGCGGGGCCGGCGTGTAGGCGCGAGCCTCCGGAGCTGCTGCGGCGAGATCGGCTTCCTCTGCCTGCCTGGCGCGGCGCTGCTCAGCCCGCGCATTGCGCTCTGCATGCCGGTCATAGCTCATGTTGTAGTATTCCCACGCGGTGTGGGTCAGCGGTCTCGGCGTCAGTTCGAGGCCGTACATCCGCAGGCGTTCGACCAATTCATCGCGAAGATGCATGCCGGGGAATGCGTCGGCCTTGAAGCCATGCGCCTTCATCCAGTCGCGCACATCCCAGCTGCGCACGCGGCCGATCTCGGCCGGCAGGGCGCCGTGGTGGACTTCCCAGAAATACAGGGCAGCAATGCCGTTGATGGCGGCGTCCATCGCATCATCCAGCACATTGCCGGGCGCATTGCCCTGCGCGAGCTGCGCGCGCAGCGAGAGCTTGCGCGCTTCGAGCTCCTGATAGGTGACACCGATCACGGCGATGCCGTTGCGGTTGGCATTGATCAGCGAGGCGTTGACGCCGTCGAGCTGGGGGTGGCGGATCGGCAGCAGGACATCCGGGCCGATGACCGGATTGGCCGCGACCTGCGAGAGTTCGCTGACCATCCGCTGCAGATTGATGCGCAGCTCGTGGCTGACACCGCCGAGAGCCGAAATCCGGCCGGCGCGCGTGTCTTCGCGCATCCGCCAGAGATGCCAGGCGACAAGTGTCATCAGGGCGGTCAGGAGGCCGAGGCCACCTGTCAGGAAGGTGTAGAATTGTGCTTCGCTCATTCTGAGATCCCCCGATGCAGGCCGGAGCAGGCAAAGTATGCGCCAGTTCAGTAACGCAAATGCAAGTCTTAGCTGGCGAGGGCGCGGCCCGCAATCACCTGCAACTTTTCAAGAAATTCCGGATCGCGGGCATCCGGCGCCGTGATCAGTGCGAAATCCAGGCAGGATTCAATGCCTTGGGGAGACGGCGTACGCGGCGTCTCGTTCAGGACTCCCGCCAGATGGACAATCGCGAGGCGGGCGAGTGCGCTGTTGCGGTGCATGACTTCCAGCACGTTGGTGACCGTCACCGCCTCGGTTTCGGCGCGCCAGCAGTCATAGTCGGTCACCATCGCCAGCGTCGCGTAGGGCAGCTCTGCTTCGCGGGCGAGCTTGGCTTCCGGCATGTTGGTCATGCCGATCACATGGCAGCCCCAGCTGCGGTAGAGCCGGGACTCGGCCAGCGACGAGAA
>ERZ888423.306-NODE-306-length-52241-cov-15.276434_pt1 | contig 52241 bp, 53 predicted proteins | sample MGYA00520523_ERZ888423 | MGnify/ENA primary metagenome ERZ888423 (study PRJEB32303, sample SAMEA104408611) | aquatic metagenome | biome: Brackish water; feature: Pelagic; material: water | place: Baltic Sea | collected 2014-06-08T10:24:00 | depth 30,27 m ... | reverse complement strand
CGCCGCTGGGTCTGGCTTCGAGTCGGTGAACCCGGCGCGTTTGCTTGAGACACGTATTGGTCCAAACTTGAAGACCACTGATGGGCAGTTCCAAGGCGTTGGTCGGGAGGGCGATGGTGACACGATCGAGTTCCAGGTCACTGGTCGTGGCGGGATCCCTGAGGGTGCCGAAGCAGCGTCGTTGAACGTTGTGGCGATTTCTGCTGACGGGCCTGGCTATTTGACGGTGTATCCGTGTGATCAAGCTCGTCCGAAACCGGCGGCGTCGGTCAACTACGACGGGGGCGATGTACGGCCCAACGCTGTGCTGACCAAGTTGTCGGTGACCGGCACGGTCTGTATCTACACGTTGCGTGCAACGGATCTTGTTGTTGATGTGAACGGCGCGTTCGCCGCTGGGTCTGGCTTCGAGTCGGTGAACCCGGCGCGTTTGCTTGAGACACGTTCGGGTCCGGGCTTAGAGACCGTTGACGGGCGTCAGCTCGGCGCTGGTCGTGGCAGCGGCGGTGGGATCCTCACCCTGCAGGTGACTGGGCGCGCAGGGATCCCCAACGGTGCCACAGCAGCGTCGTTGAACGTTGTGGCGATTTCTGCTGACGGGCCTGGCTATTTGACGGTGTATCCGTGTGACCAGGCTCGTCCGGATCCGGCAGCGTCGGTCAACTACAACGGTGGCGATGTGCGGCCCAACGCTGTATTGACCAAGCTGTCGGTGACCGGCACGGTCTGTATTTACACCTTGCGAGCCACCGACATCGTCGTCGACGTAAACGGAGCATTTTCCTGAGGCCGAGTTTGAAATATTGGTGAGGTCTTGGTTTGACCCGCAGGTGTGCTGCTGCGTTGCAGTTCCTGCGGGGCGATGCTCGAACGACAGAAACCCTCTACCTACAGAGAAAACGGTGGCCACGTAGGGTTTCACGCGATCGAGAATCCAGAGCCCAGACCGAGAGTCGAACTCGGGACCTACGCATTACGAATGCGTTGCTCTACCAACTGAGCTATCTGGGCAATTCCGACTCGTTGCCAAGAAGGACGACACAAATATATCGGCCGAGGCCGGGTCAGCCTCGCGGGGATTCGAGTGGGTCTCGACCGTCCCACGTCCCTGATGACTCGTACGGCTCGAATCGAGCAAACATTTCCTCCGCATACCAGTCGCCTGTGCGGGTCTCTTGGATCACCTGCTGATGCCTCGGCATCGAATACGCATAGGCCCGCGCCGCACCCATCGACTCCCACAAACTGAACGTTGCGAGCCGGCCCACCGGGGCCTCTCCGACACCGACGACATCGATCAGACCGGCTGCCGTGTGCAACTCGGCGTCGACCTCGACACCCGCCCGCCCGAACGCTTTCCACGAGGGCCGCCGCACATTGGCCCGGGTGATGATCGCAATTGGCCCGGACCTGTCGCCCGGCTCAATGCCATCGAGCGGATTGATGCCGCGCCATGTGCCGTGCCCGCCGACCGCCTTCAAACGGACGTGCCAACTTTCGGCCGCACGTTGCCACCGCTTCGCAATGCGATGCGACGACATGAACCTGTCGAGGTCGGCTTCGCTCTCCCACACGGCGAACAGTGCCGTCCGCCGGAGGTCGGCGCTCGGCCCAGTGTTGTTGCCCTTGCCGCTCCCCATGAGCCGCCAAAAATGTAGGCCATCGACACGCGACATCGCAGGGCGATCAAGCCCGAGGCGTGCCAATGCGAACACGGCACGGCCCCGTCGTTCACGAATCAGGTGGAACGATGCGATGCGGGCCATGCATCCGCCATGCTGTCAGCAATGAGTTCGTTCAGCACCACCTTCGTCGATGTTCTTATCGTCGTCGTGGTCGGCTACTTGCTCGGCTCAATCCCGGTCGCCAACCTCGTAGCACGCCGCCGTTCGGCAATCGACTTGCGCGAAGTCGGTGACCGCAACCCCGGATTCTGGAATGCACGCGAGACGCTCGGCAAATGGGCAGCGGTCCCGGTGTTCGTTGGCGACCTCGCCAAAGGCGCTGCGGCAGCAACCGTGGGTGTGTTGATTGCTGACCCCGGTGTGTGGGGAGTTGCCTACGTCGCCACTGGTGCAGCGATGATTGGTCACGCATTCCCAGTCTTCGCTCGATTCGTTGGCGGTCGCAGCATTCTGACGTTTGTCGGCGGCGCCGCCGCGTTTGCGTCGCTGTCGGTGGCAATCGGCGTCGGCGTGGTCCTTGTCGTATTCGCCATCACCCGGTCGTTTGCGTGGGGCTCGCGGGCCGGGATACTTGCGCTCCCATTCATCCATATTGTGCTCGAGGGGCCATACCGGACCGCAGCGATGGGCGTGCTGATGACGATCATTGGCATTCGGTTTGCCATGGCCGCGCTGACTGATCGCAAGCGCGCCCCTCAGCCGTAGGTGCGGCCGCGCCAGGTCTGCGGGCCGCGTCGGGCAATGCCCTTGGCGATGGCAAATGTGGCGGGAAGGTCAGCAAGCGGGCTCGCCCAATACGGCGCATCGGCCACCGTGTAGGAAGTTCGTGTTCCAGCAAGCGTGCCGATCCGGTTGATCAGCAGGAAAGCGTCGAGGATGTCGCCGCGCCCGAGCAGCAGCCGCGGGAGTGGCAGCGCCTGGGCGAGGAGGACGACGCTGAGATCGAGGAGTTGACGACCGAGCGGCTCGACACCGGGAAGTGCGAGGGATCGGCCCCAGCCAGCCCAGGTGTCGTCGAACGACTCGAACATACGAACCGTCAGTAGATCGCTCGCATCGAGAAAGCCGACCGATGCGCCGCTGGCAGCAAGACGGCGGGCGAGCGCGATGTCTTCGACCACTTCGCCGCCGACCTCAGACATCCCACCTGCGTCGAGGAACGCCCGTCGAGGGAACGTCATGCACTGGCCGTTCGCCATCGCCCGGCCAGGCCGGGTTGCAACACCGGGTGGGCCGAAGCGGTAAACGAGCGTCGTCAACATTGCCGGATGCAGCCAGCGACTCCCGGGCGTGGGGCAGTCGAACCGGCCGCCAACGGTCAGCAGGTCGAACTCATCGTCTATCGCCCGACGAACAAGCGCCGTTGGCAACCGAGGGTCGGGGCGGGTATCGGCATCGAGGGTGACAACCCACTCGCCTGTTGCGGCCTCGATGCCCTGCTGCAATGCCCAGGCCTTGCCGGCCCAGCCCGCCGGAAGTTCGCTGCCCTGCAACACCCGCGCTCCAAGTCGTTCCGCCAGCTCGGCGGTGCCGTCGCTCGACTGGTCATCGACGACGATCACTTCGCCAACCCCGGTCGCTCCCACAATTGTGTCGAGGAGCGGGCCGAGGCGGTCGACTTCGTCGCGAGCCGGGATGACGATGCTGATCTGAGGTGTCGGCGGGCTGCTTGCTCTGCCCGCGCTGACAGGCCGCGCAGCCTTTGCAACCTTGGCGAGCCGTGCGACTGCTAGTCCGGCCGCGGCCAGGCGGATACCAACGAGACCAAACCGGAGACCAAGCCGGAGGCGACTCCTCACTCGTTGTCCTGAGCAATCATCTCGCAGACGATCTTTGCGCTGGTCGCCACGAGCGGCAGGCCGCCACCCGGATGGCTCGACCCGCCCACGAGGTACAGGCCGTCCTTCGTGCCACGGTTCGCCGGGCGAGCAAACGCCGCCTTCTTGCTATTCGACGCGGTCCCATAAATCGCACCACCAGGCGATCGGTAAAACGCCTCGATGTCGGCTGGTGTCAGCCGGGCGCAGAACTGCATCCGGTCCCGCAGGTCGACTCCATGTGCGGCGAGCCGTTCGAGCACGAGGTCGCGATACGCGGGTGCGTCGACGTCGGCTCCCGGCGGCGTGTTCACGAGCAGGAACCAGTTCTCGCTACCGGCTGGAGCCTGGCTTCGATCGGTCACCGATGAGATGCAGCCGTAGATCGTTGGGTCGGTTGCCAGCTGCCCGGCGTCCAGTTCGCGAAACTCCTGGGCGTAGTCGTCGGAGAACCAGACGTTGTGATGGCCGAGGCCCTCGGTCGTCCCCGATGCGCCGATACAGAGTGCGAACCCGCTCGTCGACCGGCCAGCCTTGCGGACATGCTTGAGGGCCCGTTCGTCATCGATGAGGTCGCCGTAGAGGTGCTCGGCATCAACATTGGCGATGACGATGTCAGCAGCAGTTGTCGTGCCGTCAGTGAGCTTGACGCCGGTGACCGCTTGATCTTGGGTTGTGATCTGAGCGACGTCGCTTCCGGTCTTGATGGTGACGCCCTGGTCGATGGCTACCCGGACGAGCGCATCGCGTAGCGCGCCGAGGCCACCCATTGGATACCAGCAGCCGTACTCGGCTTCGATGTGCGGGATACACGCCAGCGTGGCCGGTGCCTGCCTTGGTGACGAGCCAGAGTAGGTCGCATAACGGTTCGCCCACTGCTGCAGTTCGGGCGAGTCAAAGGTCGCGCGGGAGGCGTCGTTCAGGCTGCGCAGCGCGTCGATGGCAGCGAGGTCTTTCGGTGACTGCATCCGCTTCAACAGCGCGACGGGGTTATCCATCGGACCGGCAAAGAAGGTCCGCTCGGACACCTCCCAGATCTTGCGACCGTGCTCATTGAAGCCACGCCAAGCATCGCCCGATCCCGGTGCGAAGGTGTCGAATGCCGCGGCCGTTGCATCGGCGTCATCGTGGACCCTGAGCTGACCGCCATTGCGCCAGTGGTAGCAGAACTGTGGGTCGAGCCGGACCAGATCAAGTTCGGTTGCGAGGCTCGTTCCGGCAAGTGTCAACACCTCGTCGAACACGTGGGGAAGGGTGAGCAGCGACGGGCCGATATCGAACGTGAAGCCGTCGCGTTCGAACGTTGCCAGCTTGCCGCCGGCGACATCGTTCCGTTCGAAGATCGTCACCGTGTGGCCAACAACGCGCAGCCGAATCGCGGCTGCCAGCCCCCCGACACCACCTCCGACGATCACCACGTGCTTCATTTTTGGAGCTTTCGCATCACTGCCACTCCGGCGATTGGAAGCATGCCGAGCCCGCCGACTACGGCCACGAGCGGATCGCGGAAATACTTCGCGAAGCCGAGCGTCTCCATCACCGACATGTATGCGTAGGTACCGACGAGCGGGCCGTCCGCGTCATGTTCTTTCGGCGGCAAGAGTGCCTCGAGGAGGGCCATCACGCCGAGGCCGGTGATGAACCAGCCGACGAAGTTGCTGAGCGGGATACTCCGATAGCGGCCGCCGCGAACCCAACTCCAGTAGCCCTCACCGACCATCTGTGGGTCGAGAAACAGGTCCCACGCAGTCATTGCTGCACTGCCGAGGGCGATCCGTCGACCCGGCGTCGAGTGCTCACCGAGCGCGGCATGTGCCGCCTCGCGCGACGGCAACGACATTGCAAACCACGCCAACGGCACGATCGCCGGGACGTGTGCGACCTGCGGTTGGAGTGCATTGGTGTAGCCGTACTGCCCGAACGGCAGGCCGGTTTGCGTGCCGATCCGCTCGATAGCTGTGGTGGTGACGGCAGTGATCGCACCTGCTGCACCGGCACGTCGGCCACCCCAGGTCCGCACGGCGTTTGCCGTGGTGTTGACGAACATCCCGGTCACGACCACCGACGACAAAATCTTGCGCGCGAGGCTGCGCTGAGCGAGCAGCGGTGTGGCGATCATCCCGGCCATCGTTGCCAACCCCGCAACCGCGCTCACCCGATCGACCGGCTTCATCTCCAGCACCCCAGCCGACACCCCGCCACGAAAACCGCGCCCTGGTTTTGTGTGAGCGATTGAGGCAACAGACGCCGGAACGGCTCACACGAAAACCGTGCCCTGGTTTTGTGTGAGCGATTGAGGCAACAGACGCTGGAATTGCTCACACTCATCACCGGAGCATCTTGGCGACCATCGCCGCCTTCTCGGTGGTCGTTATGCTTGCTCGTGACGTAAACACGTCGTACTCGTTTGCCTCGATTTTGCCCAGAATGCGTGAGTACAGGGTGTTCGCAGCCTGCACACACTTGGCAGATCGGTCGGGCAGCATCGCGATGCCGACGTCGGACGATCGGTACAGCTCGCGACAGCGGTTGATCTCGAATTTCATCAGAGCAATGAACTCTGGAGACATTCGGCGCTCGCTGAGGTCAACGCCGAAGCGGCGGCTGTCTTCGAGCGGCACGTACTGGCGGCCTCGATCGAGGTCCTCATCGATGTCGCGCAAGAAGTTTGTCAGCTGGAACGCATTGCCGAGGTCGCGGGCATGCGGCAGTGCCGTGGCGTAGTCGGTGGGTTCGAGGATCGGCAGCATCATCTCGCCGATAACCGCCGCCGAGCCGTCCATGTAGACGAGCAGGTCGTCCCACGTTTCGTACGACTCAATGGTGAGGTCCATCGTCATGGAACTGAGGAAGCGTCGGAATGCTGTCTTGTCGATGTCGAAGGCCCGGACCGTGTGGACGACCGCCTTCAGGACGGGATCTTCGGATCGGCCGACTTCGAGGTCGGCAAAGAACCGGTCACCGAAGTCTTTGAGGGCTGCAGCGCGCACCTCGGTCGGGACGTCGCGTCCCCCCTGCGAGGGAATCTCGTCCACGATGTCATCGGCGTACCGAGCGAATGCGTAGAGCGCATGAACGTGGTGCTGCTTAATTCTCGGCAACACCTTGGTCGACCAGTAGTAGGTGGTGCCATGGCGCTTATTGAAGTCGCGGCACAACGTGTAGCTCTCGTCGAGTGTGACGGCCCCGGTCGGCAACAGATGCGTCGTTGGAGTTGGTGGTGTTCGCTGGAACGGATTGCGCATCAGAACAAGAGCGTAGAAGTTGCGAAAGGGGTCTGACCCCATTGGCAACTATTTGCGCTTGGCGTATTCGTCGACGCGCTCGGCTGCGAGCTTGCCAGAGACGAGGACCATGGGGACGCCAACACCCGGCAGCGTGGAGCTGCCAACGAAGACGAGGCCTGGAATCTTTTTGGTGACGTTGTTCGGCCGGAACGGCCCGGTCTGGAAGAAGGTGTGGGCCAGTGCGAAGGGCGTGCCCTGCTCCATGCCCATGCGTTCCCAATCCTGCGGGTCATAGACCTCTTCGAGCACGACGTCGGTCGGGTAGCCGAGGCTGGCCACCTTGTTCTGCAGCGATTCGACGATCGTGTCTCGCTCTTTTGACCAGTCGATTTTTCCGCTCAAGTTCGGGGTGGGTTCGAGAACGTACAGGTTGTTGTGGCCGGGAGGAGCGAGCGTCGGATCGTCGAGCGAGTGCAAAGTGACGAGGATCGAGGGGTCGGGCATGCGAACACCGTCTTCAATAAGTGCTTTGAACGACCCGTTCCAGTCATCACCGAAGTGGATGTTGTGGTGCGCTGCGTCGGCAGGGAGCTCGCCCTTGACGCCCGCAATCCAGAGCAGACATGACGGACTGTACTTGCCGTTTTGCGCCTTCTTCGGAACGTCGACGCCGTCAAGCAACTCGCGGTACGCGACCGGAAGATCGGGGTTGCAGACAACTGCATCGGCTTCAAGTAGTTCGCCACCCTCGGCACCGGGCTCGCCAAGTTGAACGCCGCGTACCGAGCCGTCGGCGAATCTGACGATCTGGTTGACGGGGGCCTCGTAGCGAATGGTCACGCCAGCGTTTTCGACTGCCTCGGCCAAGCCAACCGCCATCATGTGCATGCCGCCCTCGGGGACGAAGACACCCTCGACGGCGTCCATGTAGGTGATGACGGCATAGATCGCCAACGCCTCGTACGGTGCGAGGCCGGCATACATCGACTGGAAGCTAAAGATCTGCTGCAGTCGTGGGTCGTCGAAGAACGAGGCCACTTTCTTGTCGAGCTTGCCGAAGCCGCCGAGCTTGAGGATCTTCAGCCCGTCACGCCACGGCTTGATGAGATCGAGCGGTGTGTCGAGGTTCGTGTCGATGTATGACCGCATCTCGGCGGTGTAGAGCTTTTTGAGCCAGTCGGCGAACTCGCCGAATGCGGCAGCCTCCTTGTCGCCGGCGAAACGTGCGATCTCTTCGGTCATGGCCTCGCGGCCGTGCTTGACGAATAACGTCGACCCATCGGCATAGCAGGCGCGGTACATCGGGTCGACGGGCTTGATCGTGACGTGGTCGGCCATGTTGGCGCCGGCAGCCTGGAATGCTTCTTCGAGCAGGTCGGGCATCGTGAGCACGGTTGGCCCGTTGTCGAGCCGGAAGCCGTCTCGGATGACCATTCCGGCGCGGCCGCCGGGCATCGACTCGCGCTCGACGATGGTGACGTCGTGCCCGGCTTTACTGAGGTGGGCTGCGGCGGAAAGGCCGCCGAGGCCTGCGCCGATGACAACAACGTTCATGGGGTCACATCCATGGTGAGATCTTTCTCCAATTTGTTCATGATCAAACAGTCCGCTGCACGACGAATTCCGCGAGCAAACTCAGCTCAGTCTTGGCGACGGCAGTGATCGGTGCTGCGTTGAGCGACGTGACAGCGGACTCAGTGAGGTCGCTGATGTGTTGTTCGAGTTCGGCGAGGCCGCCGGTGTCGACAATTACCTGCTGGATCGACGCAACGGTTTCGGCGGTCATGTGCGGGTCACCGACCAGCTCAAGGACCTTGCGTTGTGCGTTGGTCGCAGCGCGAGTGGCCCGGGCGAGTAGCGGCGTCGGTTTGCCCTCAACAAGATCGCTGCCGACCGGCTTGCCGGTGACTGCTTCGTCGCCGAACGCTCCCATGACGTCGTCGCGCATCTGGAATGCGTCGCCGAGCGGAAGGCCATAGCGAGACAAGTGAGGGAGCAACTCGTCGGCGCGCTGAGGCGCGGCGAGGACGGCGCCGAGATGTAGCGGCCTTTCGATCGTGTACTTGCCTGACTTGTACCGACAGATCCGTTCGGACGCAACGAGATCACGTGTCCTGCTGACGCCACCCAGAATGTCGAGGTACTGCCCGATGTTCAGCTCGATCCGCAACTCGTTCCAGATGCCCATGGCGGTGGGTGATGCCGCTGCGAGGAGCTGGTCGGCGTAGACGAAGGCAAGGTCGCCGACAAGGATTGCTACGCCTTCACCGAATCGCCGTGACTCACCGGCCCAGCCCTGCTCGGCGTGCTCGTCGGCTGCAACCATGTGGGCCGTTCGCTGCCCGCGGCGCGAGTCGGCATTGTCCATGACGTCGTCGTGAAACAGCGCACATGCATGCATGAGTTCGAACGCTGCGCCGGCATCGATGTCGACCTGCTCGTCAGGCCCCCCGCCCGCTCCGATGAATCCCCAGTGGCAAAACGCAGGCCGGAGCCGCTTGCCGCCGGAGAGCACCAAGCGGCGGATCTCGTCGATCGGCTGAGCGAGTGCGGGTTCGAGTTCGACCCAGCGGGTGCGCTCGGCTGCGAGGAATTCGTCCAATCGTCTCGTGACGCGTATCGCGAGTTCGAGCAACGAGGCAGGAGCGCTCGACATGGGGCTGAGGGTACTCGCGACGGGTGCAGCTGATCAGCTGTCGAGGTCGGCGGTGACCTGTTCGATCTTGATCTGTGCGTTGGAGATCTTCTCGCGACAGAGCGTGATCAGCTCGCTTGCCCGGGCAACTCGGTCGGCGAGGTGGTCGACGTCAACGTCGGAGCCTTCGAGTTCGCTCAGGATCTTGTCGAGTTCCTCGAGTGCTGCGGCATAGCCGGGCTGTTCGGTGGCATCAGGCATCGGTGTCATCTTTCAGGTGCGTGGCGGTGACGATACTGGTGACGGTGCCGTCGGCGAGTGTGGTGGTGAGGACGTCGTCGACGCCCAGATCTGCGGTCGAGCGGACCAGGCCGCCCGCGGCGTTGTGGGTGATTGTCCAACCGCGAGCGAGTTGCACGGTTGGATCAAGTGCGCCGACGCGAGCGGCGAATACATCGAGCCGTTGTGTCGAACGAGCGAGTAGATCGGTGGGCCGTTCGAGGAGGCGGGCAGATGCGCGGTCGAGGCGTTCGGTCGACCTTGTGAGTGTGGCGGGGCCGCTTCGAGCCAGGCGATCGACACGCATTTTCAACCGTTCGTCGGACCGTTCGACGGCGGCGTGGGTGCGTCGGGCAATGCGATGTGCAGTCTCAGATAGGTCATTCGTGGCATCGCTGAGCGCGACTTCGCTACGTTGGACAATCGAAGCAAACGCCTGCTCGGTTTCGCCGATGTAGCGCTGGATACGCTCGATCAGCGCACCGGCGCAGGCCGTTGGTGTCTTCAGAGCAGTGTGTGCCACCTCGTCGGCGACGCTTCGGTCGATTTCGTGGCCTAATCCGGTCAGCACCGGGACTGGGCAGGCAGCGATCGTGCGAGCGATCTTCTCGGAGTCAAAGACAGCGAGTTCGTTGCGTGCGCCGCCGCCGCGGATCACGACGATCGCATCGAGGTCGCGGCGCAGCGCGAACCGAGCAATGGCCGCAGTGACCATGTTTTCGGCCATGTCGCCCTGAACCCGGACGTCAGCGACGCTGAGTTGAAAGCCGATCCCGCTGCGTTCGAGTTCGTCGCGGAAGTCGTGCCACGCAGCCGTGCCGACGCTGGCGACGACACCGACACGCAACGGCACTGGCGACACACGAACTCGACGGTTGGTATCGAGCAGGCCTTCGGCAGTGAGCCGGCGCATCACTTCATCGCGTGACTGAGCAATGTCGCCAATGGTGAACTTCGGATCGAGATTCGCCATTTTGAACCCGAGCCGGCCGCCTTGCGCCCAGAAGTCAAGGTCGCCGTTGATCCGGACGTTCATCCCATTGCGGAGTTCGAGGCGGAACTTGCGCAGCAGCGGGGCCAGCCGCTGCTTCGTCGGTGCAAATAGTTGGACGTTGAGGACAGCCTTGCCCTTGTCGCCCGCTTCGATCAGCGAGAAGTACGTATGCGCCCCGCGATTCGAGAGGTCGCTGATCTCGCCGCGGACCCAAATGCCGCCCCGGAAACCGCGTTGTAGCTGTTCGTTAATTGCCTCGGCCAGCTCGCCGACGGTGAACGTGGGGTCAGCGAACTCGTCAGGGACGATGTCGTCGAAGTCGAATGCTGGCTGGCTCACTGCGCTCGATTCAATCAGACGCAAGCGCGGGCCAGGCCCGGATCAGGCCTCGAGTTGGCGGACCGTGCCGCTGAACGGTGTCTCGTTCTCGCCGTCGTCCTGTGGGAGGACGAGAAGTTCGCCGTCGACCGGCAGGCCCCGCTGCTGGCGAATGCCATCGAGCTCCCGCAATGGCCGTTCCAGGGCCCGGCGACGGGTGCCTGCCAGCGCGTCGAACTCTTTGTCGACCGCTTCGAAGCGCTTCTTCACCTTGTCGACCTGTTCGGAGTACTTCGTCCATTGCGCGCCAAACTTTCCGATCAGCTGCAGAATTTGGTCGCTGGTCTTCTCGATCATGAAGTTGTCGAAGGCTTGGCGGATGACCCCGAGGAATGCGAACAGCGTCAGTGGGGAGCACATGACGATCTGCTGCTTCATTGCGTCGTCGAGCAGGGTCGGATCGTGTTCGTGAATGAAGCTGGTGAGCTGCTCGTTCGGGATGAAGAGGAGCACGGAGTCGACTGCCTGTTGGTCACCGGTATTGCCGTAGTCGCGCTTGGCCAGTTCTTTAACTCGCATCCGGACGTCGCGGAGGAAGTTCTTCGTGTGCGTTTCGCGTTCGGCGTCAGAGCCCGCTTCGAGGTAACGCAGGTACGACGCCATCGGGAACTTGACGTCCATGTAGAGAGCGTGATCCTTGGGCATCGGGAACGTGTAATCGGGCCGGCCGGTGGCGCCATCGATCTGGGTCTGCTTGAAGTAGTTCGTGTTCTCGACAAAGCCAGCCATGCGCAGGACGTCTTCAGCCATCCGCTCGCCCCACTGGCCACGTGCCTGCGGGTTGGCGATTGCGGTGCGCAATGCCTGTGCCGACTCGGCGACTGCGGCTGCGACATCGGCGTGCGCTTTCAATGACGTTTCGACTTGGCCGAACTTTTCGGCGTTGGTCTTGCCGAGCGCACTGACCATGTCGCTCAACTTGGACAGCTCGTTCCGCATTTCGCTGTGAACCTGATCGAGCCGTGTGTCGATGACGTCTTTCTTGGCTGCCAGGTCGGCGCTGGCGTGCTGCTGCACCTGTGATGCGGTGGCGCCTAATTGTTCCCGCTGCAAGATGGCAGTTTGTGCGAGGGCGGCCGTGACGGCCGCGTCACGCTCTTCGGTGGCCTGCTGGCGCACAGCGGCGACTGCCCCCTGTACTGCGTTGTCGACCGAGGCCTGCAGGGCCTCGACAGTCATTGCTTGTGAACCGAGCTGGCTGGCCAGGTCGGTGGACGCGCGCTGCTCGGCTTGGCGGAGTGCGAACAAGTAAGCCGCTGCGGCTGCACAGCCGGCGAGCACGAGGCCCATCACGATGACGACGATCAACATGGCACCCACCGTACGGATGGAGTGTCACAGAGTTGCGGATCGCCCATTTGGCCCAGCTCAGCGCCATCGGTCGGTGTCGCTGGCGCTTCAGGTCAACGCCGGTCCGCCGCACATCTCGCCGAAATCTTGAGGTGACGCATCTCCGAGTCGTTGTGACCAGCGTTCACCTCACGTTGGTGGTCCGGTCGAACGGCGGTCGTTACGGTCTCGATACATGACTGCTACCTCCAGCATCACCGAACCGAACGTCGATGCACTGGCCATTGTGGAGCACGCCGATCGCGTCGTTCCCCTGGAGTCGGTGTTCAACTTCCGCGATCTCGGTGGCTACGTCCTTGGCAATGGTCAGACCACCGAGTGGGGGCGGCTCTTTCGCGCTGACGGTCTCTACCGGCTCAACGACAGCGACCTGAATGTCGTCGACGGACTCGGCATCCGCACTGTCGTCGACCTCCGTACCTCCAAGGAGATTGCCGAACGCGGCACTTTCCCTGTAGCCAAATATCCGGTGGCGTTCCATCACCTGTCGATCCTCGATGCCACGTGGGTCGAGACCGGCGTCCCCGACTTTCCCGAAACCGACCAGGGCGGCATCGACTTCTTGATCTGGGCGTACCGGGACATGTTGGCCAAGGGCGCCGACCGATTTGCGCAGGCCATCGCGACGCTCGCTGTCGCCGGCAGCGGACCGGCCGTGTTCCACTGCGCTGCAGGTAAGGACCGCACCGGCATTCTCGCAGCATTGATTCTTGGCGGGCTCGGCGTGGACCACGAAGTGATCGCCGAAGACTTCGGACTCACCCGAGATGGCATGACCCGCATGCGAACGTGGCTCGGCGAGCATGCCCCCGACGCTGCTGCTGACATGAATACGCGTCCGCAGATGATGTTTGGAGCGCACCCTGACGCGATGCGTCAGATCTTGCGTGACCTCGTTGCCGACTACGGCACCGTGCGGAAATATCTCGCCTCAATTGGCATCGGCGACGCAGTGCTCACCGACCTCGAAGCACGTCTCACCCTCTGACCGGCCTGGCCCTGTTCCCGAAGTCAGCTGAGCGGATCGGGTGGGCTCATCTGGCAGTGGGTTCAGATGGTGGAGATGACGACGGACTGGATTTCGACCGGCTCGGACGGGCTACCCGAGGCGGTGCCGGCCGCTTCCATCTGGACAACGGTCTCGTCGAAGCCAGTGGCGACCTGGCCGAACAGTGTGTACTGCGGCGGCAGGGCGGCACCCTGGTCGCCGGTGATGATGAAGAACTGGCTGCCGTTGGTGTCGGGCCCGCTGTTAGCCATGGCGATCGAGCCGATTTGGTACTCACCGGCTGCAGGTAGTTCGTCAGCGAACTTGTAGCCCGGGTCGCCACCCCCGGTGGCCGTTGGGTCGCCGCACTGGACAACAAAACCCGGGATAATTCGGTGGCATGTCGTGTCGCTGAAGTATTGGTTGCGGGCGAGGAACACAAAGTTGTTGACCGTGATCGGCGCCTTCTCTTGGTCGAGTTCGATGGTGATCTCGCCCTTATTCGTCGTGACGAGTGCACTGTAGGACAGTGTCGAATCGAGGCACATTGGTGGCCGAGCGTCGAATGACTGCTGCTGCTCGGCGGAGCCGTCGGGTGACGGGCATCCGTCGGGAACGAACTCGCCGGTCGCAGCGAACACTTCGCCGTCGGTTTCGACAGGCTGCGGCTCTGCAGTCGGGTCAGCGCTGGTGTCGGATGAATCGCCGGCGACGGTGTCGTCGCCAGCGTAGGCATTTGCCACCGTGTCGGTCGTGACGGTTTCGTCATCACCACCGATGAAGGTGTTCGCGATCAACACGATGGCGAAGACGGCAACGATGGAGCCAACGACGATGAGTGCTGTGCGCCTGGTTTTTTGACGCGTCTCGGCCTTGGCGACCTGCTGATCTTTGATGGCCTTGTTGGTCCGCTGGCGTTCTCGTTTATTAGTTCCCACAGTGGCCAGACGATACCTGCAGCAGACAGTGCCAGCGGCAACGCCCCCAGCAACTTCTGAGCCGAGTTCTTGGGTGAGTTCTTGGGTGATCAACGCGTGCTCAAGATGTTCCGTCGATCTGCCGATGAACGACTCACGGCGGCAATGATGCCCGTTTGCTGCTGACCAGACTCCCATGACTACCGACCCGAACGTGCAGACTCCCGACGCCAGCGCTCGACTTGGCGTATTACTTCGTTCAACGGCAGCATCGTCAATATTGCGATCCTCGCACTCGAACTGGTTGCGTTCGCCGCATCGGCAATGACGACTCGATGGACGCACGGCCTGCAACCAATGGAACACGACGCCAGGATCGCTGCCATGTCGATTGCGGTTGTCGCGCCGTGAGAAATTTATTTGAGAAATTCCTCACGGCGAACCTGCAGCATGACGATAGACCGAAATCTCATCAAACTCATCGTTGGCAGTGTCTGATGGTCCTTCGTTCCACCGCAGCGGTGGGGTCCCCGGAGGACTTGTCACGTGCCCAGTAGATTGAACTCGATGGCAAAAATGCGTCTGTTTGCTTCGGCCCGAGAGGCCGCTGGGACGGGAAATGACGCGTTCGAGGGTGCCACGTTGGCTGACGTCCTGTTGGCAGCCGAGCAACGCTATGGCCCGGGATTCAGCGATGTGCTCAGCACGTGCCGAGTCTGGGTGAACGGTGATGATGTCGGTCTTGACACCGCACTCGGACCGAATGACGAAGTGGCGGTTCTTCCGCCCGTATCTGGAGGATGCACGTGAGCGACACCACAACCCAGACGAGTCCTGACCCCGCAGGGCTCTCTCTGACCGATCTGCGTGCGCTGCGTCAGCAGCTCCAGCACGAAGATGACGTCGTTTCGTATGCACGTCGAGTAGCCCAAGCCCGATTCGATCTTGTCAAAACTGAGCTCTCGCGGCGTGACGCTGGCCCCGACGCCGACCTCAATGAGCAGATTGGCGTCGTGCTTTCACAGCACTTGACAGGCGGCCAGGCTCGGCCTCCTCGTCCAACAGAGGATCTCAGCGACAACCCGCTTGCCGACGAGCTCGATGCCGTGTGCGCCGAATTCCGTTTCGGACGTCTCGAAAAACTCGACAAGACAGAACTCGATTCTCTCGCCGATGCCATTAGCGAATTCGAGACCAAGGTGTCTTCTGACCGTCGCGAACGATTCGACCGACTCGATGCGCTGAGCGCCGAACTCGTGCGCCGTTACCGCGACGGCGAAGCAAACGTCGACAGCCTCCTCGAGGGTTGATTCTGACCGTCGCTCATCGGGACGGACTCTGAACACGACATCTCGGTCAGCGCCTTGCCTCGGTAGGGTCAGAATCCGTGGTGCTTCGAGTCGCAGTGATCTCCCTCCACACCTCGCCGTTGCTCCAACCGGGCTCGGGTGACAGCGGTGGGATGAACGTCTATGTGCGTGAACTCGTGTCGTCGCTCTGCCAGATCGGCATCGAGTGCACCACGTTCACCCGCGCTGACCGCGAAGGCTTGCCAGCCGAAGTGCTCGTCGAGCCTGGTCATCGTGTGGTCCACATTGAGGCCGGGCCGCACCACCTTCCGAAAGAGGCGCTCCCGGAAATTTCGGACCAGTTCTGCCACGGAGTGATGGAGTGGATCGCGGCCAACGAGAAACCCGACATCATCCACGGGAACTATTGGCTGAGCGGCGTCGTCGGCCACCATCTCAAGCACGAACTCGACGTCCCGTTCGTATCGACGTTTCACACGCTCGCCAGAGTCAAAGCCGAAGGTGGCGACCCTGAACCCAAGTGGCGCGACCGGGCCGAGGCCGAGATCATCCAGTGCTCTGATGCGATCTGCGTGAGTTGCGTCGAAGAGGAAGAACAGTTCCGGCGTCTGTACGGCGATCCGCACGGCCGGATCGAGATCATTGCGCCAGGCGTCGAGCACGCATTTTTTGCGCCAGGCGACCAAGCCGGGGCGCGCAAAGCAATCAACGTCGACCCGGACATTCCGTTCATTCTGTTCGTTGGTCGGATCCAACCGCTGAAGGGGCCCGACGTCGCCATCCGTGCACTCGCAGCACTCGGCCGGTCTGATGCGCGGCTGGCCATCGTCGGCGGTGCGAGCGGCAGTAACGGTGACGGGCAATCATCTGAAGCACGAGCGCTCGTCGACGAACTCGGTCTGCATGATCAGGTGCAGTTCATCGAGCCGAAGCCGCACCACATTCTTTCCACTTGGTACCGAGCGGCGGACATTGTGTTGGTGCCGAGCCGAAGCGAGAGCTTTGGGCTCGTTGCACTCGAAGCTGCGGCGTGCGGTGTGCCGGTGGTGGCCAGCGCCGTTGGCGGGTTGGTCAGCCTCGTCGATGACGGGGAAACCGGTTATCTGATCGAAGGCCGCAAACCAGCCGACTATGCCGACGCCATGCGCACGATTCTCAACGACTCCGAGCTTGCAGCGTCGATGGGCAAGGCCGCCGTCGAACGGGCCAAGGCCTACACCTGGCGTGCCGCAGCAGAGCGACTCCTCGAGGTGTATGCCGAACTGGGTGTTGGAACACTCGTCACCTGCCACGACGCCGACGAGGAGTCGACATGACCGAACCAATGAGCACCGCCGAACTCGCCGTGCTGCAACGCCAGATCGATGAATGGTTAGGAGAGCTCGATTCGGGCCACGACCACATCGTCGCCGTTGAACGCGTTGCTGAGGCGACCTCCGAGTCTGGCGTGCGTTGGCTCGTGCGCATGCTGGGTGAGGAGAAGGACTTCATCACGGTGTGGCTCACGCTCGGTCAGCGGACGCTGAAGTACGAGTCGTTCGTGATGCCCGCGCCCGAGGAAAACCACGCCGATCTGTACGAGCATGTGCTTCGTCGGAACGATCGGCTTGTCGGCGCCCGCTTTTCGATCGGGGCCGAAGACGGAATCTTTCTGCGTGGAGAACTCCCTGCGCGTCAGGTCGATCTCGATGCGATCGACCAGGCACTCGGCCTGCTTTACGCCAATGTCGAGCAGTGCTTCAAGGGCCTACTCCGCATCGGTTTCGCGTCTCATTTCTCCGGTTGATTCCCGCGTCGGTTTGGACGTGAGCAATAGCGGCGGCGGTTGGTGGAATGGCTCACGCAAAAATTCTGTCCAGGTTTGTGTGAGGGGCCGAGGTTCCGCTCGCGCTGCTTGCGTGCCCACTGTGTGTATGTCCGGGCGGGTGCGCATCGGGGGAGTCGGTCCCTTGCACCCGCCCGGGCGGACCGGCAGGAATGGGGCCGGGTCGAACTGGGGCCGGGGTCGAACGGCGGGGGACGAGGAGCCAGCTACCGTTGCGACGATGAGTGCGGCAACCGACAGCGAGACAATCGACCTGGTGATGATCGGCGGCGGCAACATGGGTGCTGCGCTGCTGGGCGGGATGGTCAACTCTGGCAAGTTCTCGCCGGAGCAGCTTGCCGTTGTTGAACTGCGTGAGGAACGACGCACCGAACTCGCCGTATTGCTCCCAGGAATCACCGTTACCGAGTCGATTCCGCCATGCCGTTCAGCCGTGCTCGCTGTGAAGCCACAGGGTGTGGCTGGCGCAGCAGCAGCAGCAGTAGCAGCCGGAGCGACGCGTCTTCTCTCGATCGCAGCCGGCGTCGGTATCGCCACTATCGAAGCGGCAGTTGGCCCCAATGTTGCTGTTGTTCGCTGTATGCCGAACACTCCGGCGCTCGTCGGGATGGGAACGTCGGCGATCGCCGGTGGGAGCGCTGCCCATGATGACGATTTGGTCTGGGCCGAGTCGATCCTCGGCGCCGTCGGCATCGTCGACCGGTTGCCGGAATCTCAGCTCGATGTGTTTACCGGCGTTGCTGGATCGGGCCCCGCATACGTCTTCCTCGTTGCCGAGTCATTGATCGAGGCCGCAATCGCAGAAGGCTTTGACCACGACATTGCGGAACGCATCGTCACCCAGTTGCTGCTCGGTGCATCGACACTGCTCGCGCAACAAGGCGACCCGGCGACGCTGCGCAAAAATGTCACGTCACCGAACGGCACGACTGCAGCCGGTGTCGCCGCTCTCGAAGAGCGGGGCCTCCGCTCGATCTTTGCCAGCGCAGTCACCGCAGCAACCGAACGCAGCCGCGAACTCGGCTGACGAATTCTGGGTCCGGCGGCCCATTCTCGCGGCGGTGCCCCACCTCGTAGGACCTGAGTGACGGGTCAGAAAACGAACAGAGCCGATACCAACCCCCCAGGTGGCACCGGCTCTGTCACGTTTCGCTCGCCGAATAAGTTGGGCGAACGGATCTTTGTGTTCCCCAGACTAATTCATTCTCGGCTGGTGTGACAAGAGCCACTTTGCGGAATCGCATTCAGCCGGACCGAAGGACTGCTCGAACGGACCCAGCTCAAGTCCGGCGGATACTGACCTGTTGCGTGAGTGGGCCATTGCCCCTGCCACTGTCGGAGCTTTCGGTGAGCGTCACCTGGTCACCGACGTCGAGGCCGAGCTCTTCTGCGGCCGAGCGCTGATCCATTGCCACAGCGAGCATGCCGCTCGAATCGAGAACGAGTCCGACAGCGCCTCCAGCGAGTTCGGCAAACGAGGTGGCGCGAACGCAGTTGCGGGTCGTGCCGCCGGTCGGATCTGTGGGAGCACTGAAGCGCACATCGATCCGGTCGCCAAACGACGCAGGAATGTCGTCGGGCCCCACGTTGAGTTGTGCGTTGCCGAAACGGTCGACCCAGAGGACCTGGGCGATGACCGTTGTCTCGTCCCATTGCGGAAGCGGGATCACGCCGGGAAGGAGTAGGTCGGCATCGACCGGGTCGCCGAGTTCAAGGAGATCGACGCCGTTGCAGAGGTGCGCCGCTGCGGGCGCGAACACGTCGCGGCCGGCGAACGTGGCACCGATTGCGTGGAGTTGATAGTCGGTGTTGTTGAGTTGCACTGCTCGGCCAGCCCCGCCTGCCATCGACACGGCGGGTGCGAGCAGGCCATTGTCAGGGCCGATCAGCACGCCCTCGCCATCAGCCACTTCGATCGCAAGCGCCTTGCGTGACGTGGCGACACCAGGGTCGACAACGGCGAGCACGACGCCCGATGCCACGTAACTGATCGAGCGGGCGAGCGCGAGCGAACCGGCGCGAACGTCGAAGGGTGCAACGCCGTGGGTGATGTCGATCACGACAGCGTGCGGCGCAATCTCACGAATCACCGACTTGCAGACGCCAACGAATTCGTCTTGCGTCCCGTAATCGGTGAGGAAGGAAACGGTGTCGTACCTGCGGCCCATGCCTGTCCGACGCTATCCACGACCTTTGCTATCCGCCCCGTGTCGGGAGGGGCCTTGGCCCGCTGAGTTGGTGGGCGAGCTGGGAGCCGAAGGAGTAAACCCTGTGACGCCTGTACCGAAACACCCGCCGCCTACGTTGGCCACAATCTATGCACGACCGTACGATGTCAGTAATGTCCGTCGGATCCCGTCCCCTCGTTCCGTCGCGGCTCGCGCCCGGCGGTGTGGCACACGGCAACCGTCGTGTGCCGACCACGGTGCTCGGTGCATATATTGCACTCACCAAACCGCGCATTATCGAACTGCTGTTGATCACCACGGTTCCCACGATGATCCTGGCTGAACGAGGCTGGCCATCGACGTGGCTCGTCGTGGTCACCCTGATCGGCGGAACGCTGTCAGCCGGCAGTGCAAACGCCGTCAATATGTACATCGACCGCGACATTGATGCGTTGATGAAGCGCACCCAGGCTCGTCCGCTGGTCACGGGTGTGATCGAGCCGCGTAACGCACTGATCTTTGCCTTGAGCCTGCAGGTATTTGCGTTCGGCGTGCTCTGGGCCGGGGCTAACCTCTTGTCGGCCGTCCTTGCGTTTGCCGCAGCGGCCTTCTACATCGGGGTGTACACCATTTGGCTGAAGCGCACGAGCAGGCAGAACATCGTCATTGGCGGCGCGGCCGGTGCCGTTCCGGTCCTGGTGGGCTGGTCGGCCGTGCAGAACAACGTCACGTGGACGCCCGTTGTTCTCTTCATTGTGATGTTCCTCTGGACGCCGCCTCATTTCTGGGCGCTGGCTGTCAAGTACGCCGACGACTATCGCGCTGCCGACGTACCGATGCTGCCGAGCGTGGCGTCGATGGACGAGACGGTCAAGCAAATGATTTTGTACACCGTGGCTCTTTGGGTCTCCACGTTGGTCTTGATCCCGGTTGCTGGACTTGGATGGATTTACGGTATTTCTGCCGTTGTCCTCGGCGGAGTGTTCCTCGGTGGCACCATTGCGCTGGGCAGGCACCCCACAGAAGCTGCAAGCATGCGACTTTTCGGTTTCTCGATCACGTACGTCACGCTGCTCTTCCTTGCAATGTCGCTCGATGTCTTCGTGGCGTACGGGTTCTAACCCGTTTGCCTTGTGAACTTGTTCTCTGACCTGCGGCGCGAATGTTGGTGCGATTTCGGAAGAAATGCGCCCATCCAAGTAGTCTCGGGCCGTTGTGTCCCACGACTCGACAGCCGAAATCTGATCCGTTGAACGAAATAAGTGAGCTCCACTTCGTATGACAACCATTGATCCCACCGCTGAAGTCATTGCTTCGAGTGCCGAAGCGGGAGACAGCGCGCTTGGTCGCCTGCTTGCCTCCGTTGCCGATTGGCTGACATCCACCGATCACAAAAAGATCGGCAGGCTCTTCCTCGGTGGAGGCCTGCTGGGTCTTTTCGGGACAGTCGCCATCAACGTGATTCTGGGGATTGAGCGGAGCGGCATCGGCAACATCGACGACAACGCCATCGCCCAAATCCTCGATGCACAGCGCGTCGGGCTCGTGTTCGCCACGCTGCTGCCGCTGTCGATCGGCCTGTGCGTCGCCGTCGTACCAATGCAACTCGGAGCACGCTCCATTGCGTTCCCACGCTTGGCAGCAGCTGGTTTGTGGATGTGGGCTGGCGGTCTCATTCTGTCGATGATCGCCCTCGTCAACAACGGTGGCGGCCTCGGCGGCGACCCCGACATGGTCGACCTTTTCCTTGGTGCGCACGGCCTGATGGCCATCGGACTCGCTGCGACCGGGGTCTCGATCGCAACCAGCGTGCTCACCACCCGGGCGCCGGGAATGTCGATGCGTCGGGTGCCGTTCTTCGCGTTGTCAGCCTTCGTGATGGCCCTTGGCCTCGTTATCGTGATGCCGGTTCTGCTCGGCACGCTGACTTACCTCTTCGTCGATCACCGCAACGGCCGTGAGGCCTTCGGTGGCAACACGGGCCTCTACGACTGGGCCGGTTGGATCTTCTCGCCGGGTGTAGCGGTGTTGTTTGCCATTCCGGTTGCTGGCTTGCTTGGCGAGGGTGCTCCGCTGCTGTTCAAGCAGCGCACACCCGCACGCGGCGTCGTGTTTGCTGGCTTCGGTCTGATGGGCGTCGCCGCCCTCGGCGCAGTCACCCAGGTCGCCGTACACAACGTCCCGTGGGCGGGCAGCGATCTTTACCTCGGCGGCAGCGACGACGTCCGCGAAAAGCTCTACGACGTTCTCCCCTGGGCGATGTTCAACCTGCTCCCGCTGCTCGGTCTCACGATCGTGTTGCTGATGACCCTCTTCCTCGCCAAACCGGTCAAGGGCGCAAGGCCCAACGTCACGCCGGCATTGGCCTTCGGATTCCTCGGGCTGGGCATGGTCATGGTCGGCATGATCGGTACGGCGCTGTTTGCCATCGAAGACATTGGCCTCCAGGACACGGTCTTTGCTGAAGGTGCCTTGATCTACGTGGTCTACGGCACCGTCCTCGCGGCACTTGGTGGCATGGCGCACTGGGCACCCAAACTTTGGGGCGTCAACCTCCCGGCAGCCAAGGTGCTGCCCCTTGCAGGCCTCGGCGTGCTCGCAACGGTGCTCGCATCGCTGCCTAGCTACGTTGCCGGGTTCGATGAGCAGCGTGACATCTACGCCATCGTCGTCCTCGTTGGCCACGTGCTCATGGCGCTCACCGTGCTCGGCTTCATTGGCTTACTGGTGACTTCAATCATGAGCCAAGATGGCCCGGCCGAAGCCGACCCGTACGACGGTCAGACGCTTGAATGGGCGACGGCTTCCCCGGCGCCTGCCAACAACTTTGTCGACGCACCCACGGTGATGTCGGCTGAACCACTGGCCGACAGTAATTCGAACTATGGCCAGACCGACTCTGAAAAAGGTGACAGCTAATGCAAGCTCTTACCGCCGGCCCCGCTGCCGCGCCGCGCCGCCAGATCATTATTGGGACCACGCTCGGCGTGGTCGCCATGGTGATGATGGTCGGCGGGATGCTCGCCGTCTGGTCCGAACAGCGCACCAATTTTGTCGAGCGTGATGGCAACTGGCTTCCCAGCGGTGTCGTCATTCCTGAAGTTGCTGCCAACGTCGCATTGATTGCGTTCATTGCTATCTGCACGTTCGCTCAGTGGGCCGTGTGGGCCGCCAAGCGCAACGACCGAGGTCACGGCGTCTTCGCTCTCTCGGCGACCGCCCTCGTGGCGATCATGGTGATCAATGCGCAGGCGTTTATCTACTCCGAAATGGGCCTCGGTATCGGCGACGGCGCCTACGCCACAATGTTCTACGCCCTGACCGGTGTCTTCATGGCGTTGATGATCATCGGTGTCATTTTCTCCGTCGTCGCAGCATTCCGGTTCGCCGGAGGCCGCAGTGACAGCGAAATTCTCGCTGCCCATGCCATCTACTGGTACGCCATGTCCGTCATCTACACGGCCATCTGGTTCGTCGTCTACGTCACCAAGTGAGTTCTTGATGTTCACTACTGGTTCAAAACTCCTCATCGGCTCTTCCGTCCTTGCGACGATCGCTGCAGTCGTTTATGGCATCACGCAGAACGAGGCCCTTGGCATCGTCGGCCTCGTGTCGGTGGCCTGCGCGATGGCCTTTCTTGCTGGCGTCAACGTGTGGGCTGGCGACTCCAATCTGTCCGCGCTTGACACCACTGCGGTAGCGACGTCTGAAGCATCCGACGATCCGCCGGGCGCCAGCATCTGGCCGATGGTCTTCGCTGTCGGTGCTGCCGCAGTGCTCCTTGGCCTCGTAACGCAACAGTCGATCTTCACGATCGGCCTGGTCATCCTGCTCGCCGCTGGTGCCCAGTGGGCCGTGCAGGCCTGGGCCGAGAGCGCATCGACTGACTCGTCGACCAATGCAGCAGTTCGTGGCCGCCTCGCCAACCCGCTTGAGTACCCGCTGCTCGGGGCATTCGCCGTCGGTGGTATTGCTTACGCCCTCAGCCGCATCATGTTGTGGCTTTCAAAGACCAACACGATCGTTGCCTTCGTCATGCTCGCCACCATCATGGCTTGCATCGGATTCATCTTCGCTGCCCGTCCCTCGCTCAAGCGTGGTGCTATCGGCGGCGTCTTGAGCGTTGGAGCCGTCGCGATCGTTGCCGGTGGTGTGGCTGCCGGTGTCGACGGCCAGCGTTACATCCACGTCTATGAGACAATCGCTGCTGACGCCGCACTCGTCTGCAACTCGCCCGAAGAGTTCGAGGTCGACGAAGGTGCCAGCCAAACGGTCTCCACGAAGTCCGGCACCTACACAATTTCACTGACCGCCGACGGCAATCTTGAGTTTGACGTTCCTGGCCCGGTCAACGCGGGGGCCGAAGCGATCTCGATGCCTCGCTCGAACGCGAACAACATTGTGTTTCGAAACGACTCGGGCGAAGCACGTCGCCTCACGCTCGATCTCGGTCCCGCCCCGGTCGAAGAGGGTGCGGCAGCCGAAGAAGAGGGCCACAGCGCAGGTGAAGAACATGGCGACAAGAGCGACCGCAACCTCACGTGCACGCCGCTTGTCGAAGACGGTGGCGCTCAGCTGATCACCGTCAAGTTTGACGAGCCCAGCTTTGCCTACGCCGATGACGCCGAGGCATACCGCTTCTACGTGCCCGGCACCGATGCCGAAATCGATGTGGTCGTGCCGTGACGTACGACCTGAACATGTCCCACCAATCACCGACCACGAAAATGCAGGCTGTGGAAACCACAACTACGTTGAAGTCCGTGACCTCCTCACGGCTCGTTCGCACTCTGGTAGCGGGCTCTTTTGCTGCGTTGCTCGCTGGCTGTGCAACCGATGCACCGCAAGACACCTGGCAGCCCAAGGGCTCGAATGCCCGGATGATCAATGACCTCGACTGGGTCGTGTTCAGTATTGCTGGTGTGGTCGGCGTCGTTGTCTTTTCTGTTCTGGCGTTAGCACTCTGGAAGTACCGCGATCGCGGCCAGCCGATCCCTGAGCAAACTCACGGTAAGCCGGCCCTCGAAATCGGCCTCACGATTCTTCCGGCGTTGATTCTGGTCGGCATTGCCATCCCGACGGTTGGCACGATCATGGATCTCGCCGAGACCAACGACACCGAATGCATTGTTAACGTCACCGGCCAGCAGTGGTGGTGGGAAATTGACTACCCGGTGCAAGACGGTTGCGGCGGTATCGAAGAGCCCATCGTCACCTCCGGCCAGATGGTGATCGAAGCTGGCACGAAAGTGCTCGTGCGAGGTACGAGCCGCGATGTCATCCACTCCTGGTGGATCCCAAGCCTCAACGGCAAGCGCGATATGGTTCCTGGGCGTATCCACACCGTTCGCCTTGAAGCCGACGAGCCCGGCATTTTCGCTGGCCAGTGCACCGAGTTTTGCGGCCTGAGCCATGCCAACATGCGCATGGAAGTGATTGCGATGAACTCGACAGACTTCGCGATCTGGAAAGCCAACCAGGTCCAGGACTACGTTGCCCCGGTCGCTGGTTCACTCGCGGCCGAAGGTGAATCGACTTTCATTTCGCAGTGCTCACGTTGTCATCAGGTCGACGGCCTCACCGACTCGAACGATGAGCTGATCATTTCCCGCCCCGACCAGAACGTCTGGTCAGGCGCTGCGCCAAACCTCACTAACTTCATGACCCGAAACACCTTCGCCGGTGCATCGTGGGATTTGCTCAGCAAGGAATGCCGTCCCGGAGTCTGGGACGCCAGTCCGAGCACCATTGGTGCGGCCTACCTAGACGGTGTCACCGACAGCTGCCTCAACGAGGTCGAGCTTCGAGAATGGTTGCGAAATGCACCGGCCAAAAAGCCGATGTACGCCGACCCCGAAAGCCTCGAAGCAACCGATGGTCTCGTTCGTGGCATGCCCTACCTCGCCCTGAGCGAGGATCAGATCGACCAATTGGTCGCTTATCTGCTCGAGCGTAAGTAAGGAGCTGACAGCACATGGCAATCATTGAACGTCCAACAGAGATACCGGATACCGCCAATCGCGGGGTTCGCCCCGCACCGAAGGCGTCCACCAACTACGGCTACCTTCGTCGCCCGGTTGAAACCACTGGATGGCGCTCGTGGGCCTTCACTGTCGATCACAAGAAGATCGGCATCATGTACGGCGCCGTCGCAATGTTCTTCTTCATTCTCGGTGGCCTCGAAGCGGCCTTGATCCGCCTCCAGCTCGCCGGTCCTGACGGCACGATCCTCTCCGCCGACAAGTACAACCAGATGTTCACGATGCACGCCACCACGATGGTGTTCCTTTTTGTGATGCCGATGGCTGCGGCCTTCGCTAACTACTTCATCCCGCTCCAAATCGGTGCCCGCGACGTTGCGTTCCCCCGCCTGAACGCACTCTCGCTGTGGGTGTTTGTCTTCGGCGGCGTCTTCCTCAACACGTCGTGGTTCCTCGGCGGCGGCGCTGATGGTGGCTGGTTCATGTACGCGCCGAATAGTTCGGTTCCATTTAGCCCAACCAACGGTGTCGACTTCTGGGGCCTCGGCCTCCAGATCACTGGTATTGCGTCGCTCGTCGGTGCCATCAACCTGATTGTCACGGTGCTCAACATGCGGGCACCGGGGATGTCGATGATGAAAATGCCGATCTTCACCTGGATGGCTTTCGTGGTTCAAATGTTGCTCCTCTTCGCCATCCCCGTCATCACGGTGGCGCTCTTCCTGCTGATGTTCCAGCGAAGTTTCGGCGCCCAGTTCTTCAGTGTTGAAGCTGGTGCCGATCCACTACTCTGGCAACACCTCTTCTGGATCTTCGGGCACCCCGAGGTATACATCCTGGTTTTGCCGTCCTTCGGCATCATCTCTGAGGTCCTTCCGGTCTTCTCGAAGAAGCCGTTGTTCGGCTACCCATTCGTGGTGTTCTCCGGCGCTGCGATCGGTTTCGTCGGATGGGGCGTGTGGGCCCACCACATGTTCGCCTCGGGCCTCGGCCCGGTCTCGGTAGCGGTGTTCTCGGTGGCCACCATGGCGATCGCCGTCCCAACCGGTGTCAAGATCATCAACTGGACCCTCACGCTGTGGGGCGGCAAGTTGACGTTCACCACGGCCATGCTGTTCGCTGTTGGCCTCATCGTGCAGTTCACGATCGGCGGTCTCTCGGGTGTCACGCACGCAGTTGCTCCGTCTGACACGCAGCAGACCGATACCTATTACATCGTTGCGCACTTCCACTACGTCATCTTCGGTGGTGCCGTGCTCGGCCTGTTCTCCGGTTTCTACTACTGGTGGCCGAAGGTCTTCGGAAAGCTCCTCAGCGAGTCCTTGGGTAAATGGAACTTCTGGCTGATGATCGCGGGTATGAACCTCACCTTCGGTCCCATGCACATCATTGGTCTGCAAGGCCAGCCACGCCGTATGTACCGTTGGACCGAATTCCGTGCGGGCGAAGGATTCTTCAACCTCGGCTTCTGGAACCTCGTCGCCACGATCGGCACGTTCGTCCTTGGCGTCGGCATCCTGCTCTTCCTGGTCAACATTTGGATCACGCATCGTCCCAACTCGAAGACTCCGCCGGCACCTGCTGACCCCTGGGATGCACGCAGCCTCGAGTGGATCACCAGCAGCCCGCCGAAGGAGTACAACTTCGCTCGCACGCCGCAGGTGTCCCAGCTCGACGAGTTCTTCCACCGGAAGTACGAAGACGTCGGTGAAGGTGACAAGCACGAGTACGTGCAAAAGATGACCGGCGAAGAGGTCATTCAGTTCGAAGAGGACAACGCCGATCCGAATATCCACCTCCCGGCTCCGTCTTACTGGCCAATGGTTCTTGCGTTCGCTCTGCCTGTCATGGCGTATGGCGTCATTTACAACACATTGCTGATCGTCGCTGGCGCAGCAATTGCAACGATGGCGATGTTCGGTTGGGCTCTCGAGCCTGCTGACGCCGAAGCATCCGACTTCGATCCGCCCGTCGAAGGCGATGAGATGAGCAAGGAACTCGCCAATGTCTGAGTCGCTCATCTCCGACACGGTGAAGGACGCCGTCGAGATCGTTAAAGACCATCATCACGACGTGCACGACCACGACGTCCACGGGGGCGACGATCATTCCGGTGATCATGGTGGCCATCACACGTCACTTGGTTTGTCGAACACGAAGTTGGCTATGTGGCTCTTCCTCGGTTCGGAGTGCTTGCTGTTCGGCGGTCTGATCTCCACCTACATGCTGTATCGCAACCGGCACTCTGAGAACCTTGGGCCTGATCAGCTGTGGGACATCCCGTTCACGTCAGCTACCAGTTTCGTGCTTCTCACGTCGTCACTCACCATGGTGCTGGCGGTGTCGGCAGCAAAACGTAAGGACCTTCGTAATACGAAGATCTACCTCGGTGTAACGGCGCTACTCGGCGGTCTCTTCTTGGCCGGTCAGATTTACGAGTTCACGGTCTTTTACCGTGAGGGGTTGGGATTCACCACGAGCTTGTTCTCGTCGAGCTTTTTCACCCTCACAGGTTTTCACGGTGTGCACGTCTCGATCGGCATCATCATGCTGGTTGCGATGATCGGCATGCTTTCGAAGGAGAAGGTGTCAGGCGACGAGGCAGAGGCGGTCGAAATGGTCGGCCTTTACTGGCACTTCGTCGACATCGTCTGGATCATCATCTTCACGCTCGTCTACTTGATTCCGGCTTGATTCATGACTGACACACTCGAAACTCCTTCCTCCCAAGACGAGCACGCGGCCGACGAACACCACGGCCCAAGCGACAAGCAGTTCGTCACGATCTTCCTCATCCTCGCCGCAATCACTGCGGTCGAGGTGGCCGTCACCTACATCGACATTGGTCCGTTGTTCTTGCCGGTGTTGCTCGGCCTGATGGTCGTCAAGTTCTTCACTGTTGTGCTGTACTTCATGCACATCAAGTTCGACAACAACGTGTTTGGTCGTCTGTTCTACATCGGGCTCGGCTTGGCCGTCTTTGTCTACGCTGCGGCGCTTTCGACATTCCAGTTCTTTGCTGGCTGATCGCAGCCTCTACGTGACCGAAGCCGCCGTCGCACGACTGGGCGCGTTGCCAAGCGGGTTCTAGGATTATCTCCGTGATCGATCAGGCTAACGACATCGCACTTGCCGTCGACCCCTGGCGGTTCCAGTGGCATCCTGAAGTTTGGTTGCTTGTCGCGTTTTTAACCGGATCCTTCGTTTACATGGTCCGAGTGATCGGTCCAAAAGCGGTGCCGATTGGCGAGCCGGCGGTGACACGCAAGAACGTGTACGCCTTTATCGGTGCAATGTTGACGCTTTGGGTTGCCAGTGATTGGCCGCTGCACGACATCTCCGAGGAGTACCTGTACTCGGCGCACATGTTGCAGCACATGATGCTCAGCTATTTTCTGCCGCCGCTCGCGCTCATCGCCACGCCGCCGTGGCTGTTACGAGTTTTGGTTGGCGACGGCCGCTTGTACGCCGGTTTGAAGTTTCTGACGAAACCGGTGATTGCCGGTGTGCTGTTCAACGTCGTCGTCATCATCTCGCACATTCCGATGGTCGTGAACAGCTCGCTCGACAACGGTCCGCTCCACTACTCACTGCACGCGCTCGTCGTCTTGCTGTCGCTGCTGATGTGGATGCCGGTCGTGGGGCCATTCAAGGAACTGCACATGGGCCCCCTTGCCAAGTGCATCTATCTCTTTCTGCAATCGATCATTCCCACGTTGCCAGCGGCCTGGCTCACCTTCGCAGAGGGTGCGGTGTACAACGAATACGACATTCCGGTTCGCGTCTTCGGGTGGAGCGTCACTGTGGATCAGCAGTTGGCTGGAGGAATCATGAAGCTTGGTGGCTCGACTTTCCTGTGGACCATCGTTGTCTATATCTTCTTCAAGCGCTTTGCGAACGGCTACGGCGAGTCGCAGGATTATCGCCGCACCGATCCGCCGTCATTGGACAGCTCAGGTGACGTCCTCACGATGGCTGACGTCGAACGAGAATTCGCCGCGGTGGCGGCTCCGCCCGAAGAACGCTGACTGCTCGTTGCTGTCTTGACAATGTGGGAGAGTTCGAGCCGCAACGAATGCGAGCGTCGAGCGGGTTGCGTCTCCCTGTTGCCCCTCGGCTCTTGATTGCAGAGGCTCAACTTGTCCGGTCGTGAAACAGGTCAGGGCCGTGTAGCAGGTGCCCTGTAGCGTCTGGTTCCGTGATTGATCAACGGCTACTGCGAACCGACCTCGACGGCGTCAAGACAGCACTCTCGCGTCGCGGCGACCCGAACTTGCTTGACGACCTTGACAACGCTGCGGGCCTCGACGTGCGCTTGCGCGACATTCAGGCCGAACGTGACGAGATTCGCGCCAAGGTCAACACGATCTCGAAAGAAGTCGGGCTGTTGCGGCGCGATGGCAAGGTGGACGAGGCAGAGGCTTTGCAGGCGCAGAGCCGGGAGCTCGGTGCCACTGAAAAATCCCTTGCGGGCGAGCACGACGAGGTGTCAGAGCTACTGAACGACCTGCTTCTTGGGCTACCGAATCTTCCGCATCCCGATGCACCGGACGGCGTGAGCGATGATGACAACCCAGTCATCACCGGCCCCATCGGGCTGAAGCCCACCTTCCCCGACTGGCAGCGCGTGCCGCACTGGGAAACTGCCGAAGCGCTCGGCATCCTCGACAACGAACGCGCGACCAAGATATCTGGCGCGATGTTTACGATGCAGCGTGGTGCCGGTGCGACCATGGCACGTGCGCTCACCCAGTTCGGTCTCGACCGCAACGCTGACGTCCACGAAGAGGTCCGTCCGCCGTCGCTGGTGACCACGGCGACCCTCACCGCCACAGGGCAGCTGCCGAAGTTCGCCGACGACGCATATTCGATCGAGCGCGATGACCTCTGGTGTGTGCCGACGGCAGAAGCGTCGCTGACTTCGCTGTTCAGCGGCGAGGTGCTCGACGATACCGATCTGCCTGTTCGGCTGATGGCGTTCAGTCCGTCGTTCCGTCGCGAGGCTGGATCGGCCGGCCGCGACACGCGCGGCATGCTGCGCACTCACGAGTTCGACAAAGTTGAAATGCTCGCGTTCGCCACGCCTGAACAGGCGCCTGCGCTTCTCGCCGACATGGTCGGGCGCGCCGCAAGCGCCATGGCCGACCTCGGCCTGCCGTATCGCGTGATTGAGATCTGCACCGGCGACATGGGCCAGAGCCATCATCGCACCTTCGACGTTGAGGTCTACGCGCCGGGCGTCGACACTTGGCTTGAGGTGTCGTCGGTGTCGTGGTTCGGTGACTACCAGGCGCGACGCGGCAACACCCGTTTCCGCCGCCATGACGAGAACGGCAAGCCGATCAAAGGCAGCGAGTTCGTCCACACGCTTAACGGTTCGGCCTTGGCAGTGCCGCGAGTGTGGGCCGCCATCATTGAGAACTACCGGAACGAGGACGGCAGCGTCACCGTCCCCGAAGCGATCCACCCATACATGCGCAACATCACCGTTATCCGGTCCGATTGACCTTGGAAGGTTTTTTGCGTAAGGCGGCCGAAGAGTGTCTTGAGGGGCGCGGGCGGCGCGATTAGTGAGAGGGTTCGGAAATGGGTGATTCGATTCGCGACCGACGGGTGCAGTACGAGACAGCTGGGTTGGACGTTGGAGACCTCGATGCCGATCCGATTGTTCAGTGGCAGCGTTGGCACGACGCGGCACTCGACGCGGGCGTTGTCGAACCGAATGCCATGACGCTGTCAACGATCGGCACTGACGGCATCCCGGACTCGCGAATCGTTCTGGTGCGCGGTCTCGATGCGCGCGGCCTGGTCTTTTATACGAACTATGACGGGGCGAAGAGCCAGCAACTCGATGCCAACGCCGTGGCCTCCGCGACGTTTGGTTGGCTCGACCTGCATCGTCAGGTCAGGGTCCGTGGCCCCGTCGAGCGTGTGTCGGCAGAGGAGAGCGACAACTACTTCGCCTCCCGTCCGCGAGCGTCGCAGCTTGGCGCATGGTCGTCACCGCAGAGCAACGAGATCGCCGATCGTTCTGTGCTCGACGACCTCGTCGCGGCAACGGACAAACGGTTTGCCACTGCAGAGGTCATTCCTCGGCCTGCCAACTGGGGCGGGTGGCGCCTCATGCCGACCGAATGGGAGTATTGGCAGGGCCGTCCGAGTCGCCTCCACGACCGTCTCCGCTACCGCCCCGACAGCGACGGCACTTGGAATATCACCCGCCTCGCCCCATAGCTGCCCGAGATTCCAGCGCGGGGATCAAGCGAGCCCAAAAAGAACCAGCCTGAACGCAGAGTTGAACGTGAGTTGTGGCCGGCGGCGCTGCGCGTCCACGACGAAGGCCTCGGATTTCCCTGCCGATTCCGATCGTCAGCTAACGCGGCTCGTTTGGCCAGGTTGTTGCTGCTTCGACCAGCCCGTCGATCAGCGAAAGAGTGTGGGGTGTGAGCCCTGGACCTTCCCAGTCCCACCACATGGGGCTGGAACCGCGAACGCGTGGCGGCAGCTCAATCTGCACGCCCGCCCGCCGTGGCAAGTTCACTGGATTGTCAGCGTGTATGCCGCGGAGCTTCTTTGGGATTGTCTCAAGGTCGGTGACAATGTCGTACGCGGGGAGAGCTCGTTGCAGCGCGCCACCGATGTGGCGGGCGAGCGGTCGGTTGTTCCCGCCGAGCAGCAGTGCGCTGAACATGCCGCGACGTCCAAACCCGTGGATGGTGATCACGACATCGACGTGGTCAATGAATGCCGCCAACCGCTCGGACTCGGCGGGGCGCACCTTGATCGATGAGAGGTGCTCGCGCATCGGGGCGGGTTGCAACACGCCGTAGTAAGACGCCCCCGAGCGTTCTGCAGCTGCAGCTGCGATCACGTCGGTTTGCAGTTCCAAATTGCCACCGTGGTACGCCATGAAGCCAAGCCGCCCGGTGGAGTGCGGGCGAAGCTCACAGACCTCTTGCACACCGGGTGCATTGAGGATCGCGGCGAACTCTGACATCAGCCCATCATGTCGGAGGGATCAGCGTTCAGCGACCCGGAGCGCCAGCGCCGTTACGCTTCGCGGAATGCTCGTTTGGATGGATCTCGAAATGACCGGCTTGGATCACACCACGGAAGTGATCGTCGAGATCGCCACGTTGATCACGGATGACGACCTGGAGATCATTGCTGAAGGGCCCGACCTGGTCATTCATGCGACCGACGAGCAGCTCGCAGCGATGGACCCGTTCGTCGTCGACATGCACACGAAGTCAGGGTTACTTGATCAAATCAAGGCATCGACGATCACGCTCGAAGAAGCGGGTGCCGCGACCTTGGCGTTCATTCAGGAGCACGTGCTCGAAGAGCGCACCGTGCCGCTGTGTGGCAACTCGATTGGCACCGACCGTCGATTCCTCGATGCGTACCTGCCCGAGATCGAGAACTACCTGCACTACCGCTCGATAGACGTGTCGAGCGTCAAAGAGCTTGTTAAGCGGTGGTATCCGGCGATCGATCACAAGCGCCCACGTGGCCAAGGGTCCCACCGTGCACTCGACGACATCCGTGAATCGATCCGCGAGATGGCGTACTACCGGACGATGGTGTTCATCGACCCGGCGGCGCCCTCGGCCGATGGCGATTCGACCGAGAGTTAATTCCCCACACGAACCGACGCGGCTTCTCTCGGTTGCTGCCGACAGACACGCTGCGCAGGCTCGAAGAAGTTCCGAACCTGGGCGACGGCGTCTTCGGCGGTAGGTTCGCCAGCATGCGCGCAATCGTCCTTCGTGAACATGGCGGCCCCGAGGTCTTACAGATCGAGGAGGTCGACGACCCGACGCCCGGGCCTGACGAAATTGTCGTCGACATTGCGCACACGGCTCTGAACCGTGCCGACACGCTGCAACGCATGGGGATGTACAACGACCCGCGCAACCGTGCGATTGAGATCCCTGGCCTCGAATACGCCGGCACGGTGTCCGCGATTGGGCCCGAGGTCATGAACTGGTCAGTTGGCGATCGAGTGATGGGCATCGAATCGGGCGGGTGCTATGCCGAGAAGGTCGTGACGCACAGTCGTCAGGCGCTGCCAGTGCCGAGCAATGTCGAGCTGGCCGACGCTGCAGCAATCGCTGAAGTGTTCCTCACCGCGTGGGACGCACTCGTCGTGCAGGGTGGATTGACATCGGGCCGTTGGGGTCTGATCCATGCGGGAGCATCTGGTGTCGGTACGGCAGGAATTCAGATCGCGAAAGCACTCGGTGCTCGTATCGCCGTCACCTGTTCGGCCGGCAAGGCCGATGCCTGCCGTGAGCTGGGCGCCGACCTCGTGCTCGAGCGGAGCCCGGCCGACTGGCTCGGCGCGCTCAAAGCTGAGATCCCGGATGGGGTCGACACGATCCTTGACGTCGTTGGCGGCGAGGAAGCCGATCGGAACCTGAAGGCGCTCGCCATGGATGGCACCCTGGTACAGGTCGGGTTGATGGGCGGCGGGTCTGCTCCGGTCAACATGGGTTTGCTGTTGATGAAGCGCATCACCTGGATTGGTACAACGCTCCGTGCACGGCCGCTCGAACGCAAGATCGTATTGATGCAACGGTTCATCAGCGAGATTCTCCCGCTGTTCGAATCAGGGGCGCTGCGCCCAGTCATCGACTCCCGCTACAGCTTCGAACAGTTCCCGGAAGCCCACACCTACATGGAGACGAATGCGAACGTCGGCAAGATCCTGATCGACATCGCCTGAACGAAATCGCCTGAACGGCGTCACCTGAACGGCGGTCGTTGATCAGGCGGGAACGGTGTCGTCGTCGCTGGTGCCGTCGGGGGCGTTGTTCCGCCGGAAACTGAAGAATGCGCCGGCGCCGAGAATTGCCGCAGCGACCACTCCGAAAATGATCCAGATACCGGTATCGGCACCCTGACCAGCTGGGTTGCCGTAGGTGAAAGTAATGGCGCCGGCGACCAGGTGGCCGTCTTCTTCGGCGAGGTACTGGACGATGTACTGGCCTTCGTCGGTCAGCTTGGCAAAGTTGAGACGCGCCTGGGTGCCCGAGATGACAGTGACGTCACCGGCGATCCGTTCATCGTCTGGGCCACGAAGGCCGAGCTCGACTCCGTCGACCGGCTCACCGAAGTTGATCGTCACCTCGGTGATCGGTTCGCCAACCTGTATTTGTGCTTTGTGCTCGGGGATCGACGACTCGATCTCGTCATGCGCGAATGCCACGCTCGAGAAACTGGCAGCAGCAGCGAGAGCTGCGACGACTGCGACGATTCGGATGCGACGAGGGGCGCCTGGCATGCCCTCATTCAACCAGGGTAAACAAGGTGCAGTAGCGCGGTCCTGTCACACTCCGAGCAGACAAAACCGTGACAAGCGGTCAGCGAGCTGCGACCGTGCGGCCCTTCCAGGCGACCTGGCGACCGAAGACGACGGCGAACAGGCTGCGCACGAAGATCACCACGAACGCAGCGACGGCGATGGGGAACAGCAGAGCTGTCAGGGGATGTACCGATGCGGCGCGGCGGCCGAGCACCCAGACCTGCAGCGCGCTGAGCGGATACAGCAACGGGGACACCAGCCACCCGCCGGCAAGCGACCAAACCCACAGCAGGGTGGCAAGTGTCAGCCACCAGCTCGTGAAGCGGGCGCCGGTGGCAATGCTGCGAGTCCACCCGCGAATCGTCTGCGTCAGGCCGTCGGGATACATCCGGAACGACGTGTCGGGGGCGCCGGTGAAAAGACGGCTTCGGCCGACTGCGCGGGCGAGACCGATGTCTTCGGTGTGCATCGCCCGAACATCGGGGTGGGCATGCCCGCCGGCAGCGTCGTAGGTCGAGCGGTCGACAGCGAGCACCGGGCCGAACGCCACGGTTGCGGTGACCCGGTCGCCAGCGGCGGTGAAGGCACCGCTCCCCATGAGAGCCGTGATGTTGGAGAGGATGCTTGCCTGTTCGGCCCACCGGCCGGTGGCATGCCACGGCTGGACCGAAACAACGGAGTCAGGGTGTGCGGCCAACTCGGTGCCGACCCGATCGAGAAGGTCGGCCGCGGGCCGGACATCGGCGTCGAGAAAAAGCAGGTGAGGGGCAGTGGTCGCCCCGGCTCCAATCGAGCAGGCATGCGGCTTGCCGAGCCACCCGGTCGGCAGCTGAGGTGGGACGACGACTGTGGCGCCGAGCGACGTCGCAACATCGCCGGTGCCGTCGGTCGAGTGGTCATTGACCACCACCAGTTGGTCGCCAGCGCGGAGCTGTGCGACCAACGGAGGAATGAGAAAGGGAAGCGCGGCTGCTTCATCGCGGGCCGGAATGACAACGGCAATCGCTCGGCGAACATCGCCGGAACCGGCCGCTGGAATGGGCCGAGGCCGCCAGAGCAGTAGCCAGCCAATCGTCCAACCGACCAGGTAGATCGACACATCGATGACGCTGGGGACGAGTTGCACTGGTCCACTGTGCACCCACCAACAACTTTCTGCAAGATGAGTGCAAAGTCAGCGAAGTTCGTTGCTCTTGGGCAGCCGGAAAGTGAAGATTTTCGACAACTCTGGAAACTCGCTTGACCGAGCACGACATATCGTGGTTTCCTGGTGCCTGAACCCAGCCGGTCGCGCTTGCGACCGACACCAACGACACGCCTCGAAAGGACCGGCTCATGAGCACTACGACGTTGATTTCCCAGCGCTTCGCCCAGAGTCTGTTCTTCCACGCGTCCGTCACACCCCATGCGTTTGCAGCGTCCGGCCAGACGTATGTCCCCGAAGCCACGCCCGTGCACGCCGTTCCGGCAACCACTGGCAACGCTGTCGTCACCGGTCTCGGTAATGACATGGCATGGCTTGGTGGGCTCGGCGAGAACGTGTGCGTCTCGATGAAGCAGTTCACCAAGCGAATCACTACCGGCCGCCTCGACAGGGTGCTGACGTAACTTTTTACGTCAGATCACCTCTTCCGAGGCCGCCGGGTTGACCAACCCGGCGGCCTTTTTGGTTTTCCGGCTTCGGTTTCCCATCCAACAAGCGTCCGTCGCACCAGCTGCGACACCAGCCGCAACATCAGCCGCAACACAGAAAGCACCAACGACATGAAGACCTTTCCGAACACCACCCACGCCAATCCGGCAGGCATCTGGCCCGTCCGCGACAGCGCCATCGCAACCAGCAACCCCAACCCCAACACTTCTTTCGAAACGGAACTTCCCATGAGCACCTTCACTCCTCTCGAGGACCTCGATGAACTTGATCCCAACAGACAACGCCCACCGGACTTACCCGGTGATGACGTGGCTGATGAGTCGCTTGTCGCGCGGGCGCCCATTGCTCGATGTGCCGATGGCAATGGGACCATGGTTGGTCTCTTCTTCTCTGACCACGTCGTCGACATCGCCCGCGCGAAAGCAATGTGCGCGCTCTGTCCCGTGGCCCAACAGTGCCTCACCGATGCGCTCGAGCGTGAAGAACCGTGGGGGGTCTGGGGTGGCCAGTCGATCTCTGGAGGTCGGATCGTCGTTGCGAAGCGGCCCTGTGGCCGCCCGCCGAAGATCCCTCGTCCCGAAGTGATCTACGACGAGATGGGTCCGGTCAGCGCGTCGCTCATCTCGGCCTGATCGCCGTCCCTATCCCCGTCCAGCCGGGTGTTTGCGCAGTGTTGGGTGTTTCGTGCCCAGATTCCCGCGTGCACGCACCCGGCAAAGCGCAAACGCCCGCGCCGGCTTTTCGGTGCCGACTGAAATGTCGAGCCTGATTCTGTGTCTCATTCTGTAATGAATCGTTTCGCTGGGCTGCGACCGGCAGGACCGACGGCGTCACTACCATTCGGGGAGTGAAGATCGCCCGACCACGACTGCTTGCCGGTTCGCTTGCAGTGGCTGCACTGATCGTTGTTGGATTCGCTGTCGTGGTCGCCAACGGAGGCGATGACCCACTCGACGCAACGCTGACCGACAGTCGTCAGGTCGTCGAGTTCCCTGACGACGGCCTCGCCAACGAAGATCTCCAAGGCGAGCCACTGCCGCTCGTCACGCTCGGCGATCGCAACGGCAACGACATCGACACGGCTTCGTTCATCGGTCAGCCGTTGGTGATCAACTTTTGGTTCGCCGACTGCCCGCCATGCGCCAAGGAACTTCCCGACTTCGCAGAAGCGCACGCCGAGTTCGGCGACAAAGTGCGTTTCATCGGAGTGAATCCGCGTGACTCGATCGACAAGATGGAGCGCTTCGCGTCAGAACGAGGCGTCAGCTACGAGTTGTACCGCGATGACTTCGCCGAGTTCACCGACGCGATCGGCGCCGTGAACTTCCCGATCACTCTGTTCGTTACGCCCGAGGGAAGAATCATTGAACAGACCGGCGTGATCGACGCCGGCGACCTGCGCACCGAAATCAATCAATTGCTGGAGGCCTCAGCATGAGCCTGTCGTTCATCCGAGGCCTCGTCGCTGCTGTCAACCCGTGCGGGTTCATTCTGCTGCCGACGTATCTGATGTACTTCCTTGGGGTCTCCGGCGGGGCCCCAGGCACGCAGAAGGCGTCACTCAGGCGAGCGCTCAAGGTGAGCGCCGCCGTCTCAACAGGCTTCTTGACCGTGTTCCTGATCATCGGGTTCCTCTCGGTGCCACTGCGCTCGACAATTTCGTCCAATTCCAAATATGTCACCGGTTTCATTGCTGTGGCGCTGATCGTCCTCGGTGCTGCGATGCTTTTCGGCTACAAGCCGCCATTCATGACGCCGCAGATCGACTCGGGCAAGAAAGACCAGACCGTTACGTCGATGTTTGTCTACGGCGTGGCATACGCAGTCGCCTCGATCGGCTGCACGATCGGCCTGTTTCTCGCGACGGTCTTTAGCGCCCGCCCCGACGAGACGTTCATTAACAGTGTGGGCAATATGGTTGCCTACGGCGCCGGCATGGCGCTCCTGGTCAGTGCTTTGACGGTTTGCTTCGCATTCGCCAACACCAGCCTGCTCAAGTTCCTCCGCAACTCCATGCAGTACATCGACAGGGTCGCTGCAGCATTCGTGGTGCTGTCAGGCCTGTACCTCGCCTGGTACTTCTACTGGGTCGACCTTGACAACGGCGGGGACCCGATCACCGACTGGGCCTTCGCTCGTCAGGCGGATGCAACAGCGTTCCTGAACGACAACTGGAAAGTCGTTGGGATTGTCCTTGTGGCAACGGTGACTGCAGCTGTTGCCTACGTCACTTTCCGCAACGAAGATGAGCCGAAGATCGAAGCACCCGCCGAGTCAGAATCCGTTTCCTGACCACTTGCGTTTCAGTTGGGGTCTGACCCCAACTGAAACCCCAACTGAAACCGGGGGCGCGTTGCTCCGTAGTGTCGAGAGTGCATGACTGAGACGTTCGACCCAACCACTGTTCCGATCAAGGCCGCGGCCACCGTGATGATGGTGCGTGACGGCGAGCCTGGGCTCGAAGTCTTCATGTTGCGTCGCACCGGTCAGGCAGCCTTCGGCGCTGGCATGTATGTGTTCCCCGGCGGCCGTGTCGATGACGCCGACCACGCCGATGAGATTGCACCGTTCTGCGATGGCCTTGATGATGCAGACGCGTCAGCGCAGCTCGGCATCGACCAGGGTGGCCTGGCGTTCTGGGTCGCGTCGATTCGCGAATGTTTTGAAGAAGCCGGTGTGCTGCTCGCTGAGCGTCGCGACGGTGAGCCGCTCGACCTCGGTGACGACGAACGTCATGCGGTGCACGACGGCGAAATGTCAATGGTCGAACTGTGTAAACGGCACGATCTCGTGCTCGACCTGTCGACGACGCACTACGTCGATCACTGGATCACCCCGGTCGGCGAGAAGCGGCGCTTCGACACGCGCTTTTTCGTCACCGAAGCACCTGCCGGTCAGGAGGGTCTCCACGATGACAAGGAGACCACCGACAGCCTGTGGGTCAGCCCGCAGAAGGCACTCGACATGCAAGAGGCTGGCGAGTTGATGATGATGCCTCCCACGATGTACAACCTGCGTCGCCTGATGCAGTCGGCGACCGCTGCTGAAGCTCTCGCGGCCGGCGAGGCGCTCACCGACATTGCCTGCATCCTGCCGAAGCTCCGCTCGATCGACGGCGGCAAGATTTCAATCGCCATGCCCGGCGACGCCGACTACGACACTCTCCAATAGATGCGTATGGGGTGATGCGTATGGGGTCAGGCCCCTTTCGCAACTCTGTGGCCGGCGGCCGAGTGCGCCTGAGCCAAACTGAGGAAGCTATTCGAGGAATGCTCGAATGTCTGCAGCGATTCTGAGGCCGTCGCGAACGCCGCGGTTGCCGAGTGCGGAATCGAGTTCTACCGTGACGAGGAGTCGGTCACACTTTGGTCTGACCCGGAGCGTGTAAAGGGTGTGACAATCAGTGTCAGCCTCTGGACCGGGCGCTGACCTTCACGAAAGCCTCGTTGACGCCATCGGAGAGGTGGGCAGAGCAGCCGGCCATGTCGATGTCGTTGGGCTCCGATGGGGGAGCGATGTCGTTGATGATTCGCTGGGCGATCGACCGGAACATGTCCGCAGCAGCACCAGTCCCCTCGATCGCTACGGGGTTTCCAGCGTCGTTGCCGGCGGCAACGGTTGGCTCAAGCGGGATCTGACCGAGGAGCGGTGCGCCAATGGCCTCGGCCAGCGCAGCGCCACCGCCCGAACCGAACAGCGGGTACGACTCGCCGTGGTCGCAGGTGAAGGCACTCATGTTTTCGATCACGCCGAGAACCTTCAGAAAGCTGCGTCGGGCCATGTCGGCAGCGCGTTGAGCGACCTTTTGTGCAGCAAGTGCAGGTGTGGTGACAACGAGGAGCTCGGTACTCGGCAACATTCGGGCGAGGCCCATTTGTACGTCGCCGGTGCCTGGGGGCATGTCGATCAGGAGGTAGTCGAGCTCGCCCCAGCGCACGTCGCGAAGGAACTGTTCGACCGCCTTGGTGAGCATCAGGCCGCGCCACATGAGCGCAGTTTCCTCCTCGACCATAAAGCCGGTCGAGACGACTTTGAGCAGACCGTTGCCGACTCTCCGTTCGTTGGGGAAGATTTTCGGCATGCCGGGTTCGCCGTCATCGCCCGTAACGGGGTGCGCCTCGAGCCGGTCGCTGATGCCGAGCAACCGCGGAACCGAGAACCCCCAGATGTCAGCGTCGAGCACCCCGACCGTGAGCCCCGTCGCGGCGATTGCGGCAGCGAGGTTGACGGTGACGGACGATTTGCCGACGCCACCCTTTCCGCTCGCAATGGCAAGCACCTTGCAGTTCGTCGGCACTTCGGTGGCCGCTGCATTTTCCCGAGCGTTCCAGCGGGCCTTGGTCATCACCTCGCTGCGTTCTTCGGAGTTCATCTCGCCCCAGGTGATCTTCACCTTCGAGACACCAGGGTGCAGTTCGACCCGATCTTTGACTTCTTTTTGGATCTCGGCACGCATCGGGCAACCGGAGATCGTCAGCTTGATCTCAACATTCACGATCCCGTCGGAATGGACGACAATTGACGGGACCATTCCAAGCGACACGATGTCGGCACCCAGTTCTGGGTCGATGACCGAGCGGAGTACTTCCTCCACCTCATCGCGCCCAGGGGGTGGAGCCGTTGTGGGCTGTGCTGTGACCATGTGGATATTTTACCGGTCGCGACCGTGTAATCTCGTCATGTGGACACGTCGCAACTCGATCTGCTCAAGACCTTGGGCGACAACACGCGCTACGCCATCTATCTTGAGCTGGCTCGAGCGTCCGTGCCGAAGACCACCGCCGAGATTTCCGAGACGCTGTCGCTGCATCCGAACACGGTCCGGCCGCATCTCGAACGGATGCGTGAGGTTGGCTTGCTTTTGGTCGAAGTCGGCGGGCGTGGCGAACTGGGCCGTCCGCAGCATCGCTATTCGGTGGCCCCCGATGCCCCGTCGCTGGGGCTTGAACCTCCCGCGATGCCGGTACTCGCCCGCATGGTGCTGTCGATGGCCAAGCGGCTACAGGCGACGCCAGGTGACGCTGAGGCGATTGGATACGACGAAGGTCGCAGTCGGGCAGTGGGGTACCGGGCTGCGCCGTCGACACTCGAAGCATTGGTCGCTGATCTCGATCGTCTCGGATTCGACCCGGTAGTCAGCGACGACCCGCGAGTAAATCCAGCCTCCGATGATGACCTCGCAGCGGTGGTGTCATTCGCCAACTGTCCCTTTGCTGACCTCGCTCAGCAACACCCTGATCTCGTCTGCAGCCTGCATCGCGGTCTTGTCATCGGGTTCGTGGCCGACATGGGTGACACTCAGATCGGCGAATTTCGCGATATCACGAGCCGCACACCTTGCCGGGTCACGGTTTCCACCAGATAATCTAATTGCACACTGAGAGAGCTCCTGAGGAGGACTGTCACATGATCACACTTACCGACACCGCAACCACCAAGGTCGGCCAGCTGCTTCAAGCAGAAGGCGCCGAAGATCTCGCACTCCGCGTTGCTGTCCGCCCCGGCGGCTGCAGTGGATTCTCGTACGAAATGTTCTTCGACGGCGACATCGCTGCCGACGACAACGTCACTAACTTCGGTGACGATGGCAAGGTCCGTGTCGTTGTCGACCCGGCCTCGGCACAGCTCCTCGAGGGTGCAACACTCGACTACAAAGATGGGCTCGAGCAGAGCGGCTTCGCCGTCACGAATCCCAACGCCACCCGCTCCTGCGGCTGCGGCCAGTCGTTCTCCTGAGCGGCGCCAGATCTCCCGATGCCTGCGTTGCCGTCGTCGGTCATTGAGCAAGCTCAACTCCGTCCTCGGCGCCTCGACCTCGGAAAATCTGACTCGAAGAACTGATGAAGAAACTGAGTAAGACGCCCGCGGTCTGACCGCGGGCGTTTTGCTTTTTCTCTCCTTTTCTCTCCCTCTCTCAAACTGAGCGGAGATCAGGTTTTCTTCTCGCAAGGCGCGCTGCGACGACCATGACTTGCGTCACCGAGGAGCCGGCGGAACGCAGCGAGAAGGAAACGTGGCGCCGCTCAGCCGCTCAGCTCGTGAGGAGGGTGAGGCGACCGTTGAGTTCGGTGGAGTCCCAGACGGCGTCAAGGCGCTCGACGACCACGCCGTTCGCATCGGCCAGGAAGAGTGCTGGCTCGTAGGTCATCCCGACTGCGGTGACTGCTGGAGCGATGTCGATCCCGGCGTCGTCGGTGAACACTTCGGCGTGCACGTAAATGATCTTGTCGTCGAACAATTCGCGGCTCGCGACCAGTGCATCGAGTGCGGGCGCACAACTGCCGGTTGAGCAGAACGCGGGCGTGCCCACGTAGTACGCCACCGGCTTGCCCATGGTGAGTGCGTCGGTCAAGGACACGGTGTGGAACGGGCACGGTTCGGGCGACAGGGTGCACAGCGAGGCGAGGCCCTGTTCGTCCCCGATCGTCGGTGTGTCGAAGCCTGGGAGCAGCTGTCCTGGCGTTGGCACAGCGACCTCGCCAGGCTCCAGTACTTGGAACGATGCGCCTGTATCGGGACCGCCGTCGACGACGAGGGCATAGACCCCTGGAGTGTCGATCGTGGTCCGAAAGTCGTAGTAGGGCGCTGGCGCAACGGTCCGCTTGACCGCAGTGAACGCACCGCCGATCGGATTGCCATCGATGTCGACCACGCGTGCGCCGAGCGTGGCCGGGCCGTCTTGAATGAATTCGGCAGCGCCGGTCGACAGCGTGATCGGCATGCGGATCTCGCCGGGGACCAGCACGTTGTTCGGGAACCGCTGGACGAGCGTGAAACCTTCGCCCGACGGGCCCGCTACGCCGCCAGCGGCCCCAGACGAAGCGCTGCCCTTAGAGCCCGAGCCCGAGCAGGCAGCAAGTGCCCCCGACGCGGCGATGCCGGCAATAAAGCGTCGCCGGCTGATGCCGGTTCCGAGTTCGATGAGCCGAGGAAAGTGCGTCATGTAATCCACTCGCAAACTGTTGGGGGCAGCGACCGTGACCGAACGCTGTATTCAGAGGGGCGAGGACAGTCGTTGCGCTGAGCATCGCGAACGTGCGAATCTTTGCGGGCCATGAATGTGCCTGGAAGCCAACTCCCTCTCCGACGATATCGCCGCCGGATACTCGGGTGGGGCGCCGTCGGGGTGATCGGGGTCTTTGCGGTTGGCGCCGTGATCTTTGGGGCCCGCGTCGAGAATGATCTGGAGCGACGCGTCGTCGAACAGTTCAACGATGCTCAAGTCGGGCCCGTGACAGCGAGATTCGGTGGCCAGGACGGCACGTTGTTGTGCCTCGAAGGTGCCGTTGCCATCCCTGAGGATCTCCTTGAGCGAAGCCGGGCCCTGTGGGGTGTTGCCTCGCTCGACCTCGACGATTCCTGTGGACAGGTTGCGCTTTCGGCAAATATCGATGCTTCGGCGGTCTTGACCACGGAAGCCCTGGCGACGACCGAGCCACTGGCCACGTCGCCGTCTGTCAACGTTGAGACGGTGGCCAGCCTGGTCGCTGCCGGGTCGCAGTTCTCGACATTGCAGGATCTCTTGGGTGACACTTTACTCGACGCGACTCTCGCTGGCGACGGACCGTTCACGTTGTTCGCTCCGACCAACGAAGCGTTCCAGGCACTTGGACCGGATGCGATCGCCGCGCTTGGACGCGACACCGAACTCCTCACGACAGTCCTCAAACACCATGTGACAGCCGGCGCTGTCACGAGCGCCGATTTCCGCAATGGTGTCGTGGAGATGCTCGATGAATCATCGATAACCGTTGAGGTTGCAGATGGCGTGACGCTCATGAGCGGTGCATCGATCGCAACGGTGACAGAGCCTGACCTCATTGCCGACAACGGGGTTCTTCACGCTATCGACCATGTGCTCCTCCCGATTGGAATGACGGCCGGAGCCGAGACCAACGAGCCGATCCTCTCCGCCGAGGTCGCTGACGGCCAGATTTTCCTGCGCGGCACCGTGGCGACGGATGCGCAGCGCATCGAGCTCATCAGGGCTGCTGGCGTCCGGATGAACCCGGCGAATGTCATCGACGACCTGGTCGTCGACCCCGGTTTCGCGGCGACCGACGCCGACGTCGAAGGTTTCGCCAACCTTGCCTCTCTGATGGTTCCAAATCTGATCAGTGGTGAGGCAACGCTCACCAGCTCAGGCGTCACTCTCATCGGCGTCTACGCGAGCGACGAGCAAATCGCGATACTGAAAAGCGTGTCGGCCGATGACGTCACGTTCGACTTGACCGAGCGCGCCGCTGCGACCGAGGCCGACGCGGCAACGCTTCAGGTCGATCTCAATGCGCTCGTGACTGCCAACCCGATTTTGTTCGATCAGCGCAGCACGCAGATCACTGCTGATTCAGCAGCCATCATTGATCGAGTGGCTGCGATCTCGAACCGTGTTGGAGGCCTCGCCATCGAAATCCGAGGCCATACCGACAACGACGGCGCCGCAGCGACGAACCAGCAGTTGAGCGAAGGGCGTGCCGAAGCGGTGAGCGCATCGCTTGTCGAGCGCGGGATCGCCGTTGGCGCTCTCACTACCGCTGGCTTCGGCGGCTCGCAGCCGATCGTCGACGCGGCTGGAGTTGAAGACAAGGCGGCCAGCCGTCGCGTTGAGTTCGTCGTCACCGTCCAATAACGAGCACCCAGACAGGAACCGTCGTGCCATACACACTTGCCAAATTCTTCTTGTGGGGTCTCCTCATGGCGCTCGCTGGCGGCTCCATTGGTTGGTTGTTGCGCAGCCTCACATGTCGCGCGGAGGTCGCTCGCGCCAAGGCGATCACGGTCGACAACGACGAACTCGATCGCCTCCGTAGTCGTCTGGCCAACCTCGAACCGGCGGTTGCCGAACGCGATCGTCTCCGTATGGAACTGGCCGATGTCCGTGGCTCAAGTGCAGGCGCACTCGGATTCGCAACGACAGCAAACACCTCAATCGTTCTCGATGAGCTCGTCGTGGATGACGACGCCCCGGAAGCAATGGCTGCATTGTCTGCCGATGGGATCAGCACAGAACTGCCAGCATCGGGAGCCGTTGAGGGACCAGCAGCCGTGGCCCCCGAAGCCCGTTCCGGGCTTGACCCGGCTGAGGCATCTGCAGCGCTCGGCAAGAAGGTTCGAATTGACGACCTCACTGTGGTTGAAGGCATCGGGCCGAAGATCACCGAGTTGTGTAACGCCATCGGTATCACCACCTGGGCGCAGCTGGCTTCGGCCGAAGTCGAGACGTTGCAGTCGATGTTGACCGATGCCGGCTCGCGGTTTCAGATGCACAAGCCGGGTTCGTGGCCAGGCCAGGCCAGGCTGCTCGCCGCTGGGCAGTGGGCTGATTTCCAGCAGTTGACAGCGGACCTCGCCGACGGGACCTGAGTAGGTGCTCTCGCTGAGTTAGATTCAGCCCCATGAGCAAGCCCCTCGGCCCCTATACGCCTGTCGTTCGCGCCGGCGACTTCATCATCATCTCTGGACAGGGCGGTCTCCTCGACGGCATCAAGGTCGACGGTGGCGTGGTCCCGGAGACCGTGCAGGCAATGAACAACATTAAGTCGCTGCTCGCCACCATGGGCGCCACCATGGACGACGTGGTCAAGACGACCTGCTTCCTCACCGACATGGAGGATTACGCCCGTTTCAACGCGGCCTACGTCACAGCGTTCGGCAACCATCGGCCATCGCGGTCGTGTGTTGCGGTCGCTGAGCTTCCTGCTGAGTTTGTCGTTGAAGTTGAAGCGTGGGCCTATAAGCCGGTCTGATTCCCGGCGTTGCTGTCGCCAGAGAGTTGCGGTGCCGTGAGCGGTGGCCAGTAGTCTGACTGAATGCTCGGAGGCATTGCCATCATCATTTTCGTCGTTCTGCTGATTCCGGTCGGGGTGTTGATGACGGGCGCCGTTGCGTCGGCCGTGCTCGGAGAAGTGCTGCACCGCGATGGCACGAGCCGCCACGAAGGCTCCGAACTCCTCGACATTCCTGACTGACCTGGCGCCAATGAAGGGCTGTTCATGACCAACGCTGTCGCTGATCTGGTCATCGCGAACGCGCGGTGCGTCGCGACAATGGACGGCGCCCGCCGTGAGATCTCCGGCGGATGGGTTGCTATCACCGATGGCCTCGTCTCTGGAGTAGGTGACGGGCCCGCTCCCGAAGCAGCCAAGACCATCGACGCCACCGACTGCCTGGTTACCCCGGGGCTGATTAACACCCACCACCACCTGTATCAGAACCTGACGCGGGCGTTCCCGGCCATGACCGACAAACCTCTGTTCGGGTGGCTGCAGTCGCTGTATCCGCTGTGGCGTGCCATCGACACCGAGTCGGTCCACGTGTCGGCCTGGGTCGGCCTGGCCGAACTCGCGCTGTCGGGCTGCACGACCTCGTCTGACCACCTCTATCTCCACCCCCACGGGGCAGGCGACCTGCTGACTGCCGAGATCGAGGCCGCCCAAGACCTTGGCATCCGTTTCCACCCGACGCGCGGTTCGATGTCGCTGTCCGAGAAAGACGGCGGCCTTCCGCCCGATGACGTGGTCGCTGACGACGACGAGATTCTCGCGGCGAGCGAAGCAGCGGTGCTTCGTCACCACGACCGATCACACGGCGCTATGACGCGGGTGGCGTTGGCGCCTTGCTCACCGTTCTCGGTCACCGAAGATCTGATGGTCCGCTCAGCCGAGCTCGCCGAACGGCTCGACGTCCGCCTGCATACCCACTTCGCTGAGAATGCCGAAGACGACGAATTCAGCCTCGCCACCTTTGGATGTCGACCAATGGAGTACCTCGAACGCACGGGCTGGTGTACCGACCGCACGTGGGTTGCGCACTGTGTGATGCCCAACCACGACGAGATCCAACGGCTCGGAGCTGCGGGCGTCGGTGCAGCCCATTGCCCGTCAAGCAACATGATCCTGTCGTCGGGGATCGCACCGATTGTCGACCTGCGCGCCGCCGGCGTCAAGGTCGGTCTCGGCGTCGATGGTTCGTCGTCAGCCGATTCTGGATCGCTCTGGCTTGAAGCCCGCCAAGCGATGCTGCTTGCCAAGCTGCGTGATGGTGCCGATGCGGGCACGGCTCGGATGGCGCTCGAAGTTGCGACGCTCGGTGGCGCCGGCTGCCTCGGCCGCGAAGGCGAGATCGGCGTGCTTGAGGTGGGTGCCGTTGGCGATGTTGCCGTGTGGTCGTTGAATGGGCCGCAGTTTGCAGGTGCCCTCGCCGACCCAATCGAGGCCTGGCTGCGTTGTGGGCCGACCGGCGCCCGAGACACGGTCGTGCACGGCGAGCCCATCGTTGCCGACGGCATGCTCGTGAGCGGCCGTCTTGAGGAGATGCTTGGCGCTCACGCTGCTCTGTCCCGGAAGATCCAGAAGCTGAACTAAATTCCTTGTCGTTCTTGTATGTCCTGTGTTTCTTGTGTTCCTCGGATTGGAAGTGAACCCGTGACGCGTATCTCGCAGGGGTGACGGGCCGCAGCTGTCCGCAGTGGGCACAATAGGCAAGGTGTCTCCTCGGTCGCTATCCGTTTGCCTTGTCGCGGTTGCGCTCACTGTCGCTGGTTGCGCCGAGTTAACGACATCAGCCGGTAACGATGCGCCGGTGTCGACAATCGTGATCGGCTCAGAAGTGGATGGCGAGGTTGTTGTCAGCGCTGATGTCGGGCCGACGTCAAAAACCGGTATCGACACCGTCATCATGATCGGCGACTCAATCACCGTTGCGTCGACGCCTGTGCTGCAAGAAGTTTACGAGCAGCTCGGTTTCGACGAGATCATCATCGAGTCCAAGCAAGGCAAGCGCACCGCATTGTCCTTCGGGAGCAATCCGAGCGGGGTCGACATCGCCAGCTATATCGTCGACTCGCCTGACCAGGACGACGATCATTCGAACGAACTGTGGGTCGTTGCATTGGGGACCAACGACATCAACCAGTACGGCGACGCTGCAGAGCGCGCTGCGGCCATCAACGAGATGTTGCAGATAGTCCCTGAGGAATCTCCACTGATCTGGGTCGACACTTACTTCGAGGATCAGTCCGAAGGAGCCGATGCGATCAACGGCTCAATCTCTGACCGAGTGCTCGATCGCGGCAACAGTGCGATCGCTCGATGGAGTTTGGTGGCTGCCGACGACGGCAACCTCCGTGACGACGGCGTGCATCCGCGCCAGCAGGGCAGCGCTGTCTTCGCCAACGTCATCTCAGCGACGATCGTCGATTTCCTGCAACTGACTTAGCTCTCCCAGCGAGATTCGCCGAAGCGATAGCCGACCGACCGGACGGTTTGAATCAGGCCGGCGTGTTCTTCGCCGAGCTTGGCCCGTAGGCGACGAATGTGCACGTCGACAGTGCGTGCCCCGCCGTAGTACTCGTAGCCCCACACTCGGCTGAGCAGGATTTCACGGGTGAACACTTTGCCGGGGTTCTGTGCGAGGAACTTGAGGAGCTCGTACTCCATGTAGGTCATGTCAAGCGACTTACCGGCCATCGACGCCTGGTAGGTCTCCAGGTTGAGGCTGAGCGGGCCGTACTCGACGAGGTCGGAGCTGACGAGCTGCACCTCACCGGCGAGTAGATGTCGGAGTCGGGCCTCGACCTCGGCCGGATGGAACGGTGTGAGGCAGAAGTCGTCGTACAAGTCGTCGCGGTGTTGGAGTTCGGAGAGCTGTGCACCGCCGATCAGCACGAGCACCGGCAGTGAGCTCGCGGGCTGTTTGCGCAACGTTCGGAGAAATGCCCATGCAGCTTCGGGATCAACGGTTGCGTCGACAATCGCGCCAGCCCATCCGCCGTCGGGTTCTTGCTCGCTGGCGGTGATCAACGTGTTGACCGCCTTCCACCTGTAACCCCCGAGGTCGAGTGTGCGGGCCAGTTCTGGCGTCGTTGGATCGGGGACGACGATGAGCATGGATTTGGCTGGCAGCGGTTCACTCACAGCGCCGACAGATACCGATCTCGCTCGAAGGCGCTGACATGTGTTTTGTAGGCCCGCCACTCTTGACGTTTGTTCCGCAGGAACCACTCGAAGATGTGTTCGCCGAGTGCCTCTCGGACCAATGTCGAGTTCTCCATCGTTTGAAGTGCTGCAGCCAGCGACTCGGGAAGCTGTTCGATGCCCAGCTCAGCGAGCACGTCGTCGCTGATCTCGAAGAGGTTCGCATCGGCCTCGTCGGGGAGCTCGTAGCCCTCCTTGACGCCCTTCATCCCGGCCGCCAGCATCAGGCTGAAGGCGAGATAGGGGTTGCAGGCCGGGTCGGGTGAGCGGTACTCAAGCCGGGTCGCAGTCGGATTGCCTTTCTTCGCGATCGGTACACGGATCAGGCCGCTCCGATTGTTGCGCGCCCAGCTGACATGTACCGGAGCTTCGAAGCCGGGGACGAGTCGCTTGTAGCTGTTGACGGTCTGGTTGGTGACAGCGGTGATCTCGGCCGCGTGGTGCAGGAGGCCAGCCATGAAGGCCTTCGCGGTCGGCGACAGGTTGTAGGGGTCGTCGCCGTCGTAGAACGCGTTCTCGTCGTCTTGAAACAGGGAGAGGTGCACGTGCATTCCGGACCCCTGGATTCCTTCGAGTGGCTTGGGCATGAACGTGGCGTGCACGTTGCTTCGAGCAGCGACCTCGCGCACGGCGTGACGGAAGGTCATCATGCTGTCGGCCATCGTCAGGGCGTCAGTGTGTCGCAGATCGATCTCTTGCTGGCCAGGCGCGTCTTCGTGGAAGCTGTATTCCACCGGGATGCCCATTGCCTCGAGCGTGCGGATGGTTTTCTTGCGTAACTCGCCAGTGATGTCGTTGGTGGTGAGATCGAAAAAGCCGCCGTCGTCAATCGGCACGGGTGGGGCGCCGGGTGTGAGCGGCTCGAAATAAAAGAACTCGATGTCGGGTGCGACGTAGAAGGTGAGGCCAGCTTCGTTCGCGGCCTTCATGTGGCGGCGCAAGACCTGACGCGGATCGCCGGCGAACGGCGTGCCGTCAAGGTTGTAGATATCACAGAAAATGCGCGCTTCGGGGACCTTGGGGTCGCCCCATGGTAGGACCTCGAACGTGTCAGGGTCGGGGATGGCGAGGACGTCGGCTTCCTGCACGCGGGAGAACCCGTCGATCGATGAGCCGTCGAAGGTCATGCCATCGCTCAGGGCATTGTCGAGTTCGGCAGGGGAGATAGCGAGGCTCTTTAAGGTGCCGAGGACGTCGGTGAACCAGAGTCGAACCAAGCGAACCCCGCGTTCCTCCACGGATCGCAATACGTATTCCCGCTGCTGTTCACTACTCATTCGACCCAGTCTTTCAGATTGTTGTGAAAAATGGCGACGGGGTAGGGACACAAAGCCCCCACCCCGCCAGCCTTGATGCTGTTTAGGCAATCAAAATCAATGAGAACTGAGACGGGATCGGAATGGAGCAATCGGCCTTTCCGGACCGTCTCAGCTCACTTCTTTATTGCGGAGCAGATGGTCTCTGTCACGAGGCGTGCGACCGTGTAGGGGTCGATGTTGCCGTTCGGGCGGCGATCTTCGAGGTAGCCCTTGCCATCGATCGAGCACTGCCACGGGATGCGGACAGATGCGCCGCGGTCGGAGACGCCGTAGCTGAACTGGTCGTGGCGCTGTGTTTCGTGGGCGCCGGTGAGGCGTTCCTCGACGCCGGCGCCGTAGTTGGCGATGTGCAGCGCAGCTTTCTTGCCGAGGGCCACGCAGCCAGCTTCGATGTGCTCCATGCCGCCGTCTTCGCGCATCTCTTTGGTCGAGAAGTTCGTGTGCGCACCGGCACCGTTCCAGTCGCCCTTCACCGGCTTGGCGCTGATGTCGATGATGACGCCGTACTCCTCGGCGATGCGGTGCAGCAGGTAGCGGCCGATCCAGAGTTCGTCGGCCACTTCGAGGAGGCCGACTGGGCCAACCTGAAATTCCCACTGGCCGGGCATCACTTCGGCGTTAATGCCCGACAGGGTGATTCCGGCTTCGAGGCAAGCGTCCATGTGGTCTTCCGCGATATCGCGACCGGTGATGGCAATTTCGCCAACGCCGCAGTAGTAGGGGCCCTGCGGCGCGGGGAAACCGTTGTCGGGGAAGCCGAGCGGCGAGCCGTCGGGCTTGAGCATGGTGTACTCCTGCTCGATGCCAAACATCGGCTCGTGCTTTTTGTACTTCTTGGCGGTACGTGCTGCTGCGGCACGGGTGTTGGTCGGGTGGGCTTTGCCGTCGACCAGCATCACTTCGCACATGACGAGGATGCTGCTGCCGCCACGAATCGGGTCCGGGAAAACGCGGGCGGGCTTGAGAACGCAGTCGCTCTTGTCGCCGGTGGCCTGGTTAGTGGACGATCCGTCAAAGCCCCACAGGGGCATGTCGGCGAGCTCGACTCCGTTGTCATCGTCCAAGATTTTCGTCTTCGAACGAAGCTGCGGGGTCGGCTCCGCGCCGTCGATCCAGATGTATTCAGCCTTGATAGCCACTGTGTGGTCCTCGAATTCTCTCGTTGGTGGGGCGCAACAAGGTTAGGCCGCGACCCGTGATCGACGTGAATTGTGGCAGCAACGGCCCCAATTGGTATTGCAGCTCTGTGAACGGCGCGTGAATTGGAGTGGGCATTGGTGACCGGACATGGGTTCTGCGGAGCAGCCCGGTCGGGGTGGCTGCCCTACGGGACGACGATTGTGCGTTCGATGAGATTGGGGTCGGCTGCGATTTGCTCGGCGGTGAATGCGACGTCACGCCAGTTCTTCTCGCTGAACCGATTTGTTTGTTGC
>ERZ888423.305-NODE-305-length-52347-cov-94.371204_pt1 | contig 52347 bp, 49 predicted proteins | sample MGYA00520523_ERZ888423 | MGnify/ENA primary metagenome ERZ888423 (study PRJEB32303, sample SAMEA104408611) | aquatic metagenome | biome: Brackish water; feature: Pelagic; material: water | place: Baltic Sea | collected 2014-06-08T10:24:00 | depth 30,27 m ... | reverse complement strand
TCGCCCCAGTTCCGCCAAGCCCTACCCGATCTGGCCCGCTCGATCGGCAAAGCCCACCTGCTGCAGTGGCAAGCCCAGCTCAAGAGCAGCGAACAGCAACTGCGCCACAGCGTCAACCCGCGCCTGTGGCTTGAAGTTCTGCTACTGGGCCTGCTGGCTGAGCCGGTAGCTGCCGCCCAGCCAATCTCTACCGCAACACCTGCCGCAGTTGCACCGGCGGTTGCACCTGCTGTCGCACCGGCGGTCGCGCCAGTCGCCCCCCCAGCAGCAGCCCCAATCCCGGCTCCAACGCCAGCACCAGCTCCGGTCAGCGTCGAACCCAACAGCTCCGCCAACCTGCCGGAGCTCTGGCAGCAAATCCTGGCAGGCCTAGAGCTGCCCTCTACGCGCATGCTGCTGTCCCAACAGGCCCGGCTGGTGCGACTCGATGAACGCCGCGCCGTGGTGCAGGTGGCCGGCAACTGGATGGCCATGGTGCAGAGCCGCCTGCCCCTGCTGGAAGCAGCGGTAGCCAAGGCCCTGGGTAGTCCCCGCCAGCTAACACTGGAAGGGGGTGGCGAGAGCTCCGCACCAACCGCCACCACCCCCAGTGCCGCCACCCCCAGACCAGCACCACCACCGCCAACGCCAGCACCCCTGCCAAATCCAGCAACTAATCCGCCAGCCCCAGCACCACCGCTAACGCCAACGCCAACGCCAACAGCTACTGCGCCCCCCTTAGCCGCACCCCTCGATGACAAGGCCAGAAGACTGGCGGAGTTCTTCAATGGCGAAGTAGTTGAACTCGATGGGCCTCTGGATGAATTAACTGGCGATGCATTGACTTGCGATGCAGAGGAGGCGGCTGCCTGAGCGGGGCCAGCACAATTGCGTAATAGGTAATCAGGTGTGTAACGGGTAATCAGGCGGTGGCCGGATCTTCGATCGGGGTCTCGTCCTCCTCGCCGAGGTGCATGGTTTTAGCCCACACCAGGGTCTTAGGCAGCAGGGCCATGCGCAGGCTGGTCCAGGGAATCACCACAAACCAATGACCCAGGTAGACAATGCCGAGGGCCAGATTCCAGACGTTCATGGCGGGCAGGGCCGGCCCCTCGCCAGGGCGGCGACAGCCGGCCAAGATCGCTCCTCCAGAGAGCCCAAAGGCAACAAAGGAAAGGGGCCAGATGGTTGGGCGGGTGCCCGTAATCACGGCGCCGAGCAAATCGGCAATCGCCACCACCGGCAAAAAGTATTGGAGCAAGAAGAAACTGGTTAAATCAAGCTTCTGGCTAGCGCTGAGACGCTCCGAAATCAGGCCGGGCCAGTAATCGAAGAAGCGCTGCAAACCGCCTTCAGCCCAACGCTGACGCTGGCGCCACAGGGCAGCCACACTCAGCACGGCCTCTTCCTGCACCGGCGGATCCCAGAGGATGCCAATCGGCTGGCCGTCGAGCAGGAGCCTGAAGCTGAGGTCTAGGTCGTCGGTGACCGTGTCCTCGTTGAAACCGCCGCTACTGAGCAAGGCGTCCCGGCGCAGCAGCTGGCCATTGCCGCGCAACTCGGCTACGCCTCCCAGCGCTAAGCGACCCTGCTGGATCACGGCATCGAGGGCCATCTCCATGGCCTGGGCCCGGGTCAGCCAATTGGCGGTGGCATTCACCTCAGCTTTGCGCAGCTGCACCGCCGACCAGCCACCAGCTTCTGCGAAGGGAATCAGCCGCTCCAGGGTGTCGCTCTGAAGATCGGCATCAGCGTCGAGCACAAACATCCAGCGGCCCTGAAGCTGCTGCAGCACCAAATTGAGAGCGCCCGATTTGCCGCCGCCGGCATCTGGCTCACGCCGCAATACCTGCAGAAAAGGATGACGCTCCTGCAGCTCAGCCAAAACCTGGGGAGTGCGATCGCTGCTGGCATCGTCAATTACCCAGAGCCGCAGCCGCCCCTGCGGGTAGCTCAACTGGGCAATGCGCTCCACCAGGCGGCCGATCACTGCTTGCTCATCGCGGGCCGCCACCACCACGTCCACTGCGGGAAGGGGCTCAACCCCTAGAGCGGCGGAAGTTTGTGCTGGCTCCGAGGTGCCTGCCGAACCAAAAACCTGGCGCAACACAGTGCGCAAGCTGTACCCACCCAGCAGCACGGCCAGGGTGAAAGCCGGGATCAGGCGCAGCGACTCATGGAGCCAATGGGGAGCTATGCCCGCCCAGCCGCAGCCGATCAGGAACAGGGCCGACTTACCGCGACGGTGATCGGTGGAACGGCCACCCGCAGCCATGACGATCCCAAAAGTCACCAAACTCTAAGGGGGACTCGAGTCCGACCCGGGCTGGGACAGGGGGCTGGTCCCTGGCAACGCCCTCAGGGGCTGGAGACTGGTACCTGGGTAGTAGTGCTCAAGAATGCGGGCCAGGCTCCAGCCACGCCGAGCCAAGTCGATGGCCCCCGCCTGGGACAAGCCGGCACCGTGACCAAACCCTCCCCCTTCAAAAATCCAGCGACCCGGGCCGTCGGGTCGCAATACAAAAAGAGTGCTGGGCAGCTGCCGCAGGGTGCGGCGAATCGCATCACGGCGTAGCACCACGCTCTGCATCACTCCGCTGGCGCCACTTGCCTGGATTTCCAGCGCCAACACCCGGCCACTGGGACCCCGTTCAAGCACCGCCAGGCGGGTGGGCCGGTGGCCAAAGGGCATAGCAGCGCGGCTCAGGGCCTGCTGGATCTGGGCCGCATCAAGCTGGCGAGACCAGCGAAAACGGGGATGGTCGAAGCCATAGGCGCGGGCGGTGGCCGCCAGGGCTGCCCCAAGCCGAGCCGGCTGCAACGGCAGGGACACAGCTGCCACAACGGCGGGCGGACCATCTACACGTGGCCGCAGATAGGGCAGGGCCTCCCCACTCCACACCTCCTCAAATCCGGCCGCAATTCCCCCATTTGTGGCGTGATAGACGCCATGGATCGGCGCGCCCTGCCAGCTCAGTACCTGGTATTGAGTGGCGGCAATCGCCTGGCGTACGGCCGCTCCAGCTTGGCGGGGGTCGGCATACACCTGACATTGGGTATCGGCGCATAGGTGGTAGCCATCCACCACGAATCGCTCCTGGTTGCGCAGGGCCCAGGTGCGGGCCAGCACCGCCTGGGCAGCCAGCGCCGCCGGGGGGGAGCCAGCGCCAATCTCATGGGGCACAACCCCAAGCAGGTATCGCTCTAAGGGCACCTCCTCCACCAAAGACCAGCTGCCGTAGGCATCACCTTGGAGCCGGAACGGACCTGAAAACACACCTCCCTGCCAGCGCAGCCCCCCCGGAGCCTCCAAGCGCAAGGGCCCCTCAAGCCGCACCATCCCCTCGGGGCGCCGCAGCTCCAAAACCAGGCGCTCTCGCTGCAGCTGCTCTACCAGCCGTGGTTTAACTCCAGCGGGAGCCTGGGCCTCGGCCTCGGCCCACACCTCCCAGTCCGCCGGGTGGGCAATCACAGGGGTGGCACCAGCCTGTCTCCAGCGACCAGCAGCCTCCTGGGCGCTCTCGTGGCTGGCGAAGGGCCCCCACACCTGACGACGCAGCACCAGGGGCTTGGCCAACGGCAGCCTGCGCCAGTGCAACTGCATCTGGGGTGCCTGAAACCGCTGACCCGTCGCGGTTTGCAGGGTGAGATTTCCAGCCGCGCTGCGTAGCTCCATGGGGGCGGGCGGGCCCAGATGGGCCGCCAGTGCCACCCAGAGCACCGGCGCTGTGGCCGCAACTGCCGGCGGTGGCGGCACGGGCCAATGCAAAGGTGCAGTAAGGGCTGGTCCTGAAGAAATAGGTGGCCCGGCGGCCCGGCATCCCCCCGCGAGCAGCAGCGTGCCGGTCCAAACAGCTATTTGCAGCAACGATTGAGCCGAGGAAGACCGGATTAAGGACATGTATGGAAAGGGAGGGTCTTGGAGGAAGGCACTGCCACGTCGTACTCTGCTTCTTTGTGCCCGCCGCAGAGCCAGAAATGCCGAAGCTCAAGACCCGCAAAGCAGCCGCCAAGCGGTTCAAGGCCACCGGCACCGGCAAGTTTCTGCGGCGCCGGGCCTTCCTCAACCACCTGCTCGATCACAAGAGCCCGAAGCGCAAGCGTCATCTGGGCACAATGGCTCTTGTTGATGAGCGCGATGCGGACAACGTGAGGGCGATGCTCCCCTACGCCTGAGCGCGACCTCGGCCGATTTTCACTTCTATCTTCCTGATCTACTGCTATGTCACGCGTCAAGAGGGGCAATGTTGCCCGCAAACGCCGTAACAAGATTCTTCGCCTAGCCCGTGGCTTCCGCGGCGGCAATGGCTCCCTCTTCCGCACCGCCAACCAGCGGGTGATGAAGGCGCTTTGCAATGCCTACCGGGACCGCCGCCGTCGCAAGCGCGACTTCCGCCGCCTCTGGATCGCCCGGATCAACGCAGCAGCTCGGCTCAATGGCCTGAGCTACAGCCGCTTTATGGGTGGCTTAAAGAAAGCAGACGTGCGCATCAACCGCAAAATGCTGGCCCAGCTTGCCGTGGTCGACCCCGGCAGCTTCACCAGCGTCGTGGGTGCAGCTTCAAACTGAGTTCCACTGGTAGGTCTTTTTGGACGCCCTCCTTCCCCAGGCCTACCTAATTGGGCTGATAGTTTTATTGGGGGTCGCTGCTGTAGTAGTGGCTCGTCAGATCTGGCGGGTGCGCGCAGACGAAGTCACTTTGGCCAAGCTAGAGCGCAACGATGGCCCCAAAGCCTCAGACGCGGCGGCTTTATATGAGCTTGGCTCTGTACAGCTGCGCAAGCGCCTGTATGGCCAAGCGGCGGAGTCGCTCAAGCAGGCCCTAAAGAAAGCTGAAGCCGCTAAAGAGCCGGCTGAGGCCCAGGCCGTGATTCAAAACGCTCTTGGCTTCGCTCTTGCTGCTCAAAGCAATTACAAGACAGCAATTCGTCACTACCGGCTGGCGCTGGAGGCCAAGCCCGCCTATCCAGTAGCCCTCAATAATCTTGCCTACGCCCTGGAAAAACAGCTGAAGCTGGAGGAGGCCAAACAGGCCTATGAGCAGGTGATTGCCCTGGATGCAAACAATAAAACTGCCCGCAAACGGCTGAAACTTCTAGCTCGCAAGGCCGGGCTGAATCAAGCGGCCTGAACCACAATCTCTAATCAGCCCTCACCAGAGTCCGCGCACTTCAGAACCACGGCTTGAGCTCGGCATGCGGTTGGGAGCAGCCATGCTGCTGCTGGCAATTGGGCGCAGTTCCAAGCGACCGCCTGGGCTCGTCAGTCGGGGCGCTTGCCAACCCGACAGCTGCAGACCCTGTAAACCCGTAAAGACACCTCCCTTCTCCAGACCCGCCACGTCGCATTGGCAGAGCATCAGCATGTCGAGCTGATCTGATTCGGCATTGAGATTGCCCTGCATGGGAGTAGTGACCCCTCCCACCGTGAGCTCGCCGCGCAGATCGATCATTTGGCCTAAGGGCCTAACCGATGCGAGCCTCAGCTCGACGTCCATGATCTGGGAGTTGTCGAAGGGTTGGTAGATACCCTTCCAGGTGAGTGGCATCTCCCGGGCCAGCAGCTCGGCCCTGGCTACCGGATCAAAAGTTTCCGCTCCCCCAAGACCACTGAGCGATTCTCCGCCGACACTGCCGGCCGAGGGAATGGTGAAGGGCACGAATGCCTCACTGCCTAGAGGAGTGGCCGCCTGCGCCGGAACCAAACCCAGTGGCAACACAGCCAGCGGCAAGGCGGCTAAGGGCAGCGCTACACGAATAACGGCGAAGGACACAACAACTGAAACCATCTAATGGGAGGCTAGGACCGCCTTTGAGATCTGGCCCTGCTCCGTGGTCACCACCGCTCCCACCAGCGAATCGCACACCCACCAGGATCCCCTTGTCATCGGTGGGCGCAGTTTCCGCAGCCGCCTGATGACGGGCACCGGTAAATATCCGAGCCTGGCGGCCATGCAGGCCAGCCTGACGGCCAGCGACTGCGAAATCGTGACCGTGGCCGTGCGCCGAGTCCAGAGCCAGGCTGCCGGCCATGGCGGCCTGATGGAGGCCATCGACTGGCAGCGCATCTGGATGCTGCCCAACACCGCCGGCTGTGCCACCGCGGAGGAGGCGATCCGGGTGGCCCGCCTGGGGCGTGAGCTAGCAAAGTTAGCTGGGCAGGAGGACAACTGCTTCGTGAAGCTGGAGGTAATTCCAGACACCCGTCACCTACTGCCCGATCCATTCGGCACCCTGGCGGCCGCTGAGCAATTGGTGAAGGAGGGCTTCACGGTGCTGCCTTACATAAATGCCGATCCACTGCTGGCCAAGCGCCTCGAGGAGGCCGGCTGCGCCACCGTGATGCCCCTGGGCTCGCCGATCGGCTCGGGCCAAGGCATCCGCAACGCAGCCAACATCGCCCTGATCATTGAAAACGCAAAGGTGCCTGTGGTGGTAGATGCTGGCATCGGCGTACCAAGCGAAGCCGCCCAGGCCATGGAAATGGGCGCCGACGCCCTGCTGATCAACAGCGCCATCGCCCTGGCAGGCGACCCTGCGGCGATGGCACGGGCCATGGCCATGGCCTGCGAAGCCGGCCGCAGCGCCCTCCACGCCGGTCGTCTGCCGATCCGAGCAGACGCCAATCCCAGCTCACCCCAGGTCGGCCGGGTTGGGTGCTGAACGCCTGTAGTAGTTTGCGGTTGGAGCATCCGCTCGTCCTGCAGGGGTCTGGGGTTTTCGGAATGGGTTCGGAATGGGGGTTGCAATGAAGGTCTTCGTTCTCGGTGGCGACGGCTTCTGCGGATGGCCCTGCGCGGTGAATTTGGCCGATGCCGGTCATGAGGTAGTGATCATTGACAACCTCAGCCGGCGCAAGATCGACGTCGACCTGGAGGTGGAGTCGCTTACACCGATCGCCACCATGGGCGACCGCCTCAAAGCATGGGAGCAAGTGGACGGCAAGCCGATGCGCTTCGTGCACCTCGACCTGGCTCATGAGTACCAACGGCTGGTGGATCTGCTGGTCGCGGAGCGGCCTGATTCCGTGGTGCACTTCGCCGAGCAGCGCGCAGCGCCTTACTCGATGAAGAGCAGCGCCACCAAGCGCTACACCGTGGACAACAACGTCAACGGCACCCACAACCTGCTGGCCGCGATCGTGGAGAGCGGCCTCGACATCCACATCGTGCACTTGGGCACGATGGGTGTGTATGGCTACGGCTCCCATCGCGGCGCCACCATCCCTGAGGGCTACCTCAAAGTTGAGGTGCCCCAGCCCGACGGCAGTCGCTTCGAGGAGGAGATCCTGCACCCGGCCAGTCCGGGCAGCGTCTATCACATGACCAAGACGCTCGACCAGCTGCTCTTCCTCTACTACAACAAAAACGACCGGGTCCGCATCACCGACCTGCACCAGGGCATCGTCTGGGGCACCAACACTGAGGCCACCGAGCGGGACCCGCGCCTCACCAACCGCTTCGACTACGACGGTGACTACGGCACCGTGCTCAACCGCTTTTTGATGCAGGCAGCTATTGGCTACCCGCTCACGGTGCACGGCACCGGCGGCCAGACCCGCGCCTTCATCCACATCCGCGATTCGGTGAAGTGCGTGCAGCTGGCCCTGGAAAATCCGCCGGCCAGGGGCGAGCGGGTGAAGATCTTCAACCAGATGACCGAAAGCCACCAGGTGGGTGAACTGGCCCGCAAGGTGGCGGCTCTCACCGACGCCCAGATCAATTACCTGCCCAATCCCCGCAACGAAGCCGTCGAAAACGATCTGATCGTGGACAACCGCTGCTTCATCGAGCTGGGCCTCAACCCCACCACCCTCGATGACGGCCTGCTGGCTGAAGTGGTGGATGTGGCCCGCCGCTGGGCTGATCGCTGCGACCGCAGTCGCATCCCCTGCCAATCCGCCTGGACCCAAACCCAGGCTCAGGCCATCCAGACGGCCTGAGGCGCGATTCCAGACCCTTGAAGATCGCCTTTTTCACCGAAACCTTCCTGCCCAAGGTGGACGGCATCGTCACCCGGCTCACCAAGACGGTGCAGCACCTAGTGGCGGCTGGCGATGAGGTGCTGATCTTCTGCCCGGAAGGCGCCCCGGAGACCTACATGGGAGCCCAGGTGGTGGGGGTGCCAGCCATGCCCCTACCTCTCTATCCCGAGCTCAAGCTGGCCCTGCCGCGGCCGGCGGTGGCAGAAGCCCTGGATCGCTTCAAGCCCGATCTTGTCCACGTTGTCAATCCCGCCGTCCTGGGGCTCGGCGGCATCTGGCTGGCCAAAACCAAGGCCTATCCCCTGGTAGCCAGCTACCACACCCACCTGCCCAAATACCTGGAGCACTACGGCATGGGCATGCTCGAGCCGCTGCTGTGGGAACTGCTCAAAGCTGCCCACAACCAGGCCCGGCTCAACCTCTGCACCTCCACCGCCATGGTGCAAGAGCTAAGTGAGAAGGGAATCCAGCACACCGATTTGTGGCAGCGCGGCGTAGACACTGAGCTGTTCCAGCCGTCGCTGCGCTCCGATGCCATGCGGCAGCGGCTGCTAAACGGCCAGAGCGACACCGGCAAGCTGCTGCTCTACATCGGCCGGCTATCTGCGGAAAAACAGATCGAGCGGATCCGGCCCGTGCTTGAAGCAATGCCCGATGCCCGGCTGGCCCTAGTGGGAGATGGTCCTTACCGCCTGCAACTCGAGAAGATTTTTGCCGGCACACCTACCCACTTCGTGGGCTACCTAGCCGGGCAAGAGCTGGCGGCGGCCTATGCCAGCGGCGACGCTTTTCTATTCCCCTCCAGCACCGAAACCCTGGGCCTGGTGCTGCTGGAGGCCATGGCGGCCGGCTGCCCGGTGGTGGGTGCCAACCGCGGTGGCATCCCCGACATCGTCAGCGATGGGATCAATGGCTGCCTTTACGAACCAGACCAGGAGGGCAGCCTGGCCGCGGCCGTCGAGCGCCTGCTGGGCGATGCCAGCCAGCGGGCCGAGCTGCGCACTAACGCCCGCGAGGAAGCCGAGCGCTGGGGTTGGGCTGGAGCTACCGAACAACTGCGCGGCTATTACCAGCGCCTGCTGGCCAAGCCCGACCTGCAACTGGTGGCCTGAATCAGGACTGGGGCGGCTGCCCCGGCAGGCTGCCCCGGAACCAGGTATTCATCAAGGCCTTCACCATCGGAGCTGCCACCGTGCCGCCATAGCCGCCGGAGTTTTCCCCGAAGGCGATGATCACCAAGGTGGGCTTATCAGCTGGGGCATAGCCGCCAAACCAGGCGTGATCCGGCCGGGGTGGATCCTCGCCCGTGCCGGTTTTGCCAGCCACCGGAGGCAGGTTGGGATCATTGAGGAGCTTGGCGGTGCCGAGGGTCACCACCTGGCGCAGCCCATCCCGCAGCACCTGCAGGGTGGCCGGCTTGAGACCAATCCAGGTGCGTTCCGTGGGACGCTCCACCAGGTGGGGCGTCACCAGCCAACCACCGTTGGCCACCGCGGCATAAAGCCGCGCCATCTGGATCGGGGTCACCTGCAGGGCCCCCTGGCCAATGGCCGAGGTGATGGTGTCCACGGGTGTCCAGCCCTCACCCAGCACCTCCTGTTTCCAGGCCTGATCGCCCAGCAAGCCCGGGGTCTCCTCCTCCACCAGCTCAATGCCGGTGACCTGGCCGTAGCCCATGCGCCGGGCGGCTTTGAACAGCTCATCGGGGCCCACCTTCAGCCCCACCTGGTAATAGAAGGTGTTGCTGCTCACGGCCAAGGCGAAGGGGAAACCGATGGCTCCATAGGCGCCATGGTCGCGGTAGCAAAGGCCCGCGTAACAGAACGAATTCATCGTCATCACCTTGGAATCGGCTGAATAGCGGCCCGACTCCAGACCCGCCACAGAGGTGACAATCTTGAAGGTGCTGGCAGGGGGAAAGCCCTGAAAGGCGCGATTCAGCAGGGGAGCATCGGGGGAATTGAGGCTGCTCCACTGGCTCGAACTTGGCGCTGGCGAAAAAACATTGGGGTCAAAGGTGGGCCGGCTGGCCAGGGCCCGAATTGCACCGGTTTGGGGATCGAGCGCCACGATCGCCCCCTTGCGCACCCCATCGAGGGCCCGCTCTGCCGCCTGCTGCAGGGCCAAATCCAGGGTGAGGCGCAGATCCTGACCAGCCCTGGAAGACTTCTCCCCAATGATGCGCTGCACCTGACCGGCGGCGTTCACCTCCACCTGCTGGCCGCCCCACTCGCCGCGCAGGTGCCACTCAAACTGCTTCTCGACCCCACTGCGGCCCACCCGATCCTGAATCCGGTAACCCTTTTGCTGGAGCTGGGCGTATTCCTCTTCGGTGATCCCGCTGGTGTAGCCAAGCACGTGGGCTGCCAGCCGGCCGTGGGGATAGCTGCGCAGGATGTCCACGTCCACCTCGGCTCCCTGAAGCCCGGCGGCCTGCTCGCGGAAGCGCAGTACCTGCTCCGACTTGAGGCCGCTAGCCAGATCTATCCGAAATCCCTCCGCGTTGGCACCGCTGCGGCGGCGCGCTTCCAGTTGGGCCGCGGGCACCCCAACCACCGTCGCTAAGCGATTCCGCAAGGCCGGCCACTGGGCGTCATCCACCTCTCGAGGCTGGATGTAGAGGTTGTAGGTGAGCCGGCTGGTGGCCAGCAACTGGCCGTGACGATCTAGCAGGCGTCCCCGGATCGGATTGCGGGGCAGCAGCCGGATTCGGTTTTCATCGGCCCTGGCGCGGTTTTCAGCGCCATGAAACAGCTGCAGCCAGGCCAACCGTGCAACCATGGCTCCGCTGAACAGCAACACCAGGGTCATTAGTAGGGCCGACTGGCGGCCCATACCTGTGTGACGCGAAGCTGCTGAACCAAAGGCCATGGTTAGGCGTGGGGCCCGAGCCGCTGGTCCAGCAGCTCAAGCCGAGCGGCGATGCGGGCCAGACCCTGCTGCAGCTCCAGGGCGTCCTGGGGATCGGCATGGGGTGCTGCCTCATCCCCTACCTCGGTGGCCACGTCGTAGACCTCCACCTTCATCACAGGGTTGCCAAGGCCTGGGCTGACCCGATCCAAACCCTGGCGCAGCTGACTAGCGGCAGGCTCGCCCTCCTGCCGCAGGCTGCCGAGGGGATCGGCCTCCTGGCCGTCAAAGGCTGCCATCACCTCGCGAGCCCCGCCCTTACGGGCCCGCTCCACCACCGCCAAACCCACGGGCAGGACGTCCTGCATCAAGGTGAGCCGGAGAGCATCAAAAGGGTCGGTGGCCATGGCGGCGTTCCTGGCTCAGGAACCACAGTCTGACCTGCCTGCAGCCCGGTGCTCAGGGAGCCAGCCGCTGGATCCCTGGATCAACGATCACCTGGCGGCAGTTCTGCTGGCTACCCCACCACCAACCCGCCGCCACGGCGATCACCAGCAGCGAGGCCAGCGGCACCAGAGCCTGGCGGGTGACGTCAAGGGCCAGCCATTCGCCCCAGCCCCGCAGAGTGCGCTCCCGATCGAAGCGCCGCCGGGCCTTCTCACCCTCCTGCTGGCGCCGGCGCAGGGAACGGGTCACCCAGCGCTCAAATGATTTCTTCTTGGTGACCGCCATCTTGCGCTCGACCTCGAGCAGATGGCCGGCCGAGAGCTCAGGGTTGAAGGTGCTGATCAGCTCCAGGCTCTTGAGGAACATCTCCACGGCGCCATCTTTGGCGGCTCGCTCGCCCTCATCGAGCAGCTCCCAGTCCACCTCGGGGTAAAAGCGCAGCCGGTTGCTGGCGATCTGTTCTTCCATCAACTGGCCTGGCTCCCGCAGCCAGCGGTCTGTATTGGCGTCGAAACGGCGCCAATACAGAAAGGGATTGAGATAAATGGTTTTGCCGGCCAGCACGATGCTGTCCTGCTGCAGCCTCCGCTGCATGTCGGGATCGGGAGCTGTCGAGCTGGGGGGCACGGATGCTGCAGTCACGACGTATGGGCTGGGAGCCGATGCTATCGAAGGTCGGCGGCCCGGGCTACTCCCGCAACACCTACTCCCACTCGATGGTGCCCGGGGGCTTGCTAGTGATGTCGAGTACCACCCGGTTCACGCCCTTGACCTCGTTGACTATGCGGTTGGAAATGGTCTCCAACAGGTCGTAGGGAAGGCGCGACCAATCGGCGGTCATGCCGTCTTCTGAGGAGACGCAGCGCAGCACGATCGGAAAGGCATAGGTGCGTTTATCGCCCATCACGCCCACGCTGCGTACCGGCAGCAACACGGCGAAAGCCTGCCAGATCTCGTTGTATAAACCAGCCTGCTTCACCTCCTCGCGCACGATCAGATCAGCGTCACGCAAAATATTGAGCTTCTCGCTGGTGACCTCACCGAGAATGCGAATCGCCAAACCAGGCCCGGGGAAGGGGTGCCGGCTAACGATCTCCTGGGGCAAGCCCAGGCTGCGGCCCACCTTGCGCACCTCATCTTTAAACAAACGGCGCAGGGGTTCCACCAGCTTGAACTGCAGATCCTTGGGCAGGCCGCCGACGTTGTGGTGGCTTTTGATCTTCACCGCCACCCGCTCACCGGTTTTGGGATCGATGCCCGTGCCGGCGCTCTCGATCACGTCGGGATAGAGGGTTCCTTGGGCCAAGTAGTCGAAGGGGCCGAGGCGCTTGCTTTCCTCTTCAAACACCCGGATGAATTCCGTACCAATCAGCTTGCGTTTCTCCTCCGGGTCGGTGACGCCATCGAGCTTGCTGATGAAGCGCTCGCGGGCATTGATGTATTCCACATTGATGTGGAAGCGCTTGTCGAAAAACTCCACCAAAAACTCGGGCTCCCCTTTGCGCATGAAGCCTTGATCGATGAACATGCAGGTGAGCTGATCGCCAATCGCCTTGTGCAGCAGAAAGGCGAGGGTGGAGGAATCAACGCCTCCCGAGAGAGCCAGCAACACCCGCTTATCGCCTACTTGAGCGCGTACATCAGCCAGCGCTTCGTCAATAAAGGCGGCCGTGGTCCAATCTGCCTCGCAACCACAAATGTGGTATACGAAATTGCGCAGCATGGCCATGCCACCGGAAGAATGCACAACCTCCGGATGAAACTGCACGCCGTATAGACGTCGCCGGTGATCGGCGACGGCGGCTTCAGGAGTGTTGTCAGTGTGGGCAAGCCGCTGGAAGCCCTCGGGTAGTCGTTCCACCGAGTCGCCGTGGCTCATCCACATCGTCGAGCCGTCTTCGACGTTGGTGAGCAAATCGATCGGGTCGTCAACGTGCAGCGGAGCCTTGCCGTATTCCGCCCGACCGGCGGCCACCACCGAGCCCCCCAGCTGCTGCACCATCAGCTGCATGCCGTAGCAAACGCCCAGCACCGGAATCCCTAGCTCCCAAATAGCGGGGTCGCACACGGGAGCCCCTGGCTCATACACCGAACTGGGACCGCCGCTGAGAATGATGCCCCGGGGGGCAATCGCCCGCAGCTCCTCGGCAGTGGTGGTGTAGCCCATCACCAGGGAGAAGACTTCGGTTTCCCTCACCCGCCTGGCGATCAGCTCCGAATACTGGGAGCCGAAATCAAGAATCACGATCGCCGGATAGCGCGTCGACTGGGAGGTGGCGTCGAGCTGGGGCACTGGGGCGGTAGGGGAAGCGGTGGAAGACATCGACAACGCTGGACCCTGGAGCATTCGAACCAGCCTAGGCGTCGCTCTGGGCAGGGCTGCGTAAAGCCGTGAGCAACTCCAAGCCAACCGGGCCCTGGCCGCAGATCTGGCGGGAGCGATCGAACAGCACGGCCCCCACCGCCATCGACTCCTGGCCATAGCGGGCCAGATAGCGCAGGCTGCGCTGCTCCACCGCCGCAGCAATGGCCTGACGCAGGCGCTCGGCCCGCGGAGCGTCCCGCTGGGCCAGCTCTGCTAGGGCCGCCTCCACGGTGGGGGCGTCGTGAAGGGCTTGCAGGGCCTCCCCGCCCAGCCCGGCAAGGGCCGCCAGGGCCGTGAGCACCTCGGCGCGGCCATCGGCCAGGTGGTGGTGGGTGTGGAAGATGCCGCCGGCCAGCTTGATCAATTTGCCCTGATAACCCAGCAGCAGCAGGCGGCGCACGCCGGCCTCGGCCGCCGCCACGAGCAGCGGTCCGAGCCAGTTGCCCGCCTTGAGCAAAAGCTCAGGCGGCAAACCCAGCCTGGGCGCCAGATCGAGCCCGTTCTCACCGATCACCAGCACCAGATCAGCGCAGAAAGCAGGCGCTGCGGCGCGTTCGCGCAGAGCCGCAAGGGCCTGGGCCAGCTGGTCGGGGCCGGCGCTGCGCTGCACCTCAGCCTGGGTGCCGATCAAGGCCAGGCCATCCACCACCCCAAAGGCGGCATTGCTGGTGCGCTCGGCCAGACGCCTGCCCTCTGGAATCACCACCTGCAGCTCCAAACGCCTTCCCTGCGGCAGCAGGGGCCGCAGGTTGCACTCGAGCAGCTGTTCGGCATAGGCCGACACGCACGCCTCACCACTGGCCTGCAGCACCCCAACCCCCTCGCCAGCCCCCAACTCGAGCCACTTGCCTGGCCCCTCCAGCCAGCGCAATTGCACCCATAGCTGCAGGCCACGGGTGAGGTCGAGCACCTCCGGCCCCGGATCACAGCAGGCCATGGCCAGCACCCAGCCATCGGCCAAGGGCGCGGACGCTTGCACCGGCACCTGGGCGGGCAGCTCGCCGGCTGCCTCGGCTTCGGGATGGAGCCAAAGGGGCTGGTAACGCTGCCAGGGCTGGCCGAGCAGGGTCACCAGGGCCGCCCGGGCTGCGGCTGTGAGCCACACCGGCACGGTGTATCCGGCAGTGGCATCCGCCGAAGAAGCCTCGATTTGGGTCAGCTCAAGCAACGGGCGAAAGAACATTGGTTTTTTATGGTGGTTGATTGTGCGGTCCGCCGCCGCCCGCAGTACCCCCCTAGCCATGCAGGACAAACTCAGCCTGATGATCCCCGGCCCCACCCCGGTGCCGGAGCGCGTCCTGCTTGCCATGGGCCGCCATCCGATCGGCCACCGCAGCGCCGACTTTCAGAAAATCGTTAAGCGCACCACCCAACAGCTGCAGTGGCTGCATCAGACAACGGGCGACGTGCTGGTGATCACAGGCAGCGGCACCGCTGCCATGGAGGCGGGAATCATCAACGTGCTGAGCAAGGGCGACACGGTGCTCTGCGGCGACAACGGCAAGTTTGGCGAGCGCTGGGTGAAGCTGGCCAAGGCCTATGGCCTGAACGTGCAGGTGGTCCAGGCCGAATGGGGCCAGCCCCTGGATCCGGAGGCCTTCCGCGTCGCCCTTGAAGCCGACACTGCCAAAGCGATCAAGGCCGTGATCCTCACCCACTCGGAAACCTCCACTGGGGTGATCAACGATCTGCAGACCATCGCCTCGCACGTCAAGGCCCACGGCACCGCCCTCTGCATCGCCGACTGCGTCACCAGCCTGGGCGCCTGCAATGTGCCCATGGAGGCCTGGGGCATCGACGTGATCGGCTCCGGCTCCCAGAAGGGATACATGATGCCGCCGGGGCTGGCTTTCGTGGCCATGAGCGACCGGGCTTGGGAGGCCTATGGGCGCTCCGACCTGCCGAAGTTCTATCTGGATCTGGGCAAATACAGGAAATCCGCCCAGGCCGACAGCAACCCCTTCACCCCGGCCATCAACCTCTACTTCGCCCTCGAAGCAGCCCTGGAAATGATGCAGGCAGAGGGTCTTGAAAAGATCTTCGCCCGCCATGCCCGTCACCGGGCCGCCGCCCAGGCAGGCATGCAGGCGATTGGTCTGCCCCTCTATGCCGCGGAGGGCTGCGGCAGCCCGGCCATCACCGCTGTGGCGCCAGAAGGCATCGACGCCGAAGCGATGCGCAAAGCCGTGAAAGAAAAGTTCGACATCCTGCTGGCTGGTGGCCAGGATCACCTCAAGGGCAAGGTGTTCCGCATCGGCCACCTGGGCTTTGTTTGTGATCGCGACGTGCTCACCGCCGTAGCTGCCATCGAAGCCACCCTCGCCGATCTGGGCCTGCACAAGGGCACCCCGGGTGCCGGCGTCGCCTCCTGCGCCGCCGCCCTGACCCGCTAACCTTAATCCCAATAGAGAACTGGACACCCAGTTCTTTTCACCTTGCGGGTGTAATTCAGTGGTAGAATGTCAGCTTCCCAAGCTGAACGTCGCCGGTTCGAGTCCGGTCACCCGCTTTATATTCAGGCTATGAATTTAATTTAGGCTATGGATCAAGCCCGGAAAATCAAGTTAATTCAGCCCCGGGGCTTGATCAGCTGCAAAACTTGGGGGCCACTAGCCGCCATTCGGCGTTCCCCATCCAAGGCCGCAAGGATGAAGCGTGCTGCCTGGGCTAGGTCTCCCTGCTCAGCGGCTTGGCGTGCCCGAGCTTCATCGGCTCGTATCGAAACAAGAAAATGGGCGCGCGCGTCAGCTGAAGGAGCAGCAACCAATGAGGCCCGGGCTGGAATGGTTAGAAAAGCAGTCATCTCAACGATATCTGAACGGGAATGCGCCCGCAAACTCGGCTTGATCGATCCTGACAAGGGTTGATATAGCCCTTAGAAAAACCAAAGCATAAATTTGATCATACGCTAGACCGAAGATGGCCGATGAGAACATCACCTGGCTCTCATCGGCCCTGCCTCACTTCAAGTTCCTGGCTCTTCCCGGTTGCCACCCAGTGCCGCAATTTGATCGCGCAGCACCCGTGATCGCTGGTCATCGCCCCGTGTTAGGGCCACGGCCAAAGCAAATTCCAACTTCTCAAGCTGATGCTCACCTTCTCCAGGCGTAGGTGGGTAACCGCTGCGGCCTGAAGGCGCCTGATTAGTAGCTGACTGGCCAGGCACAGGAACCTGAATACAGCGATTGGAAGAAGCGTGCTGGGAGGGTGTGGGGTATGCCATAACAGCTTTATTCCCATTCTGACACCGCTAGCCAGCCCTCGCGTTCAAGCCGCTGCCGCCATTTCATCGTTTTGATCGTTTAGCTCGAGCAAGGCGCGACAGTCGACCAGCAGTCGCTCAACGTTGTCGAGACTGGTGATTTCCTGGGGATCCCGCTCCCCCTGGCGATCAAGTTGCCGCTCGGTGGCTTCCAAACGCTGCTCCAGCCTCACCAGCCGCAGGGAGAGGGCGTGCACGGTTTGAGCCAAATCTTCAGCATTACGGCTTATGCGGAAGGAAACCGACTCGAGAGCCATGGCAATCAGGGCATGGAAGCCGATCACAACACAGAAACCAGCCCCAGCCAAGACCACTGCTCTTCCTTGCCCCAGACTCGACTAAGCCCAAAGAGATCGATACGTTGGGCCCCGGTATCCCCGTTGACGCCCCAGGCCATGGCACTAAAAATGACTTTCGGGCATAGGTCTCTACTGCGCTGTGCCCTGCTGCACCGTGCCCTGCTGGTTCTGGTGGGCAGCGCTGCTGGATTCAGCTTCGCCCTACCCGGCCAGGCCCAGACGGCGGAAGCCAACATTGCCGCCGCCAACGCTGGGGCTGGCGGCAAGGGGGCCCAGATCTATTGCTTTATGCGCAACAGCGGCAACAACCACCAGGTGAGCTGGGATGCCGCCTACGCGGTGATCAAACGCCAAAACGACAAACTGTTCAAGACCTCCCCGGAGCACGCCGCGGTGATGATCACGGAAGCTGTGGTGCAGAACCCCAGCGTATTTCCCGACTGCGGCCGCTACCTAGGTGACCTGTTCGCAAAACCCGAAGCCAAGCCACAAGCCAGCACCAGCCCAACGCCTGGCGGCACCTTCCGCACTGAACGGCTGGGTCAATAAGGCGCGCCCCTGTTCCTGCCGAGCCGGGAGGAGTTTGGCCGCCCTGGCCGGGCTGCTGCTGCTTGCCGGTGGCTGCGCCGAAGCCCCCCTACCCCAGCGCCAGGTACGCAGCGACGACTGCCTTCAAACTGTGCAGCTCGACCAGCTGGCAGAGCAGATCCGCCGCTGTGATGCTGTGGTGGCGACATTTCCAACCAACCCCGCCCCTCTTAACGATCGCTATCTGTTGCACAGCTTGGCGGGCAACGAGGCAGCAGCCTGCGCCGACATCAACCGGGCTGCAGTCCTTGCCAGCGCTATGCCGCCGACCAGCCTGGACCCCCAACTGCGCACCGATCTGAACCTGCGTCAGCAGCTCTGCCAGGAAGTCGATGGCAAGGCGAAAAGTTCCAGCCAAGCCCGTCCCCAACCCTGAGCAACATCACCAGCGACCCATCAGATCTCGCATCATGGCCGGCAAACTGCGGCGCTCCAGCAGCTGGGAGCGGCGCTGCAACAACACGGCGATGCGCTCGGCCTTACTGGCCAGCAAGCCGTCCACCAACTGGTCGGCAACGCCCAGCTGCAGCCAATGGCTGGTGAGGCAGGCCCCCATGCCAATGCGGTGACAGCGATCTTCTGCCTGTTCCGCATCCCCTGGGGTCCAGGGGCGCTCAATTAGCACCACATGCCGCGCCCGGTGCAGGGTGAAGCCCAAGCCCCCGGTGCCATAGGTAGCGATCAGCAGGGAATGCTCACCGCGCTGAAACGCATCAACCTGGGCCTGGCGCTGGGCCGGCGGCATGGCGCCGGTGAGGACACAACTGGCTTCAAAACTGCGGTGCAACATCTCAGCCGTGGCCACGAAGGCCGTGAACACCACCACCGCCTCGCCCTTGGCCAGCAACGGTGCCACCAGGGCTCGGGTGGCTGGAAGTTTGTAATCGGAGCCGATCTGGCGCAGGGCCGTGAGCACGGCCAGCAGCTCGGCATCGCGGCGCACCTCACCGAGGGCAGCCCGACGGCGATAGTCGTCGACCTTGACCTGCAAACGGTGCTGAAAGCCGCGGGCCGAAGGCTCATCCAGCTCGACTGGCCACAGCTGGCGCAGCTTGGGGGGCAGGTCGAGGCAATCCTGCTTACGGCGATGCAGCACCAGGGGCCGCACTAGCCGCTGCAGGTCTTCCAGGTGGCTGGCCCCATTCGCCTGCCAGAGGCGCCGTCCGCCCTGCTCGCGCCAGTGGCCCTGGCAAAAGAGTTCCTCAAAGGCCCGTTGGTCGCGGGCGAGGGGGTGGCCGATCGCCGCCAGCAGGGGAAACAACTGGGCTGGGCGGCCATTTTTCATCGGCGTGCCGGTCAGTAGCCAGATGGCTCGCAGCCGGGGGTGACGGGCCAGGCGCAGCAGCCCCTGGCTACGGCGGGTATGGCCGTTTTGGGCGAAGTGGGCCTCATCGGCGATCAGCACGGTGCCGGCGGGCGGCAAGGCGTCGGGCAGCCGGGCCCAGCTGTGCAGCTCCAGATGCAGGCCCAGGCTGGCCGCCTCACCCTGCCAATGGTCGTGCAGACCAACCGGGGCAATCACCAGGATGCGGCAATCGGCTTGGCGCACCATGGCCCGGGCCGCCATCAAGGCCGTGAGCGTCTTACCCAACCCCATGGCATCTGCGAGCACGGCGCCGCGGCGGGCCAGCAGCCAGCGCACCGCGGCCCGCTGATGGGCAAATAAAACCCGGCCATCCAGCAGGGGCTGCTCCAAATCTGCCGACGCCACCAACTGCCGATGGGGAGGCAGGGGAGGCAGGGGCTGCTCCAGCCAGGCGAGCCACTGGGCCAGCTCGGGCTGCACAGGAAAGCGACCCGCCAGGGCGTGCTGCAAGGCGGCGGCAGCTTCTAGGGGAAATGACCAGCAGCGCTGCCGACCCGACCAACTCCCCCGGGGGCGGATCGCCCGCAACTGGGCCTGGGTGACCGCGTCGTAGGGGCTTACCACCTCAATCAAACCAGTCGCCCCCAGCCGCAGCAGACAGCGCATCCGCGGAAGTGCAATCGTCGACACATTGACACTCCAGGTGCTGGGGGCAAACTTTGTTCAACCGAGTCGCGCTAATGCAGGCCAGGGATGGGGTGTTCCTTGAGGATCTCTGTCCCAAACTGCGCGTCAGACGCTGGCGGCAGTCCCTGCATCAAATCACCGCCCAACACTGCGTTTATTGCGGTGAGCGCTCGGAATCAATCGACCACGTACACCCCAAGAGCCGGGGCGGGCTCAGTGTCACCGAGAACTGCGTGCCGGCGTGTTTGGCCTGCAATGGCGATAAGGGAGATGCGGATGCCTTTGCCTGGTACCGGCGGCAGCCCTTCTACGACCCCCGCCGCTCCATGGCAATTCGTGCCTGGACCGATGGGGACCTGCGCCTAGCAATGCGGCTGCTGCAGTGGGTCCATCCCGGCCAATTAGAGGAACTGGTGGAACCTCACCAGACCCGGCAGGCCTCGGCGCCGTTGTGGCGCTGGCAGATGGCCTCCTGAACCTGGGGCCGCTCAGGGGCAACCACTAAGGCCAGCAACAGCAGCGCTGCCGCCAGAATCGCCGGCACGTCAACCTCACGACCATGGGAGCGGGAGCGGGGCCTTGGGGAGCCCAAAACTCGGGAACCGGAGACCGGAAAAATGGAAACCGTCATGGCGACCACCTCAAAGTTAATACAAATGTACTCATGATCCAGGCACTTGTCAAACCCGCCCGCCAGCTGCTGGTGATCGGCGGCGGATTCACGGGCCTGCGGCTCGCCCAGGCCGCCCAGCGCAGCGGCATGACGGTCCGCCTCACCAGCCGCCAAGCCCGCTCTGACGGCGACGGTCTGGAGTGGCTCCCCTTCAACAGCTCTCCAGAGGGCGCTTCCCTGCCAGCCCCTGGCACCCTGGCCGGCATCACGGATGTGGTGGTGTGCGTGCCCCCGGATCCAAGCCAGGGTGATCCGGCGCTGCGCTTACTAGGACCAAGCCTGCGGGAGCTGCCCCTGCAATGGCTGGGCTATCTCTCCACCACCGGCGTCTATGGCGACACCGCTGGGGCCTGGGTTGACGAAACCGCCCCAACCCCAGCCCGCGCCGGCCGCAGCCAGGCCCGGGTAGCGGCAGAGCAGGCGTGGCTGGCTACAGGGCTACCCGTGCAAATTTTCCGGCTGCCAGCCATCTACGGACCCAACCGCTCGCCATTTGCGGCCCTGCAAGCGGGGCAGAGCCGTCTCATTCACAAGCCTGGCCAGGTGTTCTGCCGAGTGCATGTCGACGACATCGTCGGCTGCCTGCTGCACAGCCTTGCCCTACCAAAGCAGGAGCGCCCGAACGTGGTCAATGTGACCGACAACTGCCCCTGCCCCTCCAGCGAGACCCTTGGCTATGCAGCCCACCTGCTGGGGCACAAACTGCCGGCAATGGAGCACTACGCCGAGATCGCCGGCAGCATGAGCCCCATGGCCCGCAGCTTCTGGAGCGAAAACCGGCGAGTCAGCAACCAGCTGCTGACCCACCAGCTGGGCTACGAGCTGCGCTATCCCAACTACCGGGAGGGCTACCGGGCCTGCTTGGTAGAGGAGCTAGGTGGCGGGCAGTCCCGCAAATCCCCAGGATCAACCACGTAGGGCAGGCCCAAATCAGCCAGCAGCCGCCCCCAACGCAGCTCAATCCAGCCCTTGCTGAGCCCCGTGCCCAGACCCAGCAACAGACCCCCCAGCAACAACCAGCGCAGCATGGGCTCCACCACAAGCGGCCAGGCCCCATCCAACCCCACCCCAGCCCGGCTTGCCATTGCCCTAGGGGATCCCGCCGGCATCGGCGCTGAGGTAACTCTCAAGGCCCTGGCCAGGGCGGAATGGCGCTCCCAGCAGCCCCTGCTGGTGGGTTGCCGCCGCTGGCTGGAAACCAGCTACCAGCTGCTCAAGCCCAGCAGCAGCGAACCGCTGCGGGATCCGGCAGAGCTGGAAATTGTCGATCTGCCCCTACTGGAGAGCTGCCAGCCAGGACGCAGCACCCCGGCCTGCGGAGCAGCGAGCTTCACCTGGCTCACCGCCGCCGTCGAGCTGGTGCAAAGCGGCCGCTGTCGGGCCCTGGTGACGGCACCAATCGCCAAAGCCAGCTGGCACGCCGCCGGCCACCCCTACCCAGGCCAGACAGAACGACTGGCAGAACTCAGCGGCAGCACCGAGGCCACGATGCTGTTCACCGCGTTAGCGCCCACGGGCCATTGGCGCCTCAACACCCTGCTGGCGACCACCCACATTCCCCTCGCCGCCGTCCCCCAACAACTGGATGGGGCCTTGGTGCAACGCAAGTTAGATGGGCTGCTGGCCTTCTGCCAGCGCTTCAACCCAACCCCCCACCTGGTAGTGGCAGGTCTCAATCCCCATGCCGGCGAAGCGGGGCGTCTGGGGCAGGAGGAATGCACCTGGCTGGAGGTAGCCCTAGAGACCTGGCGCCGGCAGCATCCAGAGGTGCACCTGGAAGGGCCCTTACCACCAGACACCTGCTGGCTCAGCGCAGCCACCGCCTGGCCAGGCCCCAAATCAGGCCCCGACGGCTACCTGGCCATGTATCACGACCAAGGCTTAATCCCAGTGAAATTGCTGGCATTTGATGCGGCCGTCAACACCACATTGGGGTTGCCTTTTATGCGCACCTCGCCAGATCACGGCACAGGCTTCGCGATCGCTGGCCAAGGCCGGGCAAGAGCCGACAGCATGGAGGCTGCCCTGGTTACGGCACGGGATCTGGGCTGAGGATTCCAGCGCAACCGCTCAGGCTGGCCGCACCCGCATCAACACCTGACCGAATTCGACGGGGGTGCCATTTTCCACCAGGATTTCGACCAGCTCACCAGCCACCTCAGCCTCCAGCTCATTCATCAGCTTCATCGCCTCAAGAATGCAGACGGTCTGGCCCAGCTTGATGCGGGCGCCCAATTCCACAAAAGGAGCTTCGCCTGGGGCCCCAGACCGATAAAAGGTGGCGACCATCGGTGCCGTGACCTCGAGCAAGTCGCTGCGGCTGGCAGCAGCCGGTGGCGGGGGAGCCGAAGGCGCAACGGTCAGGGGGCCAGCAGCCTGCAACGCCTGGGCCGGAGCGGCACTGGCCTGGTACACAGTTGTGGGAGCCGCGCTGGGAATATTGCGGCGTACCTCCAAGCGGAAATCATCTCCCTCGAGCTTCAACTCCTGGATGTCGCTCTCGCCGAGCAGGGCGAGAAGGTGCTGAAGCTGGTCGTGGTTTAGCTGCATGGCGATCAGTTCTCCCTGCCCAGATAGCTGTCGGTACGAGTATCAATCTTGATTTTCTCGCCTATCGACAGGAACAGGGGCACCATCACCTGGGCACCCGTTTCAACAATCGCGGGCTTGGTGCCGCCGGTGGCGGTGTCGCCCTTAACGCCCGGGTCGGTCTGGGTGATCGCCAGCACCACCGAGTTGGGTAGCTCCACCTCAAGGGGTTTGCCGTTCCAGGCCACCACGTTCACTTCCATGCCCTCCTTGAGGTACTTGCGGCTATCACCGATCTGTTTGGCGGTCAACCGGGTTTCCTCGTAGCTGCCCATATCCATGAACACGTAATCGTCGCCCTCCATATAGGTGTGCTGGAGGGTGCTCTTTTCGAGAATGGCCTGGGGCAACATCTCGCCAGCGCGGAAGGTCTTCTCAACGACGTTGCCGCTCTGAACCGCCTTGAGCTTGGTGCGCACAAATGCTGATCCCTTGCCAGGCTTGACGTGCAAAAACTCAACGACCCTCCAGACCTGGCCATCCAGCTCAATTGAGGTACCGGTTCGAAAGTCGTTGCTGGAGATCATTCCGGCGGTTCAGATCTGGGGGATTGTAAGGCTGGCTACCGGAACGGGCCTCTGCGGGGCCATTCCGGAGGCCCTGAAGTTGTGCCAAAGTCCGCTCAACGACAGGGTGTTGCCATGGCACGGGGCCAATCCAGCTGGGCGAATGGTTCAACGAGGGCGCGCTGGTTTGCTGGCGTAGCCAGCTTGATGCTGGTTGTGCTGCTCGCTGCCCCCACCGCCTGGGCTGCCCTGCCCCAGGGCAACGCCGTGAAGGATCCCGAGGCGATCCTGCGCAACGCCCTGCCCATCGACGCGCCCCAGCTGCAGGATCTGCAGCACCGGCTGGAATCCACGAGCGACGACCTGCGGGCCAAGCGCTGGAAACCCCTGGCGGGATCGGTGACCCGCAGCCAGGCGCTGCTGACAACCCAGCGGGACACCATCCTTAAGCGCTTCGACTCCGGGGATCAGGCCACGGCCGCCGAGCTGCTCGACCAGCTCGAGCAGCAGCTGCGCGAGGTGGCCACCGCCGCCGATGCCCAGGATCGGGATGCCTTCCTGGCGACCCGTCGGGCCGCCCTGGCGACCATCGGCAGCGCAGAGGCCCGGTTGGTGGGCCCCTTCCCCTTCCAAATCCCAGCTGAGTTCGACGACCTGCCGAGGCTGCTGGGCCGGGCCACCGTGGCCATCAGAACCAGCAAGGGCGACCTCACCGCCGTGATCGACGGCTACAACGCCCCGCTCACAGGCGGCGCCTTCGTGGATCTGGTGCAGCGCAAGTTTTATGACGGCCTTCCCTTCTCCCGGGCCGAAGACTTCTACGTGCTCCAGAGCGGCAATCCAAAGGGCGAGGCCATGGGCTATGTGGATCCGAAGAGCGGCGTGGAGCGGCAGGTGCCGCTGGAGATCCGCATCACCGATGATGCCGAGCCGATCTACAACCAAACCTTCGAGGACGTCGGCCGTTACAAGGCGGAACCGGTGCTGCCCTTCGCCACCTACGGCACCCTGGGCTGGGCCCACTCCGACGAAAACCTCGACGACGGATCGTCCCAGTTCTTCTTCTTCCTGTATGAGCCGGAGCTCACCCCCGCCGGCCTCAACCTGGTGGATGGGCGCAACGCGGTCTTCGGCTATGTGGTGGAAGGGATGGACGTACTCGAGGAGCTCGGCGTCGACGACCGAATCGTTTCGGCCCGGGTGATCGAAGGCGCAGACAACCTCCAGCCCCACGCCTGAGCGGCGAGGGCGACAGCCCGGCTTCAGGGGGCGTAGGCGTTTCCAGGCGGCCGAGTGCCCGCGACCATCCCAACAGCAGCGGCTCAGGACTGAACCTGAGCTAAACCACGGCGGTGAATGCAAGAGCGAAGGCCAGGTGCTGAGCGCGGCATAGACCTCGCCAAGGCGGTTGTGCCATTGCAGATCGCGCCACTGACACACCAACATGGCCAAATAAAGCAGCTATGGAAACGGCAAACGAATCAATCCGCAGCAAAAAGCCGCCCCGAAGGACGGCCCGCACAGATCAGGCTGGGCCTGATCTCACTGCCACTTTTGGGCCACAATCTCGGCCAGGTCAACAACGCGCTGGCTGTAGCCCCACTCGTTGTCGTACCAAGCAATTACCTTCAACATATTGCCACCCATAACAATGGTTAGCTCTGAATCAATGATCGCCGATTCGTCTGTGCCTGCATGATCGCTGGAAACCAATGGCAGATCGCAATACTTGATGATGCCCTTCATGCCATTTTCCGATGAGGCCTTGAGCAGGGCATTCACCTCCTCCTTGGTGGTGTCACGGCTGATATCGAGCACCATGTCAACCACCGACACGTTCGGGGTGGGCACGCGCATGGCGATGCCGCTCAGCTTGCCCTTCATCGGCGGGTAGACCAACGCCACAGCCTGGGCAGCGCCAGTGCTGGTGGGCACAATGTTCACCGCAGCGGCCCGGGCACGACGCAGGTCGCGGTGGGCTGCATCGAGAATGCGCTGGTCACCGGTGTAGCTGTGGGTGGTGGTCATCGTGCCCTTGACGATGCCGAATTCCTGATCCAGCACCTTGATCACCGGGGCCATGCAGTTGGTGGTGCAGCTGGCGTTGCTGAGGATGTCCCAGTCTTCGTGGCGGTATTGGTCGGCGTTAACTCCAACCACGAAGGTGCCAACTTTTGCCCCCTTGCCAGGTGCGGTGAGAATCACCTTTTTGGCGCCGGCTTCGAAGTGCTTACTGGCACCCACATCGTCGTTGAAGACGCCGGTGGACTCAATCACCAGATCCACACCCCACTCCTTCCAGGGAAGGTTGGCGGGGTTGCGGTCGTAGAAGGTTTTGATTGTCTTGCCGTTGACCACAATCGTGTCCGATGTGGTGGTCACCTCCACATTGCGGAGCGGGCCCAACATTGAGTCGTACTTGAGCAGGTGGGCGTTGGTATTGGTATCGCCGGAGCCATTGATGCCCACCAATTCGATGCCAGTATTCGTTCCTCGGCTGAGCCAGCAGCGGGTGAAGTTGCGACCAATTCGGCCAAATCCATTGATCGCAACGCGCAGAGTCATGGCCGATTGCGGCAGAAGCCGCTAGCGAAGGGGGTTTTGGCTGCCGATCATACAGAAATTGATCCGCGGGCTCTCCTTGCCGGCAGGCGCCATGCCATGGACCGTGGGCAAACGCGCAGCAACTCGTAAAGGTTTTCGGGTTGTTGTCAGCTTACTTTTGTGCGCATCTGAACTTTGACTTGAAGTTGCCCTTGGCGTCCCTGCTCGATCGTCACCAACCGCTCCACTTCATAGGGGTGGGCGGCATCGGAATGTCTGCCCTGGCAGGAATCCTGGCTGAACGGGGCTACGCCGTAAGTGGCTCCGACCACCGGGACAACGCCGTGTTCGACCGCTTACGGCGGCTGGGGGTGCGGGTGTTCTTGGAGCAGAGCGCTACCACGGTTGCTGCGATCCGCAGCGGCACCTCCGTCTCGCCTCTGGTGGTGGTCAGCTCGGCCGTGCCGGAAACCAACTCGGAGCTGGCAGAGGCTCGTCGCATGGGCCTGGCGACCTGCCATCGCTCCGACGTGCTGGCCGCCCTGATCAATGGCCAGGACTCCATCGCCGTAGCTGGGAGCCATGGCAAAACCACCACCAGCACCTTGATCGCCACATTGCTGGCGGCAACCCGGCACGACCCCACCGCAGTAATAGGAGGCATCGTGCCGGCCTTCGGCAGCAACGGTCGCCATGGCGAAGGCCGGCTGCTGGTGGCGGAGGCAGATGAGTCTGACGGCTCCCTGGTGAAGTTCCGCCCATCACTCGGCGTGCTCACCAACGTCGAACTCGACCACACGGACCACTACCCCGACCTCGAAGCCCTGATAAACACGCTGCAAAGGTTTGCTGGCAACACACAAAGGCTCCTGGCGAACCACGACGACCCGGTGCTGCGCGAACGGTTCAATGCCAGCCACTGGTGGTCGATCGAAAGCGCCGTAGGCGTCTCCTTTGCGGCGATTGCCCAAGAGCAGAGGGGTGACGGCACCATTGCCGACTTCTTTGAAGACGGTGAACTGGTGGGCCGCTTTGAACTGCCCCTGCCCGGTCGTCACAACCTCAGCAACGCGGTTGCGGCCATGGCCGCCTGCCGGCTGGAGGGGGTTTCATTTGCCGAGCTGGGCGAGGCGGTAGCCGCCCTCCAGGCCCCAGGACGGCGCTTTGATTTCCGCGGTTTGTGGCAGGGCCGGCTGGTGGTCGACGATTACGCCCACCACCCCAGCGAGGTGGCCGCAACCCTGGCCATGGCCAGGCTGATGGTGGACAGCGGCCGCAGCACCCTGCCCGTGGCGCCACGGCGTTTAGTGGCGGTGTTTCAGCCCCATCGCTACAGCCGCACAGCCCAGTTTCTGGAAGGCTTTGCAGCGGCCCTCTCGGCAGCCGATTCCGTGCTGATCGCGCCCCTCTACGCCGCTGGTGAAGCGCCGATTCCAGGCATCTCCAGCGCCGCCATGGCCGAGGCGGTGCGGCAGCTAGCACCCAACTTGCCGGTGGCGGTGGCCCACACTCTCGACGAGCTCGCCGCCCAGGTGGCCGCCAAGACTCAAGAGGGTGATCTAGTGATCGCTATGGGTGCTGGGGACGTCAACAGCCTCTGGGAACGCCTCGAACAGCGCCAGCAGGCAGTTGACAGCGCCATCGCTGCCTCTGCAACCCCCCTGGCGGCCTGAGCCCGATGATTGCGGCCCCCAGCTGCCACCCCGCCCTACGCCAAGGGGTAGGGCTTCAGCCTTTCACCACCTGGAAGGTGGGAGGTCCAGCGGAGTGGTTTGCCGAGCCTGGAGAGAGCGATGAACTGGTTTCTCTGGCGGCCTGGGCCCAAGCCCAGGGCCTGTCCTTGCGCTGCATCGGCGCAGGCTCCAACCTGCTGATCGCCGATAGCGGCCTGCCCGGCCTCACCATCTGCAACAGGCGGCTGCAGGGGAGCCGGCTCGACGCCGCCAGCGGCCTGGTGGAAGCGGAAGCCGGAGAACCTATCCCCACCCTGGCCCGTAAAGCAGCCCGGCTTGGCCTGAGCGGGCTGGAGTGGGCCGTGGGCATCCCAGGCACCGTTGGGGGCGCGGTGGTGATGAATGCGGGCGCTCAGGGCGGCTGCACGGCCGAATGGTTGCACTCGGTGCGGCTGCTGGACCCGGCCAATCCCGCAACGCCCTTCGAGCTGGAGGCCCGGGAACTGGACTTCGCCTATCGCCACAGCCGCCTCCAGGCGGAGGCCTGGATCGTGCTGGCAGCCACCTTCCAGCTGGAGGCCGGCCACGACCCCGCAGCCATCACCTCGCGCACCAGTGCCAATCTGCACAGCCGCACCAGCACCCAGCCCTACCAACAACCCAGCTGCGGCAGTGTTTTTCGCAACCCAGAACCACAAAAAGCGGGGCAGCTGATCGAAGCTCTAGGCCTGAAAGGTCTGCAGATCGGTGATGCCCAAGTCTCGCCAATCCACGCCAATTTCATCGTCAACATTGGCCAGGCCAGCGCCAGCGACATCGATGCCCTAATCGCAGAAGTGCAACGCCGGGTGCTGACCAACCACGGCCTGACCCTCCACCCTGAGGTAAAGCGGCTGGGCTTCGGGCCGGAGCACTAGCTGACCCTTAGCCTGAGCCCAGCAACTTCCAGGGCATGGCTGGCTTCGGACTCCCCAACTTCGGTCAGCTCACCGAGGCCTTCAAGAAGGCCCAGGAGCTGCAGCAAAACGCCCAGAAGCTCCAGGAAGAACTTGATGCAATGGAACTGGAGGGCCGCAGCGCCGACGGCCGGGCCAGCATCTGGCTCACGGGCAACCAGCAACCGCTGCGAGTGCAGCTGGCCCCCGAACTGATCGCCGAAGGGGCTGCCGCCAGCGAGGCCGCCGTGCTGGAAGCATTGCAAGCCGCCTATGAGCTATCAACCGGCACGATGAAAGGCCGCATGGAAGAGCTCACCGGAGGCCTAAATCTCAATCTTCCGGGTCTGGGCGGCTGAAATCCGTCGCTTTTTCAGTGCCCGCCTGGCCATCCTCTTCCCCATCCAGCAGCTGCTGACGCTGGCGACGCCGGGAGAGCTGCCGCAATCCGGGCGCCAGGCGGGGCTCAAGGCCCTGGCCGCGGCGGCGCTGCCCCGACCCGTCAGGGGAGGAGTCCGCAACCCGGCCCGTTCGCTCGCCATCCAGCAGCAGGTCGCTCAGGCACTGGGCATAAAGGGGGTAACGCTCCCAGTCGGAGCCAACGGCACAGCCGGGATCGCCCTGGTGCAGGCAATTGCTGAAGCGGCAGCAGCCCAAGCCCAGGCGTTGCCGAATCTCCGGGAACAGGGGGCCTAGGGCAAAGGGGTCGGCAGGCAGCCGCGGCCTATTGAAGCCAGGCGTGTCGGCCAGCAGGGCTCCGGGTGCCAAGGGGAAAAGCTCCACATGGCGGGTGGTGTGGCGGCCCCGCTGCAGCCGCCCTGACACCGCCGCCACCCGCAGGCCCAGCTCGGGACACAGACCATTAAGCACACTGCTTTTACCCACCCCGGAAGGTCCACAAAGCACGGCGATGCCTGGCTGGGCCAGCCGCTGCAGCAAAGGCTCCATACCTGCGCCACTGCTGGTAGATACCGCCAGGGCGTCGTAACCCCAGCCTGCAGCTCGCTTGCACCAACTAGCCACCTCGTCAGGCGAAACCAAATCCGCCTTAGAGAACACCAACTGGACCGGCCGCTCCGTCGCCTCGGCCGTCAACAAAAAGCGTGTGAGCTGGAGCAGGTCCAGCTCTGGCTCCGCCAGGGCCACCACCACGACCACCAGGGCCACATTGGCCACGGCGGGCCGCTCCAGCAGGCTCTGACGCGGCTCCAGGGCCGCCACAGCCGCCCGGCCAGCAGGCCAGTCGATGCCATCTACCCAGACACGATCCCCCACCGCAATTGTTTGGCCGCTCTTACCAAGGCGGGTGCGCCGGGTGCACAAAAGTCGACTCAAGCCGGTAGGCCCTACCTGATCCAGTTCCACCCAGCAGTAATTGGCCAGCAGGGCCACCACCTGCCCCACTAGGCGCAATCGCCCAGGCTCAACCCCCATGACAACGAACCAGCAGCCGCACGGCCCCTTGTTGCTCCGGGTGATCGCAGCAGATAACTCCATGACCGGAGCTCTCCAGCCCCTGGCTCACCTGCTGCTGGGGCTCTCCCCGATCTAAATCCACCTGCAGGATCTGGCCGGGAGCCAAACGCTCCAGCGCAAGCTTGGTGCGGATGAAATTGAGCGGACAGGGAATGCCGCGCAGATCGAGCTTGGCAGCTGGCTCAGCTTCTACCCCACCGGCGCTCAACCGAAAAGACCCCCAAACAGACCACTCTTGTGGGGATGCTTATGACCCTTACTGGTGTGGTGGCCCGCCAGTTGTTCCAGCAACTCCCGCTCCTCAGAGTTGAGCTTGGTGGGCAGCTGCACCTTGATGCTGACCAAATGGTTACCCCGGGCCACCGGGTTGCCCAGCTTGGGCACCCCCTTGCCCTGCAAGGTGAGCACGGCTCCGGGCTGGGTGCCTGCTGGAATCGTCAAAGACTCTTGGCCGTCCACCGTGACCACCTCAATGGTGTCACCCAGAATTGCCTGGAGGTAATTGAGCGTCACTTCCGAGTGGATGTGGATGCCATCACGGCGCAACCCGGGAGCCGATTGAACGCTCAGGAAGACATAAAGATCTCCGGCAGGACCACCCCGCTGACCCGCATTGCCCTCGTTTGCAACTCGTAGTCGAGTGCCGGAATCAACCCCAGCTGGAATGTTGATGCGCAGTTTCTTGCGCACCTGCTGCAGACCCTGGCCGCCGCAAGCGCTGCACGGGTCTGTGATCACCTGGCCGCTGCCCTCGCAGGAGGGACAAGCCGCCACCTGAGTGAAACTGCCGAAAGGGGTGCGGGTGGCCCGCCGCACCTGGCCGGCCCCGCCGCAGGTGCCACAGGTGGTGGGGCCACTACCCGCCTTAGCACCAGAACCCTGGCAGGCACTGCAGGTCTCGAGATGGCGGATCTGCACCTCCTTCTCGATACCGAAGACCGCCTCTTGAAAGTTGATGGTGATGTCTAGGCGCAGGTCGTCCCCTTGACGAGGGCCCCGTCCCCGCGGGCCAGCTCCTGCACCCGCGCCCCCAAAGCCACTGAAAAAGGTCTCGAACAGGTCGGCAAAACCGCCCATATCACCCACATCAGGTGCTCCGCCTCCGCCTAGGCCCGCCTCTCCAAACTGGTCGTAGCGAGAGCGGCTCTGGGGATCGCTGAGTACCTCGTAAGCCCGACCGATCTCCTTGAATTTGTCTTCAGCTCCAGGATCTTTATTTACATCCGGGTGGTACTGACGGGCCATCCGCCGATAGGCACGCTTGAGGGTGTCAGCGTCGGCGTCGCGCGCAGTGCCGAGCAAGTCGTAGTAGTCGGCCATCAGCCGCCCTGCTCCTCAGCATGACCGTTGTCGCCACCCGAGATGCCAGCGGCCGCAACTGGACCTGGCCCCATCGAAACCTTAACTAGAGCGTGGCGCAGCACCCGACCGTTTAGGTGATAGCCACGCTGCAACTCCTCGATCACCACATCCTCAGCATGGGCCTCGCTGGGTTCACGCAAAACGGCCTCATGCAGGCTGGGATCGAAGGGTTCTCCCTCCACTCGCATCGGTGAAACCCCTAGCTGCTTGAAAACGTCAACTAACTGCTTGTAGAGGCCCTGATAACTGCGGTGCAGCGCCTGAGCTTCCTCATGCTGGGGATCCAGCTGCTGCCGAGCCCGGTCAAAGTTATCTACCACGGGCAGGATTTCACCCAGGGTGGAGCAGGTGATCTGCAAGCGCAGGTCATCGCTGTCACGACTCTGGCGCTTGCGGAAATTATCGAAATCGGCAGCCAGGCGCATGTACTGGCCATTGAGACCCTCGTGCTCAGCCTTGAGTGCCGCCAGCTCAGCTGCTAGCTGGCCAGTCAGATCAGAACCAGGAATTTCGGTTCCAACAGCCTGATCGGAGGCATCAGGCAAATTCTGTGCCACCGAGACCTCAGCGGCCGTGCCCTGTTCAGGGGTGCTGCCCGGGCTTGCAGCGGTCTCGGTGGTGTGTCCGATATTGGGACTCCCAACACCCGGATTGCTTCCCCCGCTCATCGAGGTGTCCCCGCTCATGGCTGACATGGTGAGAATTAGTTTCTAGACATGTTGATGCTCAAGGCCCACCTCCAGCAAGCGGGGGAAGCCCGCACCTCCTGACGCCACACCATGACTCTCACCCGCACGCGTCCCGTTCCTGTCGCCGTCAGCGAGGAGCAGCAACGGCTGGAGGTAGAACTGCTGGTAGGGGAACCGGTCTTGCAGAACAGCGACCTGATGGCTGCTGACGAGAACCTTCTTATGCCCGGCAAGGGACTCAGCTCTGATCGCTGGCGCGCCACGGGAGCCCTACCGCTGCAGGAGACCAACGGTCGGCTGATCGTGGCCGTCCCCAGCCACTGGGCACCCCAGCAACGGCAAGAGCTGGCCGAGGAGCTGCGGCGGGCAGGATTCGGCGTCGATCTCAAGCTGGCCCTGGCGAGCAACCTCACGGCAATCCTCAACAGAAACCGACCAGCCCCTCTGGCTGAAATCCCCAAACCCCACCAAGCCGGACTCAACCAAACCTCTCGCAACCCACGATCACTCACCAAAGGGCTCGAGAGCATTAACACCACGGGTAGCGGACTGCAGATTGAAACCGACGTCGAAGACCTCGAGATCAACGCTGAGGCAGCCAGCGCCCACGCCTCACCGGTGGTCAGCATGGTGGATCGAATCCTGATCGAGGCGCTCACCTCAGGGGCAAGTGACATTCACGTGGAACCCCAGGAAAACTCTTTAGCAATCCGCTTCCGCCTAGACGGAGTACTGCAGAAACATTTCGAAGATTTGCCTAAAAACCTGGTACCAGCCATCACCTCACGCATCAAAATTATGGCTGACCTAGACATCGCCGAACGGCGATTGCCTCAGGACGGTCGGATCCGGCGCCTGTTCCGTGGGCGAAAAATGGACTTCCGTGTTAGCACCCTTCCCACCCGCAACGGCGAAAAAATATGCCTGCGGTTGCTCGACAGCGGAGCAACCCAACTCGGCCTGGAAACCCTGATCACAGACTCAGCGGCTCGGAAAAGCCTTCGCGAGTTGGGATCCAAGCCCTACGGCATGATTTTAGTCACCGGTCCGACCGGCTCGGGCAAGTCGACAACGCTCTACGCCCTGCTAGCTGAACGCAACGACCCCGCCATCAACATCTCGACCGTTGAAGACCCAATCGAATACACGCTCCACGGCATCACTCAAACTCAGGTGAACCGTGAAAAAGGGCTTGGATTCAGCACTGCTCTACGAGCCTTCATGCGTCAAGACCCTGACGTGCTGTTGGTTGGAGAAACACGCGACTTGGAGACTGCCAAAACAGCGATCGAGGCCGCGTTGACCGGTCACCTAGTGATGACAACCCTGCACTGCAACGACACAGCCAGCGCTGTCGCAAGACTTGACGAGATGGGCGTCGAGCCTTTCATGGTGAGCGCTTCGCTCCTAGGCATCATTTCCCAACGACTAGTGCGTCGCGTCTGCACAAACTGCAGAATTAGCTATAAGCCCAGCCATGAAGAACTTGGCCGATTTGGACTGTTGGGCAGCCGCGAAACGAATGTGACCTTCTTTAAAGCGAATGACCATTATAAAAACGAAGAAAAGTGCTGCCCTGCCTGCGACGGTTCTGGTTACAAAGGGCGAGTAGGTGTCTACGAAGTTCTCAAGATGAACGATACTCTTGCTGCGGCTGTTGCAAAACGGGCGACTACCGACATGATCCGTCGAATGGCCATTGAAGGTGGCATGAAAACCCTTTTAGGCTATGGACTCCAGCTGGTTAGGGAAGGACTTACAACCTTGGCGGAGGTAGAGCGCATGTTGCTAACCGACGCCGGGCTCGAATCGGAACGGAGGTCGCGGTCGCTAAGCACACTCTCCTGCAGCTGCTGCGGTGGGGGGCTACAAGACGAATGGCTTGAATGTCCCTACTGTCTAACCAACCGCTGAGCATCCCATGACCATACTGATCGAAGACCTAATGGCCCAGCTGGTTACAGATAGTGGCAGCGATCTTCACATCAGCGCCGGATTGCCACCCTTCGGGCGTTTCAACGGCCAACTAAGACCCCTTCAGGATGAATCTCTTAGCGAAGAAGCTTGTAACAAGCTGATCTTCTCGATGCTCAATAATTCTCAGCGCAAACAACTTGAACAAACATGGGAGCTCGATTGCGCCTACGGCCTTAAGGATATCGCCAGATTCCGGGTAAATGTTTATCGCCAGCGCGGCACCTATGCCGCGTGCCTTAGGGCACTCGGCAACAGCATACCTACCCTGCAGGAGCTCGGACTGCCTCCAATTGTGGAGAAAATGAGCCACATGCCTAAGGGTTTAATTTTAGTCACCGGACCAACCGGCTCAGGCAAAACAACAACCCTCGCCGCCATGCTTGAGCTTATTAACCAGACACGAAGCGAACATATTCTTACGATCGAAGATCCGATCGAGTTCGCCTATAAATCCTCCAAGAGCATAATTCATCAGCGGCAACTCAATGAAGACACACGAAGCTTTGCCAACGCTCTTAGAGCAGCGTTACGCGAAGATCCCGACGTAATCCTTGTAGGGGAGTTGCGCGACCTAGAAACTATCCAGCTAGCAATTACGGCAGCTGAAACTGGTCATTTAGTGTTCGGCACTTTACACACCAGCTCTGCAGCTCAGACGGTAGACCGCATGGTGGATGTCTTCCCTCCAAGCCAGCAGACCCAGATTCGCGTGCAGCTGAGCAGCAGTCTCTTGGCAGTTTTCGCCCAGACCCTATGCAAGCGCCGCAATCCAAGCCCAGGAAAATTTGGTCGGGTGATGGCTCAGGAAATCATGATCAATACTCCGGCCACCGCCAATCTAATTCGGGAAGGGAAAACGGCCCAGCTCTACTCCCAGATCCAGACCGGTGGCCAGCTCTCCATGCAAACCCTGGAAAAAGCACTTAGCGATCTGGTACTAAGCAATCAAGTAAGCATGGACGAGGCCCTACTGAAAACATCCCGGCCTGAGGAGCTCAAACGAATTGTGACGCAAATCAGCTGAGCTTCAACGCCTCCTGAACCATGGCATATTTTGTCGCTACTTATATCAATCGCCAGGGCAATTCAGCGCTGGTCGACATTGAGGCAACCGATCTAATTCAGGCTAAACGCAGTCTGCGTCTGCGGGGAATCCGAGCCACAGAAATCAAAGTAAAAGCAAACGGAACGGCTACGAGCTCAAGTGCAGCTACACAACTGCAAAACAAGCTGAAGTTTTCCAAGTTAAACGAACTGCTGGAAGCCAAGCCGGGCATCAAAGAGAAAGCTGTATTTGCCAGCAAGATGTCAGCTCTCGTCAATGCCGGCATACCCATTGTCCGCAGCATCGACCTGATGGCGTCCCAGCAAAAAATGCCGCTGTTCAAACGTGCTCTGCAGTCCGTAAGTTTAGAAGTAAACCAAGGAATTTCCTTGGGTGAAGCGCTGCGCAGCTGGCCCAAGGTATTTGACAAGCTGAGTATCGCCATGGTGGAAGCCGGAGAAGCCGGTGGCGTACTGGATGAATCGCTTAGGAGGCTTGCCAAGCTACTAGAAGACAACGCCAAGTTAAAAAATCAAATTAAGGGCGCCCTGGGCTATCCGGTGGCCGTGCTTGTGATAGCTGTTACTGTTTTTCTAGGAATGACAATTTTTCTTATTCCAACCTTTGCTGAAATCTTTGACAGCATGGGTGCCGAGCTCCCATGGTTCACCCAAATGATGGTTGATCTCAGCAGGCTGCTGAGATCAAGTTTTTCACTATTTATACTGCTGGGGTTAATTATTTTCACCTATCTATTTAATAGATTTTATGCCACCCCGACCGGCCGTCGCCGAGTGGATGTCCTAATCCTAAAACTTCCCCTGTTTGGCGAATTGATTCAAAAAACAGCGACAGCTCAGTTTTGCCGAACTTTCAGCTCACTGACAAGAGCCGGTGTGCCAATATTAATGTCTCTGGACATTGTGCGAGAGATCACAAACAACTCCATCATTTCAGATGCAATCAGCAACAGCCGCGAAGATGTTCTTCAAGGAATCCCATTAAGTGTGGCCTTGGGCAAGATGAACGTCTTTCCTGATATGTCAATCAGCATGCTATCAATCGGCGAAGAAACTGGCGAAATGGACGCCATGTTGTCCAAAGTCGCCGATTTCTATGAAGATGAGGTTGAGGCAATCGCTAAAGCACTCACCTCTATGCTGGAGCCTGCCATGATCGTCTTAGTTGGTGGAATTGTAGGCTCAATTCTTCTGGCTATGTACATGCCTATGTTTGCCGTTTTTGAAAATATCAAATAATATTTTCTGGGCTTTCAAGCCGCCAGTGCCTGGCCGGCCAGCCAGCCGCTACTCCAGCAGTGCTGGAAATTAAAACCACCGGTCACCCCATCTACATCCAATAGTTCACCCACCAGATAGAGCCCAGGCTGCTGGCGGCTCTCCATAGTCGCGAGGTTCACCTCCCCGAGGGGAATGCCCCCTGCAGTCACAAATTCTTCGCCAAAGGGACCCCGCCCGGTAATGGCCAGCCGGGTATCACGCAAAGCCGATACCAATAGCTGCTGGTGCCGTTTAGCAAGGTCAGCCCAGCGCTGCTGAGGGTCTAGGCCATGGCGCTGCAACAGGGCCAGCCACAGGCGCCGGCTGAGGGCGGGCCAGGGGCGCCAGTTGGCTAGTTGCCGCTTGGCCTGGTCTCGCTTGGCCTCGGCAAACAAGCCCTCAAGATCCTGCTGGGACAAGCCACCACTCCAATCAAGGCGCAGCTCACCCCGATAGCCGCTGGCCTTGAGGGCGCGGGCAGCAAAAGCCGTGAGCCGCAGGGTGGCTGGACCGGACAGACCCCAATGGGTGATCAGCACCGGGCCCCGCTGGCGAAAAGGCTGGCCAGCCCGAGCGGCCTGGGGCTCCTGGGGCAGGTGCAAAGCCAGCTCCACCGGATCCATCACCACTCCGGCCAGCTCCAGCAGGGGATCGCCAGCCAAAGCCAACGTGAATAGGGACGGCACAGGCGCCACCAGCCCATGGCCTAGACCCGCCGCCAGCTGGCGGCCGCTGGGATGGCTGCCGGTGGCAAGCACCAAGCGATCAGCTTTGATCGCCCCGCCGCCCCGCACCAGCAGGTCAAAACCACCGCCAGCAGCTACCGCGGCCCGCTGCAAGCTCACCCCCGTGTGCAGCTGCACCCCAGCCTGGAGGGCCGCTCGGCGCAGGGTGGCTGCCACCGATTCGGAACGGTTTGAACGGGGAAACAGGCGGCCGTCCGGCTCCTCCACCAGCTCGAGGCCATGGTCAGCAAACCAGGCGACGGCATCGCCAGGAGCAAAGCGCGAAAAGGGACCCCGCAGGGCCTGGCCACCCCGGGGATAGTGCCCCACCAACGCCCGAGGATCCCAGCAAGCATGGGTGACATTGCAGCGCCCACCGCCACTGATCAACACCTTGTGCAACGGCTCGTTGGTGGCTTCCAGCAGGGCGATATCGCCAAGGCCGGCCTCAGCAGCACAGATGGCGGCCATAAAGCCGGCGGCACCGCCACCGGCCACGACAACGGCAGCATGAATTGGCAGCATGGGGAGATGGGCCAGATCGATCCAGCCAGTTATCGCTTCAGTGTGGCCCCGATGATGGACTACACCGATCGGCACTTCCGGGTGCTGATGCGGCAGATCAGCCGGCGCAGCCTGCTTTACACCGAAATGGTGGTGGCCCAGGCTCTGCACCACGCCAGGCAAGAACCGGATGCCAGCGCACCGGGGGGGCGGCTGGAGCGCCTCCTGGGCTTCGATCCGATCGAAAAACCCCTAGCCCTGCAAGTGGGCGGCGACGATCCCGCCTTGCTGGCTGAGGCCGCCGCCCTGGCGGCTGAATGGGGCTACGACGAAATCAACCTGAATGTGGGCTGCCCCAGCGAGAAGGTGCAAAAAGGCCGCTTTGGGGCCTGTCTGATGGCCGATCCCCACCAGGTGGCCCGCTGCGTTGCCGCCATGGCCGCCGCCTGCCCCCTGCCGGTAACGGTGAAACACCGCATCGGCATTGATGAGCGCGACTCCTACGCCGAGTTGCTGGCCTTCGTGGATGCGGTGGCGGCAGCGGGGGCCCAGCGCTTTGCAGTACACGCACGCAAAGCCTGGCTGGAGGGTCTCGATCCCAAACAGAACCGCACGATCCCACCCTTGCGCTACGACGTGGTGCACGCCCTCAAGCGCGATCGGCCGAAAATAATCATCGAGCTAAACGGCGGTCTGGAAAGCCTGGACGCCTGCGTGCAGCAGCTCGAACTAGTGGACGGGGCCATGGTGGGTAGGGCCGCCTATGCCCATCCCCTCCAGTGGAAGCAGGTGGACCAGCAGATCTACGCCGACCACAGCCAGCCGCTGGCCACAGCCTCAAGCGTGGTGGGGGGTTTGGTTGCCTACGCCGAGCAATGGCGCGGTCGGGGCGGTCGGCTGTGGCCTATCGCCCGCCACCTAGTGCATGTGGTGGAGGGGGTAAGCGGCGCCAAACGTTGGCGCCAGCAACTCACCGAAAAAGCAGGGGCAAGGGACGCGGATGTTGGCGTGCTGGCAGCCGCGGCACTAGCCCTGGCGGAGCGGGGCTACTAGCCCTCGGCGCCACCGTAGAAGTCGCCACCACCACTATCGCCACCGCCACTGCGGCGGCGGCGGGTGCGTCCAGCGTCGAAGCTGTCGCCACCGGCGGGATTGCCAGCGCCGTAACTGCGATCTTCCCAGCCGCGGGCACCGGATCCCCGCTCAGCACCACCACCGCCGCCGCCATAGCCGCCGCCACCACCCCCGTAACCACTACCACCACCTCCTCCATAACCGCCCCGGCGCTGACCGCCACCGCCACCGCCACCGCCGCCACCGCCGCCGCCAGTGCGGGGCTCGGCTTTGTTGATGCGCAGGGGACGACCCATCAGCTCAGCACCCTGCAATGCCTCAACGGCCTTTGCCTCTGCTGCTTCATCGCCCATCTCAACAAAGGCGAAACCGCGCTTGCGCCCGGTATCCCGTTCGAGGGGTAGGGAACAGCTAGACACCTCACCGAAGGGTGCAAACAATTCCGCCACGTCTTCCTGCTCAGCGCGGAAGGGAAGGTTGCCGACAAAAATACTCACGAACTAAAGATCGGCCACGGGACCGATGCATGTGGGCCAGTGGGCCACTAACCAATCCACCCTAAGACGACTTGCGAGAGCTGGCCGCCCTCAGGAGGCAACTCGCAGCCGAATTCGCTGCAACTGCTGCTGAACTTGGTCAAAGCCCGTGCCGCCCTCGCTGCGCCTGGCCGCCACCACCTGCTGAGGGGTGATGGCCTCATAAATATCGGTTTCGAAAGCAGGATGAAGCTGCTGCCAGCGCCCTAGGGGCAAGTCACGCAGCAGGATTCCTTCACCCAAGCAGCCCTTCACCAGGCCAGCCACTAACTGGTAAGCCTCGCGGAAGGGCACCCCCTTTGCGACCAGATAATCAGCTACATCGGTGGCATTGGAGAAATCCGCTGCCACCGCCGCCTCCAGGCGCTGGGGCCGGAACTCGAGCCCCTCTTCAAACAGGATCGCCATCGCCTCAAGGCAATCGAGGCAGGTACGCACCCCATCAAACAGGGCTTCCTTGTCTTCCTGAAAGTCCTTGTTGTAAGCGAGGGGCAAGCCCTTGATCATGGTTAGCAAGCCCACGAGGTGGCCAAATACCCGGCCGCTCTTGCCCCGCACCAGCTCCGGCACATCTGGGTTCTTTTTCTGGGGCATCAGGCTGCTTCCGGTAGCGCAGCGATCGGTAAGGCCGACAAAACCAAACTCCTCGCTAGCCCAGAGAATCACCTCCTCGCTGAGCCGGCTGAGATGCACCAGCACCAGGCTGGCGGCAGCCATGAACTCCACCGCAAAGTCCCGATCGCTGACCGCATCAAGACTGTTGGCGTAAATGGTGTCAAAACCAAGCTCGGCGGCGGTCTGACGCCGATCGATCGGCACCGGCGTGCCCGCCAGGGCCGCTGCCCCCAAGGGACAGATATTCACCCGCCCGCGCACGTCGGCTAAGCGAGAGCGGTCCCGCTCAGCCATCTCGATGTAAGCCAGCAGGTGGTGGGCCAGGCAAACCGGCTGGGCCCGCTGCAAGTGGGTATAGCCGGGGATCAGCACGGTGCTGTGGCGCTCGGCCTGAGCCAACAGGGCCCGCTCAAAGCGCAGCAGGGCGCCATCGATGGCGTCGATTTGGCCGCGTAACCAGAGGCGCAGGTCGGTGCCCACCTGATCGTTGCGACTGCGGCCGGTGTGCAGTTTCTTGCCTAGGGGCCCGAGCAACTCAATCAGACGCCGCTCGACGGCAAAGTGCACATCTTCTGACTCCAGGCCAGGGTTGAACTCGCCCCTGGCTGCCTCGGCTCTCACATTCTCCAGGCCCTCGATCAACTGGACCGCCTCGACCTCGCTGATTACGCCGCAACTGCCCAGCATGCGGGCGTGGGCAATGGAGCCGTCCAGATCCTGCTGCAGCAGGGCGATGTCGAAGCCGATCGAGGCATTGAAGCGCTCGATCGCCGGATGCAGACCCTGTTCGAAGCGCTGGCTCCAGGTAGACGCGGTGGAATCAACAGCCATTCGGGGCTCGGCGGGCGGCGCTAGGCAGGGAATCAGCTTGGCAGGGAGGGCAGCATCAGCTCCTCCTTCACCTTGAGCACCACCATCGAAGCGTCATCGTCGAGCTGCCGGTCTGCCCCCACGAAGCGATCGAGCCGGGCAAACAGCTGGTCGAGAATCCCCTGAGCGCCGATGCCACAGCGGCAGGCCGCTTGCAGGTGGCGCACCAAACGCTCCTCGTCGAAGCGCTCACCGCTAAAGCCGGAGGCCTCTGTAACCCCATCGGTGTAATAGAGCAGCACATCACCTTGATCCAAAACGATCTGCTCAAGGCCGTAATCGGCTTCTCTCTGCAGACCAATCAGCAGGCCCGGGGCATCGAGACGCTCCACCTGGTTGCGCTGGCGCCGCCAGATCAAAGGCGGATTGTGGGCCGCATTGGCGTAGCGCAGCAGGCGGGTGCGGGGGTCGTAATCGGAATAAAAGAGGGTCACAAACCGGTGCGACTGGGCCAGGTCTTCCTGGGCCAGCTGGTTGAGGTCGTGAAGGATGCGCTCAGGGGAATGGCCGCTCAGCACCTCGGCCCGCAACATGCCGCGCAGCATGGTCATCAGCAGACTTGCCGGCACGCCCTTACCCATCACATCGCCCATCACCAGCGCCCAGCGGGCCTGCTCACGGCGACGGCCCAGCAGCTGGGGGCGGGTGGGGATGAAGTCGTAGTAGTCACCGCCCACCTGGAAGGCGGGGCGGCAACGGGCTGCCAGCTCAACACCGTCGATCACTGGACAGCAGTCCGGCAGCAGCTGGGCCTGGATTTCAGCACCGATGCTGAGCTGGCGATCGAGCCGCTCATGGCGCCGCATGGTCTGGAGCAGGGCCTCGTTTTCCAGAGCCACGGCACTGAGGTCAGCCACCAGCTGCAGGTGGCGGCGATGCACCTCGCTCCAGGCAAAGCCCTTGCGATTGCTAAAAATATAGAGTCGGCCACGCTGGAGGCTGCGGGAAACCACCGATGTGGCCACCACCTGGGCCCCACCCAGTAGCCGGCCTACGCGCTGATCCAGCAGAGCCGCCACTGCCGCATCACCACTAAGGACTGCTAACTCCCCATCTGCCAATCCCGCCAGCTGACGCACGAGCTCGGCACAGGGCTCCTGCGGCGTGGCCTGGAGATGCTCGCGCCAGAGGCTGCCATCCTCGTGGAACACCACCAGCACTGCCCCTTCGGCTTCCACCAGCCGGGCAGCCACCAGAGGCACCAGCTCCAGAAAGCGGCCCAGGTTGGTGAAACTGCGCAGAGCAAAAGCCAGGGAAGCCAGCAGCTCCTGGTTGCGGCGTTGCTCCCGGCTAAGGCTGTCGAGCAACTGCCGCAACGAAGCTGCAGCCGACAACAGGGCCGGACCCTGGGGAAGCGCCGGGTGGGGGGGCGGCTTGTTGCTCACCGATTGGGCACGGTGCGGCCGCGGCGGTTTCGCAAGATAGCGGCACCTGCCTAGGCAAGCCGGGCCTCAGCGGGCCAACAATGCCTCAACAAACTCAAAGCTGTTAAAAGGCCGCAGGTCGCGGATGCCTTCACCTGCGCCAATGAAGCGGATAGGCAGCCCGGCCTCAGAGGCCACCGCCAGGGCCACACCACCGCGGGCGCTGCCATCAAGCTTGGTGAGCACCACGCCAGTAAGTCCAGCGGCCTTGGCAAAAGCCATCGCCTGGCGCAGGCCGTTCTGGCCCTGGCTGGCATCCAGCACCAACAGCGACTCCACCACCGCTTCAGGCGCCAGCTTGTCGACGATGCGGCGCACCTTGCTGAGCTCCTCCATCAGGTTGTGCTTGGTATGCAGCCGGCCAGCCGTATCCACCAGCACCAGCTCGGTGCCCTTGGCCTGGGCAGCACCGATGGCGTCATAGACGACGGCCGCTGGATCGGCATTAGCGCTGGGATTGGAGATCACCGGCACCTTGCTGCGCTCGCCCCATACCTGGACCTGCTGCACTGCCGCGGCCCGAAAGGTGTCAGCAGCAGCGATCAGGCAGCTGTAACCACTACGCACCGCCAAGTTGGCCAACTTGCCGAGGGTGGTCGTCTTGCCAACGCCGTTAACACCCACCATTAGCCACACATTGAGCTGCTCACGGTGGGGGGCTAAAAAAGGCTGGCCACTACTTTCAATCGGTTGGTCGAGGATGGCGCGCAGCTGCTCCTTAAGGAAGCGCAGGCCCTCGGCGGGATCCACCACCTCCTGGTTGAGCCGCTGGCGCAGGGCGCCCAAGGCCCGGTCAGTGGCCTCCACCCCAACATCGGCCCTAAGCAGGGTGGTTTCCAGCTCATCAACCACCTCCGGTGTAAGTGGGTCATCTCCCAGGTTGTCGAGTAGCTGGGCAACAAAGCCCTGACGGGTTTTCTCGAGGCCCTGGCGTAAACGACTGAGCCAGTCGATCTCCTCAAGCGAGACCTGGTCAACCCGCTTGCCCTGGGCCGCGAGTACCTCAGCCGACCACGTGAAGGTGGTGTCGAAAGCGCCCAAGCTGGGCTCAGCTAGTTCTGGCGCTGCAGGGACCGCAGGGACATCTGGGGGCGTGATCGCCTGTTGGCGTTCGGCCCGCTGGGCCGCGGCCTGCTCCAGCAGGGACAGGGGCGCGGCCACTGGAGTGTCGGGCTGCTGGTTATTGACCAGTACAGGTTGTACAGAGTCCGGGAGAGGGGGCTCAGGGGCAGATTCGGCCTCAAGCTGCAGCCGCTTTTGCTCCTCCTGCTGGGCTTTGAGGCGGGCATAGGCCTGGCGGGCCCATTCCAGCGCCTCAGCGTTGGGATCGGACGAACTTTCAACCGGCTTTTCTGGAGCCTGTTCCGAAGATGACGGCGGGGTTCCTGATGGGTCGGCTGGGGAGGGGCCGGTGCGATTAAACCAGTCGTAGACCATGGCTTGCTTAGGCCTCCGCCACGGAACGAGCAGCCGTGAAGCGCCGCAGAACCCCGTTGATCATGCGGCGGCCTTGCTCGTCGCTGTAGCGGTTAGCTAGCTCCACAGCCTCATTGCAGGCCACGGCAGGGGGGGTGCGGAAGCTTTCAAGGTCTACGGCGGCCAGTCGCAGGATGTCCCGATCAATGCGAGGCAGGCGGGTAAGACGCCAGCCCTCCATCACACGATCGAGCCGCCCATCGATCGCCTGACGGTCGCGCAGGACGGCCTCGACTCGGGCAATGGCACCGAGGCGCACCTCGTCTTGGTCAGCCAGCATCAGTAACCGGGGCAACTCCAAACTGGCGGAAAGGCGGTTGAGCGCCTGTTCAGCCGCAGCAAGACCAGCGTTAAGGTGCTGACGCACTCGGGGCAACTGCTGCTCACCCTGCTCTTGCAGCTCACTATCAAGCAATTGCTGCTGGGCGGTCTGCAGGTCTTCAGCAGAACGATCCAGGGATTCGCGCACGTCTTGGCTGATGGTGGCGAGTACCTGCTGTAACAGGCCCTCCATGCCAGCTGGAAGAGCAGGTGCCGCCGCGCCGCGGTCGCTGGTCTGGCCGAGCATCAGCAGGGCCAGTTCACGGGAGATGGTGCGGCTCTGCATCAAGTGGGATTTAGCTCAGGAGAGTTGGGGGGTGCGCAGCTGAGCCAGCAAGCTGGAGAAGCTGCGATTGGGGGTAGCGCGCTCGTCGGGATTGACGATGCCAGCGGAAATTATGGTTCGGAAAGCATCCTCTACCGAGATTTCCAAATCCTTGACGGAACCCTCGGGCACCACTGTGTACCAGCCAGTGGTGGGATTAGGCGCCGTAGGAATGAAAACACTCAGCATTGGCTCGGTGAAGCCTGCCTGCAGAGCCGAGCCGATCGCCCCTGTCACAAAACCCAGGGCGTAAAGGCCTTCGCGGGGGTACTCCACCAGCACTACCCTTCGAAACTTGCTGGAATTCCCCTGTAGGAAAGTTTCGAGCAACTGCTTGAGAGTTTTATAGACAGACCCAGCCAGGGGGATGCGCAGCAGGGTGCCCTCGCCAAACTCAAGCAGCCAGCGGCCAACAATGTTCCGCGCCATCAGGCCGATCAGCAGAATGCCCAGCAAGGGCACCAGCAGACCGACACCAAGGTTTATCAGCTCCTGAAACACCGGATTAAGGGTGTTGAAGGGGTTGAACTGCTTAGGGATGGAGGTGAGAAACGCCAACACGAAGCGGCTCACCGTGGTGCCAAGCCAGATAGTGGTCGCCAGCGGTATCACCACCAGCAAACCGGCGATCAAATCGTTCTTAAGATCGGACTGGAGCCGATCCACTAGGGGCTGATCCGATCTAGGGCTGGATTGAACCAAGTGACAATCCGGAGATCCGGCAAGCAGCAATGTCCTTGCAACTTAGCCAGCCAGCCGCTCCGTTAGGCCAATCACAACAGAGCCACTAGGGCCAGCAGCACGAAACCAATAGCCAGCACCACTGCGGTGCCGGTGCCGCCGTAGCGACGCTGGTTGACCGTGAGATCCCTGGTGCGCTGTTGCTGCTGCAATTGCTCTTCAGCCTGCTGCAACTGGCGCTGCATAAAGCCCTTAGCGGCAACCCGCTGCTGCTCCGGCGTTGCATTCGCAGGGATCTGACCAGCCTGAGCTGCTTGGGCGATCAATTGATTGATGACCTGGGGATTGTCCATCTGGGCGCGAGCCATATCCAGCTGACCCTTACGGGCTTCCAGTTGCTGATCGGCCTGTTCAGTGAGGCTGCGGTCGCCACTGATCGACATTGGCACCGCCACGATCAAGGCAATGGCAAGCAGGATGCTCACTACAGCCACGAGCCCGCGCAGCGGGGTGCGGCCGGCAGCGGGGTGGTCGAGGCGACTGCCATAGAGCATCAGCAGTAAACCAACCAGGGCCATCGGCGACTGGGTCACCAGCCGATCAATCAATAGCTGGCGGTATCCCTCCTCCGCCCAATTCCAGGATCCCGACAACACCAGCAGCTGCAAGACCAGCAACACGACCAAGGTGAGGCCGAGCCAGCGCAGCAGGTGGCCTAGGCGGCCGAAGGAAGCAGTGCTCACAGAAGGGGCTCGCGGCAGATTTAAACGACGATTCAACTTTACGGGCGATGACCCTGCACGCCCACCACGACCTAGCAACACGTTTAAAACAACAGGCCCAGCAGCTTGGCTTTGACCCAGTGGGCCTCGCCGCCGTACCAGCCGGGGAGCGCCTAAAGCTGCGCACGGCGGCCCTGGAGCGCTGGTTGGCCGCCGGCTATCAAGCCGACATGGCCTGGATGGCCGACCCGCGCCGACGCGCTATTGAACAGCTGCTACCCGGCGTGCGCAGCCTGCTGGCGGTAGGCCTCAACTACTACGTGGAGGCCGATCGGGCACCGGGGGCGCTCAAGGTGGCGCGCTACGGCTGGGGGCGGGACTACCACCGGGTGATCGATGGCCGCCTGCGCCAGCTGGGTCGCTGGTTGGAGCAGCAGGTGCCTGGGGTGGGTTGGCGGGGCTGCGTCGACAGCGCCCCGCTGATGGATAAGGCCTGGGCCGAGCAGGCGGGCCTGGGCTGGATCGGCAAAAACGGCAACCTGATCAATCGCGAGCGAGGCTCCTGGCTGCTGCTAGGCCACCTGCTCACCACCTTGGATCTGCCTGCCGATGCTGCCGCCACACCCCTTTGTGGCAGCTGCAGCCGCTGCCTACCGGCCTGCCCCACCGGGGCTATCACCGAGCCCTTCGTGGTGGACAGCCGCCGCTGCCTGGCCTTTCACACCATCGAAAACCGCGATCCCGAATTGCCGCAAGCGATCAGCAGCAAATTGGAGGGCTGGGTCGCCGGCTGCGACATCTGCCAGGACGTGTGTCCCTGGAATCAACAGCCGCTGCGAAGCAGTGACGATGCGGATCTGCAGCCGCGGCCCTGGCTGCTGAACCTGCAAGCCGAAGAAGCTCTCCAATGGAGCGACGCCGACTGGGATACACGGCTGCGTGCCTCCGCCCTGCGCCGCCTCAAACCCTGGATGTGGCGGCGCAATCTGCGGGCCAGCCGGAACAGCGATGCCTAGGCTGATTAAATCCGTCTCATAGCGATGGCACCGCGCTGGTCGCGCCCTGGTCTGAGAAATGCCCTGCTAACCGCTGCCCTCGGGCTGTTGGTGATATCAGCGCTACCCGCCCGGGCATTGGTGCCCTACGTGTACGTGCCCCAACGGCAGGAACTCGAGGCTGCCGGTTTGGGCATCGCCCAGGCGGCGGCGCGACTGCTGCGGCTTGGCCAAGCCAGGGATGCCGCCCGGCTGGCCGCCCTAACTGTGCAGCTGTTGCCCGAAGACCCCCGCGGCTGGATGTTATTGGCCGAAGCCCAGCTACGCAGCAACCAACTGGAGCAGGCCGGAATATCTCTGGCCAAAGCCAAGCAATTGGATCCACGCAATCCCGGCATCTGGTTTGCCGGGGGCTCCCTGGCCCTGCGGGCCGGCAAGCCCAATGAGGCCATCGGCCTGTTGGAGCAGGGCCTGAAACTAGACAAACGCAACGCCGGCGCCTATTTCGACCTAGGCAACGCCCGCATCCTGATTGGCCAGAGCGACCAAGCCCTGGAGGCCTTTGAACGGGCTTCTTCCCTACGCAATAGCTTCTGGGAAGCCATCAACAACCAAGGGCTGGTGTTGTTCGAGCAGGGCAATACAAAGGAGGCCATCCGCCGCTGGCGCGAGGTGTTGAAGATCAAGCCAGATGCGGCTGAACCAACCCTGGCCCTGGCCGCCAGCCTGTTTGCCAACGGTCCTGATAATCGCAGCGAAGCTATCGAGTTGGTTGGCAAGGCCCTCGACACCGAACCCAACTACGTTCTTGACGTCTACCAGAAAGACCAGCTCTGGGGACCGAAGCTGCGCAGCACCACCGCAGAACTCTTCAAGCTGACCGAACTCAAACCAGTGGTGGATCGGGCCCTTGCCAATGCCAGCCCAGAGGGCGAAAGAAGCGACGAGGAGTGAGTGGAGGGGCCTGGACAGCATCTGTAGGCTGAGCCGCAACTTGCTCTCCCAGACCCCAACACAGGATGGCCGAGGAGCAATCAGGAGAATCAATCGGACCGGGCAACGACGCCCGCATCGAGCCAATCGCGCTGCACCTAGAAATGCAGCGCTCCTACCTCGAATACGCCATGAGCGTGATCGTGGGAAGGGCCCTGCCGGATGCGCGCGACGGCCTCAAGCCAGTGCAACGGCGCATTTTATTTGCTATGCACGAGCTGGGGCTCACCCCAGATCGGCCTTATCGGAAATGCGCCCGGGTCGTCGGCGACGTGCTCGGCAAGTACCACCCCCATGGTGATCAGGCCGTCTACGACGCCCTGGTGCGCCAGGTGCAAACCTTCGCCAGCCGCCATCCCCTGCTGGATGGCCACGGCAACTTCGGCTCCGTCGACGACGACCCGCCGGCGGCGATGCGCTACACCGAAACCCGCCTGGCTCCGATCGCCAACGAAGCGCTGCTGGATGAAATCGGCGCCGACACCGTTGACTTCGCGGCCAACTTCGATGGCTCCCAGCAGGAGCCGACGGTGCTGCCAGCCCAGCTGCCCTTCCTGCTGCTAAACGGCTGCACCGGTATCGCCGTGGGCATGGCCACCAACATCCCGCCCCACAACCTGGGCGAGGTGGTGGATGCCCTGATCGCCTTGGTGCGCAAACCGGAGCTGAGCGACGAAAAGCTGCTGGAGCTAGTGCCAGGCCCCGACTTTCCCACCGGCGGCGAAGTGCTGGTGGGGCAAGGGGTCCGCGATACCTACCTCGTGGGCCGCGGCAGCATCCCGATGCGGGGCGTCGCCCACATCGAGGAGGTACAGCCCGGAAAGGGACGCCATCGCCGCGGCGCCGTGGTGATCACCGAGCTGCCCTACCAGCTCAGCAAAGCCGGCTGGATCGAGAAACTGGCTGAGCAGGTAAACGACGGCAAGATCGGCGGCATCGCCGATATCCGCGACGAAAGCGACCGTGAAGGCATGCGGGTGGTAATTGAACTCCGCCGCGACGCCAACGCCGAAACCGTGCTGGTCGACCTACAGCGCCGCACCGCCCTGCAAAGCAACTTCGGCGCCATCACGCTGGCCCTGGTGAACGGCCAGCCGGTGCAGCTAAACCTGCGTCGCCTGCTGCAGGAATTCCTGGACTACCGGGAACTCACCATGATCCGCCGCACCCGCCACGCCCTCAAGCGTTGCGAAGACCGCCTGGAGGTGTTGGAAGGCCTGCTCAAGGCACTGCATGCCCTTCAACAGGTGATCGCCCTGATCACCGCGGCGCCCGATGCCGCCAGTGCCCGGGCGGCCCTGCAGGTGCAACTCGACCTGAGCGAGCGTCAGGCCGATGCGGTGTTGTCGATGCCACTGCGGCGCCTCACGGGCCTTGAACAGGAAAGCCTGCGCAAGGAAGCCGCGGAACTGGCCGAAGAGCGGGAGCGCTTGCACCACCTGCTCAATGACCGCACCGTGCTGCTCGATACCCTGGTAGCCGAACTGAAGGCCCTGCGCAAGCGCTTTGCTACGCCCCGGCGCACCCGCCTGGTGGAGGGCGGAGATGCGCTGGTTGCCCAGCGAGCCGCCGCCATCCGCCCCAACGCCGAACTGCAGCGCCAGCAAGCTTTTAGCGCCCTGCCACCCGAGAGCCGGCTACTGATCCAGGCCGATGGAGCTGTGAAGATCCTCAGCCCCCAAATGCTCGGACGGCTGCACCTGGATGAACCGATCGAACTGGGTGACCATCCATCACCCGCCAGGTTGATCCTGCCGATCGCTGAGCAACCGCTGCTTCTGGCCTTCACCGGCAGTGGCCGAGTGGCGCTGCTGCGCTGGGAATTTGCCAGCCAGCAACCCGGGAAGTTGGAGCGCTTCCTGCCTGAAAGCATCGAGGGAGAGCCAGTGGTACAGGTGCTGCCCCTGCCAAGCCAAGGGAGCCTGGGGCTGCTGAGCAGTGATGGGCGCTTCAAACGCATGCCCGTGCAGGAGCTTCAGGAATTGTCTGGTCGGGCTACCACCGTGCTCAAGCTCAAGGAGGGCGTGACCCTGCGACGAGTAGTGGCTGGCCAGGAGGGAGACACCCTCGTAGTGGCGAGCAGCACCGGTCGCCTGCTGCGGCTATGCCTGGATGAAACCCAGCTTCCCCTGATGGGTCGCGCTGCCCAGGGACCGCTATTGATGCGCCTTCTACCCGGGGAGTTGGTGGTAGGTGCCGCCTGCCTGCCAGCAATTGACGCCGAAACCGACAAAACGATCACCGACTCTGTAGTTCTGGCAACGGCCAGTGGTCAGCTGAAACGGCTGCTTACATCGAGCCTGCGGCCCTGTCAGCGAGGCGACATGGGTCAGATCGGTATGCGGCTGCAACAGCGGGGCGATTACCTCATCGACCTGCAGAGCGCCGGCAGCGCCGTACTTGGAATCCTTACTGACAAAGGCTGGAGCTGCCGCATCGGCTCAGATGAGCTAGCCGGCGAAAACACCAGCGGCACGGGCATCAGCCTGCCGCTTCCCCAGGGCCAGCAGCTGCAGGAACTGGTACCGCTGATCAACTAGCTGCCAAGAGATTGGCAGCCTTTAGAGCTCCTGCAACACCTTTGCAGCGATGCCAGCTGGCTCAAGCATCAGCTTGCTAGAGCGCAGCTGCTCTGCCATCTCAATCGGATAGGCGCCGTCAAAGCAAGCCGTGCAGAAATGAGTGGAATTGGCATGGGCCGCATCCACCATGCCCTGCTTGCTCAAGTAAGCGAGTGAGTCAACGCAAAGGTGAGCGGCGATCTCTTCGAGGGTGAGGCGAGCAGCGATCAACTGGTCCTGGGTATCTGTGTCGATGCCGTAGAAGCAGGGATGGGTGACCGGCGGCGAACTGATCCGCATATGTACCTCGGTAGCACCGGCATCCCGCAGGGCTTGCACCAACTTGCGACTGGTGGTTCCCCGCACGATTGAGTCGTCGATAACGACAACGCGCTTGCCGGCCAGCACATCTGGCAGAGGGTTGAGCTTCACCCTGATGCCTGCCTCCCGCATCGCCTGGGTGGGCTGGATGAAGGTGCGACCCACATAGCGGTTCTTAATTAGACCATCTGCGAAAGGGATGCCGCTGAGCTGGGAATAGCCAATAGCCGCCGGAATACCGGAATCGGGGACACCGATCACGATGTCGGCCTCAACCGGTGTTTCGCGGGCCAGGGCCTCGCCAATCCGCACCCTGTAGCTGTAAAGGGATTCGCCGAAGAAACGGCTGTCTGGCCGGGCGAAATAGATCATCTCGAAGATGCACAGCTTGGTGGGCTGCTCACACCAACGGCTACGGCTTGGTTCAGCGTGACCCGCACGGAAGTGAATGATCTCGCCGGGATCCACATCGCCATCAAAGACGGCACCGATGATGTCAAGCCCGCATGATTCGCTGCTCACTACCCACTGGGCTTGCTCGTTGTCGCCGATGTGACCAAACACCAGGGGCCTGATGCCATAGCCATCCCGCAAGGCAAAAAGCCCATCAGGCGTACCGATCACCAGGCTGAAGGCACCGCGACAGCACTCTGCCGCAGCCCGAATCGCCCCATCCCAATCCAGGCCCCGGTTCACTGCCTGCTGAATCGCAAAAGCGATCAGCTCTGAATCGGTGGTAGAGGTGAGCTCCTTAGCAATGGCGGCCAGATCGTGACGCAGCTCAGCTGCATTGACCAGATTGCCGTTGTGTGCAAGGGCGAAAGGACCAATGCGGGTGTTGAGCACTACCGGCTGGGCATTGCAAACCTTGCTACTGCCAGTAGTGGAATAGCGGTTGTGGCCGATTGCCAGATCGCCGGTGAGGCGCTCCAGCACGGCCTGATCAAACACCTGGCTCACCAGGCCCATGTCTTTGTGCAGACGCACCTTGCGATCGGCATCAAAAACGGCAATACCAGCCGATTCCTGGCCTCGGTGCTGCAGGGCATATAGACCGAAATAGGTGAGGTTTGCCACCGGTTGCCCCGGCGCCAGCACGGCATAGACGCCGCAGGCTTCCTCGGGCTTGTCCGGACGCATCACCAGCACAGGCCCATCAACAGTCACGGTGAAATTTCATTCTGCATGAGCGCCTTCGCCCATTCGCCGCGGGATGGCCTGCTCATAGCAAGCCGCTAGTGCCGCCAGGCTCTGTTCCAGCAGCGGCCGGCCGGCTTGGCGGATTGCCAGGCTGGCAGCGGCCGTAACCACACCAAGCCGCTCAGCTGGCACCGCCGCCGCCGCCAGAGCCTGCTGCCAGGCTGCCGCCTGGTCGACTGGCACGCTCACCAGAATGCGGGCACCACCTTCAGCAAATAGCAGCCGATCAAGCCGGGCAGTACCAGCCGGCAACTCCAGCTCAGCTCCCAGAGGTGTTACTGCAATGGTGGCAATGCAGCACTCGGCTGCAGCTACCGCCAGGCCGCCATCGCTGAGATCGTGGGCAGAGGCCACCAAGCCGGCAGCGATAGCCTGGCGCAAGAAAGCCTGAACCGAACGCTCCAGCACCAGATCAATCTCAGGCGGGCGCCCTGTGACGGCTCCATGCAGCCGCTCCAGATAGCTGCTGCCGGCCAGGCTCAAGCGGG
>ERZ888423.304-NODE-304-length-52378-cov-14.991744_pt1 | contig 52378 bp, 46 predicted proteins | sample MGYA00520523_ERZ888423 | MGnify/ENA primary metagenome ERZ888423 (study PRJEB32303, sample SAMEA104408611) | aquatic metagenome | biome: Brackish water; feature: Pelagic; material: water | place: Baltic Sea | collected 2014-06-08T10:24:00 | depth 30,27 m ... | reverse complement strand
TATTATATCTATCAGTTTTTTAAAAATAAAATATGTACTAACGAAATAATAATTGTTGCAATTGTATTTGGCAATTCGGTTTTACAAGCTATTGTTACTTTTGGGACAAATGATAGATATAGTTATCCGTATGAATTTATAATGATAATTTTAGTCTTATTATTTTTTAAAAATGTAGTTATTTCCAACACGCTAAATACTTCTGAGCAATAATTTTGTAATTATGCTCTTTCTCTATAAATTCACGAGCGCTTTTAGAAATCTTAATTAGTTGTTCAGGGCGTTCAATTAAATAGGAAAGCTTTGCTGTAATTTCATTTTCATCGGGTAAGGCATTAATACAAACTTCGTCTTCTTGCAGTTGATAATGATTCAAAAATTCAGTTTCGGCACCAGTAAAAACTACTTTTCCCTTCGCCATAGCTGTTAATGCATTATATCCTTGATCATAAGCAAATACTTGATCCAGTAAAATATGCGCTTTATTATATTTTAAAATATAATCATCATAAGGAAGGTTTTCAGTTGTAATTATTTCAACTTTATTTGGATATTTTTTTTGTATAATTTCCAATGCTTTTTCAAAATAGTTGATTCCTTTTTTAGCATAACTTAACCGATTAATACCTAAAAAAATGATGATTTTATCTTTAATTTCTAAATCTTGAAATGAAATTAATGCTGTATTTATTGGATTTGGTATAAAAGTAGTTTGAAATCCCATTTTTTGCATTGGAATTTCATAATCTAAGTCAGATGTAATCAAATTTTGACATTTTATAGACAACCAATCGAAGGTTTTTCTATAACTTTTTTTTCTGTATTTCAATGAAAATTGAAATTCTTTCTCTAATGAATTATCTTCAAAATAAGGTGTCAAAACTGAATATTTCAATTCTTTTTTAAAAAGGTAATCCACAATTGGCGTTTCGTCACCACAAATTAGTAAACTCCTGTTTTTAACTTTTTTAAAGACTTTTTTAAATAGAAATCGGGATAGAAAAGGATAAGTTTCTAAAGCATCAGAATTTATGAGCTGTACATGATGAATGTCATTTAAATCAGGTAAAATCAAATAAAAACGTATAGCTTTTTCTATTTTTTCGAAATCCAATCCAATAACTTTTCGAAATCCCCTAAACAAAAAATTAGCAATTTTGTTTTCATTACAAATTTGTGCATAGATAGAATAATCAACTGGTAATTTTTTAAACTTATCGCCACAACCCACAATAATTACTTCATGACCAATCGCCACCAATCCTTCTTTTAAAGAATTGTGTAAACGGCTATATTCACCAAGTAATAGTATTTTCATAAATAATTTAAAGTCTAATCACTAATCACTATATTTGTGTAAATATACTATAATTGCTAAAAATGTATCAAAAATCGGATATAGAAATATTAATTTCTACGATGAACCAAACTAATTTCGAATTTTTGGAACGTATGTTTTTGCATTCAGATTATCGCAAATTTAATTTGCTTATTATTAACCAAACAGTAGCAGATAAAATTTTAATTTCTAATATAGAATCCATAAAAGTATTTAATGTTTATGAGAGTGGCTTATCAATTAGTAGAAATTTAGCTTTAAATAATGCTACAAAAAAGCTGCTTGTTTTTACAGATGACGATGTAGTATTTCAACAAAAGTTTGAAAAAAAAATTATTAAGGCATTTAACTCGTCTCCAAAACATGATGGTTTTCGATTTCAATTTATAAACAGTCAAGGTAATTTAGCCAAGAAATATCCGAGAACATTTCAGTCAAAATTAACCCAATTTGAGATATTAAACACTTCTTCTGTGGAACTTGTTTTTAAGAATAAAAGTTTAAAAGAGTCAAATTTACATTTTGATTTGAATTTCGGATTGGGAACAACTTTTTTAATGGGTGAAGAAGCTATTTTTATAAACGATTGTAAAAATAAAGGTTTAAAAATTGGATTTGTACCTCAACAACTTTTGTCTCATTCACAACAAACTACGGGTAACAGAACTCCTGTTTCCGAAATTTATTTTGTGCAAGGCGCAGTTTTTTATCGAATTTTTGGTAAAATGTATTTATTTTGGATAGCTTTGAAATTATTTTTCGATATAAAACAAGGTAAAATTAATTTTTTAGAAATTAGGCAACTATATAAAGAAGCTATTAACGGAAAGAATCTATATGTCAACACTACAAGATTGTAAATTATTATCTATTCCAAAAATAGAAGATCCTAGGGGAAATTTATCGGTTATTGAACATGATGTTGTTCCCTTTGAAATTAAACGTGTGTATTATTTATACGATGTTCCAAGTGGTGCAGAACGGGGCGGACATTCGCATATTGAACAACTTGAATTTTTGGTTGCGCTTTCGGGTAGCTTTGATGTTATTTTAAAGGATGGGCAAAAAGAAAAAGTGATTACTCTTAATAAACCTTTTGAAGGGTTGCTCATTTCAAACGGAATTTGGCGCGAATTGAAAAACTTTTCCTCTGGTGCAGTTTGTTTAGTAGTTGCTTCAGCTGTTTTTGAGGAAGACGACTACATAAGAACCTTTGACAAATTTATACACTCAAAAAATTAGTGATAAACCGTAAAATCAATTCCAAAACGTTTCAAATAGTGTTTTATTTTTAAAAAGAAACGCAAAAAAGTAACAGGTAATCGCAATAAAATTTTTGTCTTTAATGGAATTTTAGTTGTTATATCCTTCAAATAGAATTGAGATTGTTTGGAAGAGCCAGCAATTTTGAATTGTAAGGCATATTCTAATCGGTAAATATCAAGAAATTTTTTTAAACTTTTGTTTTCTTTTTCAGCAGCAGCAAATTGCGAAAAATCCATTAAGGTTTTTTTTGTAATTGCCGTTTTTGCTAATGAATTTGGCAAGTCAAAATTATAAATAACCGTACTTTTATTGTTAATTGCAACTAAATTTGTAATGCCTATTTTTGTCCAAAGTTCAACATCTTGACCGCTTGAAACATTGATATTAAAACCATTATTTTCTAAAAGCACTTCTTTTGAAATCAATATAGCTGAGGAAAATGCCACTCGATTAATCAAACTTGTTTCAAAAAAATCGGGTACAATTCCTCTAAAATCATCTGAAATACTGTATGAATAAGAATTGTTTAACGTTTTATTTTTAGCAATTTTTGTTTGAAATCTGTTGCAATACATGCCACAATTAGGAAAATCGTTATATAATTTTACTAATTCTTCTAAATGATTTGGATACCAAAAATCATCTGCATCTAAAAAAGCAATTAATTTAGAAGTTGCTTTTTCAATACCTAAATTTCTTGCTGCAGCTGCACCTTTATTTTCTTGTTGAACTAATAGTATTCGTTTATCTGAAAATTTAGAAACAATTTCAAAACTAGAATCGGTTGAACCATCATTTACAATTACAATTTCAAAATCGGTAAACGTTTGCTCTAAAACCGATTTTATGGTCTTGTGAATTATGAAACCTTTGTTGTAAAGAGGAATTACGATTGAAACGATTGCCATTATTTAGAGTGATATAAGTTTAAAAAATAGCCTAATCTATAAAAATCAAATAAAAATAATTTTGGTTTTTTTGAAGTTAAGTTTTTTAAAATTGATTTTTTAAATAATTTATATACCAAGATTACTATTAAATTCACTGGATAAAATCCTATTTTTTCTTTTAACATACTAATACGTGTAGATTTTGAACTTAGGATTTTTAAATCTAATAATAATTTTAAATTCTCCAATGAAGATTGATATTTTTCAATAAAAACAATGGATTTTTCTAAATTCAAATGATATAACGGATTATTAATGTGCTGAATATCAATATTTAATTTTTGCAGCTCGAAAATTAAAACTAAATCTTCAAAACCATATTTTGTTAATAATGAATTAAAAGGGGTTGTTGTTAATATTGATTTTTTTACCAAAATATTAGAAGTCAAAGCATATTTGTATTTATTTTTTATTCTAATTTCTACTGGAATTGCTTCTCTTTTATTACCATAAATCCACCTTAGAAATTCGTCCTTTTTAGGTGTTTCATTTTTGTATAATATGCCTCCAAAATAAAAAGAAGCTTTATTAGATTCTATTGCAGTTAAATAATTAAATATGAAACTAGAATCAAAAGGAAACATATCGCAGTCTAAAATAATTAGCCAGTTGAACTTAGCCTTTTTTACTAATAAATTTAGATTATTTGCCCTACCTACATTTGCTTTATTATAAAAAATTGTACAATTAGTAAAATCTTCAATTTTGCTGTTTTGATTTATATTTTCAATATTTGTACTACAATCATCCATACAAATAATTTCATAATCAATTTCTAATTTTGAAACTTGACTAACTAATTCCTTCACCACTGGAAAAACATTATAGTTGTATGTAGGAATTAAAATGGATAGCATCTATATAAATTAAATTAACTATTTTTATAAAAATTTTTTAAATGACCCGAGAATACTTGTCAGATTTAATATTTTCAAAAATAGAAAAAAACAAAGACTTTTTATCTAAACAATTCAAAGATTCTAAAGATAAAATTGGTTTTTTTTATATTGATGATCTTTTACCGGAAGAAATTGCAACTAAAATTCAATTGAACTTTCCTAAATCATCTGAAATGGTGCTCAAAAAAAGCATTCGCGAAAATAAATATATTGCCGCACAGATGAATTTATATCATCCTATTTTAGAAGATATTATTTATGCTTTTCAAGACGGCAAAATAGTTGATTTAATCGCAAAAATTTGCAATATTAAAGAAGTTTTTCCAGATGATAAATTGTATGCTGGAGGTATTTCTCTGATGGGAAAAAATCAGTTTTTAAATCCTCATTTAGATAATTCACACGACAAGTATCGTGAAAAATGGAGGGTATTAAATTTATTATATTATGTTACGCCAGATTGGGATATAAAAAATGGTGGTAATTTAGAACTTTGGCCAAACGGATTAACAGAAAATCAAATTACAATTGAAAGTAAGTTTAATAGATTAGTAGTTATGGCAACTCATAACCAATCACTACACTCTGTTTCACCAGTTATGGTTAATTTAGAACGAAAATGTGTTTCAAATTATTTTTTTTCAAATAATCCATTGACCAAAACAGATGCTTTTCATGTTACCTCATTTAGAGGAAGACCCGGAAACAAAATAACCGATCTTGTTTTAAAAACTGACTCTTGGTTGCGAATGAATTTAAGAAAAATATTTAAAAAAGGAGTTAAAGAAAACCCACACTATTATAAAAAAGGCTCAAAGAACTAAACCGTTCTTTGAACTACTTCAAACATTTTGCCTTCATCAAATTTTAATGTTTTTGAAGGATATTTTAAAACTAAAGCATAGTCGTGTGTTGCCATTAATATTGTTTTACCGTTTGCATTAATTTTACGAAGAACTTCCATAACTTCAATGCTGGTTTGAGGATCTAAATTACCAGTTGGTTCATCGGCTAAAATTAATTCAGGATCATTTAATAATGCTCTGGCAATTCCAACGCGCTGTTGTTCACCACCTGAAAGTTGGTGAGGCATTTTAGAGGCAAAACCTTTCATGCCAACTTTATCTAAAACCTCTTCAATTTTAACATCCATTTCTTCTTGCTCAGACCAACCTGTGGCTTTTAAAACAAAAAGTAAATTGTCTTTAACACTTCGATCAGGTAATAATTTAAAATCTTGAAAAACAACCCCTAACTTTCTTCTTAGATACGGAATGTCGCTTTCTTTTAAAGTAGCTAAATCATAATCAACTACACTTCCTTCACCAGTTGATAGGGCTAAATCAGCATAAAGCGTTTTTAAAAAACTACTTTTTCCTGATCCTGTTCTACCTATTAAGTAAATAAACTCACCATGATTAACTTCAATGTTTACATCGTTTAATACCGGATTTTTATCTTGATAGATAGTCACGTTTTTTAAAGAAAGAACTGTTTCTGACATAGTAAATTTTGATTTTAAAATGTAAAAGTAATAACTTATAGTTCGGTTTCAAAATTTTAAATGCTTTTCAATTAAAAATACTTTATTTGGTTAAAAACTATGTTCAAAAAAAGTACAATATATTGTTAATTAACTTCGTTTATAGCTTTAATAAATGTTATATTTGAAAATCATAAATAGTATTTAAAATGATAAAATATATTCAGCTTTCAATTTTATTTGTATTTTTTTCAGGAGCCCTTTTAGCTCAAAAATCTTCAGTGTATACTCATGATATGAATGAGTTCAATAGAGCAGTAGAGCTTTATAAAGAAAAACAATATTTATCGGCTCAAATTTTGTTTGAAAAAGAAAAAGTTCAACAAAAAGAAAACGCTTCAGATTGTGCTTATTACATAGCTAATTGTGCCATAAGATTAAATCAAGTTGGAGCCGATAACTTAGTATTAAAATTTGTACAAGATTATCCTATTAGTGCTAAAACCAATCAAGCTTTTGTTGAAGTTGCTCAATATTATTTTGAAGAAGGAAATTATCAAAAAACATTAGAGTGGTTTGATAAGGTAAATACAAATTCAATGGATGCAGATGATAAAGAGCGATATGATTTTCAGAAAGGATATGCCTATTTTGCTCTGAAAAACAATAAAGAAGCTTCAAAACATTTTAATTTAGTGTTGAATTCTGCAACATTTGGAAATCAAGCTAAATATTATTTAGGGTATATATCTTATGCTTCGGATGATTATAAAAATGCCAATAATTATTTTGACCAAGTAGCCGATCAAGAAAAATACCAAGAAAAAATGGGCTATTTTCAAGCGGATATGAATTTTAAATTAGGGAATTTTCAAAAAGCAATTGATTTAGGTACAGCACAATTTCCAAAAGCAAATGAAGCTGAGAAAAGTGAATTATCTAAAATCATTGGTGAAAGTTATTTTAATTTGAAAAAATATGATTTGGCATTACCTTTTTTAGCTGATTATAAAGGAAAAAATGGAAAATGGAATAATACAGATTTATATCAATTGGGCTACGTTTATTATCAGCAAAAAGACTTTGAAAATGCGATTACTCAATTTAATAAAATTATTGAAGGTAAAGATGTTGTCGCTCAAAATGCCTATTATCATTTAGCAGAAAGTTATCTTAAGACTGATAAAAAACAACAAGCTTTAAATGCGTTTAAAACGGCTTCTGAAATGACATTTGATTTAAAAATTCAAGAAGATGCTTATTTAAATTATGCTAAATTAAGCTACGAAATCGGAAATCCATATCAATCGGTTCCAGAGGTCATGAATGCTTATTTGTCAAAATATCCAAACACTTCTTATAAACAAGAAATCAATACCTTATTGATTAGTTCATACATTACTTCAAAAAATTATAAAGAAGCATTAGTGTTATTGGAAAAAAATAAATCACCTGAAAATAAATTAGCTTATCAAAAAGTAATGTTTTTTAGAGGTTTAGAATTATATACCGATGGTGATTATAAAGGAGCTTATTCATTATTTAAAAAATCCATGACCGAAAATAAAGAACCAAAAATTACGGCTAGAGCTCTATTTTGGAAAGGTGAAACTGAATATAATTTAGATCAATTTGAAGAAGCAAAATTAACATTTTTACAATTCTTAAGTGCTTCTGAAGCTTCAACTACGCCAGAGTTTAAAAATGTAAACTACAATTTAGCATATGCTTATTTTAAATTGAAAGATTATGCTCGCGCCATTAAATATTTTGGCGATTACACCCTTTCTCAGAAAGAAGACAAAATCCGATTAATGGACGCTTATTTGCGTTTGGGCGATTGTAATTTTATGGCAGCAAAATATTGGCCAGCAATGGATGCTTATAATAAAGTAATCGATATGAAAAGTGTTGATGCAGATTATGCAGCATTTCAAAAAGGAATTAGTTATGGTTTTGTAAACAAGCCAGAACGAAAAATGGAGGAATTAGAAAAGTTTAGTAGAACATATACTAAATCGCAATATATTGATGATGCGTTGTATGAATTAGGGAATACCTATGTAAATCAGACTTTAAATGAAAAAGCACTTTTAACATATGATGATTTAATAGCTAATCATACTTCCAGTTCATATGTTTCCAAAGCTATTTTAAAGCAAGGATTAATTTTCTACAATGGAAATAAAGAAGAACAAGCTTTAGTAAAATTTAAAAAAGTTGTAGCAGAGTTTCCAAATTCTCCTGAATCGCTTGAAGCAGTTTCAACAGCACGTTTAATTTATGTAGATAATGGAAAAGTAGATGAATATGCCACTTGGGTAAAAACACTTCCTTTTATAGAAGTTTCAAACGCAGATTTAGATAATGATACCTATGAATCAGCTGAGAAGCAATATTTACAAAATAATGCAAAACAAGCAATTTCAGGATTTACAAGTTATGTGAGTAAGTTTCCAAATGGTTTACATGCGCTAAAAGCAAATTTCTATTTAGCACAATTATATTTTGCAGATAATTTAGAAAACAATACCATTAAACATTATGAATTTGTAGTTTCTAAACCGCGAAACGAATTTACAGAGCAAGCATTGGCTCGATTGTGTCAAGTGCATTTAAAAGCAAAAGATTATAACAATGCTATTCCTGTTTTGAAACGTTTAGAAACCGAAGCAGAATTTCCTCAAAATACTACTTATGCCCAATCTAATTTGATGAAATCATTTTATGAAAAAGAAGATTTTGCAAACGCAGTGGTGTATGCCGATAAAGTATTGAAGAATGACAAGATTGAAGATCAAATTAAAAGTGATGCACAAATTATAGTAGCACGTTCAGCCATAAAAACCAATGACGAAGCCAAAGCAAGAGAAGCCTACGAAAAATTAAACAAAATTGCCAAAGGCGAATTAAAAGCCGAAGCCTTATATTATGAAGCTTATTTTAAAAATAAAGAAGGAAAGTTTGAAGCTTCAAACAAAGTGGTTGAAAACATTGCTGTTGATTATTCAGGATATAAATATTTTGGTTCGAAAGCATTAATAATTATGGCTAAAAATTATTTTAGTATGAATGATAGTTTTCAAGCCACCGAAATTTTGCAAAGTGTTATTGAAAATTTTACAGATTATGCTGATGTAGTCGCAGAAGCCCAAAAAGAGCTTGATTATATAAAAGGAGAAGAAGCCAAACGTAATTCATCAATCACAAACTAATAATCTTATTTCATTGTCATGCTGAACTCGATTTAGTATCTCATTTAAAAATATTGAACATGAAGAAATTAAAAGTAATCGCCGTAGTTTTAATAGTATTTGGAATCCAATTTTCTTTTTCTCAAGTAAAAGATGAAAATATAGGTTCAGAGGTGGTGAATATTGTAAAACCATATACACCAACCATTTCTGATGCTTTTAAAGTAAAAGAGACGCCTGTTTTAGCTGATGAAGAAACACATAAAAAAGAGAAAATTCAGTATAATATTTTTTCGTTTCCGGTAGCTTCAACTTTTACTCCAAGTAAAGGAACAGCTGCAACGGTTGATCCTAAGGAAAAAGATAAATTATTCAACAATTATGCAACGCTTGGTTTTGGCAACTATGGAACTGCTAACGCCGAGTTATTCATAACAAAAAATATCAGTAGAACGAGTTATGTGGGTGGAATGTTACGCCATTTGTCTTCTCAAGGCGGAATCAAAGATTTGGTTTTGGATGATAAATATGCCAATACTAGTTTAGATTTAACCTATGGTGTTCGTGAGCGCAATTTGAGTTGGAATATTGATTTAGGGGTGAAAAACCAAATGTATAACTGGTATGGATTGCCTAATTATAGTATTTTTACGGATGCAATTATCCAGAATATCGATTCTAAACAAAACTATAATACTTTTGCTCTAGGCGGAAAAATAACATTAAAGGAAGGTATTTTAAATGAAGCAAGTATTCAGTTCAAGCGTTTTACCGATGGTTTTGATTCTGGCGAAAATCGTTTTTTTATAAAACCACAATTAGATTTTAAGGTAATGGATCAAAAAGTCAATACCGATTTTGTTTTTGATTATGTTGGCGGAGATTTTGATAGACGTATTGATTTGATTAATTCTGCATATAACTACTCTTCACTTAATTTTGGCTTTAGTCCAAGTATTTTCTACCAACTAGACGATTTGTCACTTCAAGTAGGTGCAAGTGTTTTTTACTCCGTTTTAAATAGAAATACCATTGGAATGCCTTTAAACAAAAATAGCATTTATATGTATCCAAACATCAAAGCATCCTATAAATTAGTAGGCGATATTTTAATTGCTTATGCCGGCGCAGAAGGTAATTTGCAACAAAATTCTTATGCTGATTTTGTCGATGAGAATCCTTTTGTATCTCCTACACTTTTTATTGAGCCAACCGATAATAAATTCGATATTTATGCGGGTTTGAAAGGAAAATTAGCCAATGCTGTTGCGTTTAATGTAAAGGCTTCCTTTTTAAATCAAGATAACAAAGCATTATTTTTAAATAATAAATTCAATGTTTTATCAACAAATACAGAAGGCTATGCTTATGGAAATTCATTTGGAGTAGTTTATGATAATGTAAAAACAATGAGTTTGTTTGGTGAATTAAAAGCCGATTTTTCAAAAAACCTAACTTTCGGAATCAACGGAACATACAATAATTATTCATCAGATACACAAGCTGAAGCATGGAATTTGCCTCAATTAAAAATTGGAACCACTCTAGATTTTGACATAAACAAAAAATGGTACGTAGGTGCTAATGTATTTTTTGTGGGCGAAAGAAGAGATTTGGTATCAATCCAAAATGATGCTGCTGTTTTTCCACCTATGTTTGATTCAACTGAAGTTGCTCTAGATAGTTATTTCGATTTGAATGCACATGTGGGCTTCAAGTACAACGCAAGATTAACCGCTTTCCTAAAAGGAAATAATTTAGCGAATCAACAGTATAATCGTTGGGCAAATTTTCCAGTGCAAGGAATTCAGGTATTAATTGGAGCTAATTATAAGTTCGATTTTTAAAAATAATTAACCACAAATATTGCAAAGTCTTACACTAGAGTTACTAATTTTTTTACACTTTGTGGTTAAAAATTTATCATGACATTCAAACAAAAAATAAAGCAACATCATTTAGTATTATTACAAGACAAAATAGATGTCTATCAAGATATGATTTTGGGTTTGTCTAATGATGCACAAAACGATGCAAAAGGTTCGGCAGGCGATAAGCACGAAACGGCTTTATCGATGATGCATTTAGAACAAGAAAAGTTAACCAATAAACTCAAAGAATCAATTGATCAACAGGCTATTTTGTTAAAATTAAACAGTGAACAATTTTCAAGTAAAGTTATTTTAGGAAGTGTTGTGGTTACAAATCATATAACTTTTTACATAAGTATCGCTTTGCCTAAAATAATAATTGATAATCGTGCTGTTTTTGCTATTTCTCCTCAATCACCTTTAGGAATTCAAATGATGCATAAAACTGTGCATGCTGAATTTTTAGTTAATGATGTTACATATAAAATTTTAGAAATTTTATAACTATAATAAAAATAACATTTTAGTACTTTTTAGTTACTAAAACATATTAAAACTCATTTTTCAATATTTTTAAAACAGAATAAATTAATTTAGTTTACGGTTAAAACATAATTCTTTATTTTTGCTAATAAGTATAAAGAATGCCTCTTTTGTCTTATTAATACTATTTAACTAAATCTATATAAAATGTGTGGAATTGTATGTGCCTTTGATTTAAAGCAAAAGTCTGAAGTTTTAAGAACTCAAGTTTTAGAAATGTCGAAAAAAATTCGTCATCGTGGTCCAGATTGGAGTGGCGTTTTTAGTAACGATAAAACCATTATGGCACATGAACGATTAGCTATTGTTGATCCTGCTTCGGGTAAACAGCCTCTATATACAAAAGATAAAACTTTTGTGTTAGCAGCTAACGGTGAAATATATAACCACAGAGAATTACGCAAACAATTTGAAAATAAGTATGAGTTTTTAACCAAAAGCGATTGCGAAGTTATTTTGGCATTATATCAAGAAAAAGGACCACATTTTGTAGATGAATTAAACGGAATTTTTGGTTTTGCTATTTACGATGTAGAAAAAGATGAGTATTTTATTGCTCGTGATCATATGGGGATTATTCCGCTTTATATTGGTTGGGATATGCATGGTACTTTTTATGTTGCGTCCGAGTTAAAAGCGTTAGAAGGCGTTTGTACAAAAATAGAATTATTTCCACCAGGACATTACATGACAAGTAAAGACTTGCAATTAGTACAATGGTATAAAAGAGATTGGATAGATTATGAAGTGGTAAAAGACAACGAAACCAATATTCAAAAAATAAGAGAAGCTTTAGAAGCTGCTGTTCATCGTCAGTTAATGAGTGATGTTCCTTATGGAGTATTACTTTCTGGAGGTTTAGATTCTTCTATTACTTCTGCAATTGCAAAAAAATTTGCAAGAAAGCGCATCGAGTCTGATGATGCAACTGAAGCTTGGTATCCGCAATTACATTCTTTTGCTGTTGGTTTAGAGGGGTCACCTGATTTAGCAGCTGCAAGAAAAGTAGCAAATTATTTAGGAACTATTCATCATGAAATTCAATTCACTATTCAAGAAGGTTTAGATGCAATTCGCGATGTAATTTATAATATTGAAACCTATGATGTTACGACCATTCGTGCTTCTACACCTATGTATTTAATGGCGAGAGTTATCAAATCTATGGGGATTAAAATGGTGCTTTCTGGAGAAGGTTCAGATGAGTTGTTTGGAGGTTATTTATATTTTCATAAAGCACCAAATGCTAGAGAGTTTCATGAAGAAACCGTTCGTAAATTAAGTAAATTGCATATGTATGATTGTTTACGTGCGAACAAAAGTTTGGCAGCTTGGGGAATTGAAGGTCGTGTTCCGTTTTTAGATAAGGAATTTATGGATATTGCAATGACTATTAATCCACAAGATAAAATGATTAATGGGGAGCGAATGGAAAAATGGGTTTTACGTAAAGCATTTGAAGACATGTTGCCTGAAAGTATTGCTTGGCGCCAAAAAGAACAATTTAGTGATGGTGTAGGATATAGTTGGATTGATAGCTTAAAAGAAATTGTAGCAACAGCAGTTACAAATGAACAATTAGCTAATGCAAAATACAAATTTCCAATTCAAACACCGTTATCTAAAGAAGAATATTATTATAGAAGTATTTTTAGTGAGCATTTTTCAAGTGATGCAGCCGCTTTAAGTGTCCCTCAGGAAGCAAGTGTTGCTTGTAGTACCAAAGTTGCCTTAGAGTGGGATGAAGCTTTTAAAAACTTAAATGATCCATCTGGTAGAGCAGTAGCTTCAGTTCATACTGATGCATATTAATTTTATGATTATTTTATTTGTTTTTCCTCACTTTGATATTAAAAAAACAAATTAAAAATGTTTTAAGAAGTTTTTAACTTAGAATACAAGCATATCAGTAAATCATTACATTAAATATATATTCGTGTTAATTTGAGTAATTTGGTGTTTAAATAAATCATTTAATAGAAATCATTATTAAAATTGGCTTCCATATTTTGCATATAAGCTAATGTGGTTTTTTTCTGTTTTTTTAGTGAGTGTCAAATATCTTAAAACCCTATTTAATCCACTTTTTCTTCCGTTTTAGACACTTTTTTAGAAATTAACAAATGTTAATAACTTAATAGGTTTTTGCGCTTATTTGTAGTTAATTTTTTTACGAAATAGTTATATTTGTCTGTTAATTAAAAATCGAATATTTAAGAGATAATTATATGAGCGAAGAAGTTAAGAAAAACAATTATTCGGCAGACAGTATTCAGGCGTTAGAAGGAATGGAGCATGTAAGAATGCGTCCTTCCATGTATATTGGAGATACTGGAGTAAGAGGTTTGCATCACTTGGTGTATGAAGTAGTAGATAACTCAATCGATGAAGCTTTAGCCGGTCATTGTGATACAATTCATGTAGCTATAAACGAAGATAATTCTGTTACTGTAGAAGATAATGGTCGTGGTATTCCAGTAGATTTACACAAAAAGGAAGGTGTGTCTGCATTAGAAGTGGTAATGACCAAAATTGGAGCAGGAGGGAAATTTGATAAAGATTCGTATAAAGTATCTGGAGGATTGCATGGTGTAGGTGTTTCGTGTGTAAATGCACTTTCAGATCATTTGAGAGCAACCGTTTATCGTGAAGGAAAAATATACGAGCAAGAATATGAGAAAGGTAAGGCAATGTATCCAGTTAAGCAAATTGGAACAACCGACAAGAGAGGTACCATGGTTACCTTTAGACCTGATGCAACCATTTTCACACAAACATTAGAATATGCTTATGATACTTTAGCTTCTCGTTTACGTGAACTTTCGTTTCTTAATAAAGGAATAAATATAACCTTAACTGATAAGCGTCACTTGGCAGAAGACGGAAGTCAGCCTGTAGAAACTTTTCATTCTAAAGAAGGTTTGAAAGAATTCGTTAAGTTTTTAGACGGTAATCGTGTGCCAATAATTAGCCACGTTATCAGTATGGAACACGAAAAGGGAGAGATTCCAGTCGAGGTAGCGTTAATTTACAATGAAAGTTATACCGAAAATATTTTTTCATATGTAAATAATATTAATACTCATGAAGGTGGAACGCACTTACAAGGTTTCCGAATGGGACTAACGCGTACGCTTAAAAAATATGCCGATTCTTCAGGATTATTAGATAAATTAAAATTTGAAATTTCTGGAGATGACTTCCGCGAAGGTTTAACAGCTATTATTTCGGTAAAAGTACAAGAACCTCAATTTGAAGGGCAAACTAAAACTAAATTAGGAAATAGAGAAGTAGTTTCTCCAGTTTCTCAAGCGGTTTCAGAAATGTTGGAAAATTATTTGGAAGAAAATCCAAATGATGCAAAAATCATCGTTCAAAAAGTAATCTTGGCTGCTCAAGCCCGTCATGCTGCTAAAAAAGCGCGTGAAATGGTGCAACGTAAAACCGTTATGGGTGGCGGTGGATTACCAGGAAAATTATCAGATTGCTCGGAACAAGATCCAGCAAAATGTGAAATTTTTCTTGTCGAGGGAGATTCGGCAGGTGGAACGGCAAAACAAGGTCGTGACCGATTTTTTCAAGCCATTTTGCCTTTACGTGGTAAAATTTTGAATGTGGAAAAAGCCATGCAACACAAAGTATTTGAAAACGAAGAAATTCGTAATATTTTTACCGCATTAGGCGTTACCGTAGGAACTGCCGAAGATTCAAAGGCACTAAACTTAGAAAAATTGCGCTACCATAAAGTAGTAATTATGTGTGATGCCGATGTTGATGGTTCTCACATTTCTACCCTAATATTAACGTTCTTTTTCCGATATATGAAAGAGTTAATCGAACAAGGACACGTTTATATAGCAGCACCTCCTTTATACTTAGTAAAAAAGGGAAACAAAAAAGAATATGCTTGGAATGACAATCAAAGAGATATTGCTAACGAAAAAATGGGCGGAAGTGCTACAATTCAACGTTATAAAGGTCTTGGAGAAATGAATGCAGAGCAATTATGGGAAACTACTCTAAATCCAGAATACAGAACATTTAGAAAAGTAACTATTGATAGTTTAGCAGAAGCAGACAGAGTTTTCTCAATGTTAATGGGTGATGAGGTTCCGCCACGTAGGGAGTTTATCGAGAAAAATGCAGCTTATGCAAAAATTGATGCTTAATTTTCATTTTTAATCACAAATAATAGATATCAATTTAGTATTTTTTCTTGTAAAAAGTAGATTGCTTTTGGTAAATTTGCAAAAAAATTAAACGTTTAATATAATAAAATTAAAAATGAAAGTAACGATAGTGGGTGCGGGTAACGTAGGTGCTTCATGTGCAGACGTAATTTCTTACAGAGGAATTGCAAGTGAAGTTGTATTAGTAGATATCAAAGAAGGTTTTGCTGAAGGTAAAGCTATGGATATTATGCAATGTGCTACTACAACCGTATTCAACACTCAATTAAGTGGAACAACTGGCGATTATTCTAAAACAGCTGGGAGTGATGTGGTGGTAATTACATCTGGGATTCCTAGAAAACCAGGAATGACACGTGAAGAATTAATCGGAATTAATGCAGGAATTGTAAAATCGGTTGCAGATAACGTTTTAACGCATTCTCCAAACGCAATTATAGTAGTGGTGTCTAATCCTATGGATACTATGACTTACTTAACTTTAAAAGCAACTGGTTTACCAAAAAACAGAGTAATTGGAATGGGTGGAGCTTTAGATAGTTCACGTTTCAAATATTTCTTATCAAAAGCTTTAGATAAACCAGCTAATGATGTTCAAGGAATGGTTATTGGAGGTCACGGTGATACTACTATGATTCCATTAACACGTTTAGCTTCTTATAATGGAGCACCAGTTTCTAATTTCTTATCACAAGAAGCTTTAGATAAAGTAGCGGCTGATACCATGGTAGGTGGAGCAACTTTAACTGGTTTATTAGGCACATCGGCTTGGTATGCACCAGGAGCTTCTGTTGCTTATTTAGTTGATAGTATCTTAAATAATCAAAAAAGAATGATTGCATGTTCGGTATTTTTAGAAGGAGAATATGGTCAGGAAGATATTTGCATGGGAGTTCCTTGTATAATTGGTAAAAACGGAATTGAACAAATTGTTGACGTTCAATTAAATGATGCTGAAAAAGCAGCTTTTGCAAAATCAGCAGATGCAGTTCGTGCAATGAATGCAGATTTAAAAGCGGTATTATAACTTAAATTATATAATTAAAAAAAAACCATCAAGAAATTGATGGTTTTTTTTAGACTAATTTTGAAAATATTTATAATTATGCTTTACTTTTTTTAGATATTTTAATGCTTAAATAACTCATTTATAGCTAATAATCTTTATATTACGGAAAACTTACATAAAAAGCGCATTTTAATCTAAAATAAAATTGCTTAATCCTATTGTAAATTATATATTTGTCCGTTTTTATAATATAGAATAAATAAATTTTAGAGTAATGCAGAATAGAGGACTTATTAAATTTTTCGCAATTATCTTTGCCTTGGTATGTGTATACCAGCTTTCTTTTACTTTTGTTGCTAGTGGTATCGAAAAAGATGCTAAAGCTTTTGCAAAAGGAGATTCAAAAAAAGAATTAGCATATTTAGATTCAATCGGTAAAGTAGAGGTGTATCCTGTTTTAGGATATACATTCAATGAAGTTAGACAAAAACAATTAAATAAAGGTCTTGACTTAGAAGGAGGAATCAATGTAATTCTTCAAATATCTGTTAAAGATGTTTTGAAAGGATTGGCAAACGATTCTAAAAATGCTGCTTTTAATAAAGCATTAGCAGATGCTAAAACAAATCAACAAGGAAATCAAGATTATATTGATGCTTTCTTTGTTGAAGCAAATAATGCAAATATAAATTTAGCGGCTGCAGATATTTTTGGTAACAGAAACCTTGAAGCAGAAATTAAAAATGGCATGACTAATAAACAAGTTGAGCCAATTCTTAAAAAGAAAGTATTAGAGTCTGTTGAAAGTGCATTTAATGTATTAAGAAAACGTATCGATCAATTTGGTGTAACACAACCAAACATTCAAATGTTAGGTAATTCAGGAAGAATTCTTGTAGAATTACCAGGTGCTAAGGATGTAGATCGTATCAAAAATTTATTACAAGGAACAGCCCAATTAGAATTTTGGGAAACTTATAAATTAGATGAAGTTTCTGGTTTTGTTATGGCTGCAGATGAAGCACTTAAGAAAACGGAAATAAAAGTTAAAGCTACTCCTGTTAAAACTTCAGGAATAGATTCTTTATTAACTGATAAAGCAGATACTTCTGCTGCAAAAACAAGTCCTTTTTTAGGTAAAATGGTTGGTCCTGGTCAACAGGGAATAGGTTTCTTTAATCTTAAAGATACAGCCGTTATTAATGGATATTTAAAAAGAGCAGATATCAGAGCGTTGCTTCCAGCTAATTTAACAAATATTAGATTTGCTTGGGGTAAAGTTAATCCTAAAATGCCTGATGCTACTGAGTTATATGTTTTAAAAGGAACGAGAGATAATGTAGCGCCATTAAGCGGTGGAGTTATTGTTGATGCTAAAGATACTTTTGATCAATTTGGTAAACCAGCAGTTTCTATGCAAATGAATGCAAATGGAGCTAGGTTGTGGGAAAAAATTACTGGAGCAGTTTCGCAACAAGGAAATGCTATTGCAATTGTCTTAGATAATACAGTATACTCTGCACCAGGTGTAAGTAAAGGAGCAATTACTGGTGGTCAATCAGAAATTTCAGGAAACTTTACATTAGAAGAAACAAAAGATTTAGCTAATGTTCTAAGAGCTGGAAAATTACCAGCTGCTGCTGAAATTATTCAATCTGCTGAAGTAGGTCCATCTTTAGGACAAAAAGCTATTGATGCAGGTATTCTTTCTTCATTAGTAGGATTTATTTTAGTGTGTGTATGGATGGTGTTTTACTACGGTAGAGCAGGTTGGTACGCTAACGCGGCTTTATTATTAAACGTATTATTCTTATTTGGTGTAATGGCTAGTTTTGGTTTTGTATTGACATTACCAGGTATCGCAGGTATCGTTTTAACTTTGGGTACTGCAGTAGATGCTAACATTATTATTTACGAAAGAGCTAAAGAAGAGTTACGCGAAGGTAAATCGCTTGCTGACGTAGTTGATATTTCGTACGGATGGAAAGGAGCTATGCGTTCTATTGTAGATGCAAACGTTACTCACATTTTAACCGGAATTATATTATTTGTTTTTGGAACTGGACCTATTCAAGGTTTTGCATTAACATTATTGATTGGTATTTTCACCTCTTTATTCACTTCAATTTTTATTGCTAGAATTTTTATTGATAGAGATATTGCTAAAAATAGAACATTAAACTTCTCAACAGCGATAACTAAAAATTGGTTTACAGGTTTCCATTTTGATTTTATTAAAGTTAAAAAATGGACTTATTTGTTTTCTTCATTAGTAGTTGTTGTTAGTTGTGTTTCGTTTTTTGTTAATGGTTTAGATGAAGGTGTTGATTTTGTTGGAGGAAGAACTTATCAAATTAAATTTGAAAAACCAGTTGAGTCAAATATAGTTTCAGAAGAACTTTCAAAAGAGTTTGGATTACCTGTTGAAGCAAAAGTCTTTGGTGATGCAGATCAATTGAAAATTACTACAAAATATAAAATTAAAGAAGAAGGTATTGCTATCGATAAAGAAGTAAACCAGAAGTTATATAACGGACTTAAAAAATACTTCAATGAAGATCTTACCTACGAAAATTTCATTAATTTATATGAAGGTAAAAAATTCGGAGTATTATATGGTTCAAAGGTAAGTCCAACTATCTCTGCCGATATTAAAACAAACTCGTTTTGGGCTGTTATTGGTGCAATGTTAGTGGTTGCTTTATACTTAGTAATCTCGTTCAGAAAATATGGATATTCTATTGGAGCAGTTGCTGCAGTAGCGCATGACGTTATTTTTGTATTAGGTGTTTATTCTATCTGTTATAAATTTATGCCTTTCCACATGGAAATGGACCAACATTTTATCGCAGCGATCCTAACCGTTATTGGATATTCTATGAATGATACCGTAATTGTATTTGATAGAATTAGAGAGTTTTTAGATGGTAAACGTAAAGGTACGTTCAAAGAAGTGGTAAACGCATCGATTAATACAACGCTTTCTAGAACATTGAATACTTCATTAACAATGATTATGGTATTATTAATCATGTTCATCTTTGGTGGAGAGTCTATTAGAGGATTTATCTTTGCCATGTTAATTGGTATCATCATCGGAACCTATTCTTCTTTATTCATTGCAACTCCAGTTTTGGTTGACTCAATGAAGAAAAGTGAAATTGATGAAATAGAAAAAAGACACGCGTAATTAGTACACGTTTTAATAATAAAAAGCTGCTTTCAATGAAAGCAGCTTTTTTATTAATACAAACTTCTTATTTATGATTCTAGATTGTATTAGGAAACTAGATATTCTATTATTTGATTAGTTACAGACTATAATCGATTCGATTTTCATATTATTGAAGTCACAGTTAACCTAAATAAAAAAGCGTTTAGAATTGACTAAACGCTTTTTTTAATGACTATTTAAATGGTTTTGTTTATGCTTTATGTTCTTCCTTAGCTTTAAATACAAAATAGAATCCAATAATTATAAATGGAATACTTAACCATTGACCCGTTGAAAGAGCATTAAAAATCGGGTATTCTTCAAATCCTCCCTGACTTTCTTTTACAAATTCAACTACAAAACGAATTGACCATAGTAAAATTAAGAACAAACCAAATAAATAACCATCTTTATTTCTAGCTTCGGTTTTCCAATATAAAAACATCAAAATAGCAAAAACAAAAACATAGCTTATGGCTTCATACAATTGTGCTGGGTGTTTTGGCATTACAGCCGCTAAAAATTCAGAGAATTGAGGATTGGAAGCTATCGTGTTGTAAGCTTCGTTTTTATCTCCCATTTGAGTTATTTGCATGGCTTCGGTTGGACTGTATTTGTCTCTTAAAAATTGTATCCCAAAAGCACTATCTGTTTTAGTTCCTACGATTTCAGAATTAAAAAAATTACCTAAACGAATGAAAATTGCACCTAATGAAACTGGAATTACAATTCGATCTAATATCCATAAAAAGGAACGTTTAATTACCCGTTTTTGAATATAAAGCATGGTAAGAATTATTGCAATTGCAGCGCCATGACTAGCTAATCCAGCAAAACCTGTAAAATGAATTGATGGTTTTGTACTTATTGGTAATAGAACACTCCATGGATCGTCATTAAATAATTCGGGTTGATAAAAAATCACGTGTCCTAATCGTGCACCAAGCATGGTAGCCACAAGTGTATAGATAAATAATTTATCTAATGCTTCAACCGATTCGTTTTCTCTATTGAAAATAGGTTTCATTATATACCAACCTAATCCAAAAGCCAATACCCAAGAAAGGCTGTAAAAACGCAATAAGAAAAATCCTAAATCAAACCCTTCTGAAGGATTCCAAACCATATTGAGTGTGTGAATCATAATTTTATGTAAATGATTAAAGCGTAAAAATAAATATTATTATTGGTAAACGTGTTAAAATTACGATAAGAAATTTTTCAAGAGCAATGTCAATTTCAAAAATCAACTTCCAACTTGAAACAAAATTCAGGAATACAGATTGAAAAAAATTTGGTAATTATTAAAATTTTTGCGACTTCGCGTCTTTGCGAGCTAATTTTGTAACACAAAGTATCACAAAGAAAATCAGTGTAAATCAGTTTAATCTTTGTCATCTGTGTTCTAAAATAAACTTCTAAAATCAAAAACCGTTAATCATCAATCTAAAATCAGGGTACCGGATCAAAACCACTTTTTCCCCAAGGATTGCAGCTAATAATGCGTTTCATTGATAACCAACCTCCTTTTAACAATCCGTGTTTTGTAAATGCTTGCAAGGAATAATTTGAACAACTGGGTTCAAAGCGGCATGCAGCGGGTGTAAATGGCGAAATAGCAACTTGATAAAATCGTATAAGTAAAATAAATGGATAAATTATCCATTGTTTTGCCGAATTTGGATACTTCGATTGCAGTTTACACATGATTATTTAGTAAAATAAGTATCTTAAAAGAAGATTCTTAATTGGATTAAAAGCTAAAAGTAGTTCCTTCTTTTCCGTCTTTGATGATAATTCCTAGCTCTTGAAGTTTGTCTCTAATTTCATCAGATAGTGCGAAGTTTTTATTTGCTCTTGCTTCATTTCGCATTTCAATTAGCATCTCAACCACACCTTTAAGTTTCTCTGTTCCATTTGTTCCGGCTGAAGATGTATTATTCAAACCCAATACAGTAAAAATAAAATCAGAAAGTGTATCAGATAAAAGTTTAATATCTTCCGAAGTTAAAGCTGCAGCTCCATCATTCACTAAATTGATAAAACGCGCTCCTTCAAATAATTGTGCAATTAAAATAGGCGTATTAAAGTCATCATTCATAGCGTCATAACAACTTTGTTTCCAAGAAGTAATGTCTAATGACGAAGTTGCATTTGGTTGTAATGAAGGTATTAATTTGTAAGCCTCAATTAATCGATTATATCCTTTTTCACTGGCTACCATGGCATCATTTGAAATATCTAAAACACTTCGATAATGCGCTTGTAAAAAGCAAAAACGTACAATATTTGGTTCAAATGATTTTTCAAAAAAACTATTTTCACCCGAAATTAATTCCATCGGTAAAATATAATTTCCAGTAGATTTACTCATGCGCAATCCATTCATGGTAAGCATATTAGTATGCATCCAAAAATTTACCGGAGAATGTCCGTTACAAGCGGTTCCTTGCGCTACTTCACATTCGTGATGTGGGAATTTCAAATCCATTCCACCTCCATGAATATCAAAAGTTTCTCCTAAGTATTTAGTACTCATTGCGGTACACTCAAGGTGCCAACCTGGAAATCCTTCTCCCCAAGGAGAATTCCAACGCATGATATGAGCCGGTGAAGCATTTTTCCATAGCGCAAAATCTTGCGGATTTTTCTTTTCAGTTTGTCCGTCTAAATCACGCGTATTAGCAAATAATTCATCGATATTACGATTACTTAGTGCTCCATAATTCAAACCCTTTGCGTTATAAGCAAAAACATCGAAATATACAGAACCATTGCTTTCATATGCAAAACCCAATTCAATTAACTTTTGGGTTAATTCTATTTGTTCTACAATATGACCTGTTGCAGTAGGTTCAATTGTTGGAGTAAGAAAATTGAAAGTATCTAAAACCTTATGAAAATCGACAGTATATTTCTGAACAATTTCCATGGGTTCTAATTTCTCTAAGCGCGATTGTTTTACAAATCGATCGTTTGAAACATCACCATCATCTGTTAAATGACCAGCATCGGTAATATTTCTAACATACCGCACTTTATAATCAAGATGTAATAAATATCTATAAATTACATCAAAACTCATAAAAGTTCGAACATTCCCTAAATGTACATTGCTATAAACTGTTGGCCCACAAACATACATGCCTATTGCTCCTGGATGAATAGGAGTAAAGGTTTCTTTTTCCCCCGAAAGGGTATTGTATATTTTAAGCGGCTGATTTTTATATAGTTCCATTAGTGCGATTACTCGATTTTAGTATTGATTGATTTTTAAATTAAAACTGAGTATCTAACTTTATATAATCTAAAAATTCTCTTTTTACTTTGTCTTCTTTAAATTTACCACCAAATTCTGATGTTACAGTACTACTTTCTATATCTCTAATACCTCTAGAATTTACACATAAATGTTTGGCGTCAATTACGCAAGCTACATCCATTGTGCCTAAAACATTTTGTAATTCTTGCACTATTTGCATAGTTAAACGTTCCTGTACCTGAGGTCTTTTGGCATAAAAATCAACCACACGATTCATTTTTGATAAACCTACGACCCTGCCTTTAGAAATATAAGCAACATGAGCACGTCCTACAATTGGTAATAAGTGGTGTTCACAAGTAGAATAAACAACTATGTTTTTTTCTACAAGCATTTCACCATATTTGTATTTATTTTCAAAGGTTGATGAGCTTGGTTTTTTAGCAGGATTTAAGCCGCCAAAAATTTCTTTAACAAACATCTTCGCAACACGATTAGGTGTTCCTTTTAAACTATCATCAGTTAAATCTAGACCAAGAGTATTTAAAATATGCTCAACATCTTTTTTTATTGATTCAATTTTATCATCGTCAGAAATAGCAAATGCATCATCTCGCATGGGTGTTTGAGCACTTGTTGCAACATGGTTGTTTCCTAATTCTTCTAGAAAATCCTCGTTTTGTTTCATTATTTTAGATTAATTTCTTGGTAATTTTTGAATAGGCAAAGATAAATAATAAACTAACATCAAATAAATAAAGGAACGTCTTTTTTATAGACTTTCCTTTTTAAAAAAAGTGTTAATTATATTTTATTGTAAACGGTTAAGGCTTCTTTTAAAATTTGAACTGCTTTTATTAAATCTTCTTTTTTCAAAACATAAGCAATACGCACTTCATCAAGTCCTACGTTTGGTGTTGAGTAAAACCCAGCTGCAGGAGCAACCATAACAGTTTCTCCATTAAAATCATACGATTCTAACAACCATTGAGCAAATTTATCGGCATTTTCAACGGGTAATTTTGCAATACAATAAAAAGCACCTTTTGGAGTAGCAACTGTAACCCCATCAATTTTTTGTAATGCATTAATTAATACATCTCTTCTTTCTTTATATTCAGAAATGACATCATCAAAATAACTTTGTGGAGTTTCTAAAGCGGCTTCACTTGCAATTTGTGCATAGGTTGGCGGACTCAATCGTGCTTGTGCAAATTTCATAGCAGTTGCCATAACTTCTTTGTTTTTTGAAACAATGCAACCAATTCTTGCCCCACACATACTATATCTTTTTGAAACCGAATCAATCATAATAGCATGTTCTTCTAAACCAGCAACATTCATTACCGAAAAATGCTTTTCACCATCATATATGAATTCTCTATATACTTCATCAGCAATCAAAAACAAATCGTGTTTTTTTACTATTTCTGTCAATTTTAAAATTTCTTCATGTGAATACAAATAACCTGTTGGGTTTCCTGGATTACAAATTAAGATTGCTTTTGTTTTTGGCGTAATTAATTTTTCAAAAGCTTCAATTGGAGGTAAAGCAAAACCGGTTTCAATTCCAGAAATTACAGGGACTACTTTTACACCAGAAGCGATAGAAAAACCATTATAATTAGCATAAAAAGGTTCAGGAATTATAATTTCATCACCGCTATCCATGGTGCTTCCCATAGCAAAAAGTAAGGCTTCAGAACCACCTGTGGTAATAATAATATCTTGTGTTTCAATAGGTAAACCGTGATTTCTATAGTATTGCGATAGTTTTGTTCTGTAGCTCTCAAAACCAGCAGAATGACTGTATTCTAAAACACTAATATTAGCATTTTTTACAGCTTGAAGTGCAACTTCAGGTGTTTTAATATCGGGTTGTCCAATGTTTAAAAGATACACTTTGTGACCTTTCTTCTTTGCAATTTCAGCGTAGGGAACCAATTTTCTAATTGGAGATTCAGGCATTTGTTGTCCTTTATTCGAAACTTTTGGCATGATGTAATTTTTTAGTTGAGCAAAATTGCAACTTTTTTCAGAATTGCATACTATTTTCGTTTAAAAAAAGCCTCAATTTATATGAGGCTTGCTTTTTTATGAATTGGGTAAGGTCTTTTTCTTGACCAAGGGACTTACTTCTTCTTTTACAATTACAGTTCCTTTAATTCGCAGAGGAACCATTCCATCGGGTTTATTAGTGGCATTACTTTCAATAGTAATGGTTTTACTAATTGGACCAGGATTCATGTTGTATTGCACTTTTATCTGTCCTTTAGCGCCTGGAGCTATTGGATCTTTTGGCCATTCGGGAACGGTACAACCACAACTCGATTTAGCATTTTTAATTAAAAGAGGTTCGTCTCCCGTATTTGTAAATTCAAATACACGAATACCATCATCTTTTCCTTTTTCCACTTCTCCATAATTGATAGTTTCTTCTTTAAACTCAATTTTAGGACCTTTTTGAGCTAGGGAAGTCAAACCAATCAATACAGTAATAAAAACAAATAATTTTTTCATCATTTTATTAATTAATAGGTTGCTGTAAAATTAAATAAATATAAGTAACGAACAAACTACACCTAACATTTTTTTTATTTTAGTGTTATCGTTACTTTTGCACTTAGTAATACAAAAAACATACCAAAGTTACTTTTTTATTGAGTAGCGAATGGCTCGGGATTTATTTGTAATCCATTTTCCCGCTGTTCGCTCTACAAGGTGCCGCTTCCATCGGGGCTAGAAAGCTAATTTTTCGATTTTTTGTAACTGTTGTTTTATCATATTTTAAACAACAAGCTAATAACAATAAACAATAAACAGAATAATGATTCCCGCACAATTCAACGCAAAAGAAGTAGAACAAAAATGGTACGCCTATTGGATGAAAAATGATTATTTTTCTTCAAAACCCGACCACAGAACGCCCTATACAATTGTTATTCCGCCACCAAACGTAACGGGAGTCTTACACATGGGGCACATGTTGAATAATACCATTCAAGATGTATTAATTCGTCGTGCGCGTTTAAAAGGATTCAATGCGTGTTGGGTACCAGGAACCGACCATGCTTCTATTGCAACCGAAGCAAAAGTAGTGGCCAAGTTAAAAGAAGAAGGCATCAATAAGAATGATTTAACGCGCGAAGAATTTCTAAAACACGCATGGGAATGGACTGATAAATACGGCGGAACCATTTTAGAACAATTAAAGCAATTAGGTTGTTCTTGCGATTGGAATCGTACCAAGTTTACAATGGATGACGATATGTCAGCTTCTGTAATTCATTCGTTTGTAGATTTATACAACAAAGGATTAATTTATCGCGGTTACCGAATGGTAAATTGGGATCCAGAAGCAAAAACCACATTATCTGACGAAGAAGTAATCTTTGAAGAACGCCAAGGAAAATTATATTTTATTAATTATAAGATTGAAGGTTCATCTGATTTTTTAACCGTAGCAACCACGCGTCCCGAAACTATTTTTGGAGATACTGCCATTTGCATCAATCCGAATGACGAGCGTTTTTCGCATTTGAAAGGAAAAAAAGCCATTGTGCCTATTTGCGGTCGAGTGATTCCTATCATTGAAGATGAGTATGTCGATGTAGAATTTGGAACCGGTTGCTTAAAAGTAACTCCGGCGCACGATACAAACGATAAAACATTAGGCGATAAGTACAATTTAGAGATCATCGATATTTTCAACGAAGATGCTACTTTGAATTCTTTCGGATTGCATTATCAAGGGAAAGACAGATTCGTAGTTCGTGAAGAAATTGCTAAAGAGCTTGAAACTATAGGTGCTTTAGCAAAAACAGAAACCCATTTGAATAAAGTAGGAACTTCTGAACGAACGAAAGCGGTTATCGAACCTCGTTTATCGGATCAATGGTTCTTAAAAATGGAAGATTTGGTAAAACCAGCCATCAAAGCAGTTTTAGAATCCGATGACGTTAAATTATATCCAAGCCGTTTCAACAATACCTACGCGCATTGGTTAAACAACATTCGCGATTGGAATATTTCGCGCCAATTGTGGTGGGGCCAACAAATTCCAGCGTATTACTACGGCGACGGAAAAGAAGATTTCGTAGTAGCTGAAAACATTGAAAAAGCACTTGAGCTAGCGAAAGCAAAAACTCAAAACTCGAAACTCGAAACTCGAGACTTACGTCAGGATGCCGATGCATTAGATACTTGGTTTTCTTCATGGTTATGGCCAATGGCCGTTTTTGGAGGTGTTTTAAACCCTGAAAATGAAGATTTTAAATACTATTATCCAACAAATGATTTAGTTACCGGACCCGATATTTTGTTTTTTTGGGTAGCCCGTATGATTATTGCAGGTTATGAATATGCAGGCGAAAAACCATTTTCAAATGTTTATTTAACAGGTTTAGTTCGTGATAAGCAAGGACGTAAAATGTCAAAATCATTAGGGAATTCGCCTGAACCACTAGGACTAATTGAAAAATTTGGTGCCGATGGAGTTCGTGTAGGATTATTATTAAGTGCTTCGGCAGGAAACGATATTTTATTTGACGAAGAATTATGCAACCAAGGAAAAGGGTTTGCTAATAAAATTTGGAACGCTTTCAAACTGATTAAAGGATGGGAAGTAGCCGATATTCCTCAACCAGAATCGTCTAAAGTGGCGATAGAATGGTACGAAGCCAAATTGCAACAAACCTTAGTTGAAATTGAAGATAATTTTGATAAATACCGTTTGTCGGATGCGTTAATGGGTATTTACAAATTGGTGTGGGACGATTTTTGTTCGTGGTTCTTAGAAATGATCAAACCAGGATACCAACAACCAATTGATAAAGCAACTTTTGACAAAGCCATTGAAATGTTGGAAAACAACTTGAAATTGTTGCATCCGTTTATGCCGTTTTTAACGGAAGAATTGTGGCACCACATTGCCGAAAGAACACCAGAACAAGCGTTGATTTTAGGGGAGTGGCCAATAGCCAAACCTTTTAATGCACAATTAATTGCTGATTTTGATTTTGCTACCGAAGTCATTTCAGGAATTAGAACCATTCGTAAAGATAAAAATATTCCGTTTAGAGATGCCATTGAATTGCGTGTGATGAACAATGAAAAAGCATCAACCCATTTTGATTCAGTGATTCAGAAATTAGGAAATGTTATTACCTTGGAGTATGTTTCAGACAAAGTAGACGGAGCCTTATCGTATCGTGTGAAATCAAATGAATATTTTATACCGATTACGGGCGCTATTGATGTGGAAGCAGAAATTACAAAATTAACCGAAGAGTTAAACTACACCAAAGGATTCTTACGCTCGGTGCAAGGCAAATTGTCTAACGAGAAATTTGTAGCTGGAGCACCCGAACAAGTGATTGCTAACGAACGCAAAAAAGAAGCCGATGCTTTGGCAAAAATTGCGATGATTGAGCAAAGTTTAGCCGGTTTGAAATAATATATTTTAGTATAAAAAATGAATCCCGAGTTTGTACTCGGGATTTTTTATGGTCATTGTGGACACGTATTACAAATCCGCGCTATCGGGTTTATTTAATCACCAAATCATATTTTTTCAAAAGACCCGCCAAATTTTCAGTGGAAAAAATAGCTCTTTTTAGTTTGTTTTTTTCAGGATCTATAATGAAATCATAACTAGTAAAAAAATCGGTTTTATTAGCAGTGGTGCCAATGAAAACGGCATGTCTTAAATTACAATTATCAAATAGCGCTTCGGTTAAATCGCTTTCCATAAAGTCTACCGCAATCATACTGCAATTAATGAACTGCATTTTTTTTAGTTTCAAACTGTAAAATTGGGCATAATCTAACAAACTGTCTTTGAAGTGAAATTCATATAAAATTTGATCGGTCATGGCAAAGTTAACGGCCGTAAAATCGCAATTGGTAAACCATACATCGCGCAACGAAACGTGGTTGATTTTTGTGTTTTTAAAATTACAATCAAAAAAATTACAATCTATAAAAGTTACTGCGGTAAATGAACACGCTGTAAAATCGCATTTAGTAAACGTGCAATTTTCATATTCTTTAAACTTGATATCATTTTCTGCATAAATAATATCGGTAAATTGTTCATCAATTATATAATCTGCGTGCATGATTTTATTTTAGAATCGTAAAGCTAGTTCAATTTTATCAATCTGAATAAAATTATTTAGTTAAAAATAGTATATTCGTAAAAATTTTGGGGATGTAGCTCAGTTGGCTAGAGTGCTTGACTGGCAGTCAAGAGGTCGTGGGTTCGAGCCCCATCTTCTCCACTAAAATCCTGTTTCGGCAGGATTTTTTGTTTTAAAACCCTTCAAAAACGCCAAGTCCAAATAATGCAAAATCATATTTTACTGGGTCGTTTGGATCTAAAATACGGAGTTGTGCATCGAGTTCAGCTAAAGCCTTTGCATCGTTTTGTGTTCGATGGAGTAAACTTAATTTTCGAGCAACATTACCCGAATGAACATCTAGTGGACAAGAAAGCGCTGCGGGTGAAATGGTTTTCCAAATACCAAAATCGACACCTTTAGTATCTTTTCGCACCATCCATCGTAAATACATGTTAATACGCTTAGCAGCCGAACCATTGAGTGGATCTGAAATATGTTTTTCAGTGCGGTTCAAATGATGTGCTTCAAAAAATAATTTTTTAAATTCAGAAATGGTGTGTTGCATCGTTATATTTTCTTTCGAAAAAACAGCTTCTAATCCGTTATGATTTTGGTAAATGTGTCGCAAGCCTTTCATAAATCCGACGAAATCTTGTCCGTTAAAAGTGCGATGAACAAAATTTTCTAACGCTTCTAAATCTGCTTCCGAATGATTAATAACAAAATCGTAGGGCGAGTTTCCCATCAAATCCATCATTTTAGTTGCATTGTTGATGATCATTTTGCGATTTCCCCAAGCTATAGTAGCCGATAAAAACCCAGCAATTTCAATATCTTCTTTTAATGAATAGGAATGAGGAATTTGAATAGGATCGCTTTCAATGAAATTTGGATTGTTGTATAATTCAACTTTTTCGTCAAGAAATTCTTTTAACTCGGATTGTGTCATATTTTTTTAACATATAAGTCATATAAGTTCTTTTTAGAAAACACTTAAATGTACTTTTTAATAACTTGTCAAAGTTCATTTAAGCTTATGTGACTTATATGGTTATCAATTTAAATAGTTACAATATTCCCATCCACCATCGTTAGTTTTCGATCTGCCATGTTGGCCAATTCTTCGTTATGGGTAACAATTACAAACGTTTGTCCAAATTCATCACGCAATTTAAAAAACAATTCGTGTAAGTTTTGAGCCGAAGTTTTATCTAAATTTCCTGAAGGTTCATCGGCAAAAATAACAGCAGGTTTATTGATTAAGGCTCTAGCAACCGCAACACGTTGTTGTTCACCGCCCGAAAGTTCGCTCGGTTTGTGATGCATTCTTTCGGCTAGGCCCAGATAAGTAAGCAATTTTTTGGCTTCAGCTTCAACTTCTTTTTTTTCGCGTTGAGCAATTAAGCCAGGAATACAGACATTTTCTATTGCAGTAAATTCAGGTAATAATTGATGAAACTGAAAAATGAATCCCAAATGATGGTTTCTAAATTTTGATAATTCCTTGTCTTTTAAATTTAAAACAGTAGCTCCATTAATTTCCAGTGAAGTATCATTTTGATTTGTAGGTTCGTCTAAAGTGCCTAAAATTTGTAGTAACGTTGTTTTTCCTGCTCCTGAAGCACCAACAATAGATACGATTTCTCCTTTTTTTATGTGCAAATCCACTCCTTTTAAAACATGAAGCGAATCGTAATATTTATGTAGATTTTTTGCCGTTATCATAATGAAACATTTATACAAAGTAACAAAGATTTTTGCCGAATAAAAAATCAATTCAATAACTTATTTGTTGCCCTGAAAAATAAAGTTTCGTTAAAATAATTATTTGTGTTTAATTTTTACGTAAATTTGTTAAACAAAATAATTATTTGCAGTATATGATAAAGTCGGCTAAAGGGTTATTAATTATTTTCGGATTAGTTTTTTCTTCATGTACAGCTAAAGAAAAACGAGTTTTGAAAGACGATTTGAAAGAACCTGTTAAAATAAAAACAAATAAAAATATGGAAATAGCAACATTTGCAGGAGGTTGTTTTTGGTGCACAGAAGCTGTTTTTTTGGAGTTAAAAGGAGTTGAAAAAGTGGTTTCAGGATATATTGGTGGTAAAACTTTGAATCCTACCTACAAGGATATTTGTACAGGAGAAACAGGACATGCAGAAGCCATTCAAATTACGTATAATCCAAATGAGGTTGCTTACGAAGATTTATTAGAAGTTTTCTTTGGTACACATGATCCTACTACTTTGAATCGTCAGGGTGCCGATGTTGGTACTCAATATAGAAGCGAAATTTTTTATCATTCTGAAGATCAAAAAGCGAAAGCTGAAAAATATATTCAACTTATTCAAAGTGAAAAATTATATGACAAACCTATTGTAACTAAGATTTCTTCGGCTACAACATTTTATCCTGCTGAAGATTATCATCAAAATTATTACAATCAAAATGCAGAGCAAGGTTACTGCCAGATGGTGATTGCTCCAAAATTGGAAAAATTGCATAAGTACTATAAATCGAAATTAAAATAGAAAGAAATATAATATATGAACACTACAATTGAAAAAGAAATATTTGACATTATAGGTGACAATCATCAAATGACCTCTGCTGAGACTCCTATGCGTGCAGATGCTTTTCATCGTTCTGATGCCCAAAAAATGGAAGTTATTGAACAACATTTCGAGATTATTATGAAAGAGTTAGGTTTAGATTTAACCGATGATAGCTTGCAGGGAACTCCGCACCGAGTAGCAAAGATGTTCGTTCAAGAAATTTTTTCGGGATTGAATCCTGCCAATAAGCCTAAAGTTTCGGTTTTTGACAATTCGTATCAATATGATAAAATGTTGGTGGAAGCAAATATCAGTTTTAATTCAACTTGTGAGCACCATTTTTTACCAATTGTTGGTAAAGCACATGTTGGTTATGTTTCTTCAGGAAAAGTTATTGGTTTGTCAAAATTAAATCGCATTGTGGATTATTATGCAAGAAGACCCCAAGTTCAAGAGCGAATGATCATGCAAATCTTTAACGAACTAAAATCGGTTTTAGATACAGATAACGTCATGATTGTTATGGAAGCAACGCATTTGTGTGTTTCGAGTCGTGGAATTAAGGATGAAAGCAGTTACACTTCTACGTTACAATATGGTGGCGTTTTCAACCAGAAGGAATTTAGAGATGATTTTTACAAAATGATTCATAAAGAATAATTTGGCATTCATTTTGTAATATTCAAGTTCAATATGAATTTTTACACTATGACAGATCTTGTACAAAACTCGAAAAAAGACCATAAGGAAATCAAATTAATTTTAAGTTTACTATTTGATGTAATTGGTTTACTTTCTTATACGGTTCCATTTTTAGGCGAAGGAGTTGATGTGATTTGGGCACCTATTTCCGGATTACTCTTAATTTATATGTACAAAGGAACAGTAGGAAAAGTTGCAGGTATTTTTGGTTTTTTAGAAGAGATAATTCCAATGTTAGATTTTATACCTACTTTCACAATTACTTGGGTTTATACTTACATAATCAAGAAAGACGACAAAAAATAATAAAAAGGAGCTTTAATTAAGGCTCCTTTTTTAGTATCGAATCGATATAACGAGCGATAAATCCTAATTTTAATCGTTCCAACATTTTTTTTTCAAAATTCCAGAAAAATGAAAATTGACCAAAAATAAACCCTACAAAAACTAATAATACTTGATAAATAGGAAAAATTAATAATAGACGTAACACGCGATACAACCAATGCGGTTCAAAGGTATCGGGAATTCCTATTAATGTCAAAAAGGGTTTTGCTAATTGTAACGAACTAAATCCTGTAATTGCAAACACTAAAAAAATAATTACAATTTGTTTATTACTCGTAACACCCCAACGTTCTTTTAGTTTTTTCATGAAAATGGTAATTGGTATGTTTTTCCCAATTTAAAAATAAAGCCAAAATTAAAAAAAAGCACCGATACTATCGATGCTTTTTTATAGATTTTATAGAATAATTATTATTTTTTTAATAAACTTATAATTTGTTCTGCTAATTCGGTTCCAATTCGATCTTGAGCTTCTTCAGTCGCAGCACCAATATGTGGAGTTAATGAAATTTTCGGATGCATCAATATTTGAATTTCTGGTGTAGGTTCGTTTTCAAATACATCTAAACTGGCAAATAAAACTTTACCTTCATCTAAAGCATCTATTAATGCTACTTCATTAATTACTCCACCTCGGGCACAGTTTACGATACCCACATTATCTTTCATTAATTGAAATTCAGTTTTATCAATTACATAACCTTCTTGTGCAGGCACATGTAAGGTAATAAAATCGGAATTTTTGAAAATATCCTCTAATGATTCGGTTACAATATTTACATTAATGAATTGTCCGTCGTAAAAATCAACACGAATTATTGCTTCATTCACAAATTTATCGGCTGCAATTACTCTCATTCCTAATCCTAACGCCATTTTTGCAACTGCTTGTCCAATTCGACCAAAACCAACAATTCCTAATGTTTTTCCACGTAGTTCAATGCCGTTTGCATACGCTTTTTTCAATCCGTCAAAATTAGTATCACCTTCAAGAGGCATATTTCTATTGGCATCATGTAAAAAACGAACTCCTGAAAATAAATGAGCAAAAACTAATTCGGCAACACTTTCAGAGGAAGATGCAGGTGTATTGATTACGTGTAATCCTTTGCTTCGAGCATAGTCTACATCAATATTATCCATTCCTACACCGCCACGGCCAATGATTTTTAAACCAGGACAAGCGTCAATAATATCTTGACGCACTTTGGTAGCACTTCTTACTAAAATAACTTGTACATCGTGTGTATTGATATAATTGGCAACTTGTTCTTGTGCAACTTTTGTAGTGATTACCTCAAATCCACCTTTTTCTAGCGCTTCAATACCACTTTTTGAAATTCCGTCGTTTGCTAATACTTTCATGCTTTATGTTGTTGCTAATTACTAAATATTATTTTCTAAATTTCTCATTACATCTACTAAAACCTGAACACTTTCTAACGGAAGCGCATTGTACATAGATGCTCGATATCCGCCAACAGATCGGTGCCCAGCTAAACCTGAAATTCCAGCGGCTTTCCACTTGGCATCAAATATTTCCTGATGTGCTTCGTTTACTAATAGGAAAGTGGCGTTCATAGTGCTTCTATCTTCTTTTGCAGCCGTGCCTATAAATAAAGGATTTCGGTCAATTTCTGTGTATAATAGGTTTGCTTTTGCGTCGTTTATTTTTTCAATAGCAGCTATTCCGCCCAAGTTTTTCAACCATTGCAGTGTTAAAAGAGATGCATAAATTGGAAATACAGGAGGAGTATTGTACATACTTTCTTTCGATATATGTTGTTGGTAATCTAAGATACTTGGAATAGTTCTTCCTGATTTACCTAAAATTTCTTCTTTAACCACGACTAAAGTTGTTCCGGCAGGCCCCATATTTTTTTGAGCGCCTGCGTAAATCAAATCAAATTGCGAAAAATCTATTACTTTAGAAAAAATATCGGAACTCATATCACACACTAAAGGAACATTGGTTTTTGGAAATGATTTCATTTGGGTTCCAAAAATAGTATTATTGCTAGTGCAGTGAAAATACGAGGCATCAGCAGGAATGGTATAGTCTTTTGGAATATGATTGTAATTTTCTGATTTTGAGGAAGCAACAACAACTGTTTCACCAAAATGTTTGGCTTCTTTAATTGCACTACTTGCCCAAGTTCCCGTATCTAAGTATGCGGCTTTTCCGTCTACTTTCATTACATTATAAGGAACCATTAAAAATTCTAAACTAGCACCACCAGATAAAAACAACGCTTGATATCCTTTACCTTCTAGTCCTAAAAGTTCTAAAACTAATGCTCTAGCTTCTTCCATAACCGCAACAAAATCTTTGCTTCGATGCGAAATTTCTAAAATAGATAATCCAGAATTATTAAAATCTAATATGGCTTGCGCCGATTGCTTAAAAACCTCTTGAGGTAGTATACAAGGTCCTGCGCTGTAGTTGTGTTTTTTCATTATGAGTTTCTTAAGAAGCAAATTTCGGAAATCGCAATTTAAAATCGAGTTATATTTTAATAATAATTAAAGTATGTTATTAACGAAAACGTTGTAGATTTTGTAAATAAACACAAATAAAGTAATTATATTTTTGATAAAAAGGCCAAAGTATCTAAATTATCGGCATAATCCCAAAGTTTTGGTTGTTGGGTTTGTCCAAAAATAATTGAATTTTCAATAAGATCTTTTGAAACGATGCATTGAATTTGATCTGCATCATTACTTAATCGTGATTTAATTTCTTCCAAATTTTCGTAAAACTCATAAAAAACGGAAGAAATAGGCGAGGAGTAACTTGTATCTTCTTTGATAGTTAAAAACTCATTATCTAATAGTTGAAAGTTACTCATTAAGAAAACCGCTTTATTGTAATCGTAATTATTTGCATATTTTTCATATTGAATTACTTCGCGATATTCAAACATGGCTTTAAAAAATGCTTCAAAATTATAATCCTTTGGCACAAAAAGTTTAGAAACATTACGACACCCTAAACCAAAATATCTAAAAATATCTTCACCTAAACCAACTAATTCTTCATGAGTTTCTGTTCCATTTAAAACAGCGATCGAATTTCTATTTTTACGAATGATACTAGGTTTGTCTTTAAAATAATATTCAAAATAACGTGCTGTGTTGTTGCTTCCGGTGGCTATTACCGCATCAAAATCTTCTAATTTTCCTTCAACAAATGTTATTTTTGAGTTAAGTACAGGTTGAATAGCAATCAAATATTTAGCTAAAAATTTCAATAAATGTTGGTCGCTTGAAGAAGTTTTTACGAGCACATCATGACCCGAAATTAATACCGAAAGAAAATCATGAAAACCAACTAACGGGATATTTCCTGCTAAAACTAATCCAATTTTTTTAGGTGCTATTTTTGAAAAATCATACAAAGAAAGCCACTGATTTAGGTTGGCTTCAGATAAGGCATTTCCCCAAGATTGAATACTGAAATAGACTTGCTCTGGAGTAAACCAACCATTGTGCGATTGTGATAATTCAATTAACGAAATGAAATCATCATAAAATAAATCGTTTTGTAGCATCGAAGTTTCTTTAGTATTTTTTTCTAAAGAAAATTGGCGTAAAAAGTTTCCTAATTCAACAAAACTCGATTTTATTTCACTTTGTAACATCTGTAACTTGTATATATGTGGTTTACATTGTAATTTTGCACAAAAATAATATAATATGTCGAGAGTCTAACGTCTTAAAGTAAAAAGATTTATGACATTTGACTTTATGACATTTCAACATTAAGACAAAATAAAATGGCAATAATTATAACCGACGAATGCATTAACTGTGGAGCTTGTGAACCAGAGTGTCCTAATACTGCAATTTATGAAGGTGCTGACGACTGGCGATATAAAGACGGAACAAAATTAAGCGGAAAAGTGATTTTACCCGATGGTAGTGAAGTTGATTCAGATGCGGCTCAAACACCCATTTCAGATGATATTTATTACATTGTTCCAGGAAAATGTACCGAATGTAAAGGTTTTCACGAAGAACCTCAATGTGCTGCCGTTTGTCCTGTTGATTGTTGTGTTCCCGATGATAATCATGTAGAAAGCGAAGAGACATTGTTAAACAGACAAGCATTTTTACATAATGAGTAAAATTTAAGTTAAAAATACTCAGACTTAAATAATTAAAATAGAAAAATAACTTAAAATACACTTTGAGCCTCCGTGCCTTGGTGGCAATCTAAAATATGAAAGCAGGAATTGTAGGATTACCAAATGTTGGAAAATCAACTTTATTTAATTGTTTATCAAACGCAAAAGCGCAAAGTGCTAACTTTCCGTTTTGTACTATCGAACCCAATATTGGTGTTGTAAATGTTCCCGATCCGCGTATTTCTCATTTAGAGGAATTGGTAAAGCCAGAGCGTGTTCAAATGGCAACAGTGGATATTGTTGATATCGCAGGTTTGGTAAAAGGAGCCAGTAAAGGTGAAGGTTTAGGAAATCAATTCTTAGGAAATATTAGAGAATGTAATGCCATTATTCACGTTTTACGTTGTTTTGATAACGATAATATTGTTCACGTGGATGGTAATGTAAATCCAATTCGTGATAAAGAAACCATCGATATCGAGTTGCAGTTAAAAGATTTAGAAACCGTTGATAAACGTTTAGAAAAAACCAATCGCGCTGCGAAAACTGGAAATAAAGAAGCACAAGTTGAAAAAGTATTGTTAGACAGAATTCGTCAGACTTTGATGGAAGCAAAATCGGCTCGTACGGTTGTTCCTCAAAATCAAGATGAAGTGGATTTGATGGAAGAATTCCAATTAATTACAACCAAACCTGTTTTGTATGTGTGTAACGTAGACGAAGCTTCGGCAGTAAACGGAAACAAATATGTAGACCAAGTTCGCGAATTAGTAAAAGACGAACAAGCAGAAGTAATCATTCTTTCCGTAGGAGCAGAAGCTGATATTACCGAATTAGAAAGCTACGAAGAGCGTCAAATATTTTTAGAAGACATGGGATTAACCGAGCCAGGTTCGGCAGTGTTGATTCGTGCAGCATACAAATTATTAAAATTACAAACGTATTTCACGGCTGGAGTTAAAGAAGTTCGCGCTTGGACAATCAACATCGGAGATACTGCACCAAAAGCAGCCGGAGTAATCCATACCGATTTTGAAAAAGGTTTCATTCGTGCAGAAGTTATTGCATTCGAAGATTTCTCAAATTTCGGTTCGGAAGCTAAAGTAAAAGAAGCAGGAAAATTAAGAGTAGAAGGTAAGGAATACATTGTAAAAGATGGTGATGTAATGCATTTCCGTTTTAATGTGTAATTTTTGAGAGAAAAGAGAAAATAATTAAGATAATAGAAAAAACCGTTGAAGAATTTCAGCGGTTTTTTTGTTTGTAAATATGTCAATAAGTTATAGCACTTCTGTTTTTAAAATTGGGCTAATTCCTTTATATTAGCACAAAATCCAAATTCTGTTTATGTTAGATCAAAATCAATATACCGAAGACAATATACGTTCCCTTGATTGGAAAGAACATATTCGTATGCGTCCCGGTATGTATATCGGAAAACTTGGTGATGGTTCTTCGCCCGATGATGGTATTTATATTTTATTAAAAGAAGTATTGGATAACTGTATCGATGAATTTGTCATGGGTGCCGGAAAAACCATCGAAGTTACTATTAAAGATAAACTTGTAACGGTACGCGACTATGGTCGAGGTATTCCGCTAGGAAAAGTCGTTGATGTTGTTTCTAAAATGAACACGGGAGGAAAGTACGATTCCAAAGCCTTCAAAAAATCGGTTGGTTTAAATGGTGTCGGAACCAAAGCAGTTAATGCACTTTCTAATTATTTCCGAGTAGAATCAGTGCGTGATAACCAACAAAAAGCAGCGGAATTCTCTGCCGGAAATCTAACTTTAGAAGAAGATGTTCAAGAATCAACTAAGCGTAAAGGAACCAAAGTTTCGTTTATTGCTGATGAAGCGATTTTTAAGAACTACAAATATCGAAACGAGTATGTCATTAAGATGCTCAAAAATTACTGTTATCTAAATACAGGATTAACTATTTTTTACAATGGCGAAAAGTATTTTTCAGATAACGGTTTAAAAGATTTATTAGAAGAAGCGATTCACGAAGATGATATGGTGTATCCAACGATTCATTTGTTGGGTGAAGATATCGAAGTAGCGATTACGCACAGTAAATCGCAATATTCAGAAGAATACCATTCGTTTGTTAACGGACAAAATACTACGCAAGGAGGAACGCATTTAGGTGCTTTTCGTGAAGCAATTGTAAAAACCATCAAAGAGTTTTACAACAAACCTTTTGAAGCGTCGGATATTCGTAAATCGATTGTTTCGGCGGTTGCAGTTAAAGTGGAAGAACCTGTTTTTGAATCGCAAACCAAAACCAAATTAGGTTCAACCGATATTGGTCCGAATGGTCCTTCGGTGCGATCGTTTGTAAACGATTTCATCAAAACTAAGTTAGATAATTTCCTACATAAAAAACCAGAAGTTGCCGATGCATTATTGCGTAAGATTTTACAAGCCGAACGCGAACGTAAGGAATTGTCAGGCATTAGAAAATTAGCCAAAGACCGTGCTAAAAAAGCCAGTCTTCACAATAAAAAATTACGCGATTGTCGTGTGCATTTAACCGATGCAAAAAATCCAAGAAGTTTAGAAAGTACGCTTTTTATTACTGAGGGAGATTCGGCTTCGGGTTCGATTACAAAGAGTCGTGATGTAAATACGCAAGCGGTTTTTAGTTTACGTGGTAAGCCTTTGAACTCGTATGGAATGACTAAGAAAATTGTGTACGAAAACGAAGAATTCAATTTATTACAAGCCGCACTAAACATTGAGGAAGACATGGGCGATTTGCGTTACAATAATATCGTAATTGCAACCGATGCCGATGTCGATGGAATGCATATTCGCTTGTTATTAATCACGTTTTTCTTGCAGTTTTTTCCAGAGTTGATTAAAGATGGCCATTTGTATATTTTACAAACGCCTTTGTTCCGTGTGCGAAATAAAAAAGAAACGATTTATTGTTATTCGGATCAAGAGAGAGTTGATGCCATTGAAAAGCTAAAACCAAAACCAGAAATCACCCGATTCAAAGGATTAGGGGAAATTTCGCCAGACGAGTTCAAGCATTTCATTGGGCAAGACATTCGATTAGATCCTGTTATGTTAGATAAAGCCACTTCAATTGAAACCTTGTTAGAATTCTACATGGGTAAAAATACCCCAGACCGACAAGAGTTTATCATCAACAATTTGAAAGTGGAATTGGATGTGGTGGAAAAAAATTAGTATTCAGTGTTCAGTTTTTAGTGAGCAGTGATTTAAAGTAAAAAAGCATACTGAAAATAATTCAGCATAAAAATGAAAGACGAAGAAGAAGAAAACATCATTCCAAACGAAGACGAAAATTTCGATTATCAAGACCATTCTACTAACGAGGAAGGTTTTGATGATATTCACGTTTCAACGGGACATCATTTTTACGAAAATAACGAAAACCCAGAAGACACCATTACCAAGGTTACAGGAATGTTCAAAGATTGGTTTTTGGACTACGCTTCGTATGTAATTCTAGAACGTGCAGTTCCGGCCATTGAAGATGGGTTTAAACCCGTGCAACGTCGGATTATGCACTCTATGAAAGAGTTAGATGATGGTCGTTACAATAAAGTAGCGAATATCGTGGGTCACACCATGCAATATCATCCTCACGGAGATGCAAGTATTGGTGACGCCATGGTTCAAATTGGGCAAAAAGACCTAATCATCGACATGCAAGGAAACTGGGGAAATATCTTAACAGGAGATAGTGCCGCCGCTTCCCGTTACATCGAAGCCAGAATTTCAAAATTTGGTAACGATGTGTTGTATTCGCCAAAAATCACCGAATGGGGAATGTCATACGATGGTCGTCGTGCGGAACCGATTAATCTTCCAGTAAAGTTTCCATTGCTGTTGGCACAAGGAGCCGAAGGTATTGCCGTAGGTTTGTCGACAAAAGTGTTACCGCACAACTTTAACGAACTAATAGATTCTTCTATCAAAATATTAAAAGGGAAACCTTTTACCTTATTTCCTGATTTTCCAACGGCTGGTATTGCGGATGTTTCCAATTATAATGATGGATTACGCGGTGGTCGTGTGCGTGTGCGTGCTAAAATTGGGCAATTTGACAAACAAACGTTGGTGATTACTCAAATTCCGTTTTCAACCAATACGTCGACGTTAATTGATAGTATTTTGAAAGCCAACGAAAAAGGGAAAATCAAAATCAAGAAAATTGAAGACAACACGGCTGCTGAGGTTGAAATTTTAATTCATCTTCCGCCGGGCGTTTCTCCTGATAAAACCATTGATGCCTTATATGCGTTTACCGCTTGTGAAACTTCGGTTGCGCCTCTAGGTTGTGTGATTGAAAATCATAAGCCTTTGTTTATCGGTGTTTCAGATATGTTGAAAATTTCGACCAACAGAACGGTTGATTTGTTGAAACGCGAATTGGAAATTCAGTTGGACGAATTAGAAAATAAATGGCATTTCTCAACTTTAGAAAAGATTTTCATTCGTGAAGAAATGTATATCGACTTCAAATTGTATTCCGATAGAGAATCGTTGTACAAATATATGTATGACCGATTTGAGCCGTTTTTAAAATCATTTGTTAGGGAGATTAATGACGATGATTTGCAAAAATTGACGCAAATTCCAATGATTCGTATTACGCGTTTCGACTCGGATAAAGCGGATGATGCAATTTCGAAATTGGAAGCCGAAATGGAACAAGTGAAATACCATTTGGACCATATTATTGAGTACACGATAGATTTCTTTCAAAGATTAAAAGATAAATATGGAATTGGGCGCGAGCGCCAAACAGAATTAAGAAGTTTTGATACTATTGAGGCTACAAAAGTAGTTTTAAGAAATACAAAATTATATGTAAATCGGGAAGAAGGGTTCTTTGGAACGGGTTTAAAGAAAGACGAATATGTCGCTGATTGTTCGGATATTGATGATGTAATTGTTTTCCTTCGCGATGGAAAAATGATGGTAGCAAAAGTGGATGACAAAAAATTCGTTGGAAAAGACATTATTCATATTGCTGTTTTTGATAAAAACGACAAAAGAACAATTTACAACATGATGTATCGTGATGGTAATAACGGTTCTACTTTTATAAAACGCTTCAATGTTTCGGGTGTTACTCGTGATAAATTTTACGATTTAACACAAGAAAATAAAGGTTCCATGGTACTGTATTTTTCTGCCAATCCAAATGGTGAAGCCGAAGTAGTAACGATTTTATTACGTCAAGTAGGTAGCGTGAAAAAACTAAAATGGGATGTTGATTTCACTGATATTGCTATCAAAGGAAGGGCTTCACGAGGCAATACCGTAACCAAATATCCAATCAAAAAAATAGAGCTTAAAGAGAAAGGAATTTCAACGTTGCGTCCACGAAAAGTTTGGTTTGATGACACAGTACAACGCTTGAATGTAGATGGAAGAGGGGAATTGTTGGGTGAATTCCGCCCAAATGATCGTTTGCTGATTGTGAATCAATCGGGAAAACTAAAAACCATTATTCCAGAATTGACTACGCATTTCGAAGAAGATATGATTGTGTTGGAGAAATGGAATCCAAATAAGCCGGTTTCATGTATTTATTATTGTGGCGAAAAAGACCGTTATTTTGTGAAACGTTTCTTAGTTGAAAATGAAAACAAAGAAGAAATCTTCATCACTGAACATGAGAAATCACAATTAGAAATCGTTTCAACAGATTGGCGTCCGGTTGCTGAGGTAATTTTTACCAAAGTAAAAGGAATTCAAAAAGAAAATCAAACAATTGATTTAGAGCAATTTATAGCTGTTAAAGGAATTAAAGCTTTAGGTAATCAATTGACCGCAGATAAATTGAAACAAATCAATTTATTAGAATCATTACCGTATGAAGAACCGGAAGAAATAGTTCCTGAAGAAATGGAAGTTTCAGATGAAAGTAATCTTTCAGACGATATTCAAACCGAATTAGATGAAGACGGACAAATCACATTGTCGTTAGAATAAATTTTTGGCCTGCAAGGTTTCTATAACCATGCAGGTCTTTTTTACTATCAAAATCACAACTTTTACCCTAAATTAAAACACAATAACATGCCTACATTTCCATCAGATATTGAAATTGCACAAAATGCAACGATGTCTCATATCAAAGAAATTGCCAAAAAAATAAATATTAAAGAAGACGATTTAGAATATTACGGTAAGTATAAAGCTAAATTACCACTTCATTTGCAACAAGAACATCCTAAAGGAAAACTAATTTTAGTTTCAGCTATGTCGCCTACTAAATATGGGGAAGGAAAAACCACCATGTCTATCGGTTTGACGGATGGTTTGAATTATATTGGTAAAAAAGCGATTGCGGTTTTACGCGAGCCTTCATTGGGGCCTGTTTTTGGTTTGAAAGGCGGAGCAGCTGGTGGCGGTTATGTTCAAGTGTTGCCAATGGAAGATATCAATTTGCATTTCACAGGCGATTTTTCGGCAATTGAAAAGGCGAATAACTTACTTTCGGCGGTGATTGATAATAATTTACAAAACACCAAATATTCCTTAAATCTAGATCCAAAATCGATAGCTTGGAAACGGGTAATGGATATGAACGATCGTTCGTTGCGCCAAATTATCATTGGAGTTGGCGCTAAAGCTAATGGAACTATGCGCGAAGACGGTTTCAATATTACACCTGCATCAGAAGTCATGGCGATTTTATGTTTGGCAAAAGATTTAGCAGATTTAAAATTCCGATTAGGAAATATATTCGTTGGGAAAACCCTTGACGGAAAAACTATTTTTGCAAGAGATTTAAATGTGGTAGGAGCAATGGCAACTTTATTGAAAGATGCAATTAAACCCAATTTAGTCCAAACCATCGACGGAAATCCAGCTATTTTGCATGGTGGACCATTTGCCAGTATTGCACAAGGAACAAATACGGCAATTGCAACTAAAATGGGATTATCTCTTGGTGATTACGTTGTAACAGAAGCGGGTTTTGGTGCTGATTTAGGTGCTGAGAAGTTTTTGCATATTAAATGCGAACAAAGTGGTTTAAAACCTGATGCGTTTGTTTTAGTTGCAACAATTAGAGCTATAAAACATCACGCAGGATTAATAGCGGAAGATTTCAAAACAGAAAACGTAAGCGCTATTGAAAAAGGCTTTTGTAATTTAGAAAAGCACATCGAAAATATGCAACAATTTGGATTGAATCCTGTGGTTTGTATTAATGCTTTCCCTGATGATACTCAAGCAGAATACGACAAATTAAAAGAATTGTGCACCACTAAAGGAGTAACTGCTATCGTAAGTACGGCTTTTATTCATGGTGGAAAAGGTTCGGCCGAAGTGGCGCAAAAAGTTATTGCCGAAATTGAAAAAGGAACGGCAAATTACAAACCGTTGTATCAACCTTCAGACAGTATTGAATATAAGATAAATACTGTTGCTAAAAAAATATATGGAGCGAATACAGTAGAGTTTTCACCAAAATCTAAAGCCCAATTAAAAATGATCAACGATTTAGGTTTTAGTCATTTCTCGGTATGTATGGCGAAAACACCAGCGAGTTTTTCAGACAATGAAAAGTTAATTGGTAGACCAACTAATTTTGATATTACCGTTCGTGAATTTGAAATTTCTTCTGGAGCTGGATTTGTAGTACCACTTTTAGGAGATGTTATGCGAATGCCAGGTTTGCCTTCAGTTCCAAACGCAGAACGAATAGATATTGATAATAACGGAGTAATTACTGGATTGTCTTAATGTTTTGAAGCAAATAGACAATACAAATATTAACTAACCCTGATAATAATGAAAATAAAAAAGGGTCACTGAGGTTATCGAAGTGACCCTTTTTTATTGTAATGTATAGCAGGAAAATGGAACGCCAGTATGTCCCGAGCCATTCGTTCCTAACTATTATTTCTTTTTACGCATTTTCATATTAATAAACTCCACAGTTAATGAGAACGCAATTGCAAAATACAAATAGCCTTTTGGAACCGCACCCACATATTGACCTGCTAATTGCGCATGAGAGAGGTGCATACTTTCGGTAATTAACATAAAACCAATTAGGATTAAAAAGGCTAATCCTAAAATTTGAATAGAAGGATTCGCATTTACAAAATTTCCAACAGGAACAGCAAATAACATCATAACTCCTACAGATATAACTACTGCTGTGACCATAATAACTAAAGCGCCCGGAACACCATTTGTCATACCAACAGCCGTTAAAATACTATCAACTGAAAAGATTAAATCAATCAATAATATTTGAAGTATAACACTGCCAAAAGATTTAGCGGCACTCGATTGCATGCTTTTTTCTTCTTCGCCTTTATGGTCTACTTTTTCACGAATCCCTTTGGTGCTTTTATAAATTAAGAATAAACCACCTAATAATAATATTAAGGCTTGACCAGTTATATCAGCTGAAAACCATCCAAAGTCAAAGCTAAACCAAGGCGCTTTCATGGCAATCAATAGTGTAATTCCAAACAACAAGGCAATTCGCATAAACATTGCTAAAAACAAACCTAATTGAGTAGCTTTTTTGCGTTTTTCTTCGGGTAATTTACCTGTTACGATTGAGATAAAAATGATGTTGTCAATCCCTAAAATAATCTCTAAAAAAGTTAAAGTTAAAAGTGCTATCCAGGCATCGGGATTTAAAAATACTTCCATTTGTTTATGTTTTTGAAACTTATTATACGTTCATTAATTTAATTTTGTTGCAGTTCCGCGCTGTTTTTTTGCATCACCAACAAATGAATATTCAAAAGTGTATGATTTTGAGTTGGTTGTCAAAATTTTCATTTGTACGGGTTTCTTCTCAGCTCTGTTTTTGGGATGAATATTTTGAATGACATATTCACAATCGTTTGTCCAACGTACTTTGAACGTATCTATTTTGCCTTCATACGTTTCGATTTGAATGGAATCATTTCTTTCAAAAGTACTCGTGTATTTTTTGCCTTCAATTTCAGTTTCAGAGGTGAATTTACCCGTTTTAAAATAGGCACAGTTTCGCTCTTGTTGGTAACATGAAGTTAAGAGTAAGAAAAAAAATCCTAAAATAATAAATCTCATAATATTAATTTTTATCACCATCGAATAAACTTTTTAAAATAGTAGTAATACCTTTAAAGATTAGAAACATAGCGGCAAAGCCAATAATTATCCCTACTATTAACACATAAACATATAACGGATGTTTCTCGTTTTTAAAGGCGCTAGTTATTACAACAGGTCCAATAAAAAGTAATGGTAAAGCTGCGGCTAAATATTTAATACCTTTTGCAAGAATGGATTTGTTTGTTGTCATTTATTTCGAATTTAAATAAAAATCTACTGCGTTTCTAACACTTCCGTGGGTGGCTAAAAGTTGGTTAGCTTCTTCATAAGTAACTGAAATTTCATCCATAATCATACGAGTTCCTCGATCTACTAATTTGTTGTTACTCAGTTGCATATCTACCATCTTATTACCTTTTACTTTACCTAACTGAATCATGGTTGAAGTGGAAATCATGTTCAAAACTAACTTTTGCGCTGTGCCTGCTTTCATGCGCGAACTACCGGTTACAAATTCTGGGCCTACAACGACATCAATAGGAAATTGCGCCGTTTTTGATAACGGACTGTCGGCATTGCAACTAATACTTCCTGTGCAAATTTTATTTTCGTTGCACTTTTCCAATCCGCCAATAACATACGGTGTAGTTCCTGAAGCGGCAATTCCAATAACCACATCGTTTTCATTAATATTCCAGGCTTGTAAATCTTTCCAAGCTTGTTCTTTGTCGTCTTCTGCAAATTCAACTGCTTTTCTAATCGCGGTGTCGCCACCTGCAATAATTCCAATAACCAAATCAAATGGAACACCAAAAGTTGGCGGACATTCAGAAGCATCTACAATGCCTAATCGGCCCGAAGTTCCTGCTCCAATATAAAATAATCGACCGCCTTGTTTCATTTTGCTTACTACTTCGGCCACTAATTTTTCAATTTGAGGCAATGCTTTTTCAATGGCTAAAGGAACTGTTTTATCTTCCTGATTCATATTAGCCAACAATTCGCTAACCGCCATTTTTTCTAAATGTTCATATTTTGATGATTGTTCGGTGGTTTTAATAAAGTTCATTTCAAATAGTGCTTTGGTTGAAAATAGTTTGGTAAATTAATGCGAATGTCCCATTTCAATAATATAAGCTAAGGCAAATCCAAATACAATCATGGTAATTTTAGCCAAATTAAACTTATGTCCTTCGTTACTTTCAAAAATAATGGTCGACGAAATATGGAATAAAATCCCAACTACAACTGCCGAAATTTCCTTAGAATAGTGTTGAGCAAAATGCATTTGTTCAGCTAATAACGTTCCTAGTGGTGTCATTAGTGCAAAGGCAAACATAAAGGCAAAAATTGTCCATTTGTTCATTTTTGCATTCACAAAAAACAAGGTTAATATAATGGCAATTGGAAAATGATGTACTGCAATTCCGTAGGCTAAATTTTGATTCTCATGAATTGGAAAACCTTCCAGTAAAGCATGAATACACAAACTAATAAACAACAACCAAGGAATGTGATGTAATTCGTTATGCTCATCTGTATGTACATGAACATGACCGTGTTCGGCTCCTTTGGAGAAAAATTCTAATAAGATTTGGAACAAAATTCCAATCATAATGAACACGCCAACAGGTAACGAAGCCTGTATTTCCTCGCCATTGTGAAGGTGATTATGTCCTTCGCTAAATAATTCGGGTAATAAATGTAAAACCGTAAGTGACAGTAAAAAAGCGCCACTGAACGCCAACAATAGTTTAATATTTGTTTTCTTTTGAGGTTTCAAAAACAGAGCAATTAAAAATCCAATAATAACTGCTGAGAAGGTGATGATATAGTGCATTATTTGAAAATCATGATTAAACGTTCCGATTGATTTTTATAATATTTCCGTAATTTATAATCGCCAAAAATGTCCAATAAGAAAATACCTGCTGCTTCCATCATTTGTTCAAAATCGGCTAAGCGAAGGGCTTGTACTTTTTCGGTAAAATGAAACTTTTTGCCTTTATCTTCAAAATCAATTTCTTTGAAAATGTGTCCGTCTTTTAAATAACGTTTGATGTAAAAATCAATTCCATCCACCGATTTTACTTCATTGGAAACCAAATTTTCTATTACATAATCCACATTCATGAAATCAATTACAGCAAAACCCGTTTCGGTCAAACTATTGTGAATGGCTTTTACGGTTCTGTAATTATCAGCATCGTCTTCAAAATAACCAAAGCTAGTAAATAAATTAAAAATCGCATCATATTTTTCAATAAAAGGCTCGCGCATGTCGTGCACTTTGAAATGTAGTTTTTCATTGGCAAACTTAGAAGCTTCTGCAATGCTATTTTCGGATAAATCGGCACCAGTAACATCATAATCTAACGAATTCAAATAAATTGCATGACGTCCTTTTCCACAAGCCAAATCTAATATTTTTGCATCATCAGGAAGATTTAAATACTGTGTTAAATTATCAATTAACAATTGCGCTTCTTCTTCGTTTCGCTCTTTGTATAAAATATGATAATAAGGAGTGTCAAACCAAGATTCAAACCAATTTATGGGCTGTTGGTCATTTAGAGTGGAAAGTTTGTTGCTTTTGTCAGACATTAATTTTTAATTCATTTCTTTAAAGAAGCAAATTTAATGTATTTTTGCAGAAGAATGGCTTAAATATTCATATTGCACTATGATTTTTTGCATTTGAACTTTAAATTGAAGAATGGAAAATTTTAAAATGACGGCCAAGACTTTTTTTGGCTTTGAAGAGATATTAGCTAAAGAACTTCAACTTCTTGGTGCGCAACAAGTCGAAATTGGAACAAGGGTTGTCCATTTTAAAGGCGATAAAGGATTTATGTACAAAGCTAATTTAGCCTTGCGAACCGCTTTAAAAATTTTAAAACCCATCAAGACGTTTAGAGCTCATAATGAAAAGACGTTATATGACGGAATTCGATCTATTGATTGGACCGATTATTTGAGTGCTCAACATTCATTTTTAGTTGAAACCACGTTGCATTCTGAAAATTTCAATCACAGTCAATTCGTGGCTTTAAAGTCTAAAGATGCCATTGTAGACCAATTTAGAGATATTGACGGAAAGCGTCCTAGCATCGATAAAGACTTTCCCGATTTACAAATTCATGTACACATTGATCGAGATACGGTAACGGTTTCCTTGGATTCTTCGGGCGCTTCGTTGCACCACAGAGGCTACAGAACGGCCACAAATATTGCACCAATAAACGAAGTGTTAGCTGCAGGAATGCTCATTTTATCGGGCTGGGAAGGTAAAAGCCATTTCCTAGACCCTATGTGTGGTTCTGGAACTATTTTAGCCGAAGCAGCCATGATTGCTTGTAATATTCCGGCTAATATTAATCGAAAAGAGTTTGGTTTTGAAAAATGGAAGGATTGGGATGCTGAATTATTCGACAATATTCTAGAATCGCTATTAAAGAAAACTCGCGAGTTTCATTATACCATTCAAGGTTATGATAAAGCACCTAGTGCGGTCTCTAAAGCAAAAGATAATATCAAAAACGCCAATTTAGACGAATATGTAAAAGTGAGTAATGATAATTTCTTTGATTCTAAAAAGACAACCGATGGTTCATTGCATATAGTGTTTAATCCGCCTTATGGGGAGCGATTAGATATTGATATGGAACGTTTTTACCGAGAAATAGGCGATACTTTAAAACAAAGTTATCCAAATACTAACGCTTGGTTTATTACCGCCAATTTAGAAGCGTTGAAATTTGTAGGATTAAAGCCGAGCCGAAAAATTAAACTTTTCAATGCAAAATTAGAAACCCGTTTTGTGAAATATGAAATGTATGAAGGCAGCAAAAAGGGGAAGTATATGGTGCAGGAGGGAGACGGAAGTAGTGAGTAGTGATTTGTGTGTATTGATAAGTTACACGATAATTAAACAGAAATAAATCAACAATAATAAAGATGAATAAAAAAGTAAAAGCATTTCTATACAACTTCTTGGGGTTTGTCGTAATTTATTTACCTACTTTGTATCTTGTCAATAATGTTACTCATTTACAGGGTTTTTGGGTTCCGATGACTGGTTTTATGGTGGCCTTACTTTTGGCACCAAAGTTTCAAGCTGTAAAAACTAACGAAGGTGAAAAAATCTTTATGAAGTGGTTATTTATTAAAGGAGTGAAAGAGGTGAAGTAAAAAAAAAATCCGAATCAATTTCGGATTTTTCTGCTATTAATCATTGAGCTTAATTACGATTTAAAATATGAAAAATCGTGATTGTTTTCTAGTTGCAATAACGTTTCATAAATCAACTGAATTACGTGCTCCACATCTTGTCGGTGTACCATTTCAACCGTAGTATGCATATATCGTAATGGTAGCGAAATCAATGCTGAAGCCACACCGCCATTGCTATAAGCAAACGCATCAGTGTCGGTTCCAGTAACGCGAGAAGTAGCATGTCGTTGAAACGGAATTTTATTTGCTTCTGCAGTATCAACAATAAGTTCTCTTAAAATATTCTGTGTAGCAGGTGCATAAGCAATCACAGGACCATTACCCATTTTTAAATCACCTTCAATTTTTTTATCAATCATTGGAGTAGTTGTGTCGTGGCAAACATCGGTTACAATTGCAACATTGGGTTTAATGCGCTGCGTAATCATTTCGGCACCTCGCAAACCAATTTCCTCTTGCACCGAATTCACGATGTATAATCCAAAAGGTAATTTCTTTTTGTTCTCCTTTAATAAACGAGCTACTTCAGCAATCATAAAGCCACCCATTCTATTATCAATGGCTCTACAAACAAATTTATCATTATTTAATATTTCAAATTCATCAGGATAAGTAATAACACAGCCTACATGAACACCTAATGCTTCCACTTCGGCTTTTGTCATACAGCCACAATCAATAAAAATGGTTTCAATTTTAGCTACTTCTTCTTTACCGCTTCTGCCTCGCGTATGAATCGCTGGCCAACCAAATACTCCTCTTACAATTCCTTTTTTAGTGTGAATATTTACACGTTTAGACGGAGCAATTTGATGATCCGATCCGCCGTTTCTGATTACATATATTAATCCATCATCAGTAATATAATTTACATACCACGAAATTTCATCAGCATGACCTTCAATCACTACTTTAAAAGGCGCATCCGGATTAATAACTCCCACAGCACTTCCGTAAGTATCAGTTATAAAAGTATCCACATAAGGTGTTAAGTAGTTCATCCAAATTTTTTGCCCTTCAGATTCATATCCTGTTGGCGAGGCATTGTTTAAATAACGTTCTAAAAAAGCCATTGAAGACTTTTTTAATATCGATTTTGTACTCATTAGATATAATTTTTTGCTAAAATAAGAATAAGTCTTCAGAGTTACATATAATTTCAATAATTTTGGTTCACTTTTTGATAATTAATATTAGGTATCAAAACTATAATCATTATGAATAAATTATTTTTCTTCTTTTTATTGCTTTCAACTTCGGTTTTTTCGCAAACAGAACAAGATACTTTGAAAATGACAGCACTAGATTCGGCCATTGTTTTCTCTACCGAATTAAATGAAATCACCATCAATAAAGATAAAACCTATACTATTGGCGATGATAAAAAAGCACTTTTGATTCTAAAACGAAGAGTCTTTAGAGTCTATCCTTATGCGAAAATTACAGCAGATAAGCTGACCCAACTCAACGCAACTATGGAAAAACTTAAAACAGCTAAGGAAAAGAAAAAATATTTTAAAATTGTAGAAAAATATCTAGAAGAAGAATTCGAACCAAGATTAAAAAAATTATCCCGAAATGACGGAAAAATATTAGTCAAATTAATTCACCGTCAAACCGGAGAGTCAACATTTGATTTAATTAAGCACTACAAAAGTGGATGGAAGGCATTTTGGGCAAATTCAACCGCTAGAATGTTTAGTATTAATTTAAGAGCTACCTACAAACCCTTCGAAGAAATCGAAGATTATAACATTGAAGCCATTTTATTTACCGCATTTAGACAAGGGCAACTTACAAAACAAGAAGCATCTTCACCTATAGATATAGAAGGTTTAAACAAACATTGGAAAGGTAAGCCCATCCAATTCGATTAAATTTATTTGCAGCACACATTCAACCTTCCGTAAGACTACTTGTCCCGCTGTGCACTATATCTTTTATAAACCTTTTCAGGATTTATAAAAGGATGCCGTTTCCATCGCGGCTAGATAAGGCGTTTTGT